>Ga0073936_10002730_pt1 | contig 26046 bp, 11 predicted proteins | sample AliMusrvi5mmetaG_FD_87041 | JGI IMG/M metagenome (GOLD analysis project Ga0073936, IMG submission 87041) | Freshwater lake bacterial and archeal communities from Alinen Mustajarvi, Finland, to study Microbial Dark Matter (Phase II) - Alinen... | ecosystem: Environmental > Aquatic > Freshwater >...
ATGCGGCTTTCCCTGGATTCATGATTGTTTCGCTTTGCTGGATCAGGTCTCACCAGCAGAAGAATGTCGAGACTTCAGCCGCGAGATGAGGCTGGCTGCATGAGATCACACAATCCGTATAGTCATAAATAACGGAGACAACCATGACCACGCATTTGCTCTGCGATCGACAGTGGATCGTCAATTGGACCGGCCCGAACTGCCCGCGCGGGAGGTATCGGTTCCAGGTCGCGCCGCCGGCGAAACCGGCCGCGCCGGTGCTGGTAGCCGATAAGCCGTGGGAGTCGATGAGCAACGGCTGGGGCACGCTGCGCATCGAGGAAGGGCGCTGGCGGCTGTGGTACGAGGCATGGGATGACCAGTATCGCAACGATTTCGACGGGCGGCTCTGCTATGCCGAAAGTCCGGACGGCGTGCACTGGGTCAAGCCGGAATTGGGACTGGTGGAATATCGCGGCAGCAAGGCGAACAACATCATCTTCGACGGGCGGATGGCCGGCGACCTGGGCTTCCATGGCAGCAGCGTCTTCGTCGATCCCACCTCGCCGCCGGAAGCGCGCTACCGGCTGCTCTTCATGGGCGGACTGATGCGGCGGGAGAACCGGGAAGACTACGGGTTGCACGCCATGTCGTTCGCCTATTCGGCGGACGGCCTTCACTGGCGCTGGGGGGTGCCGGAGCAGGAATCGTGGCTGAATCCCCCCATCGCGTCATTCGGCAGCGACACCCAGAGCGTCGCCTACTGGGATGAGCGCCGGCGGCAATACGTCGGCTACTTCCGCACCTGGGAACCGAGCTTTGGCCGCGCCATCGGGCGGGCGACCACGGACAACTTCGGCCGCTGGCCGCGTCCGGAAACGATCCTCGCCGCCGATGAAGACGATCCCTTCGGCGAAGACCTGTATAACAATGCCGCCGCGCGCTACGAGGTGCCCGGCGATGCGGCGCATTTCTTCTTCATCTCCGTCTTCGATCACGCCTCGGACACCCTGCGCATCCAACTGGCCACTAGCCGCGATGGCCGGCAATACAAACGGCTTTGCCGCGATCCCTTCGTCTCACCCGGCGACACCTTCGACTGCGGCGGCGCGTATATGTGCCCGGGCATCCATCAAGTAGGCGACGAGTCGGTGATGCTCTACCACGCGGTACCGTATAAGCACGATCAGGCGCAACCGGTCAACATTCGCTATGCCGGCGGCTACGTGCTGCTCCGCTTCCCGCGCGACCGCTTCCAGGGATTGCACGCCGACGACTACTTTGAATGTAGCCTGCCGGTGGAACGCAACGCGGATGGCACGCTGGCCGTCACCCTCAATGCCGCCGTCACCCCCGGCGGCCGCCTCCGCGCCGGCATCCTCCTGGCAAAATACGCGCAGGACTACCTCCCCGGCTTCGCCCCCGACGATTGCGAACCGCTCACCGGCGACGGCGTGCGCCTGCCGCTGCGCTGGAAAGGCGGCGCGCTGCCGGCTACCGACGAACCGCTGGAATTGCGGTTAATCATTGAGAAGGCGACGGTATTCAGCTATAGCTTTGGTAAATGATGTCTGCTATTGCAAACGCAACGGACATAACTTTGCGCCAACTGGGCTGGTAGTAGCGTCGCAGCCGCAGCAAGACGCATCGTGAGTAAACCTTACGCCAAGCGGACTGGTAGTAGCGCTACAGCGAAGCAAGACGCGTCCGCGAGAACTACGGGGGAGACGCGCCTTGCTGCGGCGGCGGCGCTACTACCAGCCCAGTTTTCCTTAATTTGAACAAAAAAAGGATACCTGCATGTCAACGACCCAACCGGTATATTATGTCAGTTACGGCAACCACTTCGACCTCATCTGGCGGCGCGGGTGGCAGCGGGCCTACACCTACCAGGGGCTGGTCTATCGGCCTTATGCCGATGTCGAAGAGGCGTGGATTACCCGCTGTTTACGGTTGGCAGAAGAGGAGGGCGCGGCGTTTCAGTTGGAGCAGTCGCTCTCGCTGCGGATGTATCTCACCCGCCATCCGGAGACGTTGCCGGTGTTGCAGCGGTTATACCGCGAAGGCCGCTTCGAGGTGTTGGGCGGTGGTGAGGCGGTCATCGATGTGAACATGTGCGGTGCGGAAACGATGGCCCGCAACTTCGCCTCCGGCATCCGCTACGTCCGCGCGTTGTTCGGCGAGGCGCCGCAGCAGGCGCATCATGGCGATGGCTTCGGCTCGTCGGCGCAATTCCCCCAGATAGCGCGCTTGTGCGGCCTGCGCGGCATCGGCGGCTTGAGTTACAGCAGACCGGATGGCCCCTACTGGCGCGGCTTGGACGGTTCCACCGTCTGCGTATCATCACCCGGCATCGGGTATAAAGGCTTCTTCTACGACCATTGCTACTACGAGCCCTGCGTCATCTGCAAAGGCGCCGGTCAGTTGGACGAGACGGCCTGCCCCCGCTGTGAAGGCACCGGCCTGCGGTTGAGCCAGGGGGTCTATCCCCCACGCGAATGGGGAGCAGAATTGACGGATCGCCCGGGCATCTACAGCGTGTGCTCGGAAGAGATGATGCCGGATGCAGCGCTACCCACGCAGATCATTGCCCGCAATGCCGAAGGCGGCACGCCTTATGTCTGGCAAACGAGTCGCGTGTTGTGGTCGCGGTGGGAAGAACTGCTGGCGCGCGTGGATGACCCCGACCTGCCGCTCTCCAGCCGGGTGGAAAACAATCCCACGCAAACCGGAACGCTGGTAGACCGCATTCGCGTGAAGCAGGCGGTGCGGCGCGCGGAAGGGCGCTATTATGCGGCGGAAGCGCTGGCGGCGCTGGTCACCCATGGCGATGCCGCCACCGGGCAGGCGTTGGAAGCGCGCTGGCTGCACCTGCCGGTGCTTTGCTTCCATGACGCCATCACCGGGACGCATAACGATCCGGCACAGGAAGAACTGCTCGACCTGGCGGATGAAGTGGTGATGGGCAGCACGGCGATAGCCGACGCGGCGGTCGCGCGCGTGCTGCCGGGAGCCACTCCGGTCACCTGCTGTGCCGGCGCAACCACCCTCGCCGTCTTCAATCCGCACGGCGTGCCGGCGGATCTGCTGATCGAATGCCCCGCGACCGGAGATGGTTGCCAGGTGACGGATGCGGACGGCGCCGCGATGCCCCTTTACCGCGCACCGGGCGATAGCGACCTGCCCATCCGCGCCTTCGCGCCGGTCGGCCCGGATCGCTGGGCAAAACTCGACGCCACTCCGCCGACCACCATGCGTTTCCTGGCGACCAACGTCCCCCCATTAGGCACCAAGCTGTTCGAGGTGACCCCGGTCGGACCGCCGGCGTCCCCGCCGGCCCGTCTCTCCTCACCCACCCAACTGGAATCCCCAGTCGAGTGCGGAAATTACCAAATCGGCTGGAACGAACACGGCGTGCATTCGCTGATCGAGCGCACGAGCGGCTGCGAACTGCTGAATCCCGCCGCCGGCCCGCTCGGTCAGTTGCTGGTCGAGCATGACGAAGGCGATCCGTGGGGCACGCGCTCGCTGGAGCGCCAACGTGTCAACTGCGCCGGCATGTCGCGCCTACTCGGCGCTTATCGTCGGGGCGACGCTGTCGAGATCGTCACCGCCGGCCAGATCGAGAACGGCTCGTTTGGCCGCGAGACCGATCCCAACATCTTCGGGCTGGAATGGTATCAGACCGTGCGCATACTCGACGGCGTGCCGTGGGTCGAAGTGGAGACGGAGATCTTCTGGCAGGCGGTCAACCGCCGCATTCGGCTGGCCTTCCCCTCGCGCGCCGTCACCGATCGCGGGCTCTATCACATTCCGCACGGGGTGCTGACCCGCGAGCGCTACGAGCAGACGGAAACCGCACTGTGGTCGCCCAATGGCGATTGGCCCACGCTGCACTTCGCCGCCACCGAACCCCACGACGGCGTGCCCGGGCTGGCGGTCATCAACACCGGTACCCCGGCGGCGCGCATCGAGGACGGCATGCTGCTCTATTCGGTACTGCGCTCCCCCGGTTTCGGCCACTGCCTCACCCGCTACGCGCAGGATTACCCCATGCCCACCGACGGCATGCGCGACGGCGGCCACCACCGCTTCCGCTTCGCGGTGATGCCCTACACCGGCGACAATCTGGCGGATATCCTGCAGCACAGTCAGCAATACAATGTCCCCGCCCTCTGCTGGCAAGTACCCCGCGACACGCCAACCTGGACCAGCGGCCTGTCCCTTCCCACCCCCGGTGTCACCCTCGACGCCGTCAAATGCGCCTACGCCGGCGGCCTCGCCGTGCGGATCACCGAGGGATCAGGCCTGGCGCGCGACGTCACGCTGACCGTACCGGAGTGGGTAACCCATGCCGCCACGGCGAATTTGCTGGAGGATGAAAGCGGGAGTTTGCCGATCAACGCGCATACGGTGTGCTTGCCGGTTACGCCGTATAGTATACATACGGTAGTGCTGAGGTAGGCTGGGAGCGCTGCGATCCTGGCCGCCACGTGTGAAGCATTCAATCCGCGCCGACGACTTGATACTCCATCTGATGCAACACAGGTGCGTCACCCGCGAAGGTGAAATTGTTAGCGTGACTGGAAGTGGATATAATATAGCATTGTTGGCAAACGAGCGTTACGCGCAACGTGCCGCGAAAGGAGCCGGATCGATGGATACCAAAAAATTTGTCTATTACCAGGATGACGACATATTTATCGGCTGGCTGGAGGACTATCCGGATTATTGGACACAAGGCGTCTCGCTCGAAGAACTGATCGAGAACTTGCAGGATATGTATCACGATTTAACCAAAGGCGGCATCCCATGCATCCGTAAAGTCGGGGAATTGCGTGTCGCATGAAACGAATCGATCTCATACAGTTGCTTGAGCAAATGGGATGTCTACTCATTCGCCATGGCGGGAGACACGACTGGTACCACAATCCGCGGACAAAAGCCAGTCAACCCGTTCCGCGCCACCGCGAAATCCAGGATAACCTGGCTAAGCATATCATCAGAATGCTAAAAGATTGATACTCTCACGAACCCAATAAATTCCGGCGTGATAACTATTTAGCGCCTAGCTCGAAGTCTACTGTTTTTGGGCAGGCTCTGGTTACAATAGGGTAAATTTGTTTGTTACTCGCTTTTCATGAGGTCAGACAGTTGACCTCGTCGATCTCGATCATTCCGGTGACTTCACCGAAATGATCCTCCATGCGAATCCCACTTTGAGGATATGATGGCCCTGGTATGCCATTATTCCCTCTCTGATTCAAGTCGCTTGATGCGGGTATCCTCCGACAGCAATCGCATCTGCTGGATCGCGATCATTTCACCGCCATTCGCCGATGGCCTTCGCTAAAGGAGACGTGCTATGCACGGAAATCAATCGGGGCAACCTGTCGTCACCTGTTATGATCGCTGGCACGCGACATACGAGGGGCCGGATGCGGTGGATGCCGTGGTCTTCACCGGGCCGGATCACGCGCGCTACCCGCGTCCCATCTTTCGCCATCAACCGGTCGTGTTCACCTATGACGATCACGGGTATGAAACCATCACTCCCGTAAGTGAACCCGTTCGGGCCGCCCGCTTCACGCCGGATACGCCGGGGGAGTGGCGCTATGCGTGGATGCTCGGGAACCGCGTGGTGCAAGCGGGGAGCTTCCGCTGCGAGGCGAGCGCGCATCCGGGTTTCATCGAAGTCAGCCGTCATGACCCGCGCTATTTTGCCTGCACGAACGGGCAGCCGTATCTGGCGATCGGCTTGAATCTGTGCTGGCCGGTGATGTTTGCCTTGAGCACCGGGCAGGAATTCAAAACCGGGACGGACCAAGGAACCCTGGGCAGCCGCGAATTCGAACGCTGGTTTCAGTCCCTGGCCGCGCAGGGCGGCAACTTCGCGCGTTTGTGGTTGGGCATGCACTACTTGCAACCGGAAGGTGAAGTGGCCGGGGAACTGGACCTGGTGCGCTTCGCCGCGATCGACCGGGTCGTCGAGTTGGCCCGGCGCTATGATATCCGGCTGAAGCTGTGCCTGGAATATTTTCGCACCTTCCGACCGGGCACTCCGCAGTCACGGGTGCTGCAACACCCGGATGATGGGCGCCTGCCCGCGAGCATGGATGAATGGTTCCAATCGCCGGACTGGCAGACGCTCTGGGAGCGCAAAGTCGATGCCTTGCTCGCGCGTTATGGCGATGATCCCATCGTGATGGCCTGGGAACTCTGGAACGAAATCAACTGCTGCGCCACCAATGATTTCGCGATCCAGGAGGCCTGGACCCGGCGGTGGCTGCGCCGGATGAAGACGGCCTCACCCCGCAACCTTGTCACCAACTCCCTGGGCAGTTTTGATTGGGCGGGCGCGCAAGCGCAGCAAGACGCCTTCATGATGGAGGAGATGGATTTTCAGCAAGTGCACCGCTATCTCGACCAGGGAGCCAGCCTGGAGATTTGCCGCACGGATCCCGTCGCCTTCTCCATCGATGCCGTGCAACGTACGCGCCGGGCGGACCGTCCCGTGCTGCTGGCTGAAACCGGGGCGGTCAATGACTGCCACTCCGGCCCGTTTCGCTATTACCGCGCCGACCATGACGGTTTGCTGTTTCACGATACCACCTATCCGGCGTTTTTTGCCGGCGCTGCCGGCAGCGGGCATTGCTGGCACTGGGATGAATATGTTGACGAGAAAAACCTGTGGGCGGGATTTGGCGCGCTGGCAGCGGTCACCCGCGGCATTGCCCTGGACCGGGAGCAATTCGTCGCCAAAGATGTCTCTACGGACGCCTGCTGGTGCCTGCTGCTGCAAGGACGCACCTGCACTCTCGGTTGGCTGCGCAACCGCGCTGACCGCTGGGACCATGTCCTGCGCGATGGGCAGGTTGCCCCTATGATTCCCGCGATGACGCTCGATTTGACGCCCCTTGGTATCCGGGCGTCCCGCGTGGAGGTCTACCACCCCTGGGCGGATGGGGAAACCGAACTGCCTGCCCCGCAGGATGCGCAGATTCAATTTCCGGCTTTTCGGCATGGGCTGGTGTTTTGCATCCACCATGCGGCGGACGATGCGTAAGCAGGGAAGCCCTCTTATTTCGGCGAACACAAGGGCATGGAGACACAACAGCTCAGTACACATTTGTCCCTGCTCATCGGCGCCGGCAATGTCGGGGTGCTGCGCGATGGCACGCGGGCGCTGGTGATCGATCCGGGCGATCCCGGGGTGGGCGCGGCGTTGGCGGGAGTAACGGTAGACACCGTGCTCCTCACGCATTACCACCGCGATAACATGGTGGGGCTGGGCAGTCCGGCGCTGGCGGACGCGCGGCTAATGGTCCCACGCGCGGAAGCGTACCTCTTCAGCGACGCGGAAGCATACTGGGCCGATCCGGCGTCGCGCTGGCACCTGTATAACTACCGCCCGTTCTTCCTCGTGCCCACCGCGTCGCGGCCGGTGGCGGGAACGCTGGCGGACGACGATAGCTTCACCTGGGGCCCGGCGCGCATCACCGTGCTGGCCACCCCCGGCCACACCGATGGCAGCCTTTCCTACCTGATCGAAGTGGACGGGCAGCGCGTGCTGTTCACCGGTGATCTGCTCTCTGCGCCCGGGCAAGTGTGGGATTGCTACAGCCTGCAACAAGGGGGAACCTACGGGGCGACCACCATCTGGGATTACCATGCCTATCTCGGCGCGCGGGCGGCGCTGTTCGCCAGCCTGCGCCGGGCGGCGGAGGTTTGTCCCACCACGCTGGTGCCCACGCATGGCCTGGTGATGCCCGATCCGGCCGCCGCGGTGACGACCACCATCGCCGCCATCGAGACGGCCTTCCGCGCCTATGCCGCCACCTCCGCGCTGCAACATTACTTTCCCGCGGTGATGGACGGGGTGCCCGCCACGGTGCGGGCGACCACCGCCCCCCCGCCCGCCTGGCTGCGCCACCATGGCACCACCTGGGTACTATGCAGCGCGAGTGGCGCCGCGCTGGTGATGGATTGCGGCCAACCGAATGTCATCGATCAGTTGCGCGACTGGCAATCCACCGGCGACATCACCACCGTGGAAGGCATTTGGATCTCCCACTACCACGACGACCACGTGGACGCCGTGCCCGCCTTCCAGGCCGCGTTTGACTGCCCGCTCTACGCCGATGCCGCGGTAGCCGCGGTGATCGCCGAACCATTAGCCTGGCGCCTGCCGTGCATCTCGCCGTCGGTGTGCCGCGTGGACCATATCCTTCCCCACGGCACCCGCTGGCAGTGGCACGAATTCACCCTGACCGCCTACCATTGCCCCGGGCAGACCTACTACCACGGCGCGCTGCTCATCGAAGGGCGTGGCCAGCGCATCATGAACATCGGCGACTCCTTTGCCCCCACCGGCCTTGATGATTACTGCCCGCTCAACCGTAATCCGCTGGGCGCGGGGGAAGGCTTCGACGCCTGCCTGGCGCTGCTGGAAGAGGTGCAGCCCAATGCCTTGTTCAATCCCCACGTCGATGACCTGTTCACCTTTACGCCGGCGCAAATAGCGCAGTTGCGCGACGCATTGGCCCGGCGCGTAGCCACCCTCGCCACCCTCACCCCGTGGCCGGCGCCGGACTATGCCTTCGATCCCTACTGGGTGCGCTGCCACCCCTATCAACAACAAGCCGTCGCTGGGAAGGCGGTGGAAATTGCGGTAGTGGTAACCAATGACACCGACGTCCCGCAGCCGGTAGCCTGCCAATTCACCGGCGAAGGAATGCTGGCGACCGCGATCATCCCGCCTCATGCGGAAGCATCTCTGCCGCTGACCGTGCCTTCGCTGCCGCCGGGCCGCCAGGTGCTGTCGGTGGACCTGACCTTCGCCGGTCGCTTGCTGCCCGCGTGCGCGGAAACTATCATCGATGTTTGTTCCGAAGCTGGCGATTGATAGCGTGTAGTGCATTATTCACCGCAGAGACGCGGAGACGTAGAGACGACGCAGAGCAATATTTCACGCAGTGTCTTGCGGGGAATTCCGCTACTCCAGCGGGTCATTTGTTATGCACAACGGCATTGCAATGCTGACGAAATACTGCTTATAGGGAAGGTCATGCGCTATGTATTCCCCCGTACTGCCGAAGCCATAGCGATCCTCATATTGGCAATACGAGCAACGCATAGTATGATGGGATGAGCTAACGCTTGGGACGCCGGCCTGGCGAGAAGGATGGATGCTAGCCGATACCCGCGGGAGGTTCTCCATGCCAAGAACATCGGTACGTGCGGCTGTTTTGTTCCTATGTGTATTGACTGCGTTGCTCGCGGTCGGCGCGCAGGAGGCAGGTGGCGACCTGCGCTGGAATGCCGACCTGCGCCCGGCGATGACTCCCCCGGCGACGGCGCCCTATCTCCGCTCCTGGTTGCTCTGTGGCCCCTTCACGCTCAACGTGCCCATGCAGCCTCCCTACGATGGCTCGCGCATCAACGCGGCCGCCATCCAGGATTTCCTGCGTGATGCGGGCGGGGAAACGGCGGTTCGCCCCGTAGCGGGCCAAGTGATCCCCGTATCAGATCACGCCACGGTGAAGTGGACGAAATACGAATCGCCGGACACGCGGATCAACCTGACGGCGGCTTTCGGCGGCACGCCGGTGTATGGCGCGGTCGCCTATGCCTATACGACCCTCCATCGGGATGCGCCCGGCAAAGTCTACCTGGCCGGCGCCAGCGATGACGGCATGCGCCTGTGGGTGAACGGCAAACTGGTATACGATAACCTGTGCGTGCGCGGCTTATTCGAGGACGATGACCTCATCGCGGTGGAGGTACCGGCCGGTGACAACGCAATCCTGGTGAAAGTGGAACAGGTCGCGGACTACTGGGCCTTTTGCCTGCGCGTGGTTGACCCGGCAGCGGCGCCGGTCTTGCTGGCGGCGCATCAGCACCCGAACAAGGTCTGGCCGTCGCTGGCCACCGATGCCGCCGGACGGCTGGTGATCATCACCGATGGCGGGCGCGACGTTCCATCGCTGACCTATCCGCTGGTGGAATTACAGGTGACCGGCGCGGGCGGGTGGGTGAAGGTCAAGAAGAACTTACGCTATCGCGCGCGCCTGGCGATCAACACCGCTTCCTGGCCGGATGGCGCGTATGATGTCACCTGCCGCCTGCAACGCCCGGACGGCTCGACGATGACCGCGCACCAGACCTGGTACAAAGGCGACGCGTGGGCTGCGACACAGCGACTGCTGGCAACTGCGCCTAAGCCTGACAGTCCGGCATGGCCGGCCATGGTGCACGCCATGCTGGTGGATGACGTTCGCTTTCGACTTGGCGATGATGTCGAGCACGCGCGCCCGGAACAACTGCCGGCGGTGTTTCCCGCACTGGCAGAGTGGGAGGAAGCCCGGCAGTTTGCGACCGGCGGCCAGGGGCCATTCCATGCCAACGGTTTTCTGCATCTCGCCTACCTTGACGAGATCGATGGCGCACCCCAGTTCTGCCGGGCGTACCTGCCGGCGCACTATGATCCCAGGAAGCAATGGCCGCTGGTCGTGAATCTGCACGGCTATCACCCGCGCAATCCTACCTATATCCGCTGGTGGGGCAATGACCGCCGCTTCGACAGTTACCCCGATCAAGGGGATGTCATTACCATCTATCCGCACGGACGGGGCAATACCAGTTACCTCGGCATCGGCGAACGGGACGTCCTGCGCTGCATCGCGTTGGCCAAGCAACTGCTCTCGGTGGATGACAACCGCGTCTACCTGACCGGGGCCTCGATGGGCGGCTCCGGCACCTGGACCGTCGGGACGCGCCATCCGGAGCTGTTTGCCGGCATTGCGCCGGTCTATGGCGGCTGGGATTATCGCCTGGAGCTGTCGGCGGACGAGATGAAAAAACTCACGCCCGCGGAGCAATATCGCCTGGAAAGCTGGAGTTCCTTTGCGCAACTGGAATCACTGCTGTCAACCCCGGTGTTCGTCAATCACGGCGACGCGGATACCTCGGTGGAGGTTGCGAACTCGCGGTATGCGGTGCGCCAGCTTCAGCGCTGGGGGTACGACGTGCAGTATTGGGAGCATCCGGGCAAAGGGCACGAAGCGTTGGGGTGCGAAGACACGCTGCTCGCCTGGATGCTGGCGCATCAGCGCCATCCCAACCCGGCGCACGTGCGGCTGCGCGCCGCGGAGTTGAAGTCTGCGGTCGCGCACTGGGTGCGCGTGGAACAGCGCGATGACCAGCGCGCCGTCATCCAGGCGGACGCGGAGATGATCGCCCCCAATACCATCCGTCTGGATACCCAGAACGTGCTGTCCATTACGTTATCGCCCGCCGGGCCGCTGATCGACCCACGCCAGCCGATCTGGGTCACCTGGAATACGCATGATATCCGCCAGGCGCAATTACACGACGGCAGGATGACGCTGAATGCGGTCGGGTATATGCCGGCAACCCTGCACAAGCGTCCCGCGTTGGAAGGCCCGGCGTCGGAAGCGACCAATACGCCGTTCGCCATTGTGCAAGGCACCATCGCGTCGGACCCGCTGATGCGGAAGTTTTGCGAGCGCCAGGCTAATCTGCTGGTGGCGGACTGGCAGCGCAAGGAGCACTGGGCACCTCGTGTATACAAGGATACGGAGATTTCGCCGGCGGAGCAGGCAAAATATTCGCTGCTGCTTATTGGCGGGCCAAATGAGAATGCGATCAGCCGCCAGCTTGCCGGCAAGGTACCCCTCGCGACAACGACGAACACCATGACCATTGACGGGCACGTGATTCCCGCTGTGGATGCTGTGGCTCAGGTGGTATATCCCAGCCCCTTGAACGCGGAACGCTATGTGTTGATCTGGACGTCCACCTCAACCGCCGGGATGTATTTTGCCGATCGTATGGATACCGATCTCGATTATTGCCTGGTCGATGGCCGCAACGGCTTCCTCGCACAGGGATATTTCGACAATACCTGGCGGTTTGCGGTGAAATATCTGGAGGAAGGCGATGCCAAGGTGCGTGCTGAAGGGCCGCTACGCAAAGCGCCGACCCGCATCACCGCGCAGACGCCGGAGAACAACCTCTGGTTGGCGGAACTGCTCGAATCCAGCGCGTCCGGCGGCTTCGCCACCATGGTGCGAGATGCCTCCATGACCAACAACGCGCTATGTCCGGGCGCGGGAGACACATATCGCCATGGGATCGCGGTACCGCTGCGCCGCAATACATCCGTAGAGTACGACGTGACCGGCACGGGGTGGAAACGGCTGCATGCGGTAGTGGGGGTGGAAAGGAATCCAGCGAAATCAATACCGGAGAAGGAGCGGGAATCTGTCCAGGTTGTCTTCATCGTGAAAGGGGATGACAAGGAGCTCTACCGTTCTCAACCGTTCCACGAGAATTCGCCCGCCCAGGCCATCGCGGTGGATATCACCGGCGTCGCGCATCTGCGCCTGGAAGTGGTGAACCAGGCCGGTTATGACGCCCCGGTGCAGAGCATCGATTGGGCCGACCTGCGGTTGGAGAAATAAAGCGATATCCTGCGGATCGGAAGACATACATGGCTGGTAAGCATGATTATTCGACTATGGCTCACCAGCCGGCAAGGAGTACCCCCCGTGATACACTGCACCGCCACACTGGAACACGACCAACTCACCCTCTCTACCGGGCGTATCCGGCGGGTTTTTCGCTGGAACCACGGGCACCTGGTCGGCGTGTCGTTGACGGACGTGCAGGCGGGGCACACCTGGGCGCTGGACAGGAATACCCCGCATATGGGCTTCCCCGGCGTGCCCGAGGTGGCGGTAGGCGAGGGGACGCTGGAGGTGCGGGAACAGGCGGCGACCACGGTGCGGCCGGCGCACCTGGCGGTGACGGTGACCTGCATGCTGGGCGGGCTGGAGACCAAACGCATCTTCCGTCTCTATCCCGATTGTCCGGCGATTCCGTGCGAGCTCTACCTGCGCGGTACCGCAGACGGTCCCTGGCGGGCAGGGGCACGACAGGCCGGCGAGGCGCGGAACATCGAAGACAGCGCGCAACTCGCCGGGCAACCCTGGTTTGCGCCGTTCCTCGAACGGCTGCGACTGCCGGCGACGCATCGCCGCGCGTGCGCCGTGCTCTTTCGCGACGTCACCGACGCCCGCAACAACCTGGTGCGTGAAGAGCGCTTCATCCCGTATTGCGGCGCCGCCCCCTGCGACGGCAACCTGCTGCTCGTGCACGAACTCCTCGACGAGGTGGGGTTCTTCCTCTTACGCGAGGCGCCCTGCTCCGACGTGCAGTTGGCCCCGTGCGGCGCTGATTTCGTTGTCTCACGGGGAGAAATCACCGCCCTCGGCATCGGCCTCGATCCCGACGATCTCGATCCGGTCGACTGGCGGCGCGGGTACGGCGTCACCATCGGTGTCGGCCAGGGGGAAGAGGGGTTGCTGCTCGCGCTGCGCAACTACCAGCAACGACGCCGGACCCTGTGTCCCGACCGCGATGAGATGGTGCTGGTGAACACCTGGGGTGACCGCGGGCAGGACGCGCGCATCTGCGCCGACTTCGTCCTGCGCGAGCTCGATGCCTGCGCGCGGCTGGGCGCCAGCCACCTGCAACTGGATGACGGCTGGCAAAAGGGGCAGTCCTCCAACAGCGCGTCGGCCGGGGGTTCCCTCGCCGGCATCTGGCAGCAGCGGCAAGACTACTGGGAGGTGCATCCCACCCGCTTCCCGCAGGGATTCGCTCCTATCGTCGCGCGGGCTCGCGAGTTGGGCATCGAGCTGTGCTTGTGGTTCAACCCGAGCGCGGACGACAGCTATGCCCACTGGCGGGACGACGCGGAGATGCTGATTCGCTACTACCGCGCCTACGGCATCCGCGTCTTCAAAATCGACGGCGTCAATCTGCCCGATGCCCGCGCCGACCGCAACCTGCGCGCTCTCTTCGACCGCGTGGTGGAGGCGACGGGCGGGAATGTCGTCTTCAATCTCGATGTCACCGCGGGGCGACGCTGGGGCTACCACCTGGGGGTGGAATACGGCAACCTGTTCGTGGAGAACCGCTACACCGACTGGCAGAATTACTACCCGCACTGGACGCTGCGCAACCTCTGGCAACTCGCGCGTTACGTGCCGGCGCCAGCGCTGCAGATCGAGTTTCTCAACACCCTGCGCAACCCGCAACACTACGCCGGCAGCGATCCGCTGCGACCCCAGATGGTACCGCCGGCCTACGCCTTCGCCATCACCATGATGGCGCAACCGCTGGGCTGGTTCGAAGCGCAACACCTCGGCGAGATCGCCCAACCCCTCGCGGAGGCCATCCACGCCTATCGCCGCTACGCCGCCGATCTGCACGCGGGGACGATCTTCCCCATCGGCGAAGAACCCTCCGGCATCAGTTGGACCGGCTTCCAATCCCTGCACCCGGGCCGCGGCTACCTGCTGCTGCTGCGCGAATGGAACGAGCGTCCCACCGCCAACCTGCGTGTCATCGCCCTCGCCGGTCGAACGATCGAATTAACCCCGCTGCTCGGTAGCGGCGAACCATACACGGCGCATCTCGATAGCGACGGCCTGCTCTCCGTTGCCTTGCCGGCGCCGTTCAGCTTTGCGTTGTACGCGTATACGGTGGTGAAGTGAGCGGAAGTTACATAAATTCACGCCCTCTTATGGGCCGCCGGCATCCTGCCGGCCCGTCCCCTGGCCGGCAGGATGCCGGCGCCCCATAAGGAGAGCAGAACGAAGTGGTCAAATCATGAATCAGCGTAATCCCTGCCATCCCTGTTCCTTCAGCCGTCAGTGTGGTATTTTATGGGCGGGGAAGGGACGGCGAATCACCTGGCGTGTTTTCGCCTCCCGACCGGCGGCATTTATCACCATATAAGGAGCAAGCATATGGCTAAAACGAAAGCGCCACAACGGGTGTTCGACACCGACAAGCGGATTCGACTCGGTATCTGGGGATTGGGTCGGGGAATGAGTTTCTTCGACACCTGCAAGTTCCTGAATATCGACGTGGTCGCCGGGTGTGACTATAACGAGCACATGCGCGCCAACTTTCTCGACCACTGTCCCGGCGCGTTCGTGACTGCCGACGAGGACGAGTTCCTCGCGCAGGATTTCGACGCGGTGTTGCTCGCTACGTTCTGCCCCGCCCATGCGCCGCATGCCATCAAGTGCCTGGAAGCGGGCAAGCACGTGCTGTCGGAGGTTACCTCGTTCTTCTCAATGGCCGAGGGCGTGCAACTGGTGGAAGCGGTGGAAAAGAGCGGTCTCGTCTATAACCTGGCGGAGAATTATCCCTTCACCGCCGCCAACATGTGGCTGGCGAACCGCTGGCGGGAGGGGCTGTTCGGCGAGTTGATGTATGCCGAATATGAATACGTGCACGAATGCCGCATGCTGGCCTATACCTATATCGACGGCATCCCGGTGAAGCCGGGGCATACCGTGCATAATTGGCGCAGTTGGTTCCACTTCCACTACTATTGTACGCACTCGCTCGGGCCCGTCATGGTCATCACCGGCACGCGCCCGACGATGGTGGAAACCTTCCCCTCCGAACCGCGCATCGCCGGTTACCTGAAGGGGGATGGCGCGAGCAACGGCTCGATGGCTCCCTCGCTCATCCGGATGAGCAATGGCGGTATCGTGCGCAACCTGATGGGTGCGACCACCAACGACAGCCATGCCCAGCGCATCTGGGGCACGTTGGGCGCGTATGAGATCGGCCACGACGGCGTGCGGTTGCGTCTCGGCGCCGCCGGGCAAGCGCCGAAGATGAGTATCAACCCCGCGTGGGAGGGATTGGGCGAGCTGGCGGCACAGACCGGGCACGGCGGCGGCGACTTCTGGACGCTCTATTACTTCGCCCGCGAGATCTTCACCGGCGAAAAAGGACCGTTCGACATTTACGGCGGATGCGATGTCACCATCCCCGGCATCCAGGCGCTGCGCAGTTCGCTGGAAGGCGGCAAACCGATGGAAGTGCCCGATTTCCGCCTCAAAGCCGACCGCGATCGCTACCGCGATGACTACTGGCAGCAGGAACGCTACGACACCAAACGCGGTGTCTTCGGCGGCTTGCCGTTGAACGACCAGGCAGCCAACTTCTCCAGCATCATGAAAGACATCGTGATATATGCCCCCATCTACCGCGCTTACGCGGACTGGAAAAAGGTGCAAACCGCGCTGTCTCGCCCGGAGGAGTTCCTGCCGGTGGCGCAACGCTTGCTCGATAGCTACGATAAGCTGGGGGTCGCCTACCGGGACGCCCGTGCGATTGTCGATGCGTATCCCAACTCCGATGGCGCGCAGGTGCTGCGCGAGATGCTGGAGGTGGGCGAAGAGGAGAAGGCGCTGGCGCCGGACTTCCTGCCCACGCTGCAGCAAGAGGTGGCGGCGCTCACCAAGCAGCATGGCGACGGGATGGCCGCGCTGCGGAAATTCGAAACCTCGCGGTTAATCACCGACCGGACGAAGATTGCCAAAGTCGCCTATCCGGGCAAAGCGGTCAAGTTTGCCGGCATCAAGTGCCACCCCCTCGCCGGCATCTACGATATTCGCCCGCTCTACGGTGAGAAGGCAAAGGACGGGTTGGTATATGCGCGCAGCTTCTACACCGCGAAGAAGTCCGGCGCGGGAAAACTCCGCATCGGCGCGGACGGCCCGTACAAGATCTTCGTCAACGGGCAGGAGATCGGTTGCTATCCGAACGCGGTCAATCCCATCACCGCGCACCTGGTGACGAAAGACGTGGTGTGGGAAAAAGGCAAAAATGAGATTCTCCTCGTCCTGCGCACCAACGGCGGCCAGGCCTGGGGCTTCATGGCTTCGGTGACAGAGAAATAGGGAACGGCGAGTAATTCACAGGATGGGCAGGATGGTTTTAACGATGGGTAGGATGGATTTACTGATCCGCTCATTGGTTCGTTAAAATGCATCCGTGAGGTCTTGCTGGCGCGCGAGCGTCCCCGCGAGCAGGTCGGCAATCTCACCGGTGCTCGCGGGGACGCTCGCGCGCCAGAGAGACTTGAATAATAGCCGGCAGCGGACTGCCGGGCTCCCAGGATCGCATTTTAAATTAACTATGAGCGGATCAGTAACTATGCCTCTTAGGATTGAAGGATGCCCCTGATTCGCCATCAAGGGCATCCTTCAATCCTTTTCCTCACGATTCAGACCAAACGGCCTTATTTCGCCCGAATCTGCTTCGCGGTATTTTCCCCGCCGTTAAGCAGGAAGATCAGCGGCTGCGGGCGGTCGGTGCCTTCGATGAGCGCGGGACGGGCTTGCCAGGGAGCGACGGAGAGGACGTTGGTCAGGTCCATCCAGTACTGCAGGCGCGCGACGGGAAGGTTCCACATCATGTGGAAGTGGTTGGCGGGCGCGAACTGCTTGTATTCGTCCATCGTGGCGTATTTCGGCACCACCCAGGTGTGCGGCCAGGTGACGTTGGAGCTGTTGGCGATGGCGGAGGCCAGCGGGGCGGGGAGATCGACGGTGCACGCCTCATCCCAGACCATGCTGAACATGCCGTTGAGCTGGCTGTAGGCCATGCGGCAGGCGATGCCTCCGATGCCGCCGGGGGAGATGAAGGTGACGCTGTTGCCGCCGCCGGGGAAGTAATAGAGTTCCGCACCCGGCATTTCGATGTTGCGCATGATCTCGTCCACCGAGGCGCCCGGTTTGGCGGCCCAGTTCAGGCTGGCGGAACCGGAGTTGTCGCCGTCCACGATACCGCGCTGCGCCCACAGGTCGGTGGCGGCATAGGTGACCTTCAAATTGCCGGCCAGCGCCTGCAACTCGTTCGCTCCCCAGACTTTGCGGAAGTCCATGAACAACGGCGGGTTGCCGCCGGCCAACCAACTGGTGGAGAGCATCGTCAGCAGGCCCTGCACGTCGGCTTCGGTGCCGAACGCCAGTGGGGCTTTCGGACCGCGATGGTCGAAGGTAGAGTTGAAGAGTGACTCGGCCAGGTCGCAGATCGGCAGCGGCGTGCCGCGACGATCGCTGCCCCATTCCAACTGGTTCATGAAGCCGCCGCCGACGGCATTGAGATCCGTCAGCAGGTCGCGCATGATCAGGTACATCGCCAGCGATTGATCGAGCTTGTCCGACGCATCCTGCTGCGAGAGATCGAGCCGGTTGCCGAGATGTCCCTGCAGCCAGCCGCGGAAATCTTTCAGCTCCTTTTTGTCATACGCCTGCTTGTTGAGCATGTCCGCCAGCAGTTTCATGTCCAGGCGGGTGATCTCCAGTCCGAAGGTGCGGCGGGTGGGCAGGATGTGCGCGAGCGCGGTCTCCATCCCCATCGAATCGTGCCCGAACACTACCACGCGCCGGCCTTTCAACCCGACGAAGGTGAGCGCGGAGTAGCACCAGTCGATCAGCGCCTTCACGGTGTCCGGCGTGGGCTGGGGATCCTGCCCGGTGTCCGGCCAACTACCGACATTGAGATGCGACATCCGCCCGCACTGCGCCAACGCGCCATTGACGGCATGAGCGAAAACCACGCCGGGCTTGGGGGCGCTGTTGCCGCAGGTGATGTTCACCGGCAGATCGGCGGGGAACTGCGACAGCAGACTAATGAGCGTCAATTGCGGAAAGGCCCAGGTGTCGGGAGTACAGACGATCGCCTGTACGCCGGCTTCCTTGAACTGCTGCGCTACCAGGTCCGCTTGCCGTTCGCCGTCGATCAATATCGAGGACCAGACGACGTTGACCGGCGTACCGTCCGGCATGGTGACCTGGGCGGCGATGGCGTCGGCAATCGTCTGGATGATCCGCACGGTGCGATCGCGCGAGGGCTGGTCGATGCGCGGGTCACCGGTCGCACAGACACCGAAGGTGACGACCGCGGGTTTCACGGTCTCGGCGACGGGAAGTTGCATGGCTGTTTTCATAGTCGATACCTCATGTGTATCCGGGCAGGCTCTCGGTTATCGGCGCGGGTCCGACAGACACCGCCGATAGCCGACAGCCTGCACGGGTACTCTTAAGTGAATACTGCCGTCAGTATACCAGGATAAGAAAGCGCACGACAAGCGGATAGACCGGTTTGTGGTGCGGGATGCGAGACACAAAAACTTCTCCGACATCCCGTCGCTTTTCCCAACAGGATTTCCGCTCGCATTGGCAGAATATCGACGATAAGCCGGCTGGAAGTTGGCGGCCCATACTGTTGAACGGAGGACACCGATGAGCACACCGACGATTCTGCTGGCGGTGACGGGCGCCAGCGGGGCGATATATGCCCGGCGCACGCTGGCGCGCCTGGTGGAGCGCGATATGCACGTCGGCCTGACGCTCTCCGCGCAGGGGCGCGAAGTGGCGGCGGACGAGTTGGGCGACGCGGTCGATCCGGTGGAACTGATGCTCGGGTGGCCGGACGAACGGGTGAAATATTATCCGCACGACCGTTTCGAGAGCCCCTTCGCCACCGGCTCGTTGCCGTGGCAGGCAGTGGTGATCGTGCCGTGCTCAATGGGCACCGTGGGACGTATCGCCGCCGGCGTGTCGAACGATCTCATCACACGCGCCGCCGACGTGGCGCTAAAAGAGCGGCGCACGCTGCTGCTGGTGCCGCGCGAAACCCCACTTAGCCTGCTGCACCTGCGCAATTTGACCACGCTGGCGGAGGCCGGCGCGATGATTCTGCCCCCCAGTCCCGGTTTCTACCGCAATCCGCAAACCCTCGATGACCTGGTCGATTTCGTCGTCGAGCGTATCTTGGGATTGCTGGGGGAAGGATGACTGGAGGTTTCGGGTATCAGGTGTCAGGGATTATACGCCTTTGGCTCGCGAGAACGCTCGCGCCAATGGCGGCGTTGACAAATTCTTCCCCAAGGTTATTATTATGGTGAGCTGAGAGAGCGAATGGTTATCTGGAACCAATAACCGGAAAATGGAGGTTTCATCATGGCTACTCTTGCCGATCAACCGCCGAAGATGCCCGCTGCCGGAACAGGAAAGCAGACCACGCAGACCAAGGACGGCTTTTGGGATACGCCGTTGCCGGAGATGCTGCGCACGCTGCAGACTTCGCCGCAGGGATTGTCCGGCGCGGAAGCGCAACAGCGGCTGCGGCAGTATGGGCCGAACAGCCTGGCGCGGGAATCGCCATTTGCTGGAATTCTCGCTTTCTTCCGCATCTTCGCCGATCCACTGGTACTCATTCTGCTCTTTGCCAGCGTGATCTCCTTCGTCACCGGGGACCAGATCGACGCGCTGATCATCATCGTCATCGTGCTGCTGAGCGTGTTGTTGAATTTCTTTCAGGAATTTCAGGCCCGCCACGCGGTGGAAAAACTGCGCAATCAAGTCGCCACCACTGCGGAAGTCATTCGTGACGGCACCGCGCAGGAATTGCCGGTGAGCGCGCTGGTGCCGGGCGATATTATCAAGCTGAACGCCGGCGACCTGGTGCCGGCCGACGCTCGGCTGATCGAGGTGAAGGATCTCCATGTCCGCGAGGCCGCCCTGACCGGTGAGTCGCTGCCGGTGGAAAAGACCGGCGACGATCTCTCCGGGGGAGTGCACACCATTACCGACGCCGAGAACAGCGTCTTCATGGGCACCGCCGTGCAAACCGGGATCGCCACCGCCGTGGTGGTGCACACCGGTACTGCCACCGAGTTTGGCGACATCGCCGCGCGGCTGACGCAAAAACCGCCGGAGACCGAATTCGGGCGCGGCATCCGCAGCTTTGGCTCACTGATCACCCGGGTGATCTTCATCCTGGTGGTCTTCGTCTTCCTCGTCAACATCCTCTTCCACTCGCAGATCATCAACCTGCTGACCCAGGGACATCCCGTCGATCCGAACCAGATCGTCGCCGTGCGGAGAAACCTGCTGGATTCGTTCATCTTCGCCATCGCGCTGGCCGTCGGGCTCACTCCCGAACTGCTGCCGATGATCATCACCATCACGCTGGCGCAAGGCGCCAAATCGATGGCGCGCAAGAAAGTGATCACCAAGCAACTGGCGTCGATCGAGAACTTCGGCAGCATGGAGATCCTCTGCAGCGATAAAACCGGCACCCTCACCGCCGGTGAAATCACCTTGCAACAGCACGTGACGGTCACCGGCGAAGACGATGAGAACGTGCTGCAAATGATCTACCTGAACAGCTACTTCGAAGCCGGCATCCGCAATCCGATGGATGACGCCATCCTCAAGCACGAGCATCCGACGATCGATGAATTTACCAAAATCGACGAAGTGCCGTTCGATTTTTATCGCAAACGGCTGTCGGTGGTGGTGCAGCACGGCGATGAGCGGGTGATGATCACCAAGGGCGCGGCGGAAAATGTCTTCGATATCTGCACGCAGGTGCGTCTGGCCGGAACAGCGGAACCATTTGATGCCGCGCACAAGAAAACGGCGATGGACACCTACCTGGCGATGAGCGCCGACGGCTACCGGGTGCTGGGGGTCGCCACCCGCCTGGTGCCCGCGCAGAAGACTTATAGCGTCAGCGACGAGCAGGGGATGACGCTGATCGGCTTCGCGGCCTTCCTCGACCCGCCGAAGCCGGGAGTGCACGAGTGTCTGGAAGCGCTCAAAGCCGACGGCATCTCCGTCATCATCATGACCGGCGACAACCAGTACGTGACAAAGAAGATTGCCCACGACGTCGGGCTGAACACCGATATCATCATCACCGGCGCCCAGATGGACGCGATGGCGGATGCCGCGCTGGCGCAGCAGGCCGAACAGGGCGCCATCTTCGCGCATGTCTCGCCGGAGCAGAAGAACCGGGTGATCACCGCATTAAAAGCACGTGGGCGGGTCGTCGGCTTCATGGGCGACGGCATCAACGATGCGCCGTCGATGCATGCCGCGGATATCGGCATCTCGGTGATGAACGGGGTGGACGTGGCGAAAGAGGCTGCCAATATCATCCTGCTGGAAAATGACCTCGGCGTGCTGCATGACGGCGTGATTCAAGGCCGCAAGAGTTTCGCCAACATCATGAAATATATCGTCATGGGCACCAGTTCGAACTTCGGCAATATGTTCAGCATGGCCGCCGCCTCGCTGGTGCTGCCCTTCCTGCCCATGCTGCCGACGCAGATTCTGCTCAATAACCTGTTATACGATGCCTCGCAGATCAGCATCCCCACCGATAACGTCGATCCGACGCTCTTGCATCGGCCCAAGCGCTGGGACATCTCCTTCATCCGCCAGTTCATGGTGATCATCGGACCAATCAGCTCGATCTACGACTTTCTCACCTTCGCGGTGCTGCTGTGGGGCTTCGGCGCTTACACCAATCCGGCGCTCTTCCACACCGGCTGGTTCGTGGAATCGCTAGCCACGCAGACGCTGGTGATCTTCGTCATCCGCACCTCCGGCAACCCGCTGCAAAGCCGCCCCAGCCCGCAATTGCTGGGCGCCGTGCTGACCGCCGTCGCGATCGCGGTGGTGCTTCCCTTCTCCCCGTTTGCCATCTGGCTGGGCTTCACCCCGCTCCCCGCCGCCCTGCTCGGGGTCATCGCCGTGCTGACCGCCACCTATCTGCTGCTGGTGCAGGGGGTGAAGGTGTGGTTTTATAAGAAGCATGCCTTGATGTAGAAATGCAGAATGGAGAATGCAGAATAGCGAATGTAGAATGTATTAAGCATTTAGACGATTTTACATGCGAAGGCGTTGCATGAACCGATCATTCTCAATTCTCCATTATGCATTGACGAAAGGAATATTATGGACGTTCCTTCGCTCGCCGACCTGGTTTCCGCGCGGCATTTTCCGCCGGTGGTGCATCCACGCCATGCGCGGGAGTTGCTGGCGGGGACGGGAGAAGTAGCGGAATGGAGCGGGGGGTATGCCGTCACGCTGCCGGAACACCGGCAACTGCTGGAAGATTTGCTCGGTTCGCTGGCCTGGCGTCCCACCGGCGGCGCGACGCTGGTGAATGGACTCTACGGCACCGGGAAATCGCATCTGCTGGTCTTGCTGCATCTGCTCTCCGCCTTGCCGGCGGCCTGGGCGCCGTTTCTCACCAGCCATCCCGGCTTTCGCCGTTTCGCGCTGCCCATCCAGACGCATCGGCGGCTGATCCTGCACTTTTCCCTCGATGAATACAGCCCGCGGCTGGCGCTGGAAGCGGTGGTGCAGCGCGAGGCGATCGCCGCGTTGACCGCGGCGGGCATCCCGGCGCCGGAGGCCTGGCAGATCGGCGACTCGCGGCTGGATGCCTGGGGGGCGCTGCTGGAAAGCGCTCGCGCCCACGGCTACGACGGGGTGCTGCTGCTCATCGACGAATTGAGCCTCTTTCTGGCCGGCAAATCACCGGCCAAGCGCGAGGCAGACGCCGCGTACCTGCAATTCCTCGCCGGCCTGACGGCGCGCGCGCCGGTGTGGCTGGTCGGCGCGGCGCAGCGCAATCTCTCCGACGTGGGGGCATTGCGCACGCATTCCTGGCGGCAGGTGGAAGACCGGTTTCGCCGCTATACCCTCTCGCCGCAGGAGATCGGACGCGTGTTGTGCGCGAAATTGCTGCGGCGCGACGATCCCGCCGCCATCCGCGCGCTGGTCATCGAGCACATTTTACCCACCGTCGAACCGCTGGGCTATTCCGCCGCCGAAATCCACGCCAGTTGGCCCTTTCATCCCGAGGCGGTCGAGCTGTTGCTGGCGGTGACCAGCCGCCACCTGTCGCCGCATCGCAGCGCGGTCGAACTCTTGCAACGGATCGGCAAGGAGTTACCGGCACGACCCGCCGACCGGCTCATCACCCCGCTCGAACTCTTGGCGTTGGCCGAAGACGACCTGCGCGAGCAGGCGAAACTGGCGCGCGGCTGGAGCGTCGCGCGGTTACTGAGCGGCTGGGCGGAGCGCGCGCCCGCGCCGGCGACGGCCCGGCTGGCGGTGCGGTTGCTGATGCTGCTGTACCTGGCGGAGCAAACCGCACCGGTGTCCCGCCTGCGCGCGTTGCTCTCCGATGGCGCGACGACACCGGCCATCGACACCCTCTCCACCGCGCTGCACGCGGTGCGGCGATTGGGGGCGCACCTGGCGCTGGCGCGCGATGCCGATCCGGCGGCGGAAATCTTCACGCTGGCGGTGGAGGATGAAACCGGCGTGCTGGCGCACCTGCGCATGCAAGAGATGCAGCGGGAGTTCATCCCCGACGACGCGCGGGTGATCGAATTGGCGCTGCAATGCTGCGTCGATCCCGCCTGGCCACTCGGCACCGAGGAAGCGCGCCTCTTCCTTCCCTGGCGCGGCAGCGAGCGACCGGTGCTGCTCGGGACGCTGCCGGCGCTTTCCACGGAAGCGGTCGCGCGCGCGTTCGAGGCGCTGCCGGCCGGCAAAGCCGACGCGCGGGTGCTGTTGCTGTGGCCGGGCGCGCACGCCGATCTCACCGGCTGGCGGCAGGCCGTTGCCCCGCTCGACGGGCCTTACCTCGACACGCTGCTGCTCTGGCTGCCCCGCCCGCCGCGACCGGCGGAGCGGGAATTATGGACGGAGTATGCCGCCTGGCAGCGCGCGGCGCTGGACGCCGTGCCGCCGGTGAGCGCGCGGGAAAAGCGCGCGCGCCAGCGCTGTCGCGAGCGCGCGGATGAGCTGCGCCCGGCAGTGGAGGCGAGCATGCGCGCGGTCTATCTGGAGGGGCAGTGGTTCACCGCGCGCGGCGAGGAACGCACGCCCCGGCAGCGCGAGACCCTGCTCGGTTGCCTGGCGGAGATACTCGCGCCGGGCTTCGACGCCCTCTTTCCCGGCTTTCCCGCCGGCGACGGCGTGCCGTCGCGCACGGCGCTGCAATTGCTCGCCCAGCAGGTGATCGAGCCGGGGGAAACGCACATCGATCCCCATTCCCCGCTGGGCGACTACCTCACCCGTTTCGCCCTGCCGCTGGGCTGCGCAACCCTCGACGGCGCCGTCGCGCGCGTCACCCCGCCGCGCTGGGAGTTGCTGGCGCCGCTGCTGGGCGCGATGACGAACGGGCCGGTGCGCCTGCCGGAAGCGCTGGCCGCGTTGCAACGCCCTCCTTTCGGTTTGACCGCCGAACAGGCGCGGCTGGTCATCTTCGCCGCCGCGCGCACCGGCGCCGCGCAACCGCTGGACGGTTTCCTGCAGCCGCTCGATCCGGCGCGCCTGCCGCTCACCCGCAGCGACGCGCTGGTCTTCCTCGCTCCACCCGTGGAGGCGCATCCCCGTCATCAGCCGCTGATTCGCCGGCTGGCCGCGCAGTGGGAGCTGCCGCTGGAGCCGTGGCCGCTGGCCTGCAGCCAGGTCGAACGGCGGCTGCGCGAGTGGGCCAACGCCTGGACGCCGCGCATCGTCGGCCTGCGCGTGGTGATCGCGGAGTGGCGCGAACTCTTGCAGGCATCGCCATGGGCGTGGCAGGCGAGTGAACGAGCGCTGGCCGTGCCGGCGGCCATGCCGACCGGCCCGCTCGATGACATGTTGGACGCGTTAGGCGAAGGAGAGGCCATCGGCGCCCTCGCCGCGCTGGACCAATTGGCAACATGGTGGCAGGCACGAAAAGCCAATCTCGCCATCCTGCTGGCCGCCCCTGCCGGCACCACGCCCGCGGAGATCACCTGGCTGCGGGAAACGCTCGCGCGCGGCGAAGCCTGCGCTCCACAGTTGGCGGAAATCGAAGCCCGGTTGGCGCGCCTGTTGGACGATTACACCGCCGCCTATCGGAACTGGCACGCGGAGGCGTTCGGCGACGCGCGGGTGACCGCGTTGCGCGCGGTATTCGAGTCGGCGGAATTTCGCGCGGTGAAACTGCTGGCGCGCCTGCCGCTGCCCTCGCCTTCGCCCTCACTAACGATGGTGCCGTTGCCACCAGCCCAACCATGCCTGGAACTGCTGGCGCAAGCGCGCGCGCATTACTGTCCCGGCCTGCTGGCGCGCCTGCCGGAAGACGGGTGCTGCGCCCATTGCCGCCTGCCGCTGGGCACACCCTCGCCCCTCCCCGATCCCGCGCACATCCGCGCCGCCGCCGCACACGTGCTCACCGATTACACCCGGATCATCGCCGCCGATCCCTGGTGCGCCGCCACCCGCGCCCGCCTGCCGCGCGCTCCGCAAGCCATCGCCGACCGCGCCGTCGTCCTGCTGGATTGGCGTCCGGAACACGGCGCGCAAATGCTCCTCGACGCAC
>Ga0073936_10002734_pt1 | contig 26019 bp, 17 predicted proteins | sample AliMusrvi5mmetaG_FD_87041 | JGI IMG/M metagenome (GOLD analysis project Ga0073936, IMG submission 87041) | Freshwater lake bacterial and archeal communities from Alinen Mustajarvi, Finland, to study Microbial Dark Matter (Phase II) - Alinen... | ecosystem: Environmental > Aquatic > Freshwater >...
GTTGAGGGCCGCGACATTTTCAGCGGGCAGGCGGACGTGATTGTCTGCGACGGATTTGTGGACAACGTCGCGCTCAAGAACAGCGAGGGCGTGGGTCGCTTTGTACGCGATGTGCTGCGCGAGTCTCTCACCCGCACTGTTACAGCTAAGGTTGGTGCGCTGCTTTCGCGGCAGGCGTTCAACGATTTCCGCCGCCGGCTCGACTACCGGGAATACGGAGGCGCGCAATTGCTTGGCGTGCGCGGCGTGTGCATCATCGGCCACGGCTCGTCCAACGATCGCGCCATCTACAACGGCATTCGCGTGGCTTACGAGTTTGCCAATGCCGGCACAAACAAATTGATCGAAGCCGAGTTTGCCGGACATCCCACCAAGACCACTGCCAACGGCCAGGCGCCGAAACACGACGCTACGATTCAGTAAGGCCGCGATGGCAGACGAGTCCCGCCGCTCTCCCTCATTCGATCCTTCCGTAGTTGACCGGCTAGCCTGCCCGGCCTGTTTGGGAAAACTTCGCCTTGAAGAGGGTGCCCTGGTTTGCGCAGCCTGCGGTCGCACCTATCCGGTCATTGACGGTATTCCGGTGCTGATTGCCGATCGGGCCGCCGAGCCTTCCCACTAAACCGCCTGTTCACAGATCGTGGATTCTGCCGAGACAACTGGCGCGGCAGGCGTGGCCATCTGACTTCCGAGGAGGAAATCGATGCCAACCAAAACAGCGTCCAGCAAGAAAGCACCAGCGAAGAAGAAGTCTGCGGGGATATACTCTCCCGCAGCGGGAAAACGCGTGGAAGCCGAGATGAGGGCAATGAAAAAGGGACAGCTCAAGAGCGGCCGCAGCGGCAAGAAAGTGACCAATCCGAAACAGGCGATTGCCATCGGTCTCTCTGAAGCGAGAAAGGCCGGCGCGAAGGTTCCGCCGCCGAAAGAATCTTAGAGAAGCGGTTTCGCAAGTGTGAAGCGGAGTTGAAGGGGCGCGGCAGACGTCGTGCCCTCTCGATGCAATTTTGTTTTTTCAAAGTCTATTCGTGCCGTGGAATCGGCCGGTTTTTTCCGCGATTAGCTGCGGTGATAGAACGGCAGCACGATCAGCAGGGCGAAGCCGATGGCCGCGGCCAGGGCTAGCGCGACGAGAGAATAAATCAGCGTGAGGCTCGGGCCATGCGTTGCACCGTCGCGGTTTTCATCCGCATTGGCCGGCAGTTCAGGCTTACTCATATTTAAGGCTTTCGACGGGGTCCATTTGGGCGGCGCGAGTGGCCGGAACGGTGCCGAAGACCACACCCACTGCCACCGCCGCAGTCAGCGCAATCAATACGGAAAGTGCAGAAACCGGCAGGGCAAAATTCGTAAACAGGCGGATGGATATTGGCACGGCCAGGCCTAAAATTGAGCCGACAATTCCCCCGGCCAGCGAGATAATTACCGCCTCGGCGAGAAACTGCAACTTGATCTCGCGGGAAGTGGCTCCGAGGGCTTTGCGAATGCCGATTTCGCGAATGCGGGAGCGGACGTTGGCCAGCATGATGTTCATAATGCCCACGCCGCCCACGGCCAGCGTGACAGCGGCCACCAGAACCAGCACTGCGGTGAGAATGTCAGAGATGGTTGCGGCGGTGGTCAGCAGCTCCTTCAGGTTCTGCGCCTTGTAAACCGAATTAGGCTTGTGGCGTGAACTGATGACGCGGACAATTTCGCGCGTTGCATCGGGAACTTCTTCCATGCTGCGCACTGAGAAGTAAAGCTGCTTCACGCTGTCGGTTCCGGTAAAGTAACGCGCTACCGAGTAGGGAATCAGGATCGTCTCGTCGGTGATTTCGGTCTGCCCGAAGGTGTCTACGCTCTCTTTGAAGGTGCCGACAATGGTGAACGGAATGCCGGTGATTTGGAAGGTCTGGCCCACGGCGGCGTCGGCGCTGCCGAACATCTCGCGGGCAAACGGCTCGGTAACCACGGCGCACTTGATATGCGCGGCTTCGTCTTCCTCGTCAAGGTAGCGGCCTGTGAGTACCACCAGGTTGCGCACGTCTTTATATTGCGGGGCAACGCCCAGCACCAGCGTGTCTTTCACCACTCCGCCGCCAAAGCTGATGCGGTCGTGGGTCTCCAGCACCGGCGAGGAATACGACACGCTTGGTACGCGGGCGATGACGGCTTTTTCGTCTTCGCGGGTCAGGTAGTCGTTGTAGACCGCCATCTCGGTTCCGGTGGCGCCGCCGCCGGAGTACTCGACTTCGACTTCGTTGGTGCCGATCTTTTGAATCTCGTTCAGGATGAATTGCTTGCCGGTCAGGCCGATGGTTACCACCAGGATGACTGAGGCGGTGCCGATCACCATACCCAGCGCGGTGAGCGCAAAGCGAAGCTTGCTGGCCCTGAAACTGTCCAGGGCCAACTTGAGAATCTCGCTGAGCAGCATGGTGCGGCGCGCGCTCAACAGCGTCTGCTGGAAGGCTTTCTGGCGGGCCTGGTCGGTCGGTAGGCTCATAGGTTCCTTCATTAGCTTACAGCCAACAGCCAATAGACGTATCCTCTTCCAAATGGCTTGCGCCAGGCCCGGACTCGAAGCCGCAACGGAGGTGTATATTTTGCTGTGACGGCAAACCCATGGCGGTTGCGAGGAGAAGACAAAAAATGGCGGTACGGCAAACGGAAATCACGAAACCTGCGGCAGATGAAGTGCTATTGATTACCAGCGGAGACCTGCGGCTTGCGGCCAACCAGGAGTGCTGGCCCGCCCAGAAGGAAATGGAAGCGAAACTGACCGCGGCCTTTGCCCAGCAGGGCATCAAGCTGGTGCGCGCCCACGCATATAACGAGGCGGAGAAGCACGGCTTTATCTCGTCGCAGCGCATGGGCATGGACGTCTTCATGAATATTCATCCCGAAGCGCGGATTGTGTTTGCCACCGCGGCGTGGCAGTATACGCACCACGTGCTTCCGGGCCTGCGCAGCCACCAGGGACCGATTTTGACCGTCGCCAACTGGTCAGGACAATGGCCCGGGCTGGTGGGTCTGCTCAATCTGAACGGTTCGCTGGTCAAGGCCGGCAAGAAGTTCTCGTCCATCTGGAGCAAGGACTTTACGGACGACTATTTCCTATCCGCGATGGCCGAGTGGCTCCGCGACGGCAAGATCAGCCACGATCAGACCCACGTGCATGCGCTGGACCCGAAAAAGGTCCCGGCCGAGAGCGCCGAACTGGGAGCCTCGCTGGCCGCCGACCTCAAGCACCGCAAGGCCATTGTGGGCATCTTCGACGAGGGATGCATGGGCATGTACAACGCCATCATCGACGACGAACTGCTCAATCCCGCAGGAATCTACAAAGAGCGCCTCAGCCAGGCCGCGCTAGTGGCAAAGATGAAGACGGTCAGCGACGCCGAAGCCAAGGCAGTTTACGAATGGCTGGTGGCCGAGGGCGTGAAGTTCGTTTTCGGCAAAGAGCCCGCCACCGAGTTGACGCTGGAACAGGTGCTTGGCCAGTGCAAGATGTACATCGCCGCCGTCCGCATCGCAAAAGAATTTGGATGCGACGTCATCGGCATCCAGTATCAGCAGGGGCTCAAAGATATGGCGCCCGCGTCTGACCTGGCTGAAGGCATGCTGAACAATGCCGACAGGCCGCCGGTGTATGCCGAAGGCACAAAGGATGAGCTTTATGCCGGCGGACCTATGGTGCACTTTAACGAAGTGGACGAATGCGCCGGCGTGGATGCGCTGGTAACCAATCGCTGCTGGACCGCGCTCGGCATCGACCCCTCTACCACCTTGCACGACGTTCGCTGGGGCGAGCGCTACAAGGGCGAGGGAATCGACGAATTTGTGTGGCTGCTGCAGATCTCCGGCGCCGCGCCCGCCAATCACTTCGAGGGCGGCTATGCCGGAGCAACCAGCGAGCGCCAGCCGGCCATGTACTTCCCGCTCGGCGGCGGGTCGCTTAAGGGTGTGGGCAAGCCGGGAGAGATTGTCTGGAGCCGCGTGTTTGTTGAGGACGGCAAGCTTCATGCCGACCTTGGACGGGGCGCCGTGGTCAGCCTGCCGGCCGCTGAAACCGAGCGCCGCTGGAAAGAAACCACGCCGCAGTGGCCCATTGTGCACGCGGTCTTCAACGGCGTCAGCCAGAACCAGTTCATGGCCCGCCACCGCGCCAACCACGTCAACGTAGCTTATGCGCCGTCAGCGGCAGTTGCCGACAAGGCGCTGGCTACCAAGGCCGCGATGCTCGCGGAGTTGGGCATCGCCGTTCACGTATGCGGCAGCACCAGCCTGGGTCTTTGAGAGGCTGACTAAGCATGAAAGCTGGGTGCCCCGGGTCCCGATTTTGGGACCTGGGATACCGCAACGCCGGACCGAAGCGGACCCGGCTCAGCGCTCAAGAACCCCTTCAAAGCCAGCCGCAATTCCTTCCTGTTCTGTAGTCTTCGAACGTCACTCCGGGTCGGAGTCGCGGCCTGCGGCGTCGCGCCTGGCGCGAACCTAGCGGCTATAATGGGGCATAACTTACCCCTTCGGCCAGGCGCGCAAAATTCATCGCCAGCCGGCCTTCATGCTGTTCAATCATCGAGGTTGGCGTTCTGAATGAGCGAGGTTATTTGAGTGTTGTGGTATCCCGCCCATTCCGCAAAAAACGCGGAATGGATGGGGCACCCAGCTTTTGTGGCATTCGCCCCCGTTCATATTGCGGCGTATCTCGTTTCTGCGAGTGAAGGTGCTCTGAATGACTAGCGAAGAACTCATTTTTGTCACGGGCGCGACCGGGTTTCTCGGCGTGCAATTGGTGCGCGAGCTTTTGGATCGCAGGCCGGATGCCACGCTGGCGCTGCTGATCCGCGACAGGGCCGGCAAATCCGGCTCGCAGCGCGCCAATGCAATGATTCCCGCGGCGCAGCGCTCGCGCGTGCAGGTCTACTCCGGCGATGTGAGCCAGCCGCACTGCGGACTGGACGCGGCTGTCTACGAGCGGCTCTCCGCGGAGACAACCCGCGTGATTCACTCTGCCGCCACGGTGCGCTTTGACCACACCCTGGATGAGGCGCGCAGCATCAACGTGGAAGGCACCCGCCGCGTGCTTGATTTCGCAAGCGGCGCGCGCAATCTCAAGAGCTTCGCGTACGTGGGCACGGCATACGTGGCTGGTGAGCGCTCTGACCTGGTTCACGAAAACGAACTCGCAATCGGCCAGGGCTACCGCAATACTTACGAGCAAACCAAGGCAGAGGCAGAGGCGCTTGTCCGCTCGCGGCTCGACTCGATGCCCGGAGTGATTCTGCGTCCGAGCATCATCGTGGGCGACTCGCGCACCGGTGTCACGTCCAGCTTCAAGATGATGTACTGGCCGCTGAAGATTTACGCGCGCGGCCTGTGGCGCACGGTGCCCGGCTATCCGGATGCGGTGCTCGACATTGTTCCGGTGGACTACGTTGCCTCTGCCGTTGCGCGCCTCGCCTTTGACGAGGCTGCATTCGGCAGTACGGTTCACTTGTGCGCCGGTCCGCGCGGCAGCGCAACCATCGATCAGGTCGCGCATCGCGCTATGGAGTACTTCAACGCGCCCGCGCCGAGCTACGTCGATCCGAAGCTCTTTTTCGCGCTGGTCCGGCCGCTGCTGTGGATCTCGCTATGGGGTCCCAAGCGCCGCGTGCTGCGCGACGGCCGCGCCTACCGCGACTACTTCACTATGAAGATGCAATTCGACACCAGCAATGCAGACCGCCTGCTTGCGCCCGCCGGGGTAGAGCCGCCGCCGGTGCTGGATTACCTTGACCGCCTCTTTCATTACTGCGTTGCCAGTGACTGGGGCCGCAAGCCGGTTTCCGCCTGATGAATATCTTCCGCCGCATTCAACTCGCGCGAGACCCCAGCGTCACCGTGGCCAATCTGGTTGACGAACTGGTGCGCCGAAAAGGCGATTGCGAAGTGTCGGTCGGGGACGACGGCCCTTTCTACCTGACCGACCTGCACGCCGAAGTTCAAACCATCGATGCCTTTCTTCGCCGTTTAATTGAACTGAAACCTGGCCAGCCGGTCGCTGTTTTTCGCACCAATACCCGCGATTCCTTTCACTGGTTTCTGGCCATCATCCGAGCGGGAGGCATCGCGGTTCCGCTGAATCCGCAGCTGTCGCTCAGTGAAGTGAGCCGCATTCTTGCCGAAAGCGGCACAGACATTCTGGTCACCGACAAAGCGATCTTCGAACAGCAGATCAAAGATCGGTCCGCGTTGAATGTTCGCGTCTGGATACAAGCGGATGCTGAAACACAAACGCTGGACGGATTTGTGCGTGCTGGCGATACAGGTGCGCCGTTTCCTCCGACTGCGATCGATCCGTCCGCGACGGTCGCGGTCTTCCATACCTCGGGCACCAGCGGCCACCCAAAGGGAGCGGCGCTTTCAAGCCTGGCTCTACTGGGAGCGCGCTCATCCACTGTGCTGGCCGGCCTGTTTCTGTCGTCGAAAGACCTGGCGCTGATCGCGCTGCCATGGTCGCACATCATGGCAGTGAGCATTTCGCTTTACGGAATGATGGCGGGCATTCGCGGCTGCTTCCTCGATAAATTCGACGTGGAAAGCGCGCTGGGCCTTGTGGAGCGGCTAAGGATTACCACATTCGTCGGCGTGCCGGCCATGTTCAGCCGCCTGGTGAACAGCAATCCCGATCCTGCGCGGTTGAAGAGCGTGCGTGTGTATCTCTCGGCCAGCGACCACCTGCCCGCTGAAGTTCGGGAGCGGCTGCGCAGCTACGGCGCTCTGGTTCGTTTTCCGCTTGGGCTTCGCATTCCGCCGATAATGCTGAACGGATACGGCATGGTGGAACTTGGCGGGCTGGCCATGATGGGCGTTGGCTTGTCGCTCGTTCCCGGCGGCAATGACGTGTATTTTGCCATGCCGCCGTTTCACCTCCGCGTGGTGGATGAAAGCGGCAATCGAGTTGGGCCCGGCGTCACCGGCGAGTTGCAGGTTCGCCGCCGCGGCCTTGCTCCGCATTATTGGAAAGACAAAGGCGACAGCCAGGGCTTGATCTCCAGCGATGGCTGGCTGCGGACAGGCGACCTGGCTACGCGCAGCCGCCTTGGCTTTTTCCGCCTCGTTGGACGCATGAAGGATGTGATCAAGTCAGGCGGCTACTCAGTCTACGTGCGCGAATTGGAAGAGGCCGTTCTGGCTCATCCCGCAGTGGCGCGAGCGGTTGCCTTCGGCCTGCCCCACAAGGAGAAAGGCGAGATTCCCGTCGCCGCTGTTGAACTGCACCCGGGCTCGGAAGTCATCGAAAGCGAATTGGTCGATTGGTGCCGTGAGCATCTTGCGGGATACAAAGCGCCGCGCCGCATCTGGATTCTCGAACCCGGCGGCCTGCCGCAGAACCCCAATGGCAAAGTGTTACGCCGTGAATTGCAGGAACGGTTCGCGGCATCTGTCGACTGAAGGGGTGAGTCTCAGTCGTGCCGAAGCGCCTCAACCGGTGACAGCTTTGCGCCGCGCCATGCGGGAATCGCCCCGGCAATCAGCCCGGCCAGAACCGCGATGCCCAGAAATCCGCCGCCCAGCCCAAGCACCACCGCCTCAAACTGAATGAGAACCAGCACCTGCCAGCGCCTCCAGCCCAGCGCGCGCAGAATGCCGATTTCGCGCGTGCGTTCAAAGACCGACATCGCCATGGTGTTGGCAATGCCAAGAATGCCAATCAAGAGCGCAATGCAAGACGTGCCCCATGCTGAAGCGTGCGCAAGCCGCACGAACTGATTATTGCTGGCTCGCTCTGCCGCGGGCACCGCGCGCAATCCCGGCAGGGCAGCCTCAATCTGCGCCTGGGCGCGCTTCAGGTAATGGTCTGGAGTCTCGCCGATGGGCGCCGGGCGCAGCCGCACATGAATTGTGGACACTTTGCCCTGCAAACTGCTGAGCACCTGCAACTGGTCAAGAGGCAGGATGACCGCGCCGGCCTCAAGAGGCGAGCCGCCATGATAGATGGCGCACACCGTAAAGGCGGAGCCTTGAATCTCAAGCGTGTCGCCCGGCTTCTTGTTCAGGTTCTCGGCCAGCAGGTCGCCCAGCATTACTTCCGCGTGGCCATCGCGAAAGGGCCTTCCAGAGAGCACTTGCAGCGACTCGAACTCGTAGGAATTCGCCTTCCAGCCGTAAGCCAGCGCGTTCACTTCCGGGGTGAGGTCCATGACGTTGTAAATCATGGGCGTGGCGTTTGCCACCACGGGCAGCGCCTTCACTTTTTCGGTGAGCGACTCATCAACGGAGGTGTTAAGGAAGGTTTGCTGAATGACGGCAATGTCGGTGCCGCTGCTGGAGTAGAGGCGCATCCACCCTTGCTCAAAGGCGCTGGAAAAACCCACCAGCCCTACGAACGCGCCAATCGCCATTCCGATTCCGCACAATGTCAGCAGAGTTCTCAGCCGCCGGCGCCAGAGATTCTTCCAGACAAATCCTGTGAACGACAGTTGAGTGGCCATGAGTTTGGAGTTCGTCCTCACTTCTTTGATATTGCTGAACAGACTGCCAGTTTAACGGGCGGCAACCCTGTATACAACCATCATAGGGCGTACGGCGCAATCCTGAGCCTGTTCACGCGAGCGTAACCGGAGGGTGTTGAAGTGCCCAACCGGGCGCCACCCTGAATGCGACAATGACCGCGAACACCGCCGCGACCCAATATTGGTTCGCATACAGAACCAGCCAGACGGCGCTGACCAGCACCACGACCAGGACCGGCGGACTGACAGAAGCTGCGGCCACACCGGTTAATGCACCTTTGACCGGATTGAGGACGAGGATCACTTACTACTTCCAACTGGTTGCCTCGAATGCGGCGGCGACAATTTCCGGCACAGTGTTGAGCTTTACAACGCAAAACTGCTTGCCCGGCCTCCCTTTCACCCCGTGTGACAAAGGGGTTCGAATACCCGCCCCATAAACCCCATCGGATCAGTACCCGAATCCGGCCACGAGCGGCTGAACAGGAAGAATGGGATGCCAATTATCTCTCCGAATTGCTGGCGAACGACACCCGTAATGTCCTTTCACGGTCCCGAAGCTCTTTTGCCCCCACAAAAGTGGAAGAAGACCAACAAAGCGTGGGATTTTCGCAACTTACAGGGAGAACGAGAATGGGATATCAGCACTGGCCAGCCGACGTCTTAGATTGGCTGCCTTTCCGGTTCTGAAAGCTTTGAACTGTACGTGGAAGGGTGTCATGAAACTGTATTCGTTGCCTGGATTCTCATCGAGAGTGTTCAACCTGAACAGCGGAATATGTGGCTTCTGCTTGTTTCTGCTGCTAGCCTCCGCTCTTCCATCCTTTTCTGCGGTGAACGGTGCTATCTCCACCACCACGTCCTCAGCAACTACAGTCAATGGCAACATATACGACGCCAAGACCAGCGTGTACCTCAACGGAGGACCCCAGAACAAGAAGGACGCGGGTCTGCAGCCGGACGGTACATATTACTTCCAGGTCACAGATCCAAGCGGAGCGACCCTGCTCTCGGCCGACAATATCGCCTGCCGCGAGGTTGTGGTCTCCGGCGGAAGAATCACAGGGGTTCCCAGTCCAAAGCCGGCCGGATGCCCGACCGGCCTCCATCCGCTGGGGACTTTCGACTCCTCAAACGGCGAAATGCCTGTTGAGCTTTGTCCCAGCACACCCTCACCCAGAACCGACAACCTGAGCGCCGGAACGCCCGATTTCGATGCCCATAATTGGTGCGATACCACGCCCAATAATGGTGGCGAATACAAGGCATGGGTCATTCCTGTAGCCAGTTACGATCCGAGCAAATGCGCGTCGAACTTTGGCTTCTGCGACAGCAGCAGCAAAACCGACAACTTCAAAGTCAAGAAGACGAGCGTCGCCTACATAAGCGTTTGCAAGTTCAACGACTTGAATGGGAACGGGGTCCAGGATAACGACGAGCCTTACATACCCAACTGGCCGATTACCGCTACCGGCGTGGACCTTTTGAGCGGTTCCAGCGGAATCGGAACTGTCACTGTGCAGACCGGCACCGATGGATGCGCATCGTTCTCGGTTTCCGACTTCACCACCGCCAAAGGCCTGGTCACTGTCACCGAGAAACTCCTCACTGGATCGTGGCAGCAGACGGCCCCCGTGGTTGGCACATACGCGGCGTCTGACGGCGTGATTCCCGCTGACCAGGGCACGGTCGCGGTGACGGTAAGCAAAAGCGGTGCGCTCCAGAACACGCAATCCCTGACGGTCTCAGGGGGAGACTCAGTGTCACTGGCAGACTTCGGCAATACCTGCCTTGACTCATCCTGCGGCGGCAATTCGGTTGAGCTTACGGTTACCGCCGACGCAAATCCATCCCTGACACGCGCTTACACATGGGGAATCACGAAATCTGTCGATAGTCCCATGGTTGACTCAACGGGCGGAGGGTCGTCGTCCCCGGCCAACTACACCGTAACGGTTACCCACGACAACGGTACGGATTCCGGTTGGCAGGTATCGGGCACCATCAAGGCCTCGAATCCGAGCTGGGTTGACGTCAGCGCAGTGGACATTACGGACGTTGTGGATAACGGCGGCGCCTGCACAGTTACGAATGGCTCCGCCCTCACCACTCCGGCAAAGAGCTCAGTTAATGTGCCCTATACCTGCACATACTCTGCTCTCCCGGCCGGCGGGACAGATACGGCGACAGCCACCTGGAATGCGAGCGGCACGCCGGCCAGCACAGCCGCAGGCACCGCTAAATTCAATTTTGGCACTCCAGCGATCAAAGCCGTTGACGGCAGCGCCACAGTTACAGATAAGCTCGACAGCAACTCTCAATCCTCACTGGGCACGGCATCGTATACGGATCCGAGTCCCATCACCTACACCTATTCCCACACGTTCACCGATCCAGTGGGCGGCTGCACAAGCCACGCGAACACTGCAACTTTCACCACCAATACGACACCCGTTACCAGCAGCGCGAGCACAACGGTGCAGAATTGCACGATCCAGCCTCTGAAGCTGGCTTGCGCGGCCACCAGCACGGGCGAAGTGAATGTGCCTTTCAGTTCCCAGATGACAGCTTCGGGCGGCGTTGAACCTTACACCTACGCGATTGCCACCGGGTCGCTGCCGGCAGGACTCAGTCTCAACGCCTCGACGGGCCTGATCTCGGGTACGCCGACGGCGGTGGGAAGCTTCACGGTCAAGGCCACTGATTCCAAGGGCACGGTGGCCACGACTACTTGCGCAATCACCATCGTTTCCGGTCCCTCACTCGCCTGTTCGGCGGTTACCAGCGGCGAGGCGGGCGTAGTCTTCAATAGTCCGGCAATGACGGTCACTGGCGGCACGGCTCCCTACGTCTTCTCCGTGGTGGGCACGCTTCCCGCAGGCCTCTTGCTGAATGCCTCAACCGGCGCGATTGCCGGAACGCCAACCGCCTCAGGCACCTTCTCCATCCAGGTAAAGGACGCCAACGGCGCGGTGGCCACGACCACCTGCGCTATTACCATCAATGGAGCGCTTTCGGTTTCCTGTGCGGCCATCAGTACCGGCACCGTTGGCGTAGCGTTTGACAGCGGCCCCATGACCGTCACCGGCGGTACTCCAACCTATACGTATTTGGTGGTGGGCACGCTGCCCGCGGGCCTGACGTTGAACGCTTCGACGGGCGCGATTAGCGGCACGCCGACTGCCTCGGGTACATTCTCGATCAAGGTGACCGACGCCAACGGGGCAACCAGCACGAGTTGCGTAATCACCATCAATCCGGGATGCACTGACACAGTGACCCTCAGCTTCAGCAACACCGTCTGGACTTACCCGGGCGAAGCCAACATAACCGCCTGCGTTACTTCTGGCAATAACGCAGCTCCCACCGGAAACATCGACATGTACGATGGCCAAAACAAATTGGCCACGGTGCCATTGCAAGGCGGGGGATGCGCGTACTGGCACATTACGCCCGGGCTGAGCGCGGGAGCTCACACCATCACCGCACGCTATTCAGGCAGCGCCTCCAGTTGCGGCGGTGTTTCGGCGGCAACCACTATCAACGTCGCCAAGGCTCCGACGGCAATTGAAGCTTCCTGCTGGAATTCGCCCTACGCATATGGCGCGAACTATCAATGCAATGCCAACACCGACGCAGGGCCAAAGTCGGGATACATGATCTATGTCTACGATGGCGGAAAGCCGGTGGTTTTGCTGCTGGACTCGAATGGCGCCGCCACACCGTGGTCAATCGATCTGCCGCCGGTTGGAACGCACCACCTGATCATTTCCTATCCTGAACAGGGGAACTATCTAGGCCAAACGTTGCCGGACCAGGTCTTCGTTGTCACGCCGGCTCCAGTCATCGTCGCCTTGACGCCTTCATCCTGGTATTTGAATGCGGGCACCAGCCTGAGCTTCACAGCAGTCGTCAACTCGTGGAGTGCGGGATCGCCCAAGGCTACCGGTTCAGTGTCTTTCTACGACGGCAACACGCTGCTTTCGGCCGTACTGGTGGATGCCAGCGGGACAGCAGTCTACTCCACCTCCGGCCTGGCTGCCGGCACCCACAACATAACGGCAACCTACGCCGGCGGCACAAACTACGATAAGGGTTCAACCACCATCACCATCAACATGGTTGCTGCCCCGCCGCAATTCTCCGATCCGGGCGGAAACTATACCTCTGCGCAGACGGTGGCCCTCGCCTCGGCAACTCCAGGCGCAACCATCTTCTACACCACCAACGGCACGGCTCCCACAACCGCATCGGCCAAGTACACCGCGCCGATCAAGGTGACATCAACGGCAACCATCGCAGCCATGGCCGTGGCCAAGGGGTATGCGAATAGCCCGGTTGCCACCGCCAAATACAGCATCACCCTGGTGGCGGCAACGCCGATCTTCTCGCTGGCTGCCGGAACCTATAAGACCGCACAAACGGTGACCCTCTCGGATTCCACTGCCGGCGCAACTATCTACTACACGACCAACGGGAGCACACCCTCGGCGAGTTCGACAAGGTATACCAGCCCCATCAAGGTATCGGCGACGGAAACACTCGAGGCAATCGCAGTGGTCAGCGGTTACACCAGCAGTGCCGTGGCTTCCGCCAGGTACACCATCACACCCGTGGCAGCGACGCCGGTATTCGCGCTTGGCGCCGGTACCTACAAAGGAAAGCAGACGGTGGCCATCTCTGACGTCACCGCAGGCGCAACCATCTTCTACACCGTCAACGGAACAACGCCAACGGCCACTTCAACCAAGTACACTGGTGCGATCACGGTGTCGGCAACCGAGACAATCAACGCGATCGCCATTGCGAACGGTTACAGCAACAGCTTGGTTGGCGCGGTCAAGTACACAATCAAGTAGCTCTTCAAGAGTTCAATCAGTGGCAGAGGGCCGGTGATCTTCACCGGCCCTCTGCCATACTTCAATCAGATCCTTGGCGCATTGGCCCACTCTCTGCGGACCAAAGCGCTCAAGGATCTTCCTTTTTTTGGCAACGTTCTGAATCGCCAAGCGGAAACCTGGCTAGCTCTGTTCGTCATACCTCGGCCACAGACAGCGGGTGCCGGCAACCACTTCCCGCCAATGACCCCAAATGCAGTTGAAGCCTACAACCAGTTGGCGGCCGGCTGGAAGGCCGGCGGACTTCTCTGCAGCAACACTGAAGGCACGGTATTATATGAGGCGAGGGACTGATCGGAGCTAGAGTAAGCCGTTTGTTTTAAATAAGCGAAAGTGGCGGAATTGGCAGACGCACCAGACTTAGGCTCAGTTCTCAGGCATTAAACGCTGCCGCATCCTTGTTCTCGTACTGATGCGAACCAACATGAACTCACCTCGATTACGCTGATAATAAATTAGATATATCGATTCTCTCTGGAGCGATCCCCTTAATGGCACTGCGAACCGTTCCGAACTATTCAGCGCCGAATACTCCCAAAACTGACACCAAAACCGCTTTGGTGTCAGTTTGAAAATGGCCATGTATATTCGTGTACAGGACAGTGTCCGACGTGCTCCGCTGAGGGCACGATGGAATCGACGGATTCGTTGCGTGAACAGATAGAGATCATCGAAAAAACAGTATGCTGGGAGTTTACTGGCCAGAAGGACGACGATGGATACGGGCGGATCATGGTTGGTGGCAGATCGAAGCGAGCACACCGGATTTTCTACGAGGCTGTGAAGGGTTCGCTAGCGCCTGGGACGCGACTGCGTCATGCCATTGCGCCGCCAGAGTGTATTGGACGCACCTGTTGCAATCCAGATCACATGTGGACAACGAAGGAGTCGGCGCCAAATAGTTGCGCGGAGCCTCCATCTACATCGATTTCAACCGACTCGCTGCAATCGAGGGTGGAGTTCATATCGGGATCAGGTTGCTGGAAGTATTCTGGTGCCACTGGCGAGAGAGGCTTTGGCCGATTGGTCCTGGATGGGAAAGAGCACAAAGCCCACCGCTTCTATTTTGAGAACTACAAAGGGGTTCTTCCTCCTGGCGCCCAACTCGAACTCGGGCATCCAGAAAGGTGCATCGGGAACCTGTGCTGCAACCCTGCACACTGGAGGGCAGTCCTGCCTCTTGGTCCGTCGGTGAATGGGATTCGGAAATGCAGGAAAGGGCATCTGATCACTGGCACCAATGTCGTCACCGAGCGCCGTGGCAACCTAATTGTCGAGCGGTGCCGCCAGTGTCGGCAGGCAGCCTGGCGCGAACAGAAGCAGAAATAGAAAACCCCGGCTGGATTGCCGGGGTTTTCTGTTGCAGGGTTGGAATCAACCCTCTTTGGGTGTAGGCAACGGACGAATGCGCTCAGGGTGATTGGTGCAGGCATAGCGACGCAGGCTCTCGCGTGGAATCAGCCTGCGCCTGCCTGAAGCACGGGTCTCCAGACGGCCGTCTGCCATCAGATGTTCGATGGAGCGAACGCAAAGCCCAATTGAATCCGCGGCCTCACGCTTGGTGTAAAGGAATTTCGTTTTCTCAACTGTCATTTTTCAATCTTTCTAAGCAGTAAATGCATTCATGTCGCCAGATATTCTCGCTGTCAATAATCAAATGGTTGCGCAAAGCGCATGCATTTCGAGTGCCGCGTTTGCCTCTTGCGAAGTCAAGCCTCTGGATTTTGGGTTGATTCAGTTTTCTTCTTCTTCTGGCTCTTGATTACCTCCTTCACTTCCATTTCAAACTCTCTAAGGACTGAAGCCTCCATTGCGATGCGCCGGCTCTCGTGCGCTGCGCGCATGGTGGAATAGAACTCGACAGGCGATGCGCCCGTTGCGTCTAAGCGAGGTACCATCTGAACGGCTTCCCGCTCGCGTTGCGAGGCCATCCGCTGCAAATAGTCCTCCGCGATTATGGGATTGCCCATGAACATGGCCACCGCCACGCCGCGAAGATTCGATTCAAGATCGCGGCTGAAGTTCAGGCAGTCCATCCATTGGGTCTCCAGAAATGCCTCTCCGCTTTCGGTCAACTCCATCACCTTCCGCTCAAGCTCAAATTTGCAGGTGGAATGAGTGAAGTTATGTTATGTGTATCATTATATTAGCTTTATTTTGACATTTGCATTTTCGGGAGTGTGGCCGACGCCGTTGATAGAGAGACCGATAGGACGAATGGGCTAGCGGCAACTGGGCCGAACACGCGGAAAGTCCTCTTCATAGGAGCTTGGACCAGCAAGTTCGCACGACGCGTAAGCCTCAGGCAACCGGTGCATCCGGAAAGGGCTCATCCCGACTTCCTCACGTCGGTTGGCCTGCATGCTCTCCAGGCTACTTGGCAGGTCTGTTCGGCCTTGTACCTTGCGCCACCGTGTGGAAAGGCCTTCTACACCTTCCTGGACTCATTTCAAGCTATTTACGGAGACTCATCTCCAGCCGGTGGTCGGCGTCAGACGACGTCGCGGGAATTTCTGGAGGGCGACCAAGCCGTCGCGGTGGTAACCTGTCGATGCCAATAACATACAACAGATTCACGGACTCTATCTGACGGGTAGTCTGAACGCGAACTTATCGCAGGCCAAAGGGAACGACGCTTTCAAGGACATCGAGAAGCTCGAAAAGGACCTATGGGAAGCTACGGACAACCTCCGCGCCAATTCCAAGCTCACCTCCAACGACTACTTCAAGCTGCCGGAGTTACCACGACTTTTATTCCGAGGTTCAGATGAAATTGCCGAACGGATCATTCGCTGAACGATACGCTCATACGCTTGCCAACCACCCCGCTTCCGATTGGGAAACCATCACGGATCATCTCGATAAGGTCGAAGAATCTGCGTCCGCTTTCACGGACACATTTGGAGCGCGACTTTGGGGAGAGATTCTCGGTCGCTGCCATGATTTCGGAAAGCTGTCAGATGAGTTTCAGCTCAAGATTCATGGCACCGAGGCAGATTCCGTTGACGCGGGAGCGGAGAACGAAGACGATTATGCGAAGCGGGTCGATCACTCTACATTTGGCGCCCGCTTCGTTGCACAAGCTGTGGGGAAGATCCCCGGTCAGCTCCTGGCATTTTGCATAGCTGGGCATCATACCGGACTTCCCGATGAAACGTCAGCCGACGACACGACGCAGCGCAGCACGCTTCGGTACAAACTGGATCCGGCGCTGTACTCCATACCCGCGGTTGTCGGGCCAAATCCGGTTTTGCCGAGACTCTCATTGCCACTCAGACGTACGAAAACCGGCAGAGACGACGCTCCATTTCAGCTTGCCTTCTTCACTCGCATGTTGTTTTCGTGCCTGGTCGACGCGGATCGTACGCGAACCGAGGAGTTCTGCAATCCCGAAGAGGCTACGGCTCGAAGTGGCCTGGGGACGGGGCGTGGGCGGCCCTTGCTTGCCGGCCTCAAAACGCAACTCGACGCCAGTTTACAGAAGAAGGTTGGTGAAGCCGGCTCAACTGAGGTCAATCGCCAGCGGGCAATTGTGCTCGAATGCTGCCGAGAAGTTGCTGCTCGGGAAGAACCAGGTTTCTTTTCGCTAAACGTTCCCACCGGCGGCGGCAAAACCCTTTCGTCACTGGCTTTCGCTTTTGATCATGCTTTGAAGAACGGCCTCCAGCGTGTGGTAGTCGCAATTCCGTTTACGAGCATCATTGAGCAGACGGCGGATGTTTACCGCGCGGCGCTGGGGGAACTAGCGGAAGCCGCACTGGTCGAACACCATACAAATATCCAGCCGGCGCATAACACTCGCGCAAACCAGTTCGGCTCTGAGAATTGGGATGCGCCCTTGGTCGTTACCACCAATGTGCAGTTGTTCGAGAGCCTGTTTGCCTATCGTACGTCTCCCTGTAGAAAGTTGCACAATCTCGCGCGGAGCGTGATTGTGCTCGATGAGGCGCAGACGATCCCGGTTGAGTTGCTGAGACCTGCGCTTGCTGCACTGCGCGAGCTGGTACTGAACTACGGCTGTTCAATCGTCCTCTGCACGGCAACGCAACCGGCGCTGGAGCGCCGCGACGATTTCTCAATTGGGCTGGAGAATGTCCGGCCTATCATTCAGGATTCCGTGCCCCTGTTTCACGCATTGAAGAGGGTAGAGGTTCGTCAACTCAACAAGGTGGCGGATAGCGAGTTGGCCTTGTTGCTTACCAAGGAAGAGTCTGTTCTGTGCATCGTGAACACGCGGCCGCATGCCTCGCGACTTTACGACCGGGTGGCTTCTGCTTCGGACAGCGGCGATTGTTTCCACCTGAGCACATGGATGTGCGGAGCGCATCGGCGAACAGTGCTGAAAACGATTCGGGAGCGCCTCAAAGAAAACAGTCCTTGCCGGGTGGTTAGCACGCAACTGGTGGAGGCAGGCGTCGATCTCGACTTCCCTGTCGTCTATCGAGCAGAAGCCGGCTTCGATTCGATCGCCCAGGCTGCCGGCCGCTGCAACAGAGAGGGATTGCAGGCGCTGGGGTTAACGTATGTGTTTGAAGGCGAAGAACAGCCACCTCCAGGTTTGCTTCGCGCGGCTGCACAGGCACGAAAGGAACTGTTCTCTCTCTATCCTGACCCTCTTGCTCCAGAGGCAATTGAAGCCTACTTCCGGCTCTTCTACTGGAGCCAGAAAGACAACTGGGACAAGCACAAAGTCATGGAGAAGATGGGATGGGATTCCTCACGTGGCCGTGCCCTGTTTCAGTTCCGTCAAGCTGCCAGAGCTTTTCGCATGATTGAAGATAGCCAGTTACCTATTCTGGTTCCATATGATGAGAAGGCCGCTCTTCTACGGGACGAGCTGCAGGCGGGAGACTTACCATTCGTACCACAACGCGAGTTACAACCCTACCTGGTCTCTATCAGAAAAGAGGCGATGCGCCAGTTGAACGATCAAGGCTTCGTCCAGGAGCATGAGTCGGGCGTGTGGCTTTTGCTCAACCAGTCTATCTACTCCGGCAAAAAGGGACTTGACCCGACGTCGTCCAGGTTGGACAAGTCATTGTGGAGTGTTTAGGAGGCTAAATTGGGATTCGGCATCAAGTTGCACTGCTGGGGAGATTGGGCATGTTTCACCCGCCCGGAGATGAAAGTGGAACGGGTGAGTTACGACGCAATGACACCTTCGGCGGCGCGCGGCGTTGTGGAGGCTATCTACTGGAAGCCTGAGATCCGCTGGCATATCGATCGCATTACAGTACTCAAGCCGATCAAGTTTACCTCCGTGCGACGCAACGAAGTGAAAGAGAAGATTGGCTCCGGCTCGGTGGCCAAGGCCATGAAAGATGGCGGAGGGAACCTTGCCTTCTACGTGGATGAAGGTGACAACCGCCAACAGAGAGCGACGCTGATGCTGCGGGAAGTGGGCTACCTCATCGAGGCGCACATCGAAATTCTCAGCGGACCGGACAACATCGCCAAGCATCTGGATCAATTCAACCGGCGCGCTCGAAAAGGTAGTTGCTACACACGGCCTTATCTCGGCTGCCGCGAGTTCGCGGCGGACTTTGAGTTGATAGAGGCAGAGGGCGCAACGCCATCGATCGATTGTAGCCTAATGGGCGAGCGCGAACTGGGTTATATGCTGCACGACATCGACTTTCCCAACGGAATGCAAGCTCGCTTCTTCCGCGCGACGATGCGTGACGGAGTAATAAACGTGCCCAAGTTTACGGAGGCGCTGGCATGATCCTGCAACGGCTCGCCGAGCACTACGATCGCATCGAAATGCAGCTGCCGCCACCGGGATTTTCACTTCAGAAGATCAGCTTCTGTGTGGTGCTGAATTCGGACGGGAGCTTGAACTCCTTTCAAACCTTGCAGGAGAAAGTGTGCAACAGACTGGTTGCTCAGGCCATGATTGTGCCGGGGCAGGGAAAGCCCCCCGGTCAAGGTCTCAATCCTTGCTTCCTTTGGGACAATGCCTCATACATGTTGGGCTGGAGTTCGGATCCGGATGCTGACAAAACCGCGAGAGCTGTCACCGCATTTGAGGCCTTCCGCAAGAAACATCTGGAGCTTGAAGGACGAATAGCACACCCGGCTTTCAGCGCCGTATGCTCGTTTCTGCGTGCATGGTCACCGGAGCAAGCAAGCAATTACGCAGAATCGTTCAAAGAGATCGCCACAAACTTCGGCGTGTTTCGCATTGCCGGGGAGATGCAGTATGTTCACGAGCGGGTTTCGGCCCCACCGGAAACTGAGGAGCAGGCAGCGGCCACCAAGGCCGGCGTGAAGCACGGGATGTGCCTTGTGTCTGGGGCCATGGACGAGATAGCGCGCCTGCATGAACCGAAGATCAAGGGTGTAGGTGGGGCGCAATCCTCTGGGGCGTTGCTGGTTTCGTTCAATGCATCGGCTTACGAATCGTACGGAAAGCCGCAAAGCTACAACGCGCCTGTCGGCGCAATCACCGCGTTCAAGTATGCCAACGCGCTGAACTATTTGCTTGACCGGCGCGACCGGCGGGTCTCGCTCGGGGACAGCACGGTGGTCTTCTGGGCCGACCATCATGCCCGCGTGCTGGAGGACAGCCTGAGCGAGATGTTTGGCGGCGCTTTTTCAGACGACGGGCCGGCTATCGAGGAAGACCAGGAGCGGCTTCGCGAAGCGGAACTGCTCCTCAAGCAGTTGCGCGACGGCACCGGAGCGACGTCGATTGACGCAGGCGGCCAGTCGACAAAGTTCTTCTTGCTCGGCCTCTCGCCCAATGCCTCGCGTATCTCGGTGCGCCTCTGGGTGGAGGCCGATGCGGCGGAATTGCAGAAACGACTGGGCCAGCACCTGCGCGATACCGACGTGTACGACAGCAGGAACGATCGCCTATTGACGCTGCGGCGCATGGTGGCCGCAACCGGCCGGTGGGACGGCAAGAAAACCAGGTTCAACACCGAGAACGTCTCGCCGCAGCTTGCCGGCGACGTGGCGCGTTCCGTGCTGACCGGTGCGGCCTACCCGCAGTCTTTGCTGGCTACCATGTTGCGCCGCATTCATAGCGACGGCGAAGTCGCCTACGCGCGCGCCGCCGCCATCAAGGCCTGCCTGGTGCGAAACTCCCGCTTGCGCGGCAATCCATTGGAGGTAAAAGTGAAGCTCGATCCCGCTGAAACCAATGCCGGCTACAACTGTGGGCGGCTCTTTGCGTTGCTCGAAAAGGCGCAGACCGACAGTGCCGACGGGGAATTGAACACAACCATCAAGGACCGGTACTTTTCCTCGGCAAGCACTACTCCTGCTTTGGTTTTTCCGCGGCTCTTCCGGCTCTCGCAGCATCATCTTGCTAAGCTGGACACCGGCCATAAGATTTCGTACGACCGCCGGCTGGGCGAAGTCATGGCACTGCTGGACCGGTTTCCACGCCAGCTTTCCCTTGAAGACCAAGGCAGATTCGTCATTGGTTATTTTCATCAGCGTCAGGACCTTTACACCAGCAAGAAAGACAGAGAAGAAGGAGCCACCGCATGAGCACGCCCATCCAGAACCGCTACGATTTTGTCTACTTTTTCGATGTTACCGACGGCAATCCAAACGGCGATCCGGATGCGGGCAATCTTCCTCGCATCGACCCGGAGACTAACCAGGGCTTGGTCACCGATGTCTGCCTTAAGCGCAAGATCCGCAACTTTGTCTCTGAAACGCACTGCGAAGTGCCGGGGCGGCGCATCTATGTGCGCGAGAAAGCGGTGCTGAATTCACTACACAACGAAGCTTACCTCGCATTGGAACTCAAGCCTGAGCCCAAAAAGCTGCCGAAAGACGAGCAGAAAGCCAAGAGTCTCACCGACTGGATGTGCCTCAACTTCTTCGACATTCGAACCTTTGGTGCCGTGATGTCTACGGATGTGAACTGCGGTCAGGTCCGCGGCCCCTTGCAACTTACCTTTGCCCGAAGCATTGACCCGGTGGTCTCGGCTGAGTTCGCGATCACGCGTTGCGCCGTCACAAACGAAAAGGACATCGAGAAGGAGCGTACCATCGGCCGCAAGTTCAATGTCCCCTACGGCCTCTACCGCTGTCACGGATTCATCAACGCTACCCTTGCGGAGCAAACCGGTTTCGACGAAGAAGACCTCAAGCTGTTGAAAGAAGCCCTGAATTCCATGTTCGAGACCGACCGCTCCGCCGCACGCGGACTGATGGCTCCCGTTCGCTGCATCGCCTTCCGCCACGAAGGCAAACTCGGCGACGCGCGGGCGGACCAACTCTTCTCTCTGGTCAGCGCGAAGATGCGTCCGGAGTTGAAGGCCGAGAACCGCCCGGCGCGTTCCCGCTCTGACTACGAGATCGAGCTCACCGGCCAGGTGCCCGCGGGCATTTCAGTGGAAGAATGGGTTTCGTCCGTTTCCGCCGCCAATTGATGGGAGCACGGCATGTCCAGTTCCGGCGTTGAAGATGACGACGCGCTTCCGATCAGCGGCTTGCAACATCTGGCCTTCTGTCCGCGGCAGTGGGCGTTGATTCACTTGGAGCAGGTCTGGGTAGAGAACGGGCGAACCGCCGAAGGGCGGTTACTGCACGAGCGCGCGGACCTTCCTGGAGAGAGTCGTCGGGCAAACGTGCGCGCGGCCCGCGGCATGTGGCTTCGGTCAGAGAGACTTCACTTGACCGGGCGCGCCGACATCGTAGAGTTCCGCCCTGAGCCGTTCCCTGTGGAGTACAAGCGGGGCAAAAGCAAGCCGACGGACTGCGATACCGTGCAACTCTGCGCACAGGCGCTTTGCCTGGAGGAGATGCTGCAGACGGCTATTGCATGTGGAGCGATCTTCTACGGCAGTCCCCGCCGGCGACAAGAGGTCGTGTTTACGCCGGAGCTTCGCGCACGGACCGAAGAACTCGCGGCCACGATGCACCGCCTGTACCGTAGCCGCGAGACTCCGGCGGCGCAGCCCGGTGCTTACTGCAGCAATTGCTCTTTGGTTCACGTTTGCCTTCCTCAGGCCAATGCGCAGCAGGACGGCGCAGCGCGCTGGGTGGCGCGCCAAGTGCGGTCGCTCCAACAGGAAGTTTAGGTCCATCCCACCATGCGAAAGCTGCTGAATACGCTGCACGTGATGACTCAAGGCGCCTACTTGCACCGAGATGGAGAGACCATTGCCATCAAGGTCGGGCAGGAGTTGAAATTGCGCATCCCTGTGCACACGCTGGAAGGGCTGGTGTGCTGGGGGCAGGTTGCATGCAGCCCGCCGCTGCTTGGGCTTTGCTGCGAGCGGGGTGTTGGAATCTCGTTCCTTACAGAGCAGGGAAAGTTTCTGGCACGCGTGACTGGGCCGGTCTCAGGCAACGTTCTGCTGCGTCGCCAACAGTATCGAATGGCCGATGGAGCGGACGGAGCGCTCACCACTGTACAGACTATTGTCGCGGCAAAGATCGCAAATAGCAGAGTGGTCCTTTTGCGGGCAGCGCGTGAGGTTGCCGATGAGGTGAGCGAGAAGGAGTTGCGCGAGGCTGCAAACGGACTCTCATGGGCCGGGCTGGAGGCTGCGCGCGCCCCGTCTATCGATGAAGCGCGCGGACATGAAGGCTCCGCTGGACAAACTTACTTCTCGGTCTTCGACCGCATGATAGCTGGAGATCGTGAGGCATTCCATTTCGATGGCCGCTCCCGCCGGCCGCCGCTGGATCGCGTCAATGCCCTGCTGTCGTTCGTCTATGCGCTACTCCGGCACGACATCGAATCGGCGCTCGAGAGCGTCGGGCTCGACCCGGCAGTTGGCTTTCTGCACACAGACCGGCCAGGCCGGCCGAGCCTTGCGCTCGACTTGATGGAAGAACTGCGCGCCGTGCTGGCCGACCGCCTGGTGTTAACCCTCATCAACCGGCGGCAAGTGCAGGGCTCTGGATTTACCGAGCAGGATGGTGGTGGCATTCTGATGGCCGATGCAACTCGAAAAAGTGTCGTCGCCGCCTGGCAGGAGCGCAAACAAGACGAGATAGAGCACCCCTTCTTGAAGGAGCGGATTCCGGTAGGGCTGGTTCCCTATACACAGGCTCTGTTGCTGGCGCGTTACGTGCGCGGCGGACTGGACGCGTACCCCGCGTTCTTTTGGAGATGACCCGGTCATGATGGTCCTTGTCAGTTATGACGTATGCACCCTTGATGTTGCTGGCCGCCGCAGGCTTCGCCGGGTGGCACGGTTGTGCGAGAATCATGGCCAGCGGGTGCAGAACTCGGTCTTTGAATGCCTCGTTGACGCTGCCCAATGGGTAGTCTTGCGCGCGGGCCTTGTGTCGGAAGCCGATCCCGCACAGGACAGCCTCCGCTTCTACTTTCTTGGATCGGAATGGAAGCGGCGAGTCGAGCATGTCGGTACCAAGGTCGCCTACGACCCGGAAGGTCCTCTCATACTGTGACCTCTCCGCCTAGAGAGGGGGACAACCTCTCGCGCGGACCCAAAGCGAGCACGGTTTTCCCGCGAGATTCGCGCGGCGTCTAACCTGCAGATTTTCAAAGAGATTCTCCCTAAACAAGTTGATCGCGTTCTTCAAAAGATCACTCGCAAGGTCAGTTCGCAATTATGGCATGATATCTCTAACGCATGGAGCAGGTTAACCCATGCGCCGTCGCCCTCCACGCGGAGGGCGTGGATTGAAACTTCAGGTGTGATAAGGTGCGTACGTGCCTGGCAGTAGTCGCCCTCCACGCGGAGGGCGTGGATTGAAACATCCAACACCACTCCGGCGAAGTCAGACGGCTCGTCGCCCTCCACGCGGAGGGCGTGGATTGAAACACATGAGGTTCCACGCGCTCAATGAAATGCTTGACGTCGCCCTCCACGCGGAGGGCGTGGATTGAAACAGGAATCAAGATTCGTTGCAACCGCTTAGCCTTGTCGCCCTCCACGCGGAGGGCGTGGATTGAAACACAACCTCACGTCCCTGCGCCGTAGCTTGCGCGGGTCGCCCTCCACGCGGAGGGCGTGGATTGAAACTGGAGGATGGTGTTTCTGTCAGCGGGGTTAGGGGTCGCCCTCCACGCGGAGGGCGTGGATTGAAACCACCCGGAACCTCGCCATCTTCATAAATGGCCGGTGTCGCCCTCCACGCGGAGGGCGTGGATTGAAACCCTGCCACGCTCAAGGATCAACTCGCCCAGGCCGGTCGCCCTCCACGCGGAGGGCGTGGATTGAAACTCCGTGCTCATCGACCGGCCGCCGTTCGGCGTGCAGTCGCCCTCCACGCGGAGGGCGTGGATTGAAACCAGTTGATTGCCATACTTCTACCCTCCAAAGGTGTCGCCCTCCACGCGGAGGGCGTGGATTGAAACGTCCTGGCGTCTCCTGTGAGGCAGTTTGACGCAGTCGCCCTCCACGCGGAGGGCGTGGATTGAAACCTTGGTCTTTTCGTTGTAGTACGTGACTGTCATGTCGCCCTCCACGCGGAGGGCGTGGATTGAAACGTCTCTGACATAAACTGTCTCCTTGATTTCGGGGTCGCCCTCCACGCGGAGGGCGTGGATTGAAACGTCTCTGCGGCTTTGGCCGGTCCTCGCGGGTTTCCGTCGCCCTCCACGCGGAGGGCGTGGATTGAAACGCAAACTCGATGCGCGGAAGATATAGCTCATTCGTCGCCCTCCACGCGGAGGGCGTGGATTGAAACTTCAAGAACCACAGGATCTTCATCGAGACCCAAGTCGCCCTCCACGCGGAGGGCGTGGATTGAAACTCGAGCTTCAACTGCTGGATTTCCGCCATAGCCAGTCGCCCTCCACGCGGAGGGCGTGGATTGAAACACAAGTTGAAGTTGCGTGAGGTTTCGCTGGTAGACGTCGCCCTCCACGCGGAGGGCGTGGATTGAAACTCAGGGTTGTCGAGAAGGGCAGTGACGACAACGGTCGCCCTCCACGCGGAGGGCGTGGATTGAAACCGATTCCGTTAAAGCATTGGGCGGCGCTACTCAGGTCGCCCTCCACGCGGAGGGCGTGGATTGAAACTTGCAGGCCGGTGTAATACTGCTCCAAAACCTCAGTCGCCCTCCACGCGGAGGGCGTGGATTGAAACTACCATGACGGCTCAACCTTCCTGATGTCCCGTCGTCGCCCTCCACGCGGAGGGCGTGGATTGAAACAGCGCCTTCACGCGCAGTTTGAGTTCGGGATACCGTCGCCCTCCACGCGGAGGGCGTGGATTGAAACAGTGTAGCCCAAAAAACTGCCCCGGTTCATGGCGTCGCCCTCCACGCGGAGGGCGTGGATTGAAACATCGCTCACCCTCTCTTTCGTCCCTTAGTCCCTGTCGCCCTCCACGCGGAGGGCGTGGATTGAAACAAGGTCATCTATCCCGGCGCGGTGAGGACTCGCGTCGCCCTCCACGCGGAGGGCGTGGATTGAAACCTTGATAGCGGTCAACTCGTTTTCGTGCTGAAGGGTCGCCCTCCACGCGGAGGGCGTGGATTGAAACGTGGATAACGCGCAGCGGGTTGACGTGGAGCCGGTCGCCCTCCACGCGGAGGGCGTGGATTGAAACCAGGACCGCTTCGAAACGTTCTGCGCCTCTTCGAGTCGCCCTCCACGCGGAGGGCGTGGATTGAAACTTTAGCATTCGGGCGGCTTGCACATGCGCGCTCTTGTCGCCCTCCACGCGGAGGGCGTGGATTGAAACAAC
>Ga0073936_10002738_pt1 | contig 26016 bp, 21 predicted proteins | sample AliMusrvi5mmetaG_FD_87041 | JGI IMG/M metagenome (GOLD analysis project Ga0073936, IMG submission 87041) | Freshwater lake bacterial and archeal communities from Alinen Mustajarvi, Finland, to study Microbial Dark Matter (Phase II) - Alinen... | ecosystem: Environmental > Aquatic > Freshwater >...
ATGGGCCTCACCAACCCGATGCCGACGGTGTTATCCACGACCAACGGAATGCCAGCCTCGTGCGCGATCTTCGACAGTGCATCAAAGTCCGGCACGTCCAACTTCGGGTTGCCGATCGTCTCAGCGTAGATCGCCCGCGTACGAGACGTGATCGCCCGCTTGAACGCCTCGGGGTCCCGCGAGTCCACAAACTTCACCGTCCGTCCCAACTTGGGCAGCGTATGGTTGAAGAGTTGGTACGTCCCGCCATACAAGTTGTTGGCCGACACGATCTCGTCGCCGAGCCGGGTGATGGCCAGCAGCGCATACGTGATGGCGGACTGGCCCGAGGCCACCGCCAACGCGCCCGTACCGCCTTCCAGCGCCGCGATGCGCTGCTCGAAGACGTCGTTCGTCGGGTTCATCAGTCGCGTATAGATGTTACCAAACTCCCTCAGCGCGAAGAGGTTGGCGGCGTGCTCCGTGTTCTTGAAGACGTACGAAGCCGTCTGATAGATGGGCACGGCACGCGACCCGGTGGTTGGATCGGGCTTCTGCCCGGCATGCAGAGCGATGGTGCTTAATCCCTGAGTTGACATGGTCTGTTCTCCTTCTGTTGTTGTGGATTTCTTAGAATGCGTATTGGACGCTCAAAACAAGTCCGTCGCCCAGGCCGTAGGGACTGGTCTCATGTTTGCCCGCGTCGACGTAGGCTGCCACGAGCGTCAGGTTCTTGTTGGCCAACCATGCCAGAGAGGCATCCCAGTAGTTGGCGTTTTCGAAGGCCGCGTACTTTTCGCCCTGTTTGTACTCACCGCCCAGCGCCAGGCCGAACGGCAGGATGACCTCGGCGTTGGCAAAGCCGGTGATCTTGCTCTTGTCGTCGAAGCCCGCCACGCCGGTGACGTACTCCTTGCTGGACAGAACGCCGCCCGAAAGCAGCACAGGCAAGGGCGTCTGCGTGATGAGCTTGCTGGCTACCAGATAGTAGTCCAAGCCCTTGTCGTCCGCGCCCGGCACGAGCACTTTCGATGTATCCTTCCAGATCGTGCCCACGGAAACAGCCGGGACAAAGGCCGTGCCGCCCGCATTTTCAGGCACAAGATTTGCCTTGGCGCCGACGTTATTCTTGTGCACGTTCGCGACCCCGCTGATCGCGACCGCTTCGTATCCATACGACAGTTCCAGCCGGTTGAAGAAACTGACCGCACCGCCGATGGCATTCCAATCGATGTCGCTCTCGTTCAGCCGCACATACCATGATCCAAACTGCGGCTGGGACACGATGTTCTCCCACGCGTTGGTACCCTTGTTCTGTCCGGCCGTGTAGGCGAGCGGGTTGAAGGCCACCCCGCCCTCTCCTTCCAAGCCATTGAGCGGAACCCCCGCGTAGGCCGCCACAACTGTCACCGCACCCGCCACGGCCGCCACAATCCCTCTCACCGTCTTCGTACTGCTCCTCATTGTCGTTACTCCTGTTTGCTTCTGCTTGTTGTCTTGTTGATATCGCTCGCATTCATTTCTTCACCGAAAAACAAAACCCACTCACCGTCTTTCCGGTCGTGGGCTTCCTCGCGTCTCGTCTGACTGTTCGTCTGTTACCGTACCGCGGGCTGCCCTCCTTTCCGGAAAGCACACATACAACGACAACAACACATGACAACCATGCGTGCATTGCCGGCTCCCGTCACTGACCTGTTGTTGCTGCGTTTCATGCTGCTCGTGTATTTACTAGTAATTCGATCAACTAGATAGACTATATGTCACCACTGTATCTGTGTAAACAGAATTTTCACTTTTTTTATTGGCAGAATCCACAGGAACCATCAACACGCCCCTATAATTGATGATTTTCGGCCAATATTTCTATTAACTACTTTTTCTATTGATCCACTGGAGAAATAGAGTATTCTCATTGGCGATCGGACAGGAATTGGTCCGTGAAGACAATATGGTGACTGAAAGGAGACCCGTATGAGCAGAATATACAATGACAACTCGGAATCGATCGGAAATACCCCACTCATCCAACTGCACCATGTCGTACAGGGTGCGAAGGCGAACGTGCTGGCCAAGATTGAAGGCCGCAACCCGTCCTACTCGGTCAAGTGCCGTATCGGCGCCGCCATGGTCTGGGATGCCGAGAAGCGCGGCGTCTTGAAACCCGGCGTCGAAGTCGTGGAGCCCACCAGCGGCAATACGGGCATCGCGCTGGCCTATGTGGCGGCGGCACGCGGGTACAAGCTGACGCTGACCATGCCCGAGACGATGAGCATCGAGCGCCGCCGCGTGCTGGCCGCGTTCGGGGCGAATCTGATCCTGACACCCGGCGCCGAAGGCATGAAGGGTGCGATTAGGCGGGCCGAGGAGTTGGCCGCGTCAGACCCGAAACGCTATTTCCTGCCGCAGCAGTTCAAGAACCCCGCCAATCCGGCGATTCACGAAAAGACAACCGGCCCGGAGATTTGGAATGATACCGACGGCGGCATTGACGTCCTCGTGTCAGGCGTCGGTACCGGCGGCACAATCACCGGCGTCTCGCGCTACATCAAGAATGCCCGCGGCAAGAAGATCGTCTCCGTGGCCGTCGAGCCCAAAGAGAGCCCGGTGATCTCACAGAAGCGCGCGGGGCTGGAGATCAAGCCCGGACCGCACAAGATCCAGGGCATCGGCGCCGGCTTCATCCCCGACACGCTGGACCTGTCGATCGTCGACCGTGTGGAACAGGTCGACAGCGCCGAGGCTGTGGCCTTCGCGCGCCGCCTGGCCAAGGAGGAAGGCATACTGGTCGGCATCTCCTGCGGCGCTGCAGCGGCCGTAGCCGCGCGGCTGGCGCAGCAGGACGAGTTCGCCGGCAAGACGATCGTCGTCATCCTCCCTGATGCGGGTGAACGTTACCTGTCAACAGTGTTGTTCGAAGGCATCGGGGTGTAGGTGCGAGACGACTACGAGGCCGCCTGCGCGGCGGAGCTCGACGCGGCACTCGACCGTGTGCCCTTCTATAAGGAGTGGCGGTCGTTCGATCCCGGCCGGGACGCGCCAGTCGACCGCCGTTATGCCGCGCTGCCGGTCGTCACCAAACGTGATCTGCGCGCCCACATGCCCAAGGGTTTTGTGCCGTGCGATCGTGATTTCAAAGGCGCCGTGGAAACCGGCGAATTGGAACTCGTGTCCACCAGCGGCACCACCGAGGACCGCTCGTCAATCGTCCGGCATCAACCGTGGTGGGATGCCTCCGAACACGCGGCCGCCCGCCTCCACACCGGACTGGATCGGGTGATCAATGGCATGCAACGCGAGGCCGTGCTCACTACTCCGCTCTGCGCCGGCAACGTCTGCCACATTGGCGACCTGACGGCAGCGGAACGCACCTTGGGTCGCCTGCTCTTCCTCAACCAGAAGCCCGATCCCAACCAGTGGACATCGGACGACATGGACCGCATGATTTCCGAGTTGAACGCATTTGACACCGAACTGCTGGAAGCCGATCCAGCCTACCTCGCCGTTCTCGCCCGCCATGCCGCGGACCGAGCCGTTCCGATTCGGCGGCCGCATTTCGTTTCGCTAACATACGAATTTCCTTCCAGGATGCACTACCGCCAGATCCGACGCGTGTTCGGCGACACACCGGTGCTGAGCTCCTACGGATCAACCGAAACCGGACATGTTTTCACCCAATGTGAGAACGGGAAGTTTCATCAGAACACGGCCTACTGCCGTGCCGACGTCCAGCCCTTCCGGCTCGCGTATGGCGAAGCACACACGGGCCGCCTGCTGGTCACCCTGCTCCGCAATCCATGGGTGTCGCTATTGCGCTTCGATGTCGGCGACCTGGTCCGCCTAGCCGACGCGCCCTGCCCCTGCGGCCGCACGGCCGGCCTGACGCTGGAGTCCATCGAAGGCCGCACCCGCGATCTCACCTTCGCCGCGGACGGCCGCGCCGTCACGGTCGGCCGGCTGGATGCGGCGCTGGACGGCATCGACGGCCTGCTGGCCTACCAACTGGAACAACACGACCGCGAGTTGTACGTCCTGCGCTTCGTGTCCGAACCCGGCTCACAGGCGACGGTGGCGGCGCAGGCGCAGCCCCGGCTCCAGAGCTTGTACGGACCTGAGGCGGATATCGTAACCCGACCCGAGGCCGCCCTGGCCGCTGAACAGTCGGGTAAATTCCGCCTGGCGAGAACGTTGTTCGCCTGGGATGCCGCCGCGTTGTTTACCCCTGGAGGCTCGACGCCATGACTCGCCCCTCCTCAACCGATCTGGCCTGGACTCGCGCCGATTTTCCCCTGCTGAAGCGGCAAATCGACGGGCTCCCGCTGACGCATCTCGACAGCGCCTCAACCGCCCCCAAGCCGCAGTGCGTGATCGACGCGGTCACCCGCTTCTACACCGAACACACGGCGAATGTGCACCGGGGCGTGCATGTGCTTTCGGAAGAAGCGACAGACGCCTTCGAAAATGCCCGCCAGGAAGTGGCGTCGCTCATCGGCGCATCTCCCGCGGAGATTGTCTTCACGCGCAATTCCACCGAGGGCATCAACCTCGTGGCCCACGGACTGGGGCTGCAGGCGGATGACGAGGTCGTGATCACCGCGCTGGAGCATCATTCCAACTTCATGCCCTGGCGCCTGCATTCCCGGGCCGTGCCGGTGGGATTGGAGGCTGACGGCCTGCCACGCTACGACGAGATTCATGAACGGCTCTCGCCCCGCACGCGACTGGTGGCGCTCGCGCACGTGTCGAACACGCTTGGAGTCGAGGCGCCCGTAGCACAATGGATCGCCGCGGCCCACGCGCGCGGCATCCCCGCGCTGGTCGACGCGTCACAGAGCGCGAGCCACGTGCCGATCGATGTTAAGGCGCTCGACTGCGATTTCCTGGTCCTCTCCGGGCACAAACTGCTCGGACCGTCCGGCATCGGCGTCCTCTACGGCAAACGCGAGCGGCTCGAGGCGCTGGCCCTCTACCAGGTCGGCGGCGGCATGGTCAAATTGCACGGCGACGACCGCTTTACGACCCACGACGTGCCGTGGCGCTTCGAGGCCGGCACGCCCAACATTGAAGGCGTCATCGGCCTGGGCGCGGCGGTCGCGTACCTGCGCCGCATTGGCCTGCCCGCGATTCACCGGCATTCGCAGGAGTTGGGCCGTCACCTGGTCGAGCGGCTGCGCACAATCCCGCACACCGAAATCCTGGCCGATGCCGTTCCCTTCGAACAACGGATCGGCCTGGCCACGTTCGTCGTGAAGGCGCCGGGTTTGGGCCAGGAGAGCGTGGCTCGCCTGCTCTGTGACCGCCACCAGATCCTCGTCAGCGGCGGCTATCACTGCGCCCACATCCTCCACCACCGGCTCCACCTGGAAGGCACGGTAAGGGCCTCGACGCACGTGTTTAATACCCTTGACGATATCGACCGCCTGATCGGTGCGCTCCAGGACATCGTGGAGGGTTGACCACCGCCGTGACCAAACCCGTCTACCTGCTGTCGGGGGATGCGCATCACCACCGCAAGACGCGCGACCCCCTGATCCGCGAGATGTTTCGCGAAACCGGCAAGGACCGGCCGGCTGTGGCCTACATCGGCACCGCCAGCAATGACGATCCAGGTTTCTTCGCGGTGCTCCAGCGATTGTTCGAGCGCACTGGCGCCGGGTCCGTCGCACTGGCGGCCCTTTCGACGCCCGATGCTGACCTCCGCCGGGCCCGCGTCCTCATTGAGTCTGCCGACGTGGTGTTTCTGAGTGAAGGCGACGTGGATCTCGGCATGCGAACGCTGCAGGCCAGCGGGCTGATACCCCTGTTGCACGAACGCTTCGCGGCCGGAGCCGTGTTTTGCGGGTTCTCCGCGGGCAGCATCATGCTGGCCCAGCAGTGGGTCCGCTGGCGCGACCCGACCGACGACGCCAGCGCCGAGCCGTTCGACTGCGTCGGGATCGTGCCGCTCGTCTGCGACATGCACGACGAGGCCGAAGGCTGGGAGGAGCTCAAGACGCTGCTTCGTCTACGCCAGGTGGATGGCGAAATCGCCTACGGCGTCCCGACCTCCATGGGCCTGCGCGTAGCGCCGGATGGCACGGTGGAAGCCATCGGAGGCTGGGTCCATCGCCATACCTTCCGGGACGGCCGCATCGACAACATCGGCGACATTTGGCCCGCCTTCTTCGTCCATCCGTCGGAGTACGAGTACGAGATCTGAGGAGACGGAACCGCCACCTTGAAGCCGCCTGCCGGCAGACGGTCGCGCCAGGTTGACCGCTGCCGCACCTCACCCCGCAACTTGACCGGCGGAGGCAAGCGAGGTCATATCGTTCTCTCCAGAGCTTTTCTCCCTTGGGACGTCAGCCGGTACTTCTGCTTGCTACTTCTGGGCTTTTCGGGGATGGTTCGCTCCAACCAACCTGCAGCCAGCAAGGGCTCCAAATATCCCTTGAGAAAATGCACTCTGTCTTTCAAACCCCCAGCCTCCTGCAATGCGGAAAACGATTCCGTCCCACGGGCCATCTCAAGAATTCTGCGGACTTGTGGGGTGACTTGTGGGGCGACTTGTGGGGTGACTTGTGGGGTAACTTACCGGGTTGCCTTGCGAAACGTGATCAGGAAACCGCCGGTGGATTCGCTCAGAGTGGGTTCGGGGAGGCCGGCGGCCTTGCAGGCATCAATCATACGTTGAATGCCGCTACCGTAGCGCTCGATGATCTCAAGATCGTAGAAAATCTGGGCAATGAGGCGGTTGCGCGGCTTCGATGCATGCGTGCGCCGGTACAAGTCTTCGAGGGTGACCCCATAGGGTAGGAGCCCCGGGCTCCAGATGCGGATACTGTCATCGAAGACCTTGATTTGAATGTCGGCGCTGTCGCCATAGTCCCGGTGACAGATGGCATTGACGACGGCTTCCCGCAAGGCCGCGAGCGGGTAGTCCCAAATCTGGTCACGTTGAGGCTTGCCCGCGATCACGAACCGCACGTTGATGTGCTTCTTAAGAAAATCCATGGTCTCGTCGATCTGTTCCCAGACCGAACCCTCGATCAAGCGGTCGTCGCGGATGTCGGTTTCGGTGTGGAAACGACCGCAGTGAACGGTGGCCTGAACGAGCGGGGACTGGGGGCGTTTCCCAAAGAGAAGTACCGCCGCCCACGTCGGGCACCCGTCCCGGACCAGTTCAAGTTTATCGAGTACTTCGCGGGGCTTCTCGCCGGACTCAAAGCGCCGCCGACCGACGTTAGTGGCCAACGTCATATAGCGGCGCACGCGGGCAAGGTCCAGATCCTTGACAACCTTCCCCGGCAGCAGCCGGGTGTCCCAACTCGTGCCGGTCGACGCCAAATGCATCTCGGCGATCAAGGTGGGTGACAGTTGCCTGTTACTGCTGCCAACACGGCGATAACAGCGACCACGCACGGCGACGGGTTTGATTGGGTATTCGGGGACCTGGATGACGATAATTGTGCGGCGTTCCAGTGTCTCTACTGTCACGTCCGGCACCACCCTTGGCTCTGTGCACGAGGCAATCCGGTCCACGATCTCCCGCACCGTAGCTTTGCCCACTACGGTTCCGACGCAGGCCCCGGCGTCGCTCACGCCGATCAGCAGGAGACCGCCCCGGGCATTCGCGAACGCGCCGATCGTCTGGAGCGCCTCCTCTTGCAGGCTTTCCTTGAACTCCAGAGTCTCAGACTCGCCCTCGGCAATCAGACGCTTGAGTTCGCGTGACGTCAGGCCGGTGGTCCCGCCATATTCAGCCGCGCTCTCCTTCAAAATCATCGGACTTCCTCGACAGTCACCATCTGATGCGGAATCCCCCAACCCCTGCAATCACAGGGTCGAACACGAGTGGTCTATATAGCCCAAGCTACGTTTCGTTTCGAGGGAATAAAGCAGGTAATCAAGCGGGAAAGGCGGCAGTGGAATCCGACGTGGTCAGTTTTCCAAGTTGCTCGCCGGCGTCGCGGCCGGCGACAAACTTGCGACCACCGAACCGGAAGTGCCGGCCGACTTTGAGCAGGTGGATGTCGTGCATGACGACTTGTTCCCGGTGCGCAAAGAGATCGCGCAGTCTGGCGGCAAGATTCCGGTCGGTCAGCAGGCACCTTCCCGCCGGGGACAAGCGGCCGGCGATAATATCAGATCAACCGCCCGACTCCCATGGCGAACTGCGGCAGCTCCGGGGTTCAATCACGTCTCGGCCACCTGGGGCGCGACCCCGGGCTCGCGGCAAAGCGTCCGGATTTCTTCCAGGGAAAGAGGGCGCTTAAGTTGTGCCGCCAGGCCGCGAACCTTCTCCAAAAGAGGGCCTGCTTGCTGACGCTCGAGCTGAATACCCAACCGACCGAGCGCCTGCAGCAGCGAACTGCGTCCGGAGTGCCGGCCAATAACGAAGAGGGGTCTCATCTGCCCGATCTCCTCGGGATGAATCAGCTCAAAAGTGTCCGTGTCTTTCATCATGCCGTCGCAGTGAACGCCGCTCTCGTGCAGAAACATTCCTTCCCCCGTTACCGGTTTGCTCACCGTCAAGGGGCGGCAAGAACTCTCGGCAACCAAGCGCCCAAGTGACCGCAACCGGCGCAGGTCCACGCCGCAGTCGCTCCCCAACGTCAGCCGCGCCCCGGCGACTACCTCGTCCAAAGGCGCATTGCCGGCTCGTTCGCCCAAGCCGTTCACCGTCACGTTCACGCAGGCCGCGCCGGCCCGGATGGCCATGAGCGTGTTAGCGGTCGCCATGCCGAGGTCGTTATGGGCGTGGAAGTCCAGCGCCGTTCCCCCAGTCGCGCCCCGCAGGCCACGAATCAGACGCAGGGTCTGCAGCGGATTCAAACCGCCAACCGTGTCCGCCACCCGGATCCGGTCTGCCTTGGCCGCCACCGCTGTCCGGATGAAGCTCGAAAGAAATTGTCGGTCCGCCCGTGCCGCGTCCATCGCCCCGACCGAAACGAACCCGAACTGATGCCGGGCCCTGGTCACGAGCAACGGCAGGCGCTCCAGCACCGCCTCCGGCGTCATCCGCGCCAGGGCCTGATGCCGCGCCGAGACAGGAAAGGAAATGTGAATGCCGTCCACGCGGCAGTGCAGGGCGCTCTCGATGTCGCGGGAATGGGCGCGGCACCAGCAGGAGAGTTGCGCGTCCAGGCGCAGGGCTGCCAGATCGTTGATAGCGTCGATCTCGTCCTGGCCCATGACCGGCGTTCCCGCCTCCAGTTCGGGCACGCCCGCCTCGCTCAGCGCCCGGGCGATGGCGATCCGCTCCTCGCGCCGGAAGACCACGCCCGCGGCCTGTTCGCCATCGCGCAGCGTCGTGTCCACCAGCCAGACGGCGCGTCCCGGAACCGGCCGGAACCGGCCGGAAATCATCGGCGTTCTGGATGTGTTGGGCATGGCTGCCTGCATTCGGATGCGAGTCGATGCACGAGTGAAACGAGCTACGTCAGCAGGTAGTTGTCTGCGGGCTTGCCCGCGGCAAGCGCCTCGGTGATTTCCTCCAGCGCTTCCTCGGTCACGTTCCCGTACCACCAGCCTTCGGGATACACGACCAGGGCAGGACCCCGGTCGCACACCTTCAGGCAACCGGCCGCGGAGATCGCCACGTCGTCCAACCCGTTATCAGCCAGGCATTCTTCCAGTTTTTGCAGAAGGGTGCCCGCCCCTTTCTTGTAGCACGCGCCCTGCGGCGCACCGCTGACCCGGAAACTGCAGCAGACCAGGATGTGATGTCTCGGTTTTTGCATGGCTTCTTTCTCCATATTCGATTGTTACTTACAAACAGTGGCGCCTGCAGTCAGGGGACGGCGGGCCGTTCAGCCGCACCCCTGGCCGTTGCCCGCGCAGCCCATGCCGCAGCCGGCGAAAGACCGCTTCAGCCCGGGGGGCAGTTCCTCGCCTCGGAATACCGGTCCGAGCGCGTCCTCGATCAAGCCCTCCATCTCGATGACGCGCAGTCCTTTCGAAAATAGCGTATGACGCGGGGCCGGCCCGGTGCCGCTGACCAGCAGCGCGCGACAATCGTGCAATCGCGCGGCCAATTCCAGCCAGCGTTCACGGCCCGTCCCTGGCGGCGGTGCCGGGCGCGTGTCAACCAACGCATACCCGTCCGCTTCCTCGGCATAGACGCAAATCTCGTCCGCTTCTCCGAGATGCCGGTTGACCAGCAGTCCCTCGCGCGTTGCCACCGCCACGTACGGCCGGGACTCCTGCGGCTTCAACGGCAACTTGGCGGCCGCCTGCAGCGCGGCCAGAGATTCCTCGCCAGTCCCTTCGTTCAGCAGGCCGCATGCGTCCGCCCGGCAACGGCCGCAGTGTGCCATCTGCGGCAGGTACGCGCCCGCGGCCTCGCGCACGGCGTGGATTTCCGACGGCAGAGGCGCCGGGATGTCACCGAACGGAGTGCCGGCGGTCGGGATGAGCGGGATGCAGTTCATAATGTCCGCTCCGAGCGACTCTACCCGGCACGCGACTTCCGGGATGTGGGCGGCGTTGACGCCCGGGATGATGATGCTGTTGATCTTCACGAGAATGCCGCTGCCGCGTAGGATCGCCAACGCCTCCAGTTGCCGCTCCAGCAGCCGCGCGGCGCCCTCCGTCCCGCGCAACGTCCGGTTTCCGTCGCGGATCCAGGCGTAAATCCGCGCCCCGATCGCCGGATCCAAGGCGTTAAGCGTGATGGTGATATGGCTGAGTTGGAGCCGCTTCAGTTCCTCGACATGAGGCGCCAGATTGAGGCCGTTTGTGGCCAGGCAGAGCAGCATCTCCGGGAATTCCGCGCGCACCAGGCGTAACGTTTCCAGCGTCGTTTCCGCGTTGGCCATCGGGTCGCCCGGGCCGGCGATGCCGACGACGCGGATCTCCGGGCGCCGCTTCACGAGATCCCTGAGGTAGGCCAGGGCCTGTCCCGGCGAGAGCACGACACTCGTCACGCCGGGACGGCTCTCGTTCGGGCAGTCGTGCTTCCGGTCGCAAAAATTGCACTGCACATTGCATGTCGGAGCCACCGGCAGGTGGACCCGCCCGAATTTACGCCGCGCCTCTTCGTTGAAGCAAGGATGCGTGCTGATATCCATGGTCGTCTCTCCCCCGCGATTTCTTCACGTTCAGCCACCGATTGTTCCTCAAAGGTAGCTGTAGCCAATATCCGTTGCTGCCTGCGACTGCTCCAGCAGCGCGTTGACAATACGATCGTAGAGTTCTTGGGCGCCACGGTAACCGACGTGGTGCAGGCGCTGAGCGCCGAAACGGTCGTGGATCGGAAACCCGGTGCGAACCAACGGAATCCCCAGCGCCCGAGCCAGTTTGGCACCCTTGCTGTTCCCGATCATGACGTCCGGCTTGAGCTCCCTGACGGCAGTCTCAATTTGTGCGAAATCCGCATCATCCAATACTTGCGTCGCCGCTTTCGTTTCCGGCGCGGCATCCTCCAGAGCCCGGCGCAGGTGCCCGCTCTTGCCGCCCGAGGCGGCGAGCACCGGCATGACCCCGGTCTCCGTCAGGAAGGCGGCAAGCCCGACCACCAGATCCTCCTCGCCGTAGAGCACGGCGCGTTTGCCGGCCAGGTATTTGTGCCCGTCCACATACGCGTCCACCAGACGGCCACGCTCACCGGCAAAGGACTCCGGCACCGCACGCCCGCTGATCTCCTCCAACTGGCGGAAGAATGCGTCGGTTTCGCGCAGGCCGATGGGCAAGCCGATTTTGCAGGCGCGCACGTCGCAGGTGGCCTGCAACACATCGGCCGCGGATTCGGCGGCGAGGGCCAGTACGCGCCCGAATTGAAGGGTAGCCACGGATCGCCCGGTGTCGGCCAGTTCGGCGCACGTGGTGCCGCCGGCCGGCAGGGCGTGGTAGTCGGCCCACGCCGGTCCGTCCAGCGTGTCGGAGTAGTCCGGCAGCACCACGGCGGACAGCCCGAAGGCCGAGACGATCTCCCTGAGATGGCGGATGTCCGCGGGGGACACCATGCCGGGAAGGAGGTTGATCTGGCGCGGCAGCACGGCCCCCGTCCGGGCCAGCGCGCGAACGGTGGCCCGCACAGCGTCGTGAAACCCGTCCATGTGCGTGCCGCGATAACTGGCCGTGGACACCTGCACCAAGGCGGGGAAATCGGGGATCCCCGTCCGGGCCGCCGCGTAATCGCGCAGCATTCCCGGAACGTCCTCGCCGATCGTCTCGCTCAGGCAGGTGGTGGCGATGCCGATCAGTTCCGGATGGTATTGCCGGATCACGTTATCGAGGCCGCGAGTCAGGTTCTCGCCTCCGCCGAACACCGCCGTGGCTTCGCTGAAATTGGAAGAGGCGATATCCATGGGTTCGCGGAAATGGCTGATGACGTACCGGCGAATGTAGGTCGCGCAACCCTGCGAGCCGTGCAGAAACGGCATGGCGCCCCGGATGCCGCGGAAGACGAGGCAGGCCCCCAGCGGCGTGCAGAGTTTGCACGCGTTGCGTGTCGCCTCCAGGCGCGGCTCGACGGCGGGAGCGCCCGGGTTCATCTTGGCTCCAAACGTCGGCGGGGAACGTACTTCCACACCGGACTGGTGACGGTGGCGTGTACTTCACGGGCGAAATTCAGCATGCCGGCAAACCCGGCCAGCGCCTGTTTGCGCTCGTGGTTATGATCGCAGAAACCGATGCCGAGCTTGTATGCGATGGGGCGTTCCTTCACGCCTCCGATGAATAAGTCCACCCCCTTCTCGTTCACGAACGCGGCGAGTTCGACCGGGTTGGAGTCATCCACGATGATCGTTCCGGGGTCGCAGAGTTCCTTGAGTTGCCGATAATCGTCGGCGTTGCCCGTCTGGGAGCCGACGACGACGGTCCGCATCCCCAGGTGCCGCAACGCGCGCACCAGCGAGAAGGCCTTAAACGCGCCGCCGACGTAGATCGCCGCCCGCCGGCCTTCGAGGTCGCGCCGGTACTGGCGCAGCGCCGGCACGAGCATGGCCAGTTCGGTGCGCACCAGTTCCCGCGTCCGGCGCAAGATTTCCGGATCCTCAAAGAACTCCGCCACGTCGTAAAGTGCTTGCGCCATGTCCTCGATGCCAAAGTAGGAGACGCGTTTGAACGGGATCCCGTAGCGCTCTTCCATGACCTTGGCCAGGTGCACCATCGAGCCGGAGCATTGCACCAGGTTGAGTTTGGCGCCGTGGGCGCGGCGGATATCGGGCACCCGCCCGTCGCCAGTCATGGTGGCCACGACATCGACGCCTATCTTGGTGAAGTAGTCCCGGATGATCCACGTCTCGCCGGCGATGTTGAACTCGCCGAGGATATTGAGGCTGCGGGGCCCGAGGCCGGCGGTGTCGCCGGTGCCGATCAGTGTCGCCAGCGCCTCGCAGGCGGCGCGGTAGCCGTCCTTTTTCGTGCCCTTGAACCCCTCGGACATCACCGGGATCACCGGGATGCCGTATTCGGTGGTCGCCTTCCGGCACACGGCGCCGATGTCGTCGCCGATGATCCCGGCGATGCAGGTCGAATAGACGAAGGCGGCATTGGGGTGGTACGTCGTGACCAACTCGCGCAGACAGCGCTCCAGTTTCTTCTCGCCGCCATGGATGACGTCGATTTCCTGCAGATCCGTGGAAAAACTGTTGCGATGGAGTTGCGGCCCGGAAGAAAGCGCGCCCCGGATGTCCCAGGTGTACACCGCGCAACCGACCGGCCCGTGAACCAGGTGCACCGCGTCGGCGATGGGATACAGCACCACGCGCGACCCGCAGAACACGCAGGCGCGCTGGCTGACCGAACCGGCCGCGCTGTTCTTGCCGCACGCCACGTCGCCCCCGGCTTCCCCGTTGCGGAGAACCTGGGCGCGGCGTTCGTCAAGGATGGCGGTTGCGGGTATCATGGGGTTGGTCCAAGTCGCTGAAGTTGGGCGAACACACCGGGCGGTCACATCACCAATTCGACAGCCTCCTCGGGACAGTCGCGATCCTGCTTATCCTGGAGCGCGAACAGTAGCTTCTCAAGCAGCCGGACCCCACCCATGTAACCCGCCGTCGGGAAATAGGAGTGGCCAATGCGGTCGAGAATGGGGAAACCATGGCGCACGAACGGGATGTTCTCATCGCGCGCGATATACTTGCCGTACGTGTTGCCCACGAGCAAATCCACGGATTGCTCCTTGATCCACTGGTGCATGAGAAACATGTCGGCCTGGGGTCCCTGACGGATCCTGGCTTCCGGCACGCGGCCGGCCAGCACCCCGGACAGGCGTTCCTCGAAGGCGCGGCCCGGCGTGCCGGTGACGGCGTAGACCGGCTTCATATCCACGTCGGCCAGGAATCCGGCAAGGGAGACGAGCTGATCGGGATCGCCCCACAAGGCCACACGCTTGCCGTAGAAGTACTGGTGCATGTCGGTGATGACGTCCATCAGCCGGCCGCGCTCGTCCTTGAGTGCCTGCGGAACCTCGACGCCGGCGATGCGGCGCAGCGTGTCGACAAACTTATCCGTGGCCCGCAACCCAATCGGCAGTTCCAGGCTGTGGTACTCGACGCCGCATTTCTTTTCCAGTTCCTTGGCTGCCGGCGCCGAGGCGGTGGGTCCCAGGGCGATGGTCGCCTGGCTCGAACCCGTCCTGCGCAGGGCTTGAACGGTCACGCCGCCGCGCGGGTAGAACTCGTGCTTCCCGATCTGTGGCGCATCGAGCACATCGGAAGTGTCCGGGAAGAGGATGATCTCCACGCCCATCAGCGCCGCGATGCGTTTGATCTCGCGCATGTCCGACGGCTCGACCCAGCCGGGGATGACATTGACGGTGCGCAGCTTCGCAGCACCTTTCTCCGCGAAATAGGTCACGAAACTTTTCGTCATGTTCGCGAAACCGGTCACATGCGACCCGACGTAACTCGGCGTGTTGGCATGGATGACGTACTTGCCGGCCGGGATCTTCCCCTCCTCCCGGGCCTTGGCGGCGATCTGCGGGATGTCGTCCCCGATCGTCTCTGACAAGCAGGTGGTGTGGACGGCAATGACGTCCGGTGCGTAGAGCGTGAAGATGTTCTCGATGGCCGCCAGCAGGTTGCTCTGGCCGCCGAACACCGATGAACCCTCGGTGAAAGAACTGGTCGCCGCCATCACCGGTTCCTTGTAGTGCCGGGTCAGCGCGCTACGGTGATAGGAACAGCACCCCTGGGAGCCGTGGCTGTGCGGCAGACAGTTGTGCACACCCAGCGCCGCGTACATCGCGCCGACGGGTTGACAGGTTTTGGCCGGGTTTACGGTGAGCGCCTGCCGTTCCGCAACCGCCGGGGTCGTATGTCGTAGAAGTGCCATGGTCGTATCCTTTCCTCTAACTGTTCGCTTTGCATTGAAGCTGACTGGGCGTCCTCACCTCTCGTACGTCGCCTCCAGCGTCGGGCTGGCCGCCGTCTCCCAGGGCGGTTCGATGAACGACCAGATGCGCGTATTGACCAGGCGATCGATCTCCCGGTAGAAGTTGATGGCGCCCTTGAAGCCCGCGTAGGGGCCGCCGTAGTCGTAACTGTGCAACTGCTTGCAGGGAACGCCGTGCTTCTGGACGCTGTACTTCTCCTTGATGCCCGCGCAAAACACGTCCGGTTTGCAGAGTTCCAGCAACCGCTGGGTGTCCTGCTCGTTGATGTCGTCAACGACCAGCGTCTCGTCGTCCATCTGCGGCATCATCCCCTGGTAGTCGTTGAACTCGAAGTTGACCGAGGCCAGTTTTGCGCGCTTCTCGTCGGTGAGCAGCGCGCGGTACCGCCGCGGATCCTTCTCGACCTCCAGTTCCTCGATGTTGCGGCTGTCCGCGTCAACCGTGATCGTCGGGAGTACCTTGCGCCCCTCGTAATCGTCGCGGTGCGCGAACTCGTAGCCGGCCGCGATGGTCTTCATGCCGATCTCCGCGAACAGGTCCTGATAATGATGCGCGCGGCTGCCGCCGACAAAGAGCATGGCGGTCTTGCCCGTGCAGCGGGGCTTGACCTCGGCCGCGGCGGCCTCCACCTTGACCAGTTCCTCCGCGATCACCTGCTCCACACGCGCGGCCAATTCGGGATCGTCGAAGAACGCCGCCATCTTGCGCAGCGACTTGGCCGTGGATTTGGCGCCGATGAAATTCACCTTGAACCAGGGCACCCCGTACTTCTTCTCGATCATGTCGGCCACGTAGTTGATGGAGCGGTGGCACATGACGACGTTCAGATCGGCGGTGTGCGCCCGTTCGAACTGATTAATGGTCGAGTTGCCGCTCAGGGTCGCCACCAGCGTGAAGCCGCAACGTTCGAGCAGATCCTCCAGCACGAACGCGTCGCCGCCGATGTTGTATTCACCCAGCATCGTGATCTTGAACTTGCCTTCCGGCGCCCGGTCGTCCAGGCCGATCACATGCTTGAAAAGCTGGTTGTTCGCGATGTGGTGCCCGGCCGACTGCGAGACGCCCTTGTAGCCCTCGCAGGAGAAGCCGAACACGTTGATCCCCAGTTTCTCCTTCATCTCCCTGGCCACGGCGTGGACGTCGTCGCCGATCAACCCCACCGGGCAGGTCGAGAAGATGCCGATCGCCTTGGGATGGAAGAGATCGAAGGCCTCCTGCACCGCGGCCCGCAACTTCTTCTCACCGCCGAACACGATATTTTCGTCCTGCATGTCCGTCGAGAAACAGTAGGTCATGTAGTTCGCGTCCTTATCGGTCGGCGGGCGTGTCTGGTTGCGCCGCGTCAGCCACGCGTAGAACGAGCAACCGATAGGACCGTGTACCAGATTGACGATGTCCCGGGTCGGCCCCAGCACGACGCCCTTGCAGCCCGCGTAGCAGCAGCCGCGCTGACTGATGATCCCCGGCGTCGTCCGCACGTTGGCCTTCACGGATGGGACGTTTCCCTCCGCGTCCTTCTTGTTGACCACGAGCTGCGGCGCCCGTTTCTTAGCCAATTTGGCCGGATAGCCCGCCAGGATCTTCTCGCGCAGGCCCTCGCCCTTCGGTGTCTCGTTGTGAGTCATGGTGACGGATCCTCCTGCGTGAATTTACGGTTTTTCGTCCAGTGCCAGGTCGCCGCTCTCGCCGGTGCGGACGCGCACGGCGTCCAGCATGGGCATGACAAAAATCTTGCCGTCGCCCGCGTTGCCTGTCTGGTTGACTTTGACGATAGTGTCCACCACTCCCTTGACCTTGTCGTCGGGAACGACCACGGTCAGCAGCCGCTTCGGGTACAACTTCGGCGACATCCCGAAGACCGCCAGCGCCTCCTCGCTCCCCGCCCGCACTCCCTCGATCAGGTTCGTGTCGGCCCGGCCCCGCCCGCGCCCCATGACCTTGCGGCCAGTGAACTGCGAATAGCCGTTCTCGGCGAGCGAACGCTTGGTGTCGTTGATCTTGTTCATCCGTATAATGGCCATTACTTCTTTCACGGCAGTTCTCCCTGCTAAACAATCCCTGGTTTGCGGCGGCGCACGGTCAGGCTTCCTTCACACCCGAACTGACGGTGTAGACCTCGTCAATCTTGGTGACGAACACCTTGCCGTCACCGAACGCGCCCTTCACTCCCGTACGGGCCGCGCCCATGATGGTGTTGACGACCAGCTCCTTGTCGTCGTCCTTCACGACGGTCAGCAGCAATTCCTTCGGCAGTTCGTCGTAGTGAACCTCGCCGATCTTGACGCCGCGCTGCTTGCCGCGTCCGACGACGTCCATCTTCGTCACGGCCGGGAACCCGGCCACCATCAACGCCTCCATCACACCATCCACCTTCTCCGGCCGCACGATCGCTCGAATCATAATCATTGCCGTAACTCCCTATTTCCGGTTCGGTTCGAATGTCCGCTTCGCCTCAGTTCCCGAGGCCAAAATCGATGAGCAACTTTTCCAGCGCCTCCATTTCCAACGGCTTTGGGATGACGAACTTGTCGTTTCCGTCGATCGCCCGCGCCAGGCTCCGGTATTCGTCGGCCTGCCCGCACGACGGTTCGAAATCAATGACCGTCTTGCGGTGGATCTCCGCCTTCTGCACGATGTTGTCGCGCGGAACGAAGTAGATCATCTGAGTCCCGATCTGCCGGGCCAATTCCTCGATCATCTCCCGTTCGTGGTCGCATTTACGGCTGTTGCAGATCAAACCGCCCAGTCGCACGCGCCCGGTCGTGGCGAATTTAAGGACGCCCTTGCAGATGTTATTGGCCGCGTACATCGCCATCATTTCGCCGGAGCAGACGATATAGATTTCGTCAGCCTTGTTATCACGGATCGGCATGGCGAACCCGCCACACACCACGTCGCCCAGCACGTCGTAAAAGGCGTAGTCGAGCTTCTCCGAATCGGCGTAGGCGCCAAGCTGCTCCAACATGTTGATCGACGTGATGATGCCGCGTCCGGCGCAGCCGACACCGGGCTCCGGGCCACCTGACTCCACGCACCACGTTCCGCGGAACCCTGCCTTGCGAATCTTGTCGAGTTCCACGTCCTCACCTTCCTCGCGCAGGGTGTTCAGCACCGTCTTCTGCGCCAGGCCGCCGAGCAACAGCCGGGTCGAGTCCGCCTTCGGGTCGCACCCGACGACCATCACTTTCTTGCCCATCTCGGCCAAGCCCGCCACGGTGTTCTGGGTCGTCGTTGACTTCCCGATCCCGCCCTTCCCGTAAATGGCAACTTTTCTCATTTGATTCTCCGTAGGGTTGACTGTCTTTTTTCGCCACGCCCGAAGCAGGCCTGCGTTGAAGACGGCAAACCCTTATCGCAGGGACCGTGCCAACAGGGCGAGGCGCGGGATTGCCCGGGAAATAGGCGCAATCGGGCCGAAACAGGCCGCCGGGCATAACGGCTTCCCACCGGGCGGTAGGAATTCAAAGCCGAATCTTACGGGGAGGTCGGAATCGGACGGTCCGATTGGGAATGCAGTGTCAGACGAAGGGGGACCAACGCCGGAACATCATGCGGAGCGGCTGGTGCGATCCTGATCATCGATTTTGGTGGCGTTGGCGCGGAAACGGCGGGGCTCCACGTTGTACCGGGCCACGCGCAGCCCCATCATCCGCTCGGTCAACCCAAGGTTCCGCGCCGCCTTGGCCATATTGCCATTGGCGCTCTTCAAGGCGTCGACGATCAACTCCTTCTCAAGCGCAGCCAAGGTGGCCGCCAAACGACCAGTCGGCAGCGTCCCGCTCGCCTCGGCCGTCTGAAGCGTGGGCGGCAAATGATTGCCGTGAATGACCCCATCCGTACTGAGCAGGACCGCGCGTTCGATGCAGTTCTCCAGTTCGCGCACGTTCCCGGGCCAATGGTAACTCATCATCATGTCGATGGCCGGCGTTGAAATGCGAACCACGGGCTTCTTGTTGCGCTGGCTGTATCTTTCGACGAAGTGGTCGGCCAGCAAGGGGATATCCGTCTTGCGCTCCCGCAGCGGCGGGACATGAATGGGAAAAACATTCAGTCGATAGAAAAGATCCTCGCGAAACTGGCCCTGCCTCATCAGGATTTCGAGGTTGCGGTTGGTGGCGGCCAGCACGCGGACGTCGATCGCAATGGGCTTGTCGCTTCCCACACGTTCCACTTCACGCTCCTGCAAGACCCGCAAGAGCCGGATCTGGGTCGAAGGGGGGAGATCGCCGATTTCATCCAAAAAAATCGTACCTCCGGCCGCATTCTCGAACCGGCCCTTGCGTTGGGCCACGGCGCCGGTGAAGGCGCCGCGTTCATGCCCGAATAACTCGCTCTCCACGATGTTCTCCGGCAGCGCGGCACAGTTGACCTTTACAAAGGGGCGGGCGGCACGCGGGCTGTTGTAGTGGATGGCCTGCGCCACCAGTTCTTTGCCCACCCCGCTTTCCCCAAGGATCAGGACCGTCGACTGACTCGGCGCCACCTGCTGGATCAGGCGGAATACCCGCCGGATCGTGTGGCAATTGCCGATCAGGTTCGCGGGCCGAAATCGTTCGACCAGTTCGTCCCGCAGGCGGGAATTCTCCTCCTCAAGCACCTGCATCTGCTCGCGATGGGCCTGCCTGAGTCGGACGGCACGGGCGATCATGGACGCGATGATCCAGAGCAGCCGAAGATCCTCTTCGTAGGAAATACTGTCTTCAAAGAGCCGATCGGCACTGATGGCCCCGATGGGCTCGCCATCGTCCATGATGGGAACGCAAATGAACGAGATGTCCTTCTTGTCGCGTGAGATGGCCTTAAGGCGGGTCCCGGTACGATCCAGGAAGAGCGGTTCCTCGGAAATTTTCGGCACCACCGCCGGGTTACCGGTTTCGACCACCTTGCCGGTGACACCTTCCCCGAGACGGTACTTGCCCCGATTGTGCTCCTCCGGTGAAAGGCCGTACGACGCCTCGATATTCAGTTCGTCGGTGTCCCGGTTCAGAATCGTAATCGTGCCGCGCATCATGCCCATATGCTCGGCCATCGTGCGCAGAACAGGCCCGGTCACCTCGCGAAAATCCAAACTTTGGGTGAGGGCCTGCGACACCTCGAACAACAGCGAAAGCTCATTGAGTTGGCGACGCGCCCCCGCCATGTCAGGTTCGTCATGAGGTGCTGCATCCATGGGCCGTTCCGGCACGCGGGCGGCCCCGCCTGGCGCGCTCATAGTTGCACCTGAATCCCGACCTCGATCACCCGGTTAGGCGGGAGGTGGAAGAACTTGGAGGCATCGCGGGCATTGCGGGACAGGAACGAGAAGAGGTGCTTCCGCCAGGGGCGCAGGTTGCGCGCGGCGCCGAGAATCAGCGTCTCGCGCCCCAGGAAGAAGGTGACCTTCATGGGGTCGAGGTCGAGCCCCTCGATCTGCAGTCCCCGCAGGAGATCGGTCAGGTTCGGGTCTTCGCTGAACCCATAACGCGCCGTGATGCGCACAAACCCTTCCTCCATCCGCTCAACGGATACCCGTTCACCAGCCGCAATGCGCGGGACTTCCTCGTTCTGAACCGTCAACAGGACAATGGTGCGGTGCAGGATCTTGTTGTGTTTGTAATTGTGGAGCAACGTGCGGGGCACACCCGTCGCGCTGCCGGTCAGGAACACGGCCGTCCCGGGCACGCGCATCGGCTTTTTCGCGGCAATGTCCGACAAAAACAGGGGCATCGGCAAACTCTCGTCGGCGAGCTTCTGGCCGAGCAACAGACGGCCCCGGTGCCAGGTGACCATCACCGTGAAGATCACCAGTGCCACGCTGGCGCCCACCCACCCGCCGTTCGCGGTCTTCAGACAATTGGACAGGAAGAAGGTGATGTCGAATGCCAGAATCGGCAGCACGACGAGTCCCACGACCACCCGATTCCAGCGCCATTGCCGCACCATGAACACGGTGAGCATGGCGGTCGTCAGCAGCATAGTCAACGAGACGGCCAGGCCATAGGCCCCCGCCAGGCTGTCGGAATTCTTGAAGCCCAGCACCAACACGACCGTACCCAGCAGGAGGGTGGCGTTCACCTCCGGCATATAAACCTGGCCGATCGTTTCCTCCGACGTGTGAATGATGGTCAGACGCGGACAATAGCCAAGTTGCATGGCCTGCCGCGTCAGCGAAAAGGCACCCGCGATGACGGCCTGCGAGGCGATGGTGGTGGCGAGGGTGGCCAATGCCACCAGCGGGTAAAGTGCCCACGTCGGCGCCAGGCGGTAGAAGAGATTGGCCACTCCCTCGGGGTCATGCAGGTGGCGCATGAGATAAGCCCCCTGGCCGAAGTAATTCAGCAACAACGTCGGCAGAACCAGTGTGTACCAGCCGATCCGGATCGGTCGGAGGCCGAAATGCCCCATGTCCGCATAGAGCGCCTCACCGCCAGTCAAACACAGGAAGATTGTGCCCATGGTCACGAAGCCCTGGAACCGGTGGATGATGAAGTAGCGCACGGCGCAGGCGGGGTTGAGCGCCGCCAGCACCTCCGGCACCTGCACGACCTGGCCCAGCCCCATCAGTCCGATCACCACGAACCACACCACCATGATCGGGCCGAAAACAGATCCCACCTTTTGCGTGCCGTACTTCTGAAACTTGAACAGTCCGACCAAAATGACAAGGGCCAGCGGCACAATCCACGCGTGGAAGGCAGGGGTAGCTTCCTGGAGCCCTTCCACGGCACTGAGGACCGAGATTGCCGGGGTGATGAGTCCGTCGCCGTACAGCAACGCGGCGCCGAACAATCCCAGGGCCACGATCAGGCGTGCGCGTTTGCCTTCAGCTCGGTCCTTGCTACGGACCAGTGCCATCAACGCCAGGACGCCGCCTTCACCCCGGTTATCCGCCCGCAGCACCAACCCCAGGTATTTGATCGTAATCAGGACGAGAAGCGACCAGAAAATCAGCGATAGAATCCCGAGAATGCCGGCTTCGGTCGGCGGAGTCCCCTCGGCAAAGCACAGACGAAAGGCGTACAGCGGGCTCGTGCCGATGTCGCCATAGACCACGCCCAGCGCGGCCAAACTCAGCCCGAACAGGACGCGTTTCGAAACTGGGGTCTTCTCGTGCATAGGATTCCGCTGGAGTCGCCGGGATCAAACCTCGTGGACTAGGCCAGCGACAAATGATGGCTGTGCACCCATCCGTCGGTGGACGCCTGCATCGCCTTCTCGATGCATTCTTGAAGTTCACGAACGTTGCCCGGCCAGCCATGACGCTTCAGCAAATCCATGGCCAGCCAGGATACGCCTTGGGTCGTCTTCTTGAGCAGCCGGGCATACTGGTTAATGAAATAGTTGACCAACGCGGGAATGTCTGCCGGGCGTTTTCGGAGTGGCGGAACCTGAATGGGAAAAACCGCGAGCCGGTAATACAGATCCGTCCGGAACACGCCGCTGCGGACCAGTTGCTCCAGCGGACGCCGCGTGGTGGCCAGGACCCGGACGTCGGCAAGGCATGACGCGCCGATCCCCAGCGGTTCGAACTCGTGCTCCTGCAGGAGACGCAACAACTTGATCTGCGTCACCGGGGCAAGCGCGGCAACCTCATCGAAGTAAACGGTGCCGCCACGCGCCGTCTCGAGACAGCCCGTCCCGGCGTTCCGCACGCCGGAGATGGCGCCCCGCACATGGCCGAACAACTTACGTTCCAGAAAGTCCGCTGATATTTCGTCACAGCAGAACTTGATGAACGGTTTATCGCAACGAAGGCTCATAGTGTGAATCGATTCCGCCACAAAATCCTTGCCTGAACCATGCTCTCCACGAATCAGTACAGGGGCGCTACTGGGCGCCACCTGCCTGATCTGCCTCCGAACCCGGCGCATGGCCCGCGAATTACCGATCGGCAACCTTCGCGGTTGCCGGCACGGGACCGTCTTATCCAGGGTCGGGTACATCGTTTCGGTGGTTTCCTACGCACCATGCGCGCCCTAATTACTTTAGCAGCAACCATGCCACCGGACTGAGTGTCGCGAACTCACTAATTCAGGTTGTTGCCAATCAACAACTTAGAACTTACCGCCTATACAGCCCTCGTCTTGGACGCATTTCGCGGTATTCCAATGGTGTGACCGATCGCCTCGGACCCGACACATTTGTATCTCGCAACTTGATAACGCGCAGACACGGAACGGCGGGAGCCTCGCGGCGATGCGGCCGTCAGTGCGAGACGGCGTGCAGGCGCAGGAGCAGGACGATGACCAGGATCGTAAGCGTCACGATCGGAACAGCCGCGACGAGCAGGATCGTGTGCATGTTCTGGAAGATGGCAGGCCGCCCGCTCGCGGGGGGTTTCAGTCTGTCCGCGCGCCCTGTGACGACAACGCCGCCGACCTCATCGAGTTCCCGCTTCATATCGGCAATGTTCTGGTAGCGGTCGTGCGGCTGGCGCTCCATGGCGTGCAGGACGACCTCCTCGGCGTTGGCGGAGAGCAACGGATTGATCTTTCGCGGCGCAGCCGGATCTCCGATGATCCGCGCGTTCATAATAACAAAAGGATTCTCGCCTTCGAACGGAGACGCGCCGCTGAGCATTTCGTAGAGAATCGCACCGACGCTATAGATATCGGTCCGCGCGTCACCGCGTTTGCCCTTCACCTGTTCGGGCGCCATGTAATCGGGGGTGCCCATCGTGGGCGTGAATCCGGTGAACGTGAGCCGCCGGCCCTGCACGGCCTTTGCAATGCCGAAATCCATGATTCGCAGCGTGCCATCGTAACACAGCATGATGTTGGCCGGCTTGAGATCGCGATGGATAATGTTGAGCTTGTGCATGTAATCGAGCGCGTCGCAGATGCGGCTGCCGATCTTCAGCGCGTCCTGCTCGGGCACCGGGCGGACCGTCGTCAGCAAGTGCGACAGCGTATAGCCCTTCAGGTATTCGGTGACGATGTAAGGCCGGCTCTTGTGCTCGACCTGGACAAACTTGAGCAACCCCGGATGATCGAGTTTGCGGCCGATCTCTTCCTCGCGCTGAAACCGCGCAAAAAAGCCCGGATCGCTCTCATACTGCATGTGCGGAACTTTGATCGCGACTTCCTTGCCCGTCTCGCGATCGGTTGCCCGGTAAATGATGGCCATGCCACTGCGGCTGATCACTTCCGCGATTTCAAAACGATTGTCCACGATCTGGCCCGGATACAGCTCACCCGCCGCCAACGGTCGCGTCTCCTCGTGGTACAGGGGCGCACCGCGATAATTGCTGACAGCCTCGACGCGATCGATCCGGATCACCTGGACGGTAATGTTGTCTGAGGCGCCGCGTTTTTCGGCCAGCGCGACAAGCTGTTTGGCCGCTTCATCCGGCGGCACCCGGCAGACGATATCGGCAATTTCAGCGTCAACGACGCATGTGTAGAGTCCGTCGCAGCACAGGACGATGAAATCGCCTTTCGTGACGGTCGCTTCGTCACAATCGATGCGAATCGTCGGATCCTGCCCGACGCTTCGCGTGAGAATCGAGCGCTGCTCGCTCGCCAGGGCGTCGCGCTCGCTGATCAGACCGAGCTTCTTCTGCATGGCGACGTAGCTGTGGTCCGTTGAGAGCTGCTGGATCAGCCCTTTCTGGATGACGTACACCCGGGAATCACCGACATTGCCCACCGTGACCTTGTTATTCCGCAAAACGGCGACGGCGATGGTGGTCGCCATCTTGGTCTCGCCGTGACTTTCCATGTTCTTGTCATAGACGGCAAGATTGGCGGCGTTGACCGCCTGCGTGATGAGTTGCGTTGCCGATAGTCCGTCCTTGGCTTCGCGAAACGTCTTCAGCACCTCGTCCACCGCGAGCCGGCTCGCGACTTCCCCGTGGGCCTGACCGCCGACGCCATCGGCGAGCACGGCGATCGCGCCGCGCGTGCGCTTTTCCTCAACCGTTTCCGGTTGCCAAAACCCATGCGCGTCTTCATTAACGGTGCGCACCGTCCCGGGCGACGTACAGTCTGCTTGGATGACTTCCATGGATTCTTCCTGGCTTCAAAGCCGTATTACAGCATGGTTTCCAATCGTTGGAAACACCGAATGGAAAGCGGCGGTCGCTTTCGCGACCGCCGCTGGTTAGTCGACACGCTCGCCCGAGCCCTCAGCTCTCGGCCAGGACCGGCTTCTGAGCGAGAAGCATCTCCTTGCCTTTTACCTTGCTGGATTTCGCGAAGTAGTAGGCGCCGTAGATCGCCCACAGTGCGCAGAATCCGAGCGCGAAAAACGGCTCTTTCCAGCTCATGCCGGCAACCGTGAACGGGCCGATGAGATAGAACAGCATGCAGGCCAGGTTGGCGAGCAGCCCGAACACCGGAACGACAACGTGCTTGAAGCCGTGGAAGGACTTGTGCTCCCTGAAGGCGACCATCGCGATGACGTTCGTGATCATGTACAGCAGGAAGGTCCCGAAGTTGCTGACCAGCGTAACGATGACCAGCGTGTTCGGCAGCTTCGTATAGGTTTCGGGCGAGAAAATCCCGAAGCTGTACCAGATGTTGTGATACTTGGCGTCCAACGGGGCCGGCGCAGTGCTCTGCCCGCCGAGATAGACGAGGCACGTGACGATGCCGACAACGGCGGAGATCGCGGCCAGCGTCCAGATCGCGCGGTACGGGGACAGCGTCCGGCCATGCACCAGACCGAAGTGGGATGGCACTTCTTCGTCGCGGCCCATCGCGTAAGTCACACGGGCGCCGGTGCTCAAGCAGGAG
>Ga0073936_10002743_pt1 | contig 25984 bp, 15 predicted proteins | sample AliMusrvi5mmetaG_FD_87041 | JGI IMG/M metagenome (GOLD analysis project Ga0073936, IMG submission 87041) | Freshwater lake bacterial and archeal communities from Alinen Mustajarvi, Finland, to study Microbial Dark Matter (Phase II) - Alinen... | ecosystem: Environmental > Aquatic > Freshwater >...
ATGTTCTTCATCGCATCCCCCTCAATGCAGCGGAGCACCAGTCGCCCACGGGCGACCAGGCGGATCTCGGCGACACGACTGGCCGTCAAGACTTTCAAGCGAGCCAGTTGCTCGGGTGTACATGGGACGACAGGCGGCTTCTTAGGGATGAGATGTCCTCCAGGCCTAAGTATACCATACTACCAGTTATTTTTGCAATTAAGCACTAGCTCGGATTACCGCATGGACGACTGATGGTTTGTTGTATAATCCCCAAGAAGGCGCCGCGAGCTTTGTCGAGGCATTTCCATTAGAAAAAGAGAAGATGAGTCCACTTGAGCGCATTATCAAACGTGCTAAAGAGATGAATACGATTATGTCGGATGACGCACAGCGTGCGGCGCTGATTGCTGAGTGGTTGAAGAATGAGTGAGAGTGCGTAGTTCGTCCACCGGGTCGTTTGATGGTTAACCCTACCGGGGGAAGCTCCCCGCACCCCTGATTTATGAAAACGTATTATGCTTGCTACCACAGCTAATATGAAGAAATAGTCTTTGACAAGACATTTCCCGCTCTGCGGCGTCTGATACCCTAACCTGCATGAGTTATGCTTAACCTGCATTATTCATAACATTTCGAATAATGCCACAGTCAGCCCGGCAGTCAATAACTTCATGAATAATCCGGGTTAAATATACCATGCGTCGGTTAGCCAAAGCTTTATAAGCTTCGCGGACGGGTTTCTCGTGTCTGAATGACCATCTTCCGCGTCGTCGCGCGTCTGAGGAGTTATGCCATGTTCTGTCGTCGGCTGTTGGGGTGGCTGTTGCTGGGACTGCTTCTGGGGCTTCCCGGGTGGGCGCAGGATGTGGCCGGGTTGCCCACGCAAATCAATCACGGGCTTCCGGTGGAAATCTCCGTCTTCGGGTTGCCGCCGGCGACCGATGCCTACAACGTTGGGGCAAAGGCGAATGTGGCGGTGGCGCAAGCGTTCATGCGGCGCTACCCGAACGTGCACCTGAAGCCGTTTTCCTTCCTCAAAGTGCCGGCAGCGGGCGCGGCAAGCATGGCGCAGGATACCGATACGCTGATGGCCATGGCGGCCGGCGTGGCGCCGGACGTGTTGCAGGTTAATTTCCGGCAGTCCGACTCCTTCATTCGCCAGGGGTTTCTCCTGCCCCTCGACTCCTTCATTGATGAGTGGCGCAAGCAACCCGGCGGTGCCGCAGAACTGGCGCGCCTCTTCCCCTCACGGCAGTTGTGGGACGTGGCGAAGCGTATCGGTCCGGATAACCAGGAGCACACGTACTGCCTGCCAACTATCCTGTACGCGATAACCATGCAGTACCGTAAGGACGTACTGCGCAACGCCGGCCTTCCAGAGCGCGCGCCGACGGATTGGAACGATTTCTACAATACCTGTCTGCAAGTGACTGACCCGCGACCCGGCAAAGGCATCTATGGCTACACGCTGGAAGGCAGTTGGCACATGACGTGGATCCTCTGGTCCGCGGGCAGCGAAATTCTCAAGCAGAAGACGCCGAAGTCGCAGGAGTGGATCGCCGCGTACGACGACGACAAGGCGCTGATCGCCTATCAATATGCCTGGAAACTGGTCAACGGCCCGTGGGCCATCTGCCCCACCTGCGACGCGCACTTTGCTATCGAACCTGGTGCCACACAGGTGACCTGTCCGAAGGGACATCACTACACGGTAGCGTCGCTAGCCGATAAGAAGCTACTTTTTAAAGGCGTCTGCTCACCGACGGGGGTGGATGCCTGGGGACAGGGGAAGCAAGCCTTTTCCAACAACTATATGACCGACGTGCAGATGGCCGGGGTGGACCCGGGACTCGTCGGCGTCGCCACGGTGCCAACCGGTCCGGGGGGCATCAGTTCCGCCGAATTGAACTCGACCATGATGGCGCTCAACGGTACGCTGACTAATCCGGCACGCAAAGAGGCAGCATGGGCGTATATCCGTTTCCGCACCTCGGAAGAGGCCAAGCGATTATCCACCAAAGTCTTCGTGGACGGCGGCTACGCCAAGTATGTTAACCCGGGTTACTTACGCCGTTTTGGCTACCAGGCCTACTTGAGCCAGGTGCCCGCCGGGTGGGAACAGACTTATGACCGCGCGATGCGGACCGGGCATCCTGAGCCATACGGCAAGAATGCGCAACAGATCTATAATGAAATGGACATTGCGTATGGCGAGGTGATGTTGCTCAAGTCGCCGGACCCCGTGAAGATCAAAGAGATTCTCACCGCGACGGTGGCGCGCACGAACGAGCGGCTCATCGGTATCGTACCACCGGCGGAACGCGCCAAACGCGACCGGATCGCGTTGCTGATGGTGCTCCTCTCCGTCGTGCTCTTTGGCCTCCTCTTCAAATACACACTGGCCACCTACGGCTCGGTGCTGGACAACCCGAACCAGCGCAATAAGGCCGTGTTGCGCCGCGTGCTGACCGCCTGGGGCGTGATGCTGCCGGCGCTGGCGGCGGTCATTCTGTTCCAGTATTACCCGCTGACGCGCGGCTCAGTCATCGCCTTCCAGAATTATCAGGTGCTGCTGGGCAGCAAGTGGATCGGGTTGCAGAACTTCGGTAATGTGTTGTTTGCCAAGGAATTCTGGAGCGCTCTGGAACACAGCCTGCAATATGCGGCCATCGCCCTCGGCCTGGGATTCCTGGCTCCGGTGGCGCTGGCGTTGTTGCTGCATGAGGTGCCCAAAGGCTCGTTATTTTTCCGCATCGTCTTTTTTCTACCTTCCGTCACCTCCGGCATTGTCATCATGCTGTTGTGGATGCAGTTGTACGATCCTTCGTCGTACGGCATGCTCAATCAGTTGCTCGCTATGCTGCACATCAAACAACAGATGTTTTTGACCGATCCCAAACTGGCCATGATGTGGGTGGTGGTGCCGAGTGTGTGGGCCGGCATGGGGCCGGGCAGCATTATCTACCTGGCGGCGTTGCGGCAAATACCCGAGGACTACTATGAAGCGGCGGACATGGACGGCGCGGGCCTGTTCGCGAAACTGCGCATGATTACGATCCCCTATCTCAAGCCGCTGCTCATCATTAACTTTGTCGGCGCCTCCGTCGGCGCTTTCAAGTCCTTTGAACCCATCTGGATCATGACCGGCGGTGGGCCGGCGGGCACCACGCAGGTCGTTGGCCTGGAAATCTGGCAAAACGCGTTCATGTACCTGCGCTACGGGTACGCCACGGCGATGGGGTGGATGCTCGCCTCATTGCTCATCGGTTTTACTGTTTTTCAATTACGCTACCTGTCGAAAGTCCAGTTCAAACTGGCGAAGAGCGAGTAAGGAGCCACGCATGCCGCATATTTCCGTTATCGGTCGAAAATCCTGGGGCGCCCGCCTGGCCTTCTTCATCATGTATGTGGTGCTCATCGCCGGCGGTCTGTCCATGATCATCCCCTTCCTGGTGATGATCTCCAACTCATTCAAAAGCAATTTGGATAGCCAGACTTTCGATCTGGTACCCGCGTATTGGCATGACAATCAGGTGCTGACCAAGAAATACGTGGAACAGCAGACGAATTACGATGTAAACTTCTACAATCTGGTCGCCCACGCCAATGCGGCCATGATGAAAGACATCACACTGGCTACACCGGCGAATGCGACGCAGATTGCCGATTACCAGGCCTTTCTCAAAACGCTGCCGCCCACCGATACGATTCTGGTGGAACGTGGGTTGCAGGGGGACCACCGCGTCTATGGTACACATCCGGCGGTGGCGGAATATCGCAGCTGGGTGCTGGAAAAGTACCGTACGCTTCCCGCTGTGCAGGAAGCCTATAGCATCAATGCACCGGATATCCTCAGTCTGGCGCCCCCGCAGGAATACTGGTATCTACGCTGGTTCACCCCGCAGGTTGACCGGCGTTTGTCGGACTATCTGACCTTCAAAGCGCAGCAGCCACTGGAACGCCTGGTGCCCGCGCCGATCGAGGCGTTGTGGGCCGGCGCCCTCCGCACACGCGTCAGTACCGACATCGCGGCGGTGAATACAACGTTGGGCACGCGATATGCGGCGCTTGATACCGCGCCACTGCCGCTCAGCTACCCGGCGACCGGTTCACCGAAGTTGCGCGACGTGTGGGAAACCTGTGTGCGCAGCGATATCCCGATCTGGTTTGTGCGTGGCTTACCCGTCGCGCACCCGGCATGGACCCAGTTCCTGTCTACGCGGTTTCTTGGACAAATCGCCTTGTATCGCAAGGCGCATTCCAACACGAAAGTCACCGCTTTTGCAGTAATTCCCTTTCCGGTCGGCGACGCGCTGTTGCGCGACAACGTGGCGATGGGGGAGTGGAATGACTTCATCAGCGACAAGAAATTTTCGCCCATCGCCGGCCTGACGCTGGATACGCCGGACGCGCGCTATCGAACGATGCTGCGACAACAGTATGGGACGGTGGCGTCGGTGAATGCCGCCTACGGGACCAATTATCCGGACTTCGCAACCATCACCCTCCCCACGGTGTCCGTGATGACCGCGACTGCCGCCGCGCATACCGGCGCCATTCGCGGCGGCTTCATCGGGCGCAACTACCGCGCGGTGGCGGACTATATGGTGCTGCACGGGCGCGCCTTCCTGAACACCCTTATTTACATCGTGCTCGCCTTGCTCTTTACCCTGACTGTGAACCCGGTCACCGCTTACGCGTTGTCGCGTTTTAAACTCAAAGCCACCAATAAACTGTTGCTCTTCTTGCTGGCGACCATGGCCTTCCCGGCGGAAATCGCGATGATTCCCAATTTCTTGTTGCTGCGCGACCTGCACCTGCTGAACACATTCTGGGCGTTGGTGTTGCCGGGAGTGGCCAACGGCTTCAGCATCTTCCTGCTGAAGGGGATGTTTGACGGCTTGCCGCAGGACCTGTATGAGGCCGCCGAGTTGGATGGTGCGAACGAGATGATCATTTTCTGGCGGGTGACCATGCCGCTGGTGAAGCCGTTCCTCGCCTATCTGGCCCTGGGCACTTTCATCAGCGCCTATTCGGCGTTCGCCTTCGCCTTTCTGCTCTGCCCGAATCCGAAGATGTGGACGATCATGGTCTACTTGCAACAGATGGATTGGGCCTCGCAACCGATTAAGTTCGCGGCTTTCGTGCTGGCGTCGATTCCCACATTGATCGTCTTTGTGACCTGTCAACGGGTCATTATGCAAGGTATTGTCTTACCTACGGAAAAGTGAGCGCCCCACGGCGCACTGGCAGGATGCACGAGCCTCCCGTCGCCGGGGAGTGCTGACACTTGTGAGGCGAAAGGAAACGTGAAATGGCACAAGTTTCTCTGGTCAATGTGACCAAGCAGTTCAAAGATGTGACTGCCGTGAACCAGGTCTCGCTGGAGATCGGCGATAAGGAATTCATGGTGTTTGTTGGTCCGTCCGGCTGTGGGAAGACGACGGCGTTGCGCATGATCGCCGGGCTGGAGGAGATCACAAGCGGGGAGATCTTCATCGATGGCGTCAAAGTCAACGATGTGCCCCCGAAGGATCGCGACATTGCCATGGTCTTTCAGAATTACGCGCTCTACCCGCATATGTCAGTCTATGAAAACATGGCGTTCGGCTTGCAGTTGCGCAAGGTGCCGAAGGGAGTGATTAAAGAACGGGTGGATCAGGCCGCGGCGATACTCGGTATTGGTGAGTTGCTCAAGCGCAAGCCCAAGGAGTTATCCGGCGGGCAACGCCAGCGCGTGGCGTTGGCACGCGCCATCGTGCGTCAGCCCAAAGTGTTCCTGATGGACGAGCCGCTCTCGAATCTCGATGCGAAACTGCGCGTGCATACCCGCGCGGAACTCATCCGTCTACATCGCGATCTGGGCATCACCACCATCTACGTCACCCATGACCAGGTGGAAGCCATGACGATGGGTAACCGCATTGCGGTGATGAATAAGGGACTGATCCAACAAGTAGACACCCCACTTCATCTGTATCATCATCCGGTAAACAAGTTTGTTGCCGGTTTCATCGGCAGTCCGGCGATGAATTTCCTGCCCGCCACCGTGGTGGCGCAGGGAAGCGGCATGGCGGTCGATCTCGGTGATTTTCTCCTGCCGTTGCCGGAGACAATGGCCACTCAAGTGCGCGGGCATCAGGGGAAACCCGTCACGTTCGGTATCCGTCCTGAGGATATCTTCGACCGCGCCATTGTACCCACCGCGCTCGCCGCAGTGTCTACGGCCACGACGGTGCAGGTAGACGTCACCGAGCCACTCGGTTCCACGGTCTTTGCGTATCTAAAGACCGCCAAACTCGAATTCGTCGCCTCCTTGGATTCCGATACGCACGCTCTTGCAGGACAACCACTGGAGATTGTTTTTGACATGGCGCGCTGCCACCTGTTCGATATTGACACGGATGACAGCGTGCTGCAAGCGGATAAAGCTGTGAACGCGTTGCGTTGACGGTGAGTGCAGCGTCTCTCCGGCTGACGGAACTGAAGGATGGGGGTATCCTGGCAAGGTAGTTCGCACCAGACGTGTTGAATTACACCGCTAGTCGTGCTTCCGCTACGGAAGACGGGCAGCAGGAATGATGCTCGTCTCGCGTTGAAAGATATCACTACCCCCCCGCTTGACAGCGTCGGCTTCCGTTGTAAACTGAGGAGACGAAATACGAACCGAGGAACTGCCGTATGCGCATACCCCTGAGCTTCTTCCTTGTGTTCCTCGCGCTGGCGACTCAAGCCGGCGAGCGGCGCGGGTTTCTCACCGGTGTTGACGCCAACTATTCGCGGGAGCTAGCCGCGAAAGGTGCGGTTTGGAAGATTGCCGGTCGGAAGATCGAGTTGTTCCCCGCCTTCCGCAAGGCGGGCGTTGATAGCGTGCGTGTCCGGGTGTGGACGGGGCAAACAGGACCATCGGGGCTAGACTATGCGGTGCAAGTCGCCACATCGGCGCAGAAGGCAGGTATGAAGCCGTATCTGGTCTTCTTCCTCAATGATAATTGGGCCGATTACGTGAAGCAACCCGCGCCGGCATCCTGGGCCGGGCTTCCGTTGGCGGAGAAGCTGCGGAAGGTCACTGCCTACAGCGAAGCCACGGCACGGGCGTTTCAACGCGCCGGCGTGAAGTGTGACCTGTATGAAATCGGCAACGAAATAGACTTCGGTATCTGCGGCGAGTTTGAAGAAGACTGGGGGTGCCGCTTTGATATACTACATATGGAAACGCAGGTATGGAATCGCGCCGCACAGGTGATATTGGCCGCCGAACAAGGTATCCGAGCCGTCAACCCCCATGCGAAATTCATGCTGCATTTGACCCAATGGTGGAACCCGGATTATTGTACGACCTTTGCGCGCGTTATGCGCGCCGGAGGGGTGCAACTCGACTATGTCGGATTGACGTTCTACCCCTCGTCCGGCTTGTGCCCACAACAGCAGTTTACCGACCTCGGCGTGAGCATCGACAAAATATACGCTGCGACGCGTTGCCCGGTGATCATTTGTGAATACGCTTATCCTAGTCAGGCCTCCTTCGGTGGTCAGTTCTCGACGTGGAACCACCCGGTCGAGAGTTATCCGCTTGATGAAGACGGGCAAAGGCGCTGGGCAACCGATTTTCTGGCCTACTGTCGTGGGCAGCAGCACATCATGGGGGCCTTTTATTGGAGCCCGGAATGGTACAACGAAGACCTTTGGCCGGCGTTCGCCTTGTTCCGTGCGGATGGCGAGGCCAAACCCGCGTTGCGCGCTTTCCAGGCGACCCCACACTGACGACATTCGCAGACCGCGGGCTTGCCAAATTGTGCCCAACTGCACTGTTGGGTAGAGGGAAGGTATCATGAATTCCCATTCGAGTACGGCCATTTCACTCACCCTGGGCCCTGCAGTCATTGAACTGGCGCTGCAGTGGCTGGTGGAGGCGCCGGCGGGGGAATGGGTGGATGGCGCGTTGATCTTTCGCGGCAGTGTTGCCGGGCTGGCGGAGACCGTTTGCGCACCACTTCCAGCAGCGGATGCGCTGGTGCGTGACTATACGACGGGCGGAATCCCGTTGCTGCGCGTAACGGCGCCGTTGGAACCAGCGGACGCGTATCAGCGCCCGCGCTGGCATACGCATGGCTGGCTCGTGGAATGGCTCACCCTCGACCCACGGGTAGCCGCGGTGCGGATAGATGCGTGCACGATTGAACTGCGACTGTTTCCACCGTTTCGTGGAGCAACTGACGGATTGCCCTTCGCCTTTGCGTTGTTGGCCGCGCCAGCGGAACAATTTTCCGCTGCTTGGCGGACCTTCGCCATCGCGCAAGGGTTGCCGGGAGCACATCACCCGGAGGATCGGGCGCGTGTGTTACGTGTGGCAACCCGCCCCACCTTGTTCGCCATTGGCCCCACGAACTATCGGAATGCCGACCAACTCATCGCGTGGTGCGTGCAGGCCGGCTTTGGCGCTATTATGCTGCATCGTCCGATATGGGCGGCGTCTAATGCCACTTATGCGGTGAATACGAACAACTGGCCGGGCGGATGGCCAACGCTCCGCGCCTTTGTCGACCGCGCCCGTGCTCATGGTTTGGTTGTCGGCCTGCACACCATGACCACCAGCGTGGCGTCGAACGACCCGCTGGTGACCCCCGTGCCCGATCCACGTCTGCTCTCCGTCTGGTCAACATACCTGCGGGAGGGGGTGGATGCCGGTGCGTCCATGCTGCCCCTGACCACGTCTCCAGCGGAGCTCTCGCTGCGCGACGATTACATGAGCTATGGACGCACCGTGCAGATCGACGATGAACTGATTACCTATGCGAGCATCGATGCTGTGAACCATATCCTGGTCGGTTGCGTCCGTGGCGCTTATGGCACGCGAGCGAGTACCCACGGCCAACACGCGACAGTGCGGTATCTCTTTCGCTTGTATGACGAGTTCGCAGTTGATCCGGAAAGCAGTCTGGCGGACGAAGTAGGCGCCAATCTCGCGCACGCCTTTGCGGAAACCGGCGCGGAGATGATCTATTTCGACGACTCGGAAGCCGTGCCGGACCCCTACAGCGCCCACGTCAGCCGCTATCATGCGCAGCTCTGGCACGCCATTGGGATACACCATCTGCATGTGCAGGCCTCCAGCACCGGCGCCTACGGTACATATTTGCTCACGCGTGTCGGACAGCAGGACACTGTCAACTACAAGCGCGCATTACTGGATGGGATGATTGTTCCGGCCCTTGACGCCTACCTGCGCGCCGATCTCGTCCCTGACCTTGGCTGGTTCGGCATCAACAGTGGCGATCTCAACCGCGATGTCACTTCCGAGGATGACCTGGATTGTCTGCTGGCACGGATGCACGGGTGCGGCGGCGGTGCGACCGTTTTCGCCAGTCCCCCGCTCCTCGGCACCGCGCTTTTTCAGCAAGTCGCGCGCCGGATGGGTCTGTGGAACCGCATTACACCACCAATAGAACAACAGCAGGATAGAGGAGCATTACGGACACCGGGGCGTGACTTCCGTCCAATCGATACCGGCAGTGTGGTTCTCTTGCGTGAGAGCGCTCCGTTTCGCCAACGCCTGCTCGCTGATGCGACCGGCACTATCACATTGGCGCTCGATCATCCCGGTCCGACGCAACCGCTGGCACTCTCGCTCACGTTGCGACCACCCGTGGATGCCCTCGATAGCGCGGAGAATAGGCCACTCTATTGCGCCGGCCTGCCCCTGGCCCCCAGCGCCGGCGCGAGTGTGGAGGATCCTGCGGTGTTGCGCTGGCGGGTCACTGATCCCGCCACGGATTATGCCCGGTGGCGGTTGGTCTTCTCTACGCCAATGGATCTGACCGCCCACCGCGTATTGGCCATCAGTGCACAGTTGGAAGGCTCGTGCACGACAGCGGTGGTGCGGCTGGTAACCGGCCTGCACGATTGGATCATGGGAACCGAATATTTCCTACCGCTTCAATCCGGCGTCGAGATGACAATTGTCGATCCGCAGGTCGATTTCGCGCGGCATTTCCAGGACCGCTGGCCTGACCCCTGGTTTTCCTTCAGTATCGGGGTCAAACTCGACTGCATCGAGGGAATAGAGATCGTGCTCGTTGGACTGACCGGGGAGGGGAGTCTTGCCCTGCATCATGTGGACGCCCTGCGCGAGCGTCGACCATCCGGGTCATGGACGATTGGTGTTGAACAACACGGACAGCAGTACCCACTCTGCCCGGGCTTCCCCTGGGATGGCGCCTTGACCCTCGTTCCGGATGCCGGCGCTCTCCGCGTCGAAGTCCGCGAACCATCCGGGAGTCTGTATGGACAGTGGCGTTACCTGGAGGAGGACATGCCCACGCTGTATCATGGGGAAAATCGTCTCCGCCTGTATGGATTCCCCCCCAACGCGCGGGTGGATGTGCGGGTTGACCGACTGTGTGAATGATAGCTGGTCTGCCAGGGTCAGCCTGCAGTATTCATAATATTTCGAATAATGCCTTAGCAGCCCGCGGATAAAGTCTCGTCGGCGCTGCCACCGATCTTTCCGCGTGATGCTTCACACTATATCTATCGTCTATGCCTTCATAGAGTTACAGATATAGCCCGCTTTATTCGCGAAGCGAATAAAGCTTCGGCTAGCCGTAGCATTATTCATGTTTTCATGAATAATGCGGGATAGTGTTCGCCTGACGCGAAAATCTCGACAGCAGCGCACAACGATACTTTATCAGCAGGCTGCTAGCCCGACAGTCAATAACGTCATGAATAATCCGGGTCAGGGTGTTGGCGTCCAACGGTAGAGGAGATTTTTCGCCTTCCAATCTTCTTCGGCGATGACCAGGTATTCGCCATCCGCGCGTTTCAGCGCGCGGATGCCGTACGGTACGTCGATCCAACCGCTGATATTTTGTCCGGGTTGGAGACGGCCCACATAGGCGCCGGTGGCGGTGTGAAAGATGCGCACTTCCGCGGTGCAGAGATAGGCGATGAACAGGTAGTCGCCGGCGACGGAGAGGGCGACCGGGGTGCCGTAGGTTTTGGAGCCTTCCTGGGCTTCATCAAACGGCGGGTGGATCTCCCAGCGTTTGACCGGATTCGTACTCCAGTGGTCATACCGGGCGACGACTTTACCAATCGTTTTCCAGTTGCGTCCGTTGTGCGGGTACTCTTTTGAGTACCCGCTGAGATACATGGTATCGCTGTCCGGATAATATTCCAGGCGCTGCAGGTTGTAGAGCGGTGCCGGGGCGGGGTAAGTCTTCATGGTAGCGTAGCTGTAGTGTGGTGTGTGATGGACGTCCAACCCGAGGCAGGGAAAATGCCGGATGCTATTGTTCTCGCATGCCTGCCAGACATCACCGCGACTGTCCACCCACCACCCCCAGGTGGATGGCGCATCGGTGGGAAGTCCGTCGAATTCAGTGGCATCATACGCGCCATTGCCGTTTCTGTCGTACCAGATCCACTCACCGTGCGCCGGTTGGTTCGCCGGAAAGGCGTCATGGCGTTTGGCGAAATAGCCGCACGGTAGAAAGATTTCGTTGTTGCCGACTTGCCGGTGGATGGTGAGGAAGTTCGAATACATGTCCGTGCCGAACAGAAAGAGCTTCCCCTGAATGCGGCGGGCGAAGATGGTGTTGGGACGTCGATCGTCCGGGTAGGTGAAACGATCCTGCGTGAATCCCGTATAGCGCCACTCCTTGCCCGCGCCAACACGCGTGTAATCCATCTTGAAGTGCTCGTGCATGGTATAAATATCGGTCTCTGCGACCGGGTCGAAATCGCCGCAATCGACAAACTCCAGTCCGCGCAGTTCCCACCTGAGGGCGCCATCCGGCCGGTAAGCTTGTAATTCCAGTCCGGCGCCTTTACTGCAGATGTAATAAATACCGTCCTTATCCACGCCGACGCCTGAGATGTCGTTGAATTTCAGCGGTGCAACGCGGCCCGGTGGATCTGCATAGATACCGCCTTTCTTGCCGAACGTGCCCACCATTTTCGGCGCGGTGTTCACGTTGTCAAAAATTTTGATTTGCTGGTCTGGTCCATTGTCGGCCACCAGTAACCGTCCTTGCCGGTCTATGGCCAATGCTGTTGGCTGGGCGATGCCGTGGATTTCTCCCGGTAGTTGCCGGCCATCGGCTGCGAGGTGAACGATCTTCGCCGATGCCGGCGCCGCGCCGGATTGAATTACCCAGAGTGTGCCATCTGGGGCTGCGGTCATCTGCCGGGTGCCGGGCATCGGCCACACGGCTTGCGCCGTCATTGTTTCCGTATCCAGGACTTTCACCGTGTTGTCCGAGGAATCGCTTACAAAGAGCTGTCGGTCATTCACCGCCAACCCGATGATGCCATGTTGCGTGCCGACCGGCACTTCGTCAAGCGGTAAGTAACAACCGGGTAACGTATCGCCTTTCCCCCCTTTTCCACCCGGGAAGGGCGCCGCGCCGCCGGTCAGGGTACGGCGGGATATACCGAACCAGATCTTCCCTTTTGCCGGCCAGGTATCGGCGCCGACCAGTCCGCCGTTTTCACTGTCGACCACCTGCGCGATGAACAGGTACTTGCTATTCATCGTCACGGCATAGGCGCCGTTGTATCCCCATCCGTGGGTGTGGCCGGCGCTGCCAATGACATCGCCATTCTTATAGATGCCAACTTCCCGCCCACCTTCATCCCAGAAGGTATTGAGGATGCACGTGCCGTCCGGTGCGACAAACATGGCGTCAGCCGTCATCTGCACCCACTTCTTCCCGTCGCCGAAGTCATTGCCAAACCAGGAGACAGTATATTTCAACGGAGGCGGTTCCGGTGCTTCATCCGCGCGTATGGGGAGCACCTTGGCCAACAGCACAAAACAAATCGTCATCAGGAAAAGCCGTCGAAACGCAAGCATGGTGCATTCTCCGCTCTGTGAGTTCTGCGGCCATTGTATGCAGCGGGTTACGGTGTGTCAATCAAAGCAAAGGTTTTCGCTAACCGAAGGATCATGCATGCGGGAAGATATGGTGTGGGATATTGGCTCGCGGTAAATCACAAAAATATTACCGGTTTGACAAAATACGAGTGTAGTGGTAACATATTCAATCAAAGTTATGAGAATATAGTCGTCGACTGTAGATAGATATCCAGGTCACTTTAGAAGGAGGGAATCCCACTATGCGCATCATTTCGAACCTGCTGATCGTCCTCAGTGTTTCTCTGGTCGTTCTCCTCAACGGCTGCGGAGGAGGCGGTGACAGTTCCTCGGGCGGCCCATCGTCCACCGGGGCGAATTACGCCGGCGTCCCCGCGCACGATCTCTTCGACACCTCCACTTCCGCGACGAATTACCCGCTGACCACCGCGGCGATCGCAAAGATTAACTCGGGCGCACTGACCGAGAATACAGATGTGACCACCGCGAACTTTGCCGCGTTCCTGCCGCCGAATATCTCCTACACCCCTGGTGCGGATGCCACCACGCGGATGATGCGGCCGGCGCCTGCGATCGTTCCGGAAGATGGCACCAATCCCGCGACAACCACGCTGTTATCAGGCATCAATACCATTTCCGCGCGTATCGCGCGCGGCACCTCGGGGACGGTCCTGCCGTTTTGGGCGGACTTTTATGTTCCCGCGGGGATGGTCGCCCAGGACTTCCGCGTGCTCAGCCTTTCCGGCGGCATCACCGCGACGTCTGGACCGGGGATTCCCGGATTCTGTATTAACGATAACATGGGAAATCTGAAGTATAGCTATATGTCATCGTATACGCTCTATGCCACCACATATGCGTCCACGCAAAGCCCCACCGCGCTGTCGGTCGTGCGGCTCGGTCCGCTCACGCGCAATGGCATTCTGCGGCCCTATCGCGTCTTTTGTTCCGGAGGCGATGGCGCAGGAGTGCAGTTGCAGTGTAAATTGGTCTCCGGCACCGATACCGGCAACCTGGTGCTGGGTTCTGGCGCATTCCAGGTCACACTGACCTGGGATACCGACCAGACCGATATTGATCTTCATGTCATCGAACCGGATGGCGATCACGTCTATTATGGCAACAAAAATAGCGCCACCGGTCAATTAGATCATGATGAACAATACGGTTTTGGTCCCGAGAACTACTACGTGTTGAGTACTGCCGTTCCGGAAACAGGGCAGTATCAGATCTATATCCATTACTACACCAGTCACGCTAGCGGGTCGGTTCCACCCACTAACTGCCTGGTCCGCATTAAGACGCAAGCCTCCAATCAGGTGTATACGGTGCGGCTGGACTCCAAAGGTCAGGCGAAAAATGTGGCTCACGTCACCTTTGACGCCGGTCATCACGCCACTATTGACGCGGGCGTGCTGGGCACGACTCGTACCCCATCGCGCGCCTTGCCCGTCAAGTAACCGGTAAGTAGAGCCTGTCCCCAAGTTCGGCATTTTTCATTGCGAGCCGATTTTGGGGTCAGGCGCGACAAAGTCTGACCCCAAAAGATGCCGCGAGGAAATTTGCCGGACTTGGGGACAATCATCCGCCATGCTTCCCACCATCCGTGGCGGAAGCACTACCAGAGATGTAATTCGGCTCTTGGGAGCCGAATTACATGAGAGGCTTTAAGTACACCGTGCCTATGCAAATCGTGCCGTGCTCATCCCGTTTCCGATGAGCACGGCACGCGTGTTTGCCACCCCCATTTTTCGGCGCACGTATGCAGGGGATAACGATGCGGATAGCCCGTGGGTAACAGAATATTTACAATAATTCACTTTTTCTATTGTCAATAATTGATTTTGCGCGTATTATTCATAGGTAGTAATTGAAGCGATTGGTGGGGAATACCGTGGGTGCGGCCTGGCCATTCAGTTTCTAACGTGAAGGAGAAAGAAGATGCACTCCCCGAGCAAGACTGGTTTCACGCTCATCGAACTCCTCGTTGTGATCGCGATTATTGCGATCCTCGCCGCCATCCTCTTCCCGGTTTTCGCGAAAGCGCGCGAAAAGGCACGGCAGACATCCTGCCTGAACAATCAGCGACAGATCGCCATCGGCATCCAGATGTGGTCGCAGGATCATGACGAGATGCTGCCCGCCGCGGACGGCGTATGGGGCGCGTTGTCGCTGGACAAAGGCGTTTTCAAATGCGCCTCCAAGTCCCGATTGGCCAACGGCTATGTCTACAACAACAAGATTGCCGGCATCGCCATCGGCAAGATTGACAGCGACACGGCCACCTTTCCTGACGGCAGCGTGGGCACCTTTGTTACTATGGATGGCATCCATGCCGCCACGCCGGACATTCCGAATGGGCTGACGCCGACCCTCGACGGCATCGCCTACAGCACCGCCGACATCGATGCTCGCCACGGGCAAAAGGCCATCTGCAGTTTTGTCGATGGGCATGCCGCGTTGCTGGCCACCACCGCCACGGAACTTTCAGCCGGTCATTTCCAAAACGTCTACGACAAGCATCCCCCGGTCTATACCGCCCCGCCGGCCGATGCAATTTTCTGGGATGACGCCACTACCGATACCGATGCGTTGGGGCAATGCACGGTGGTCGATGCCTCGGGTATGCCCTCCGGCGTTACCCCGTATTCCGGCACGAAATGCCTGAAATATGCCGCCACGGGCTACGCGCACTTCAATACCATCTCCCGCACCTGGCACACCGGGAAAATCCTGAAGATCTGGTATTATCTGCCGGCCGGCTCGCCGGATACCGCCGCGTTCTGTTGTACCATCAACTACGGTGGCCTCTGGCGTGACGTCGGGTTCGGCGGCTCTGCAGTGTCCCCGCACTTCGGCGGCACCGGGATTATGAAGAGTTCGGCCCCGCTGGTGAAAGGCGCCTGGACGGAAGTGTCGATGACACAAGCAGACTTCACCATGGCCCCCGGCGATCAGGGCACCCCCAGCGGTTGTCCCTTCTTCGCCCAGAACTGCCCGAACGGCATTTATCTCGATGGCTATCGCACGGAATAAAACCCTGCGGTGACAAACCAGACAACGGCGCCGGGTGTTTGCCCGGCGCCGTTGTACGTGGAGATCTTTACCCTGCAAAGCGGAAGGCCGGCATACCGGCGACGGGCGCCGCGACTTGAAAGAGGCGCCCGGCATGGGGCTGGCGTGCCAACGTCTCCACATCCAGGCAGGCCGCGGTGGTGATATACAGGGTGCGTAAATCCTCACCGGAGAAGGCGCACGAGGTGACTTCCGTCACGCCGGGTATCGTCACGTCGTCAATGATTTCACCGTTGTGCGGGTTGCAGCGCAGGACATGGCCGGCATCCCCCACCTCGCTATAGATAGCTATCCAGAGCATTCCCTCCGCGTCAATCGCCATGCCATCCGGCACGCCGGGTTGTCCGGCAAAATCCACCACCGGTCGCCGATTCTTTATGGTTCCGGCGGCGCGGTTGTAATCAAAGGCGTCGACGCGCTGCGTACCGCTATCGATGTAATACATTGTTCGCTGATTTTGCGACCAGACCAGGCCGTTGGAACAGATGACGCCATCAAGCATCTGGGAAAACGAGCATGGCGGGTCAATACGATAGAGCGCGGAATTGGCAATCCAGGCGTCAGCGAATGTCCCCACCCAGAGGCGTCCGGCGGGATCGCACTTGCCGTCGTTGAAGCGCAGACCGGGCATGGGGTGCAACGCCAACACTTCACCAGGCGTTCCATCCGGCGTTACCGCCTGGAGACGTGAACGCAATGCCACCACCCAACCGCCCAAGGCGCGCGGCGCCACCGTGCCAATCTCCTCGTCAAAATAGGTCGTCGCCTGCTGGCCCGTCGCCGGTGTATAACGGTGAAAGGTCTGACCGTGAATATCAATCCACAGCAGCAGGTTGTGACGGTCATCCCACAATGCACCCTCGCCAAGACGGGCGGCGGCTAGCAGCGGGATCGGTTCGGCGGTTAACGACATGTGGTTACCCTTTCTGCCTGTATCAGCGGTTCGAACAATCCGTACAAGTTGCTTATCGTCCAGAGCGGGCCCATGTCGTGCTTTGCCGCACCACCAGTGTGGTGGGGACGGTACGGGTGAGTGCCGGGGTGACGGGAGCGCCGTTGGCAATCTCCAGCGCCAACTCCGCGGCCTGCCAACCGATCTCACGGAAATTCAGGCTCAGCACTGTCATAGGCGGGATGGCCAATTCCCCCCACAGGTCATCAAACCCGATTAACGAAACATCCTCCGGAACGCGCAACCCGATAGCGGCCAGTGCCTGATAAATGCCGAACCCCGCCACCTCATTATCGGCGAATACCGCGGAGGGCGGCGCCTGCCGCGTCAAGTAGTCGGCAAACCGATTACGATAATCGGCGATTTGCCCGGCCAGCGTTTCGGGTTGTTCGTCGCGACGGTATGCAAACACATACTCCTGAGCATGCATTCCGTAGGTGTGCACCGCAGCGCGAAAGGCGGCGTTGCGAGTTGGGGTGGGGAACTTTCCGGCGGTCTGGACTGTCGTCCAGAGAACTGAGCGGTGCCCGAGATGCGCCAGGTGGGTCATCGCTTCGCGTAAGCCGCTTTGTTGGTCCAGATACACGGCAGGGAACGGCGATTGCTCCAACGCCATGGCCACCACCAGCGGTGTATTGGCAGGGGGCCAGCCCTTCGCTGTTGCTCGATACATCAACCCAGTGACGATCAACGCATCGATACGCTGTTGTTGGAGATACTGCGTCCCGCGCGGAAGATCATCTTCATCATCAACCGCGCCCAGCATCACTAAATCAAATCCCTGCGCTTGCACACATGCGCCAATGCCCTCGATCATCTGCCCAGTCCAATCGGAATACCGACGTCCGCGAAAGGATGACCCGGCCAGCAATCCGATGGCGGCGGCGCGACCCGTCGTGAGGCTGCGCGCGTGGTAATTGCCCGAATATCCCAGCGTACGCGCGATCTCCCGGATTTTCACCTTCATCGCCGTGCTGACGGCAATACTGCCGATCGCACCGCTGAGCGCTACCGACACCGTCGCTCTGGAACAACCCGCGATTTTCGCGATATCCTGAAGCGTTACTTTTCCCATGGTCATCACTATTCATCCACTGGTATTAACCGATTAATGGAGTGTATAGCAGGCAGGCGCCATTGTCAATCGCAATAACGCGGGCTGCTAGTGTTCAAAGCCGCAACCTGAACCCATTGCCGATTGAGGCGAAAGATGGTACGTGAAGGTAGGATATAGAATCCAGTACCCAGAATACAAAGCATATCCCCCAGTCCGGAATACTGGGGAGTGGCACGCATTATTGGGAAAGCTGGTCTGTGACCTCATCCCAGCTCCCAGAAAAGACAGCTCAGATCCCACTTTTTCAATATTACGAATCTTCGATAGTAACGGGTAAGGGCGATCAGTATGCAGGGGTATACACAATTAGCCGGACGAGTGATAGCATTGCTGGTGGCCGCGGGAGTGCTTGGCGTGCTTTTTAATCGCGCGAACCCGTTGGGCATTCCTTTGCAGGCTTCGCTGCATGTCGACTCGTCCAGCACGCCGGTGGCGACGGCTCGCCCCGTCAACCAGTCGGTCAATGATTACCATAACGAAGCGACGTCGGAGACGCCAGCGTCCACGAATCCGGTGGCCCTCACCTGGTCCGAAGTGCGTGATTGGCAGGTGGAACATGGAGCGCTGCTGGTGGACGTACGTCCCGCAAGTGCGTACCGTGCCGGCGCCATCCCCGGCGCCATCTCCCTGCCCTATAGCGACCTGGTCACGGATTTGTCGACCTTTCAACAGCGACACGACGTGGAGAGCTGGCTCATCTTTTACTGCAGCGACCTGGAATGCGGTCTGTCCGAACTCGTAGCCCAGGAATTTGCGCGGGATTTCGGGTATCGGCACATCGCGTATCTGCTCGGAGGATTTACGGAATGGCAACGACAACAGGCGAACCCACCCCTTCCGTAGTTCGACGGGCCGAGGGGAGTTTTGCAAAGATAGGTTGGACGACCGTATTCCGCTGGGTGTTGGGGGTGTTGTTTATCACCGCCGCCATCTCCAAGGTCGCCAATCCGACGGTCTTTCTCGGCGACTTGTTCGCCTACCGCCTACCATTGCCGGAAGTGCTCCTCCGCGCCACGGTGATCGTGCTGCCCTGGCTCGAACTGCTTTGCGGGTTGCTGCTCTTTGCTAACCTGTGGAGCGACGCCGTGTCGGTGATCGTACTGGGGCTGTGCCTGGTCTTTCTCGTGTGTACCGGGCAGGCCTGGGCACGCGGGTTGGATATCTCCTGCGGTTGCCTGAATCTGAGTGCCTTCGGTATCAACGCGCAATCTCCCCTGCTCTCCCTGCTGGAATCCGCCCGCGTCGCCTTCCTGCGAAATTTGCTGCTCACCGCATGCGCGGGATACCTGGTCCGCCAGGCGCTGGATACCGCGGAACAGAGAGCGGCGAAAAACTCGTGAACTGTGATTCGATAGAAAAATAAGAACAGCCAGTGGAAGGGATTTTTTACATGCCAGCATCACCGGAGGCGCAGCGTTACCCCGCAGTGCCGCTGCTCACACACGACCCATATTTCAGCGTCTGGTCCTTTACCGACCGGCTGACCGATGACGATACACGTCATTGGACAGGTGCGCGACACGGCCTGATTGTCGTACTCCGCATCGATGGGCAGCTATACCGGCTGGCCGGCGCGGGTGACACGGAGATACCCACGCTGCAGCAATGCACGGCACAGGTACAGCCCACCACGACCCGCTATTGCTTTACCGGCGCGGGCGTAGCGGTAGAGTTGGCCTTTGTGTCCCCGCTGTTGCCGGATGATCTCGATTTGTTGGCTCGCCCCGTGAGTTATGTGACGTGGGAAGTCTCCGCGACGGATGGCCGGGCACATCAATGTGCGCTCTGTCTTGGTGTGTCAATGGAACTCGCTGTCGACCAACCAGCGCAGGCTGTGCGCTGGGGGCGCCACCGACTGGAAGGCTTGCAGGTACTCTCCTGCTGGCATGAGGCGCAACCGGTGCTGGGGCGCGCGGGAGATAACCTGCGCATCGACTGGGGCACACTGTACCTGGCGGTGCCGGACTCGGAGTCGCAGACCTGGGCCGGCGCGCGCGCGTTGGCTCTCGAGGCCTTCGCCGCGACGGGCTGCATGCCCGCGTTCGATGACCTTGCCATGCCGCAACCGGTGCTGCACGGGTGGGGGCATCTCTGGACCGCCAGTGACCTGGGAGCGGTGACGGTGGTGGCGCAGCATGGGCGGGTACTGGTGGCCTATGATGACTGTTACGCTATCGAATACCTGGAGCGCAAACTGCGACCATACTGGCGTCGGAACGGGTGGGGCGCCACGGAACTGCTCATGACGGCGCAGCGGGAGGCCGATGACATCCTGACCCGCGCTTGTGCCTTTGATGCGCGCATGATGGAGGAAGCCGCGCGGGTCGGTGGGACCGGCTACGCCGCGCTCTGTGCGCTGGCCTACCGTCAGTGCCTCGCGGCTCACAAGCTCTGCGCCGATGTCGACGGCACGCCGCTCTTCTTCTCCAAAGAGAATTTCAGCAATGGGTGCATCGCCACTGTCGATGTAACCTTCCCATCCGCACCGCTTTTTCTCCTTGAACAGCCGGAATTGTTGCGCGCCATGCTTACGCCGATGCTCGATTACGCGCGGACGTCGCGCTGGCGTTTCCCCTTCGCACCTCACGACCTTGGCACCTATCCCCTGGCCAATGGGCAGGTGTACGGCGGCGGTGAGTCGTCGCCGCGTGACCAGATGCCAGTGGAGGAGTGCGGCAATCTGCTGCTGCTCATGGCGGGACTGGCGCGCGCCACGGGCGATCTGGGTTACGTGCGGCGCTACTGGTCGCTGCTGTCGCAGTGGGCGGAGTACCTGCGCGGGAACGGGCTTGACCCGGCTGAGCAGTTGTGTACTGACGATTTCGCGGGCCATCTGGGACACAACGCCAACCTGGCGCTCAAGGCGATTCTCGCCCTTGGTGGGTATGCGCAGATGGCCGAGAGCCTAAGCGAGGCGGATGACGCGCGGACATACCGACTCCTGGCCGAATCTTGGGCGTCGGAGTGGCTGCGCATGGCGGACGACGGTGACCATACTCGCTTGGCCTTCGACTGTCCCGGCACCTGGAGTCAGAAATACAACCTGGTATGGGATCGCCTGTTGGCGCTGCACCTCTTCCCGGCCACCCTGGCACAACGGGAGTTGGTGTATTATCAATCACAGAGCCAACGCTATGGCCTGCCCCTGGATAGCCGACAGACATATACCAAACTTGATTGGATCCTGTGGCTGGCCGCCCTTGCCGAAACGGAGGAGGCCTTCGCAGTCCTGGTCGATCCGGTGGTCCGCTGGCTGCACGACACCCCCAGCCGCGTGCCGCTGACGGACTGGTATGACACCATCACCGGTGTGCAGGTCGGATTCCAGGCGCGCTCGGTGGTGGGTGGGCTTTTCCTACCGGTGCTGCTGCGCCGCGCCAGGTAATCCAGGCAAGGATGGGATAGTGCATCATCACTGAACCCGAGATCATTTCCGTCGGCAACTACACGATGTTACGGAAGATATCCCAACAGCGCACTGGAGATGGTGGTTTTCTCCTGTCAGGCCCTTGATAGCTGACTTCCAATCCGCGAAGCCGGCGATACCTTCATACCCGCAGGCCTTGACTTCGCGCAGCCAGGGAATGAAGTATTCGCCCCGCGGATTATTCTACAGTAAACTCATGGCCGCGATCTGTAAATAGAGCCTGACGCCAAAATCCATTCACGAGACGAAATCGAGGACTTTGGGACAGGCTCTAAATAGGCTGTCATGTCGACCCCTTTTCCATTAACCGTCTGTCACCGTCGTGATGACTGTCGGCAGTGTGACGTCCGTGATCGCATACGCCTGGCACGCCTGCAACTGATAGCGTTCGGCGCGCGGGAGTGCTGAGTTTGTGCTGAGCGCGGTCACCGTGCCGGGCAATGCGACTTCGCGCGCGTGAAAATTCCATAGCGTGGCCTGCGTCCCCTCGGCATTGTGCCAGAGCACTCCCTGGCCATCTTCCTGCAAATAGCGGATATGCATGTGGGGGAGCAGGCGGTAATAGTCCGCGATGACACGGCGTTCTTCCGCACCGTAGACATGGTCAACGCGTTCCCCATCGATGAACAACGGCGGCGCGTTGGGGACCTTGTGCGCATACAGGTAAAACCAGAACGCCGGATCGTGGGCTATATTTTCCGCGGACGTACTGCCGGGCACCGGCACCACGGTATACCCATCGCCCAGACCCACATAATAACAGATAAAGATTTTTTCCAGGTTATAACTGGCTGGATGGCCATGATGGGGTTGGCCAAAGGGACCGAAGGATTCAATATAACACCCGAGGCCGGCATCCTGCAGCGCCTTCATTAGGCCCAGCGCTTCCCGCCACATCGTGCGCGGATGTCCGGAACGAAATTCGACCGGCATGAAGAAGAGATTGTAAAAACTATCGATAAAATATCCATCCAGACCACTTTCGCGTGCGAGTTGCAGATGGGCGTCCAGCCAATAGGCGCGGGCCTCGGGGTGCTTGAGATTCAGGGCACTGCATTCATGGGTATAGGCGCCGCCATAGTGGATCCGCGTATCTTCCAGCGCACAAAACCACTCGTTCTTGCCCCCATGCGGCCGGTTGAGTTGTGCGGAAATGGACATGTAGCTGTTCGTCCACAAGAAATTTTGCATCCCGAGTTGATGACACGTGGCGATGTACTCGCGGAACTTGGCCATGCCGCCCATGGTTTCGGAAATTTCATATTCATGCGATGAACACATACTGGAGGTATCGTTGTTGGGCGGATGCCCGTTTCCTCCTTCGCTGCGGTCGGATTTCTTGAAATTTTCCGCAAAGATCGAGTGCAGACCGAGTGACGCGCAGGCCGGTACAATGTCTTTGTAATATGTATCAACCGTCTGGTGATGCCAGTAGTTGTAGGAGAGTAACGGCAACGGGGGTTGTTCACGCAACCCGAACTCCTCCCGTGCGCGGGCATGCACGTCGTCCAGCACCCAGGTCCAGATATTCTGCTGGGCCGTCGCGGATTTCGGTGCACAATTCAGCAGAATCGCCTTCGGCGCGGTGGTGTAGGACAGCGTTTCATCAAATAGATGCTTGTCAAACGTTTTCAGCTCCGCTTTACCAGGCTCGCGCCGCAACACGCTGCGGATCAAGTCGACATGGGCGAAGATGCCCAGGAGCGTGCACGAACCTTTCCACTGGAAATCAAACCCCTGGTGTGACGCCCAGCGCGGCAGATTATGTGTCATGCACCGATTGGCATGGGAATGCTCGTCGAGGAAGAAGAGTTCCCCTTCAGTCGTCCAGAACGTCTCCGGGGCGACCGTCACGGTCGGGTCGGAACAGGAAGACTGTGAGTAAATCGTCGCGCCGGCAATATCCCCGTCCAACTCCCAACTCGCCTTATCGAGGATATGATAAAGGGGAATCTCCGCGCTCTCGTAGCGATAGTGATAAGAAAAGCCGGTGAAGCATAGCCCATTGACCGTATATACCGCCGGGCGCAACAGCAGGTCGAATGATCCGACGCCGGAGACCCGTGGGGTGTCCCAATCCTCCAGGTTGTGAATCGGATCAAATCCGTGATCGCGCATCGGCTTGATTTCCAGCGCGGTGAATGTGGCCTCGATGGAGAGGCGTATTTCTTCCGGGCGTTCCACAACGTCCAGTAAACGCAACCCGGTCAACGCTGCGCCACAATAGGCCTGGCTGTACGGGTGCAGGGGCAGGCGTCCGGAACGTACCAGCACCCCATCGATCGTGATGGCGCCGAGGCCCAGGAACGACGCCTCCCGCGTGAGTATCTCGAATGTGCAATTGCCCAGCGTCGCCAGACGGGTCTGCGGGTGTGTAATCATGATGCGCATCCTTATCTCCCGTGAAGGGAATTATTCAAACACCGCTTTCGCATGGGCGTCGACGGGAGCCCAGGTGCCATAGGTTGAGGGCCATCCGAGTAGTTTCATCCCATCACCGCCCGGCTTGTCGTTGTCGTCGATCAAAAAACCCAGCCCGAAGGAGGCGCCGCTTTTCATCTGTACCGGGTGTTCAACCGGACCATTGTTGTAGACGTCCGGTATCGGCAGCTTGAATTCGTAGACAATGACCTTGTTGTTGGACAGATCGACGTGATACAGGTTTTCGATTTGCGTGCGCTCCTCGACGTCCCGCGCGTTGTCCAGGATGACGATTTTCCGTGGGGCGATCTTCGGGTCCAGTGCAATACTGAGTTTATCATCGAACCAGCGGTCGCGGTATAAAAAGTCTCCCTGGTCACGGACGCGGGTAAGGTTGTATTTGAAGCCCCCGACGGCATAGCCATTGATGGACATTTCCAGCGCGTCCTGCTTGTAGAAGAGTTGCGCGGGTTGATACATCACCACCACGTCGTCAAACACCAGCACCTGGACATACAGGTTACTCCCTTCGTAAGCCAGGCGCACCACGGCGCAGGCATCCGCCGGGCCATTGACCCCGCTGCCGCTGGCATCCGGGGTGATGAGGATTTGCGGCGTGATGCCGGCGCGACGCCATTTGCCCAGGTCACCGTCAATGGGCAGCGGGGCCGACAGCTTGCGCACGGTCAGGGTGGGCGGTTTGGTGGTGGCCACGCCAGCGACCAGCACCGGCTGCGCGCGCAATCCTTCGGCGCGCTCCGGTGTGATGCGTAGCGGCATGGTGGATTTTTTGATCGCCGCGACATTGCGCAATGCAAACCAGTTGGCGCTGTTGCTCATGTAGTCCCCCACCAGGAAGTAGTGTTGCCCATCGTTACCGACAAAGGGCTGCACAACATTGGGGTGATCCATCAGGCCGAAGCGGAAATGCGCGGCCAGCGGCAGGGCGAAATTTCCGGTCGCCAGTCCGTCGGTGTCCATAGTGTAGAATTCGCACTCGCCGCATCCGCCTACCACGACCAGCCCCTGCATGGCGCACAACCCGATCAGCGGCCCGGCCTGCGTCATCGGTCGGAACCAGCGGAGTCGTCCCGTGTTATCCGTCCCCATCAGGTCGGTGCCGGAGCCATTGACCAGATTGCCGACCGTCGTCGGTGAAGTCATCATCGAGGGCATATACACCCAGCCCCCCGGTACGCGCAAAGTGCCGTTCCCTATTTGCAACCGCGTGGTGGAGTCGGATTTGGCGAGATCGAATGGTGACGGGATATCGGTGTCTATCAGGCGCGCGACATCCGTTTTATGCAGCACCAGACGGGGGTGACCCTGAGCATCGGGTTCGAAGCGGGCCAGCGTCGCATGTGCAACGCTATCCAACTCCGCCCAGGGGCTGCGACCCATGCCGCCTTCTTGAAAAGTCAGGCTGAGCGAGCCGTCGCGCGACGGATACGCGAAACTGAATTCATACGACGGCATGTTTTTGATGGGCTGGCCATCGGCATCTAACCAGGGAGTGGCCGTGTCGCGCGCGTCGATGACGCCGTCGCCGTTGCTGTCTTCCTGCACCACCCACTGCTGGTGTTGTTCATCGTACAGGTACTGGCGGAAGGGGGTCCCGACATAGTCCTTGATTTTACAGAGGAGTCCGGTGTTCACACTTTTGCCGTTGGCAAAGTAGTTCTTCAATTGTTGTCGGCCCATGGCGTAGTGCTGCCCGCCCATGCTGAAGAAGAAGAACATTTCGCTATCTTTGGGGAACGACCAATTGGCCTCCGGACGCCAGGTGCGCGTTCGGGCATCGATGGCGAAGGAGGCGCTCATCCCCCGTTCATGGTAAAACCCGGTCGGCCCATCACCGCCGAAGTTCATCGGCAGCATATCCCAGCAAAAATCCGCCCAGGTGTCGCGCACCAGCTTGCCGTCGGCGTCAAACATCGCCACGCGCGTGTTATGCAGCACGGCGATTTCACCTTTCGGGCCCACCGATAGGCCCACGCAGAAGCACGGGAGGCCGCCCAGTGCGCTGTCCTTGAACTCGAAACGATCCGCTTGCATGGGACCGACAGGATCCTCACCGGTCCCAATCGTAAAGAGGGGTTGCAGGGCGGCGGGATTCGTACAGTCGAAGAG
>Ga0073936_10002745_pt1 | contig 25973 bp, 17 predicted proteins | sample AliMusrvi5mmetaG_FD_87041 | JGI IMG/M metagenome (GOLD analysis project Ga0073936, IMG submission 87041) | Freshwater lake bacterial and archeal communities from Alinen Mustajarvi, Finland, to study Microbial Dark Matter (Phase II) - Alinen... | ecosystem: Environmental > Aquatic > Freshwater >...
ATATTGACGGGTAGCGGCCTCATTGTCCTCACCATAAAGAGGGGAAACGAAGCACAGCAGCGTCCCTAGCAAGCCAACCCAACCGGTCCTCGACAGAGCCTTCATCCAAGTTCCCTTCATAAGATTCATCAGCCTTTCCCCCTCCATCATACCAGAATCAGACTGAGCGGACAGCACCCCGACCGCCCTGCGTCAGTTCCATGCATTATCGCACACTCAGGGCCAATCGCCAACAAGAATAGGTTGCCGGACATTGTCGGTTCCCTTAGTCGTCCAAAAACAACTTGTGGTGCGGGCGTCTCGCCTGCACATGCAGCCGAGACGGCCGCACCACAAAAACACGGAGTTAATGTTGGACAGGTACTTGCCGGAATTTCCGGCCTGAAGGCGGGACGACGAGCCATCGACCGAGTTGTCCTGGCGGAAAAATCAACCTATATTAAGTCTTCACGCCAATTCAGGGCCATTGCGATCCATGCCTACCCTCCATCAGCGAAAACGCGATCCTTCCATGGCCGAGTCGGCCGTCACCGTGGCCATTTGGTGTCTGCTGGCCCTGGCCTTCAACGGTCTCATCGTGTGGTGCATGGGCAGCAAGGCCGGCCTGCAATTTGCGACCGGTTATCTGCTGGAATGGTCGCTGTCGATGGACAATGTCTTTGTCTTCGCCGTTATCTTTCGATACTTCCAGGTTCCCAAGATCCACCAGCGCCGCATCCTCTTCTGGGGTATTTTGGGCGCAATCCTGATGCGCCTGGCGTTCATTCTGGCCGGAGCGGCCCTGATCTCGCGATTTCAATTCATCCTGCCGCTGTTTGGCCTTTTTCTGATTTACACGGCCTACCAGTTGGCATGGCACTCGTCCGACCAGATCGATCCGCAGCGGAATCTCGTCTTCCGCTTAGCGCGTCGCTGGCTGCCGCTGGCCGCGGAGGCGGGGGCGGCCATGACGGTGGAAGGTCCGTCGACGGCAGTTCACTACGGCGGCCGTTTCCTCGTGCGGCAAGCCGGGCGACTGCGGATCACGCCGCCACTCCTAGTTCTGCTGGTGGTGGAAAGCACCGATCTGCTCTTCGCTGTCGATAGCGTGCCCGCCATTTTCGGCATCACGCAAGATCCGTTTATCATCTTCACGTCCAATATATTTGCAATTCTCGGCTTGCGTGCCCTTTATTTCCTCCTCGCCGACGTAATGGATCTGTTCCGCTACCTGCATTATGGCCTAGCCGCAGTGCTGGCCTTCGTCGGGCTGAAAATGGTCGGCGAAAGTTGGCTGCCGGAACTCATGCCTGCGTGGGTTTCGTTGGTGGTGGTTGCCGTGCTGCTGGGGACGGCGATCGTGGCCTCGATACTGGCCGGAAAGGGGAGGATTGAAAAATGAAAGGTATAGCCTTGCGCCTTGTTGTGTCCAGTCTCCCGTCCGAGCCACGCCGCAGACAATTAACCGGGAGACCTTCGGTCAGACGTTTCGGCGGGGTCAGGAGACCCTCGCCGAACTTAGCCTGACCGCTTCGCGTTGATTGCAATTCTCCTGCTTGCAGGCTGAGTAACATTCTGCAATCAAACTGAGACGCTTGTAGTCAAATTGACAGTAATCAATGCCCGATCAAGTTTTTGCATCCACCCCAACTTGACATTGAACTGGGGAATGCACTCAATGCCCAGGTGCCTGCTTGGATGCGAATCGTTGTCGTAACTCTCTTGGCATCAATATCTTAAACACATCCGTCCAGTCTCTGGCCGCTAAATTTTTTGGAGTCCTCCCGTTTTCACCTGACACATTGGCCCGCGCTTTGCACTTCCTCTCCTCCCGTGCGACACGCGTTGGAAACACAGGGGCCTGCTAAGGAAGTTAGGCCACGCGGGTCGACCAGCAACCACTAAGGAAGACAGGATCGATCATGAACGCTCGACATGCTTTGTTCGCGATGTTTGCTATCTACGGTCTCGCCGCCTCGGCCTTTGCTCAGGACTGGACCTCGGAAGCGACCTACACCAAAACGGTCACCACGACCACGGTCACCACGTACACCCCATCGTATCCGACGAGCGGCTACGTGCAGCCGTGGAACAATTCGCCGGAGAGCTCGCCGACCTACAACCCGGTTCCGCAGCCGCAGCCGACCGTCGTGCAGACCAATTACGTGCAGCCAGCCGTGCAGCCAACCTACGCCGACCCGGCCTACAGCGATGCCATCAACTTGCAGCCGAACCATGCCCAACCAGCTTACACTCAGCCGAACTATGCTCAGCCGACTTACACACAAGCGAGCTATTCGCAGCCGAACTATGTTCAGCCGAACTATGTTTCGTACCGCCAGCCGGTCTATGCACCCGTGACCTATACACGAGCGGCCTACGTGCAGCCCTATGTGCGGCCGGTGGTATACAGCCAGCCGACGTTCGTGGTTCGACCGGTGATGGCAAACTACTATGCACCGGTTTATCGTCCCGTGGTTGCCGGTTACGCACCGACCTACGTGGCCAACCCGGCGACTTGTGAAGTACACGTGACCCAGCCGGTCATGCAGACGGCGCCCTCCGGTCCGAAGGTTTGGGTCCACGAGAAAGTTTACGTGCAAGGCCAACCGCTACGGAACCTGTTGACCGCCATTACCCCTTGAGCACCTCGATCGGCAGCGAAGAACTCGATCGCCACCGTGGAGAGATCTCTCCACGGTGGCCTTGTTTTTGGAGATTTCTCAAAAGCCGTTCCGCGGCAAAACCAGGGCGGTGATAAATCACCGCGCTCCAAATTCGCTCGCCAGTACCTCGTCCACCAGCGATGCGTTCAGGGCGTCGAGCGCGCGGCCGGAGTTGGAGGATGATTGCGAAGCATTCATCTCGCTGTAAGCCATGCTCCAGAAGAGTTGCCGCCGCGCGCTGCTCGAATCGGCGGATTGGCCCTCGAGCCCGGCCGCCGGTTGCGATGCGGTTGCGACATATTGAGCGGAGAGCGAGATTCCGGCGGCGGCGTGGAGCGATACGCCAGTCGATCCGACCTTGGGCGCGCCGAGTATCGGGACCGTCCCGCTGGTGTCGCACACGCAAAGCTGGCTGCATGTCGCCTGGATCTGTGCCCAGGTGAGTTGCCCGGGTTGATTCGAGCCCCAGGGGTTGTAGAGCGTGAACGTATCCGTCTTGGCATTGTAGGCGGTGATCGCGTAGGCATGGTTTGCGTACAGTCCCAAGTTCGTGGGCGCCGACCAGGAAAGCGTTCCGATCGTCACCGCTTTATGAGCATTCAAGGCGCTGATTGCGACCTGTTCAGCGGTGGTGGTCACAATGTAATCGATGGCGTTGTAACCCAGCACTTGGGCATCGACCGTGGCCATCCAACCGCCCTGAATGGAAGCGAATGCATTCGTGCCGTCGCGGCCTTCCTTGCCGGTCTGGTTCCATTGCGCGTAAGCCTTCTCGATCAAGGGGATCCAAAGCGAGTTGGCGGAATTGGTGCAACTGGCGCCATAGTTGGCATATTGCAGAATACCCGAGGAGCTGGTCACCAACATGCTATCGACGGTAATGTAGTCGGCCGTTCCAACACCGCTGGTGAAACCGGCGCAGATGCCGCCACTTGGGTAGCCGGATATGCCGTAGGGACCGCTATAGAAGCGGACGGTGTACGTGCCGTCCAAGTTTTTAAAGATCATGTTCTGGATCGCGGCCGGATTGCTGTCTGCAAGCGTGCCCAAGGCGGAAATCAGGTAACAGTCTCCCATGGCGCCCTGGTATTCGTCTAAATGAGACGGAGTGTGGGGGAATAGCGAGCCGGCGGCGGACTTATAGGTCAGCGAGGTATTGCAAAGCACCGGATGGTCGGTGCCGAGGAACCACTTGCCGATCAGCTTGGTGAGTTGAGCGGACGAACTACCCACGGCCAGGTTGCCCAACGCCGCGCCCTGGTAAGTGGCGTTTGCCGGATTACCATTGATGATGTCGCTGGCCAGTGCTTGCACATAGCCGGCAATGTTGAGGGTCGTGGCCTTGCTGAGAATGGTTTTTAGATCGGCGAGTTCTCCAGCCGTAACCGCGCCGTTATTGGCGATGCTGGTGAGAATCTGGATCATGTCCTCCCGGCTGAGCGAGCCGTCGGCATCCAGGCTCTGCACGAGGTTTCCCACCAAGCTGGTGTTCCAGCCCGCGGCGGCCTGCACGGTGACGGCGGCCGTGCCCGCCATGCTGCCGCTCTTGGCCGTCACCGTGCAACTGCCGAGGGTACTCGCCGTGAAGACTCCGCCGGAACCGACCGTTCCGCTGCTGCTGCTCCAAGCGAGCGTCGGTTGGGTGGCCATCAGCTTTTTGAACTGATCGAATGCCTGCGCGGTGAATTGCTGGTTGGATCCCGTGGAAACTGTGGCGACATTGGGGGTCACGGCAATGCTGGTCAACGTCTGGTTCACCGTCACCAGGGTGACGAAGGAAACCATTGAATTAGCCGTGCTCTTGGTCTGTAGCATGTAACTACCGGCTTGCCCGAAGGTAACCGTGGTAATGCCGTTGGTAGTCGTAAAGATGGGAGCCGATGCACCGGATGGCAGGTTCACGGTCGACCAGGTCAAGGCCGGCGGATTTGTCATGGAGTTGCCGAACTGGTCGAGGAACGCGGGTACAACCGGCTGCAGGCTTGTTCCCGATACGTAGACCGTGGTGAGCGCCGGATACTTGGTTGAAGTCCACACCTGCGAGACAATAACCGACTTGGCGCTGGTCACCGCGAGACCGCCGGCATCGACGATCTTGACCGTGAACGAATAGGTGCCGGCCTTGGAGAAGGTGGCCGTGGACAACCTCGACGCATTGACGCCATTGCTGCTGAAGGTTACGGCGCCGCCGGACGGGGCCGAGGTGACGGACCAGATGTAGATCAGGTTTGCTGCACCGCCGTCATCGCTGCCCAGGACCGAGAGCAAGGCCGTCTTGCCGGTGACCGTCGCATTGTTGTTGATGCTGACCGGCTGGGCAATGATCGGCGCGGTATTGACGACAGCCTTGGCGCCGACCATTGCGGCCGGTGACAGCAACCGGGAGATGCCGTTTCCGCTGAGCAGCGATCGTGGTTCCAAGGCTTCACTGCGAAGGAGGCGATTTCGAGTTGCCGACGGTTTGGGGGAGGACGAACGACGAGTGCGCGCAGAACCGAACATAGCACTTCTCCAAGGGATGCTTGAGGTCACCAGACACGAGAACGAAGAGGGATGTCTGCCCGTCAGCAAATATCGCTTTGTCGGGCACACGTCATCGCGTCGTCGCGTTCGGGAAAAGGCTCGTGCTGGGCAATCGGGGGTCGATCGTTTGCACTCAGGCAAGCGTGAACGCTTCGGCATCTAAACCATAGGTTACGAATTCGGGCGTGTCAAAATTTTTGCGGCGAGACAGGTATTAAGCCATGCGGTCCGGAACTCCAAATCGTGGATATGCAGGAACCTTCACGCCGTTTCCCCGCGCAATGGGTCGTGCAGCAGCGTGGGAAGCGTGGGCAGCGTGAAGCGGATCTGCTCCTCGCGAACCGATTGCAACTCGACCGAACCGCCGAACCGCCAGCGTAGCATGTCGACGCACTCTTGGACCACCGACTCGGGAGCACTCGCCCCGGCCGTAATCAGCACGGTTTCGCTACCCTGGAACCAGGCAAGGTCAATGTCGTCCGGACCGTCGATCAAATACGAAGGCACATTTTGCGATTTACCCAGCTCGGCCAGCCGGCGGCTGTTGGAACTGTTGTGGCTGCCGACAACCAAGAGCACGTCGGCCTGATCGCTCAGCGTTCGCACGGCCTCCTGACGATTCTGCGTGGCATAGCATATATCTTCCTTCTTGGGTGCGACAATCCGGGGAAACCTTTCCTTCAGCCTGGCGATGATATCGGCCGTTTCGGTCACCGAGAGCGTCGTCTGCGTGAGATAGGCCAGTCGATCGAGATTCTCGACTTGAATCTGTATTGTCGCGGCGTCCTCGACCGTCTGCACCAGGCGAAAGACATCCGGGGCCTCCCCCATCGTGCCGATGACCTCGTCGTGACCCGCATGTCCGATCAAGAGGATCGTGTAGCCGTCGCGCGCGAAGCGAATCGCCTCGAGGTGTACCTTCGTCACCAGCGGACAGGTGGCGTCAATCGTTTTCAGCTTCCGGGCTTCCGACTGCTGGCGGATCTGGGGCGAGATGCCGTGGGCTGAAAAGAGGAGATAGGAACTCTCGGGAACCTCCTCCAGGTTGTCGACGAAGACCACTCCTTTGTCCTTGAAATGCTCGACAACCCAGCGGTTGTGGACAATTTCGTGGTAGACGTAAATTGGTGTGCCGTAGAGGGCAACGGCCTTTTCCAGGCTCTCGATTGCCATGTTTACCCCGGCACAAAAGCCGCGTGGAGCGGCCAATATAATTCGCATGGTTCCCTCTCGGTGAAAAAGTTACCATAATAGATGGCATGTTTTCGCGTGATTTGGCATTATACGGTCCGGAAGCCAAGATTCCCAAGCCCCTTCTGCCCAGGCAGGGTAGAAGCTACTGTCGGCGTCTGGCTGGACGGCACTACGAGAATTTCACCGTCGTCAGTTGGCTGTTGCCCTGGCGCTTGCGCCAGCATTTTTATAACGTCTACGCCTACTGTCGATGGGCCGACGACCTGGCCGACGAGCCGGGCGACACGCAACAGAGCCTTTTGCTGCTCGACTGGTGGGAAAAGGAGCTTCGCGACTGCTATGCCGGCACGACCCGGCACCCGGTCTTCGTCGCCCTGGCCGACACGATCCGCCATTTTTCGATCCCCATTGATCCCTTCATCGACCTGCTGGTCGCCTTTCGCCAGGATCAGCGGATTCGCCGCTACGAGGACCAGGGGCAACTGACACAGTATTGCCGCTACTCGGCCAACCCGGTCGGCCGCCTGATCCTTTATTTGGGTAGGTGCCACACCCCCGAGCGCGCCCAATTGGCCGATTCGATTTGCACCGGGCTACAACTGGCTAATTTCTGGCAGGATGTGGCCCGCGACTTGGACATGGGCCGCGTCTATCTGCCGGCAACCGACCGTGCCCGCTTTGGCTATGACGACGCGATGCTCGCCCGGCGGGAAGTGAACGACGCATTCCGCCGCCTGATGGCCGCCGAAGTCGATCTGGCCGAAGGCCACCTGCGGCGCGGACTGCCGCTGATTCGCTGGATGCCGCCGGAATTGCAACTCGACGTGGCCCTCTTCATCCACGGCGGGCTGGCTATCCTGCGGGCTATTCGGCAGCAGAACCATGACGTCTGGACCTCGCGGCCGACGATTTCCAAGAAGACCAAGCTGCGGCTGCTCTTGAACTGCTGGTGGGAACTGAAGCGAGGCCGGGTTCCGGAAGATATGACATGACTAAAATCGTAGGGTGCGTGAAGCACGGGAGCATGGCGGGGATGGTGCGTTGCGCGAACCGGCTTCCCACGAATAGAAAGTTTTCCGGTGGTTCAACCCCGTGCGTAACGCACCATCGCACTGCCGGTTCGCTCCACACACCCTACGGGCGCCGGGTTCCGGAAGATATTTCATGACCACCACGGAAGCGATCCTCGCCAGTCACCGCGCGTGCCGCCGCCTGACCCGTCGGGCCGGCTCGAACTTTTCGGCTGCTTTTTGCCTCCTGCCGCCGGCAAAACGGCAGGCCATGCATGCGCTCTACGCCTTCATGCGGCACAGCGACGATCTGGCCGACGATCCGCCGCCGGGGCGTTCACCGCGCGAGTTGCTGCGGCAGTGGCGTGGAGCCTTTGAATCAGCACTTTCAAACGGCACGCATCCAGGCGAGGTTGATCCTCTTGGCCAGGCGATCCTTCCGGCCGTGGTGCAAACGGTCCGGGAGTTTCAAATCCCGCCGGAATCGATGCTGGCCGTGCTGGATGGCGTCGAGATGGATCTGGAGCCGCGGGTCTATGCGACATTCGACGAACTGGCCGTTTACTGTGAGCGCGTGGCGTCGGCCGTCGGCCTAGCCTGTATTCACGTCTGGGGCGTTTCCGGCGAGAATGCCCTGGGGCCTAGCCGGAGTGCCGGCCTGGCCCTGCAACTGACCAACATCCTCCGCGACTTGAGCGAAGATGCCCGGCGGGGTCGCATCTATGTGCCGTTGGAAGACATCAACGCCTGCGGCTATTCCGTGGAGGAACTTCAAGAGGGCGTGGTGAACCGGCCTTTTTTGCGGCTCATGGAATTGGAAATCGAGCGGGCCGAGCAGTTCTATCGTGAAGCGGCTGAGTTACCCCGCTCGCTCCACAAGGACGGACACCGCATTTTTGGCCTGATGATGGAAACCTATCGCGCCCTGCTCGATGCCATTCGCCGCCACCCGGCCGATGTTTTTACCCGTCGCATTCGCGCAAGCCGCTGGAAGAAGTTGTGGCTAGCTGCGCGGTGGGGCTTTTTGCCGGTCAAGCATGGTAGGCCCACGCACACATGGACCAAGGAAAAATGAAATCCGAAATCCGAATATCGAAATCCGAAATGAATCCAAATGTCAAAAGACAAAGGTTCAAAACCGGTTTTGGTCATTTCTATTTCGTATTTTGTATTTGTTTCGGATTTCGATATTCGGATTTCGGATTTTAATCTGTGTCTTCCTCACTCCAAACCATTGTTTCCCCGCCCCCTTCCATCGCCATCATCGGTGGCGGCTTGGCCGGACTGGCGGCTGCCACGGCAGCGGTGGAGCATGGTTTCCACGTCGAGTTATTCGAGCAGGCACCGGCCCTAGGCGGCCGGGCCGGGTCGTATCGCGATCTCCAGGCCGATCAACTTATCGATCTTTCCCCGCACGTGGCCATGGGCTGCTGCACGAACCTCTTGGATTTCTGCCGCCGCACGGAAACCGCCGACGGCTTCGATCGTTACGCGACGCTGCATTTCTTCGGCCCCGACGGCAGGCGCTACGACTTTGCCGCCAGCCGCTGGCTACCGGCTCCACTGCACCTCATGCCCGGGCTGCGGCGGTTGGGTTATCTCTCCGGCAGCGAGCGGCGGGCCATCGGCCGGGCCATGTTGCGGTTGGCCCGTCATCGCCAGCCCGACAGAGCCGACACACCCAGCATGGGCGAGTGGCTCCGACGGCAGGAGCAACCGGAAAACGCCGTGCGACGGTTCTGGGCCGTGGTGCTGGAAAGCTCCTTGGGCGACACGGTCGATCATGTTTCGGTAGCGGCGGCGCGAAAAGTCTTCGTGGATGGGTTCATGGCCACGCGCGAGGCCTATCAAGTCTTGATCCCCCGGATACCGCTGAGCGAAATCTGGCAGCGCGTCGGCGATTGGCTCGCCCGCCGCGGCGCAAAGCTCCATGCGCGGGCACGAATCGAGCGATTGGAAGTCGAAGGCCGGCGCGTCCTCGGCATCGTTCTGGGCGATGGACTCTGCCGCCCTTTCGACCATGTCATCTCGGCCGTCTCTTGGAAACAAGTCGGCAAACTGCTCGGTCCGGAGTTGCTCAAGCAGATCCCTCAGGCCGCGGCCGGCAGTGGGCTGAACTCCTCACCGATCACGGCGGTGCATCTCTGGTTCGATCGGCCGATCATGGACCTGCCGCATGCCGCCTTGGTTGGCCGACTGAGCCAGTGGGTATTCAATAGTAGCAGGCACATGCCGTGTGCCATCCGCCCCATGAATCCGGCGGACGGCGCACGGAGCGTGCCTGCCGCTTTTCACTACACCATTGTGATCAGCGCTTCGCACGCCCTGGTGGGTCGCGATTCGCAGGAAGTGCTGCAAGAGGTGCTCGGCGATTTGCGGGCGATCTGGCCGGCGGCCGGCGCGGCGAAGCTGGTGCATCATCGCGTGCTCACGCAGCCGGGGGCCGTTTTTTCCGTGCGGCCGGGCAGCGAGGCGATCCGGCCTCCTCAGCAGACACCGGTCCCGGGTCTCTATCTCGCCGGCGACTGGACCGCCACTTCCTGGCCGGCCACGATGGAAGGCGCTGTACGGAGCGGTTACCTGGCGATCGAGGCTCTCTTGGCCTTGCTTGGGCGGCCGGAGGCCGTGTTGGTGGCGGATTTGAAAAAAGGTTGGCTGATGCGGTGGATCGCGGGAGTGGACCTTCTTTCAAGCGGAACGACCACTTAGTAGCATATAGCGGTCAAGAAAACCCAAAAACGCTATCGAGTGGCACGTCCATGCTGGCACAAAAGTCGCGCTAGCCTAGAGGGTCTGATTCTGTGTACAATGTGTGCGTGACTGAGTGTGGCTTCCCTTGATTCGATAGGAATTTCATGAACCCTACTAGCCCTGCGAAGCGTTGTCCCAAGCTGTTTGTCTTGGACACGAATGTGATCCTGCACGATGCGGGTTGCATTCGCAATTTTGAAGAGAACGACATCGCCATTCCGATCACGGTCCTGGAGGAGCTTGACCGATTCAAGAAGGGTCACGACGACATCCACTTTCAGGCGCGCGAGTTCCTCCGCAGTTTCGACGAGATTACGGGCGAGATTCTTTCGGAGCAGGGTGCATCGCTGGGGCCTGGGCTGGGTTCGATCCGCGTGGTGCTGGGCGGCGAGTTGGAGCAGCAACTGAAGGCGGCTTTTTTGCGGGATGCCCCAGATCATCGGATCCTCAATACGGCTTTGCTGTTGGAGCGGCAGGAGTCGCACCGGCAGGTGGTGCTGGTCACGAAAGATACGAACCTACGGCTGAAGGCCAAGGCCCTGGGGGTGACGGCGCAGGACTATACCAGCGACAAAGTAGAGAGCGTCGATACGCTCTATTCCGGCAAGCGGGTCGTGGAAAACATGCCCAGCGAGACGATCGACGCTTTCTACACGGAGCGAGAGGTGGCCCGCGAGAAGCTGCCGGAACTCGACGATCCGAAGTCCAACGAGAACTTCATTCTCCGCAACGGCTCGAAATCGGTGCTGGTCGTCTATCGGCCGATGAGCCGCAGCTTTGTGAAAGTGAGCAAGGTCTCGGCCTACGGGATCAAGCCGCGGAATGCCGAGCAATCGTTTGCGATCAACGCGCTGTTGAATCAGGATCTCAAACTCGTGACGCTGCTAGGCAAAGCAGGTTCGGGGAAGACGCTGCTGGCATTGGCCGCGGCGTTGGAGTGTCGTTCGACGTATCGGCAGATTCTGTTGGCGCGGCCGACGGTGCCGCTGAGCAATCGCGACCTGGGCTACTTGCCCGGCGACGTTGCCGCCAAGCTCGACCCTTACATGAAGCCTTTGCAAGACAACCTGACGGTGATTCGGCACGAGTTGGGTGATAAGGATCCGAATGCCCTGCGGATCGGCGAGATGCTGGAGGGGGAGAAGCTGGTGATGACGCCGCTGGCCTACATCCGCGGTCGCAGCCTGCAACGGGTGTTTTTGATCGTGGACGAGGCCCAGAACCTCACGCCGCACGAGGTGAAGACGATCATCACCCGCGCCGGCGAAGGGACGAAGATGGTTTTTACGGGCGACATCCAGCAGATCGACCATCCCTACCTGGATTCGCTTTCCAACGGGCTGAGCTACCTGGTCAGCCGGATGATGGGTCAATCGATCTACGCGCACATCACGCTAGAGAAGGGCGAGCGTTCGGATCTGGCGGATCTGGCGAGCGATCTGCTGTAGGGCTAAGGAGAAGGCTTTCTTGCATGAGCCGCTCGACGACGATGGTCTCGACGGCGAGATCGTTTTCCAGCGTCGGCATCAGATCCAAGGCCACACCGGGAAACCATTCGTGGCATTGGGCCAGGATGTTTGGAATATCGACGCCGACATGCTGGCCTTGGAAAAGAAAGTAGGGCATGACCACGATCCGGTCGACCCCGTGCGAGGCCAATTCCGCAATCTGGTCTTGGAGGTTCGGCCGCACCAGGGCATAGAAGGCCGGAAGTACATGGTTCATGCCCAGCCGTTCCGCGATCCGGCCCACCATGGCGATGAAACCTTCATTGGCCGCGCGCGAGGGACTGCCGTGACAGACGACGAGGATGCCCGTGGTTTCAGAAGTTGATGCCATGTCGAGGACTCCCTTCTTGACTTACAATAATCACCGCCGGGGGGCGTAAACGCTCTTGTTCGATCACATCCGCCACTTTGGCCAATGTACAACGCAAGACCTGCTGATCGGGCCAGGTTACCCGCCGCACGATCGCCACCGGCGTGTCGGGCGATCTTCCATGGCAGACGAGGGCCTGGCTCCATTGCCGAGCGGTCGTGATGCCCATATAAAACACGAGCGTGCCGGGAAAGTGGGCCAAAGCGCCATAATCGAGTTCCAGAGGTTCCTTGTCACTGCGCTGATGACCGGTCACCAGGGCCACGGCCGAGGCACGTTCGCGATGCGTCAAGGCGATGCCGGCATGGCTGGCCGCGGCCAGGGCGGCGGTCACCCCGGGCACGACTTCGTAGGGGATTCCGGCGGCGGTCAGTTCGCCAATTTCCTCGGCGCCGCGGCCGAAAAGGTTCGGATCGCCACTCTTCAGCCGAACCACGGTTTTTCCTTCCCGAGCGGCCGCGATCATCCGTCGGTTGACTTCCTCCTGCGTCATTCCTCGACCGCCGTGGGCATGGCCGAGACTGACCAATTCGGCCTCGCCACAGGCATGTTTCAGCAGTTCATCATTGACCAAGTAATCGTAGAGCACGAGATCGGCAAGGGCCAGGGTCTTCTGCCCGCGGACCGTAATCAGTTCCGGATCGCCCGGCCCTGCGCCGACGAGATAGACCATGCCGGGGGATTTCTTCACGGCCTCAGCCATCCACGTTCCCCGCTTAACGGAAGACAAAGTAAAGGAAAACAAAGGTTGCCAGGACGACCGCCGCAACGACGCGATAGCTGCCTGGCGTTCGACCATCGGACTGGCCGCGGAGCGGTTCGCGCCAGTTCTCCCAAATCAGCAGCTTGGCCTCTTCCTTGACCGGTTCGGGCATGGCCAGCGATCCGGCGATCAAGAGCAGGCAACAAGCCACGAAGATGTAGAAGGAGACCATCATTTGATGCATGTTGATTCCGCTCCAATTCTCGAAGCGTTGCAGATCACCGCGGTTTTGCAGGATGAAGGCGGCGAGTCCCAGGAGGGCGCCGGTGACCATGGTCAGGTAGGCGGCCTTTCCCGAGGCGCCGCGCCAGAAGACACCGAAGACGAAGACCACCGAGATGGGCGGCGCCATGTAGCAGATAAGGGCAATCAGCCCTTCGTAGATGGTTGGGTAGTTGTCAAAGATCGGCGAGGCCGCGATGGCCAGCGCGGTGGCCGCGACGGTGGTGATCTTGCCGACGACGACCAGTTGGTGATCGGAAGTCCGCGGTCGCCAGCGTTGGAAGATATCGTAAGCCACGAGCGTGGCGGTGGAATTCAGGGCCGCCGAGCAGGTCTGCATGGCGGCGGCGAGCATGGCCGCGATCACCAACCCTTTTAATCCCCAGGGCAGCATCTGCGTGACCATGAAGGTGTAAGTAGTGCGGGGATCGGAGGGGCCCGCTGAAAAATAGCCCTGCTGCACGAGGGCCACGCAGATCACGCCCGGCAGAACGAAGAAGAACACCGGCAGGATTTTGAGCACGGCGCAGAAGAGCGGTCCCAAGCGAGCCTGATTCTCGTTCCTGGCCGCCAGTACGCGCTGCACGATCGTCTGGTCGCAGCACCAGTACCAAATGCCGATCACGGGATAACCCAGGACCATGGCATAGAACGGCAATTGGCCCGGATCCTGGGAACCGTTGACCATATTCAGGAAGCGGTGGGTGTCCCAATTGACGACCATGCCCTTGATGACCGTTCCATGCAGAGGGTGGGGATGCTGTGCCAAGGTATGGCAGAGTGATTCCCAACCGCCCACTTGGATAAAACCAACGACGGTAATGCAGATGGCTCCGGCGAGGAGGAGAACCGTCTGGAAGCTTTCGGTCCAGACCACGGCCAGCAGTCCGCCGACCATCGTGTAGATGCCGGTGAGCACGCCGAGGACGATAATAAAAAACATCGTGGACGAAATGCCCAGAATGGTGGCAGTGCTCTCGATTCCCAAAATGCCGCGGAGGACCGCCGCAGCGGTGAAAAGCGCCACGCCCATGTGAACCACGATGGCCGACACGATGGAGATCACAGCCAGCCAGTCGCGGCAGTGGCGGTTGTAGCGGCGCTCGAGGAAGTCCGGCAGCGTGGGACACCGCGAGCGGAGATAAAGCGGTGCAAAGAACAACGACAGGGCAATCAGCGTGAACCCGGCCATCCATTCGTAGTTGCCGGTGTAGCCCAGACCGTAGGTGTAGGCCGACTCGGCCAGACTGACGAGGTGAACGGTGGAGATGTTGGCGGCAAAGATGGCCAGACCGATGATCGGCCAGCCGAGCGTATTTCCGGCCAAAAAATAATTACTTCCCTCGCCCGCCGACTTCTTGCGGTGGGCGCCAGCCAGGCATCCCAGTCCGACGACACCGACAAGGTAGATCAGAATGATGGCTAAATCGAACCCGGAAATTTGCAGAGACATGCCTGTTGCCCGTTGTGGAGTGACCTGGCCGCAGTGTGGCGAGGGTTCGCGCCGCGGCAAGATTGTTAGGATAATGTATAAGCGGCAGGCCGTCTATGGTGGCGCAGCGAGATACCGCGAAGCGGGGGGGGGCCCACCGCGCTGCGACCTCTTCGGGGTGCATCCCTGATGTGGCCGGTCTCAGACCGAGGCCGTAGGGTGCGTGGAGCGAACCGACCGGGAAATGGTGGGTTACGCACAGAGTCGAACCATGGGGAAAACTTACCCCTGTTCTGGACCGGTTCGCGTAACGCACCGCCACCCGGGAGACCTTCGGTCGGTCGTTTCGGCGGGGTCAGGAGACCCGCGCCGAACAGGGGTGGTGGCGTCGCTAGTGCTCCGCAACCACCGGCTAATCGCTGGCCACCCCTCAGTTCGAGAGCACCGGTGTTGGCGGATGGCGGGCATGGCTGCTCTTAAAGCCCTGATACTCTTCCTGAACCTCTTTCAGATCGGCCTGGAAGTCGGGGTTCTTCAGGAGTACCCGGACGATGGCTTGACCGAGTACCCGGCCGGCGGCGATGTCGCTCGGATGATGGACACCGCCAATAACGCGATCCCAACCAATTTCACGACCCCGCTCAAGCAACTTGTCGCCACGTGTCGGCTCTAACTGGGCAAGGATCATGGCGTAGAGGATTCCCCGTGTGGCATGTCCACTGGGATAGGCACACTCTTCTTCACGCTGCCCCAAGGGCTGGATACGGCTGTCCTCCCAGTAGGGGCGTTTTCGTTGAAAAGAATCTTTGGCAAGGCCGCTGAAATACTTCGATTCCTTGACAGCCGTCTTGAGCAGCTTGTCCAACTTGGGCAGATTATCCGTCGTACACCAAGCAGGCATAACCGTCTCAAATGCCGCCAGCCCAAATTTTTCTTCGGACTGAAATCTTTTGATTTGGGCAGGCGTTCGAGAGGCCTGGATCGCCAGGATCTGATCGATCTCGGACTTATACTCCTCGGAGCCTACGGATGGCGGCAGCGGGAGCAGGTGGGTCGGGTGAATCGACTTGGGCTGGAGATAGTGAAGTTCCTTGTTGGCCGCCTGGGTTGACGCAGCAACGAGCAGTAGAAGGCAAACGGCAAGCGGTCTTACGAAAGTTTTCATGTTGGGCAATCTCTCTTGGGTGAGTGTTGTTGGTAAGTGCTCGTCCAATAACAACTTGTGGTGCGGCCGTCTCGCCCGCACATGCAGCCGAGACGGCCGCACCACAAATTAACGCGGAGTTAATGTTGGACAGGTGTTAAGAATACCAATTCCTTGTTAGGGAATTGTGAGGAATTGAACCGTGCCGAAAATTTTCAGGCTGCTCTGCGTCGGATCACGGGGATCTGCGATCGCGACAGATCGCTCTCGCTCGCGAGATCAATCCCCGAATCGTCTATTTTCCTAGGCAGCTCCTCCTCAAGGTTTTTTTTCGGCCGCATGTCGGGGAGGAGTTGCAAGAGGCTGGGCATGACCATGCAACTCAAGAGGCAGCAGGCCATGCCTAGCGTGAGCACGCGACCCAGGCTGTGCAGGCCGCGGTGCGAGGCGATCATCAGCGCGCCGAAGCCGACGATGTTCATCAGCGTGTTGATCACCAGGGCAGCCGAGGTGGCAGGGTTCATTCGGTAAGGATGCGGTTCGCGGAGATAGTCGTGAACGACCTGCACGCCCGTATCGACCCCGATCCCCAGGATCAGGGGCAAGACGATCATATTGGCGGGATTGAGGGGAATGCCCAGCAGGCCCATCAGGCCGAAAAGCTGCAATTTTGAAGCGGCCAGCGGCAAGAGGGTCAGGAGAGTCATGCGAAGGTTGCGGAAGTCGAGCCAGACCACCACGATGACGATGATCACGCCGTAGAACGCGCCCTTCTCATAACCCCACATCATCTCTCGCGACGATTCGTAAACTTGCACCGGATTGCCCGTCACGGCCGTATCGATCATTGGATTCTGCTTGTGCAGTTCGCCATCGACATTCCGCAATTGGCGGACGAACTTTTCCATCTCGGTCATATTCCAGATATCGGCCTTGGTATGAATTTGCAGGCAGAAGTATCCGCTGCGGCCGACAAGTCGCGTAACGAGGCCCTTGGGAAAGTCGGTGAGGGCCGGCGGCTCGGGATTCGACACGCTACGGAGGGCATAGAGTGCCTGCAGCATATCGGCCGCCAGATTGTTTTGGAACGTGGTCAGCCGCCGGTAATACTCCTGCTGCGGCAGGCTCTGTACCAGGCCGCGAATGCGTTGCAACTGCTGGGCTTCCGGCAACCTTCGCATGGCCGCCATTACGCCTTGCAGCTTTGCCAGCGATTGGTCCAATTGGGCTGGCGGCACGACCGGAATGGGCGCGACCTTCGGCATTTGCGGCGGCAAGCTGGCAAGACAATCGTGGATGTGTTGGATCAGCGGCTGTTTTTGCGCCGCGTTCTCCGACACGTAGGAGCCGACTTCGTTCACCGAGTCAACCATGGGGCAAAGGTCTCGATTGGTATACATCGCTTTCCGCTGCATCAATTCTTCGCGGCTCTTTGCCATCACGACGGCAAACGATGCGCCGCAATCGCTCTGCAGCAACTTCTGCTCCAGCTTCACGCTCTCCAGCCCTTCGGCCTGGAGATTGAGCAGATTGTGGTCGTACCAGAGATCCTTCAGTCCAATGCAGACGAGGAGGGTGAAGACGGCATAACCGGCTACCACCAGTTTTGGCCGGCGGACCAACGGTCGGAACCAGGCGTAGACATCCAGCGGCGCGGGTATCGGCACAGGCGGCCGATGGGCATCGGACCAGTGGAGCAAGGCGGGCAGCGTGGTGAGTGCGGCCAGCCAGCATAACAAGATGCCGCCGCCGGCGATAATGCCCAACTCGGCGATACCGGGAAAATCGCTCAGTCCGATCGAATAAAAGGCCAACGCCGTGGCTATGGCGCTGGTGGTCAGGCCCGGACCGATGCTTCGAGTAGTTGCCAGCAAGGCGTCGAAGGTCGACATTTTCTCGCCTCGATAGCGCAAATACTGGGCGATGTGGTAGACGCCATAATCGCTTCCCAGGCCGATCACGATCGTGGCGAACGCGCTGCTGAGAATGTTCAAGTGTCCCACGGTCAGGAGGATATAGCCGAACGACCAGCCCATCGGCACCAGCAAGGCGACCAAGGCCATCGCGGGATGCCGCACGCAGCCGAAGCCGGTCACATAGAGCAGGCCCACGCCGATAAACGACAGCACACCGGCCTGGGCCATGGCCGTCTGGCTCGATTCCATCTCATCGTTTTCCATGACGGGGAGGCCCGTCAAACCGACCCAGGCCTCGGGGTGCCGGCTTTTCATATCGTTAACGATCTGCCGCAACTCGGTCAGCCCATCCGAGTATTCGGCAAAGCTGCCGGTCTTTTCATTTTTGACCAGGTAGAGCGCCAGCAATCCCACATGACCGTCATTGAGCAACTTATAGCCGGATCCAAGTCGATCGTCTTGCATGGCGAGCAGGGCAGACATTTCCGGGAACGGCGACTGATACGGCCCGGGCTGGCTGAGCGCCGCGCCGAGGATCTCCAGCGACTTGCTCTGCTGCTGTTGCGCGGCGCCGAGCGAGGCGGCGAGTTGGCCGGGATCTCCACGATCGATCTGCTCGGCGAACCAGGCGATCTGCCCGCCAACATTCAGGGAGGCGAAATCGCCCTGCAACAGGCCCTGCGACTGGCCCAGGAAACCGTTGATCTGCTGGAGGAATTGCGGCGTGACTCGATCGTTGTAGAGTCCTTTGGATTTCAGCTTGGCGACATCGACCTTGTGAAAGATCGAGCGGAATAGTTTGGGTTGACGATTGAGTTGCGAGGCAAGTTCGTCGAGGATCGGCGGCACAACCCTGGGGTCGTCGCCATGCACCACGAGGGTCACGTCGTCCTGCTCGCCGAACTCTTGGGTGAATTCAGCCCAGCGGCGGTTGTTTTCGCTTTTGGGATTGAGCAAGTCGGAGCGGCTGGTGCGGAAGCCCAGGCTGAGTTGGGCACCCGTGAGCGAGAGGGCGACCAGCAGCGCGGAGATAACAATGACGGAAACAGGAAAGCGAGCCACGAGCACGGTTAAGAGCTTGAGCGGCCGTTCCAAGAGCGAGAATTCCGTCAGCGGCTTCCCTTCCGCGGACATAAGCTCACTTCCATTAAGGAGATAGGACTGATTAATAACCGCCACCCGCCAAGATGTCAAATCTTTGTAGGTCAGGCTTTCTAGCCTGACAGTACACCAGACAAATCAGGCTGGAAAGCCTGACCTACGTGATATTCCTAAGCGGGTGGTTGAATAAATAACGCCACGTTCCCGTGGGCCGCACGTGGAATCAGCCCCGTGCCCCCCAACCGAGATCGCGGATTCTAATTCTTACATTCCTTCGCTGCAAGGGGAATCTGGCAGGTGTTGGGCAGGGCTGCCGATTTAGCCGGCGCCGACGCCGCGATCCAAGGCGTCCTGGTCTCGTTGATAGAGGGCAAGCACCGACTCGAATTCACCCTGACCGATCCGCCAGACGGGATTATCGTCGCTGTGGGCGTTGCAATGCGTCGTGAAGAGACGATACATGAACTTGAAGAGGTGCCGCGGTACGCGCAGCGTGCCTAGCCCGTCCTTCAACCGGCGCGGATCGATCGCCGCATCGAGCAGGTCGGTGATCGCGGGCACTTTGCCGTCGCTCGCACAGGCTTTCAAGCGGGCGTTGGCTAGATCGTAGAGCGATTGGCCCGTCCAAGCGAGCGAACGGACGAGGTTCTGCTTGTCCAGCCGCGCTCGCTCGTGGAAATCGCGATCCTGCCGATCGACCATCCGCTCAAGCTCCACGGGCAACAAGAGCTTTAGGCCGAGGCCCGGGTGCTTGAGGAATTTATTGTCCAGCATGGGCCAGACGAGGGCCTGCATGAGGTCGGCGGAACCGTTGATCAAGTATGGCTCGTCGACGCGATCGACGATTACCACGATGCCGACGAACCTTAGCGAGCGGAGCGCGGACTGCAACTTCTCCAGAAGCTGGTAACGGTGATCGGTCTGTTGGGCGATCGGCAACGGCTGGCCGATAAGTTGTGCAGCGGGAAAATTCAAGAGAATTTTTCGCAAGGGGCGGATGGTGTGGTTCAGTACTCGCGTGTTGCGGCCGATCTGCCATGCCTTCCAGGTGAATTTCAGGAAGCGGCCCAGCCACGGCAGCCAACCGGCCGCGATCGCGGCGAGCATCCAGGGCCATCGGGAGCCGATGTTCGGCCAGCAATAATAGAGGAAAAGCGCGACGACCGCCACGCTGACAATGCTACCGACGGCCAGATCCCATTTTGACTTCCATGTGGAGAAACGGAGCTTCTTCCGTAGCCGCTGCCAGCGAGCGGCTGGGTTCTCGGCCGTCGATTGATCGTAAATCGCCGCCAGCAGGGCCACGTCGCGGGCCTGATGGGTGTCGAGCTTGTTGATGGGCAGGGGTTCATCGCGGGCGGCCGGGTGGCGTGACTGTTGAACTTCCAGGATGCGATCGTCCAGTTGCGTCACGGCCAACGAGAGGATGGCGTCGATATGGTCCCAAAGCCGCCATTGGCCCAAGGCACGGTCGATCCGCCGCCGCCGGCCATGGAAGCCTTCGCGGAAGTGGTCGATGAAAGGGTTGAAGTCGTCGTACTGCACGACGAAAACCTGGCAGTCGGGATGATCGGCGTTGTAGTCGGCCAACCGCCGCACGACCTGCAATCGCATGGCCGTCTTGCCGGAACCCTTTTCGCCGAAGACAACGGAGGTCGCCGGCTCGGTCGGGTCGCCGTAGATTTTATCCCAGGCCGGATGGAACACACTACGAATGCAGGATCCTTTGAAGACGAGATCGGTTTGCGCGTCCTCGTCGGCGAAAGGATTGGAGACCAACCCGTGATGTTCCAGGAACTGTTGAATCTTCATTAGTGAAGGGCCACCCAGAGGAAAACGAAGAAAAGGACAACAACCGCCAAGCTCAGCACGACCAGCAGCGCGATCTGGTTGCGATCGGAAGACCGCTTGACTTTGGGCCGATGGACGTGCGAGGCCGGCGTAGCGGCAACGGCAACCACGGGAGTCGTTTCCAGGAAGTCGATGTTTTGGTTGCCGCGAAGTTTGGGAAAGACCGTGCCGGCCTCCTGCCAATCGTGCCAGCCCTCGCGCCAGACGAGCGAATCGGCGCTCACGCGGCCTTCGCTCAGCCATCCACGCATCAGATCGCCGGAAGCCGGTCCGAACTGCCCACCCGTGGGGGGCCGAACGTACCAGATCATTTCCGGTGCCCCGGCGATCGGATCGGTCGCTTCCGGAGCAGCCGGCGATGTCGGAACTGGAACTGCCGCTGGCATCATCAGTACGTCAGGCTTTCCAGCCTGACTCGGCAGTACGCTAGGCTTTCCAGCCTGACTCGGTCTGGGCGGCGACTGTCGGGCAGTGGCCGGGTGGAGATTGCCTCCTACAGATGGTGAAGTAGGCGGGGACGATGCAGCAGGGTCTCGGCCGCCGGCCGAAAGGGAAGGTGGGCCGATTACCGGGCCGCTGCCGGATAAAGTTTCCTCGGGAATGCTCGGGCCGAGCATCTTGACATCGGTGGGGTCACCCGGCAGGCTGGGCGGTTCGCCCGGGAGAATTATATCGGGAGAGGAATCGGAAGCCTGGGCCGACTCGGGATCATCCTGTTCCAGTGGTTGCGTCGTTGCCCGTGCGGCCCCCTGGCGGCCACCCGACTTCGAGCCAGGCCGGGTACTTTGCGTCGGAATCTGGGTTCTTGCCCCGCAAAATGGGCATATTCCTAGTCTTCCGGCTTGAAATTCCTTGACGTTGAGCTTGTGTCCGTTGGGACAAAAAAAACGTATGCCCATTGATACTGTGTCCTCTCGCAGATGTGTTTATTATAACTCCGCGTAGTTGCATGGGAAGTTAGTGCCGGATTATTCACGGTAGACAGGGTGAGTGGAGCATGGAAGCTTTGACGCAGTGATGCGTTGCACGAAGGAGATCCAAAACAGCGGAAAGTGTTTTCGCGGGTTGGTCTCCGTGCGTAATCCACCATTTCCCGAGGGTTCGCTCCACGCACCCACCGTCAATTCACAGCGTCAGGCTCGAGCCGGGTCGCGATGGCTGGCAACTCTTGGACCTTTCGATGGGCTCGGTCGTGGGAGCTGCCGCGGCAGGTGTTTCGATGCGATAGTTTAGCACCCGGGGGCCGTCGATCTCTTCGGCGCGAAGCCAGATTGCCTTGCCGAGCAGTTGCTCGCCGTCAGGCAGGCAATACTTAAGTTCGCTCTTGCTGGAAGGCTGGATAAGGACTTCGGTCGATTGCCGTCGTCGATCGGGAGCCAGGAGATCGCAGCGGAAACCGGCCGGCTTCTTCCCTCGATTGGTCAGCGTCTGATGAACCACCATCTCGCCGCGGTTGTTGAGCGCGGTCTGGCCTTCAAGCAGCACGTCGCCCAAGGTGACTTCCAGCGAGCGATACATCGTGAAGCGATAGAGGCGTTCTGCCTGGATTTCAAAGTCCAGCCGTACCATCTGCCGGCCGCCAGCGACATCGTTGGGCAGCGCCACTTCCAGTTGCTCCTTCCAAGAGGCGCCGGGATCCAGGCGGAATTCGGCGGTCCGAGGTTCGAGATACCAATTTTGCGGTCCGCGAATCTTGATGCGACCGGAGATCGACTGGGGAAAGGTGTTCTTCAGTTCCAACGTAACCGGTAGCAAGGCGCTGGGAATGCTCGCCAACCGATTGGGCGAAAAGGCCACGCCGAGTTGCCACTGGGTGATGGGACCATCAAGCCCAACGAGGAAAACCGGCAGTTGCTGCACGGCGATCACCGACCGCGGGGCCGGGGGGAGGCCCGCCGGTCCATCGTCGCTGGACACGGTCGGCGGACAGGCCCGGTGGTTACCCCAGAGGTCATGCGTGCGCAATTCCGCGCCGAGATAGACCGTCTCCTGTCCTGGCTTGCGGCCGGCGAGCACGCCGACGTATTTTCCCTTGCCGCCGAAGCAATGAATCTGGTTCCCCTGCGAGAGATCGAGATCGCCAACAAACGGGACACCGCCGAGCATCAGGGCCGTGGTGCGCCAGGGCAGGAACAACTCGCTGGGCGAGCCGTTGCGATCGACCAGTCCACGGTCGGAATCGAATGGATCGGAAATAAAGATGGCTTCCGCCCCGTGCATCTTGGCCGTCAGCATGCGCTGCACCAGATGGGCGATTCGATCGTGCGCGGTATGGTTTTTTCGGGGCAGGGTATCCAATACCATCCAACGCGCGAGATCCGCTGATTTTGTGTCGTCCAGGTACTTTGCCATCGCGTCATTGTCGATCGCTTCATCGCAGGGCAATGAGAGGAAATGCCACGGTGTTTTCCGCCGATTGGCACCCTCGGACAGCGCGTCTGGGGTTTTGACGTTGCTGGAACGGTCGGCCTTGGAAATTGGAATTGCCATCGGTAGAGGCGAGGCAAGGTTCCAAGCGATGCCGATATCGAGATCCTGGCCAATCCGGTCCAACTCGGCCTTCGTCCGCGAAACAATCCCCGGCAAATCGCGACAGCCGATCCAGCCCGGATCGCGATCGTCCCCGATCTGCCAGTAGCGGATTTCCACCGCCAAGCGGGCTAGTACCGGCTCGATCGCTGGATACCACGTCTTGGGATCTCGACTGAATGCCTCGACGGCGAGCAAATCGTCGGATCTATTGGCGGCATTTTCGGTCGCTCGAGGCGGCAGAAGCGCGCCGGCCAGACGAACGCCGGCCATGCCAAGCCGATCGCTGAAGTTGATCAAGGGTTCCAGGGAATTTGCCTTGGACTCTTTTGGCTTCTGGATAGTAAAGGGGAACTTCACCCACCGGATGCCACACTGGCAAAGTAGATCCCCTAGTGGGACCAAGCCCAGATCGGTGTCGCTTGGGTGGAGGCTCCATCCAAATTCACTTCCGGATGGCAGTGACTGAGGCTCGATGACCGCAAGGTTTAGCTCTTGTCTAAGAACCACTTCGCGTTCTTGTGGTGCGGCCGTCTCGGCTGCATGGGTAGGCGTGACGCCTGCACCACAAATTGTCCTCGGATTGGTACTTAGCTCGGCTCGAGAGGTGGCCGCCGCGGTTGGACCTGCCTGCGGAGAAGACGACGGAACCGATGGAGCGATGGGCACCACGGTGGCGCGAACGCGATAGAATCCCACGCTGTCGCCCGGTAACTGCCAGGTCATTCGCGCAAAAGGGGATGGCTTTTGCTTCTCGGTCTTGGAGACTGGCTGCAACTGCTTGAAACTTTGCCGCTGCTCTGCCAGTTTCCGTCCATCGAGATCGAACGATTCCAGGCGAATTTCATACGTCAAAGCGGTGAAGCCGGAGACCACGCAGGTGATTTCAATCGGCTGCCCTCGGGAAAAGAGCAAAAATGTTGCATCGTTGGCATTCCGCTTCGACAGACGCTTTCCATCGGTCCAGTTTTGGCCAGGTCTTTCTTGCTCTTGCGGCATCTCCTTGGCCGGTTGGGCGGTCAACACGATGCGGGGCAATTGCCCTAACCACAAATCGCCAAAAGAGGCCGTCCCGCGGAGATCCTGCAACTCGCCCTGCGGCTCCACGTGCAGTCCGACGAGCATGAAACCTGCCCCTGCCGGCGGCGACACGGGGCCAAGGCGAATCTTCTGCCAAGCGCCCGTGCCGCTGATCTTTTCGGACGAAATGCTGCTGAGCTTAGTCTGGCCCAAGTCCAGGAAGATCAAGGAAAGATAGGCTCCGTCGTGCTGGAGTCCGTTGGTCTTAATGTAACCTTCCAGCACGTACTGCACATCAGGGTTCAGGGAAACAGCAGGACTATACGCCGTGGCCGCACCGCCGTCCAATTCGACCCGTAGGCTGTTACCTCCCGCAGAGGGGTGGTTGTCGTCCACTCGCACGCGGACATATTTCGGAAACCCAGGGCCATGTCGCCGCGTCCAACCTGGCGGCCAACCGGAGATTTCCTCATTGCGCGCTGACCCAAAGGTACAATGAAAAACCTCGGACGCCCCCGGATAGTGGGTTTCAGCTTTGGTTTCTGCACCAAACGCGAGCAGCAATAGGGCAGTCAGCAAGGGCATTTTTCGTAGTTTGGATAAGCTGAGCGGTCTCCCAATGCAGCACCGCCTCCCAGTAAGTTCCAATCGACTGGTATTTTCCAAATCCTCCAACGCTTCCTGGGTCGTCTTATTTAATCGCCCGAATTTACCTGTCTGCGATAGGGTTAACCTAACAATCACTCTAATTCCGCTGCTTGAGGAAGGTCAGCGAGGCGAGACGACAACTTCAAAGTCCGCGCCCTTGACCTTCGCAAGGGCCGTGTTCATTTGTTCGATGCGTGAATCGGGTGCGACGGAAATGAACCAGTCCATGCCGTTGTCGGCGACGAGCATCCCGTACTTCTTGAGGCCCTTCAAGACGGCTTGGACGTGCGGCGGAAAATTTTGGATGGGAAAGTCCTTCCGCAGTCGGATGCGTTCGCCCATCCGCGGCAGGTTCGGGTCGTTGCCGTGTCCCGCCTGGTGCGTGGCCGGGTAGACATAGGCTTTGCGGCTGCGGCGGACGGTGACGCGAATGGCGTGTTCCACCATGCCTCGTTGCAACTCGTCGAAACGCACGGTGCCGGGAAAGATCGGTAGGCCGGCGGCGTCGGCCGATGTCCAGCCGTCTGGCCGCAGCTTGTTCGATTTCAAATCGAAGACCGAGGCCTGCGCGCACTGCCAGCCGGCTGGTGTCTTGAGGGCCTGGTAGAACTCCACCAAGAGGCCGCGGGTCGGGTCGATGATAATCGCGTGGCGGTCATCGCCGCGATGCAGCACGTCGCGCTGTACGCCGTCCAGGTCCGTCTTGTAGCCACCGGGCCAATTCTCGATAGGCAGGTTGTCGGGAATTGGAAACGGCCCCTTGTCCGACTCGCCTGGATAGCTCACGATGCGGATCGGGACCAGTTTCTGCTTCGGTGGAACGAAAATCCAGTTCATATCGCTGTTGTGGTGCAGCGGTTTGCCGGGGCCGATGCTGGCAATAATGTTCCGCGAATTGGGATGCAGCGGCCAGCGGGAAACGTCGCTATTCCATGGATTATCAGGCGGGAAGACTTGGAGGCTCGCCAGAATCTTATCCGACTCGGGTGTGCCAAATAAGACGGGCTGCGTGATGTACACCTTGCCAGACTTTGCCCCGGCGGTCTTAGCTGGCCTGTCGGCGGCGAAACCAAGGGCTGTCGCGACAAGAATCGCTACGATACTCAGGCTTGCGTGTCGCATGGTGGTTGTTCCTTGCCTCTTCCATATCTTCGGCATATTTGATAGGATTGTCTTTAAGGTCGCGAAGGGTAATTGCCGATCTACCTTCGGTAACAAACGAGCTGCGGCCTTTACGCTCCATTTTCCTAGCCGTAATAGGGCCAATTTACTTCCAATAATTCAAGCATAGTACGTAACTCATTGAATGTCAAAGAGTTACAGAATACGGCCCCGTAGCCAAGTGG
>Ga0073936_10002754_pt1 | contig 25904 bp, 23 predicted proteins | sample AliMusrvi5mmetaG_FD_87041 | JGI IMG/M metagenome (GOLD analysis project Ga0073936, IMG submission 87041) | Freshwater lake bacterial and archeal communities from Alinen Mustajarvi, Finland, to study Microbial Dark Matter (Phase II) - Alinen... | ecosystem: Environmental > Aquatic > Freshwater >...
CCGCCGCCGGCGGCGGCAAGCCCTACGACATGGTCTCGCGCTTCTTCGCGCCCCATTACGGCGTGCCGGAAGACCCGGTGACCGGCTCGGCGCATTGCGCCCTGACGCCGTTCTGGGCCAGGCGCCTTGGCAAGAAAATTTTGAAGGCGCGCCAGGCGTCGCCGCGCGGCGGCGATCTTTTATGCACCGACGACGGCGCCCGCACCGTCATCCAGGGCACGTGCGCGCTGTACCTGACGGGTGAGATCGAAGTTTAGAAACAGGGTGTCATGGCCCGCAAGTTCATAGCGACAGCGTATGAACGGGCCATCCAGATGACGTCTGCGCCTTAGCGGCAGAAATATCGCAATCCCAACTGGATGGTCCACACTCCGGTGGGCCATGACAATTAGGAATTACTGACGGGCCGGCTTGTCTTTCATATTGCCGAGCAGTTCGTTTTCGCCGTCGACGCCTTCGGTCTTGTCGAAATCATCGACAATGCCTTCGTCGAACATCGCCAGCCCGTCTTCGAGGTAATCGCCCAGCAGCGGCAGGCCCAGCAGATATTCCGCCGTCCGGCGCGAATGCTCGGTTTTCGCCGTGGCAATCGCCTCTTTCCATTCGTCGATGTCATAGGTGCCGCGGCCCAGCCAGGCCAGCGCCACCAGCTTGATGCGTTCGTCATCATTCAGGCTGCGAATCGCGCCCAGCAATTCCTCGCGCACCGGATCATCGCCCTCGTCGGTCAAGACATCGGTCTGGCCGTCGTCGGCGGGATTGGAACTGTCATCGGGATCGCTGTCCGCTTCCTTCACGTCATATTCGCGCGCCTTGACGATGATGAAAGCCAGCTGGTCCAGCGGCAAGTTGAGCGCGGGCGGGGCTTTGCGGGAATTGGCGGCATTGTCGGACGAAACGGAAACCATGGAAGTTCCTGACATTTTTCGGCTTTTGGACAACGCATCAACAGGCTGCAGTGTTCCCTTTCGCGAATCTTTGCGTTGACGCGGGTGAGCCCTGCGCCTATATCGACGGCGGGCCACACCTCCCCAACGAGGTGCTATCATTCTGGAAGGAATGAACCGCGATGACTGAAGTTGTTCGTCCGGCTGTGCGTCCCGCACGGCCTTTTTTTTCCTCCGGCCCCTGCGCCAAGCGCCCCGGATGGACCCCTGAAGCCCTCAAAGGCGCGCTGGTGGGACGCTCCCACCGCTCCAAACCCGGCAAAACCAAGCTGAAGGATGCGATCGAGCGCACCAAGAAGCTGCTCGGCGTGCCCGCTGATTACCGCCTCGGCATCGTGCCGGCCTCCGACACCGGCGCTGTCGAAATGGCGCTATGGTCCATGCTGGGCGCCCGCCCCGTCGACCTGTTCGCCTGGGAAAGCTTTTCCGAAGACTGGGTCACCGACACGGTCAAGCAGCTCAAGCTGAAGGACGCGCGCGTCTTCAAGGCCGCCTATGGCGAGATCCCCGATCTCAAGCAATATGATCCCACCCATGACGCCGTGTTCGTGTGGAACGGCACCACCAGCGGCGTGAAGGTGCCCCATGGCGACTGGATTCCGGCAAGCCGCGAAGGCCTGACCATTTGCGATGCCACCAGCGCCGCCTTTGCCATGGACCTGCCCTGGGACAAGCTGGATGTCACCACCTTCAGCTGGCAGAAGGTGCTGGGCGGCGAAGCTGCGCACGGCATCCTGATCCTGTCGCCGCGCGCTGTGGCGCGTCTTGAGTCCTACACCCCGCCCTGGCCGCTGCCGAAGATCTTCCGCATGACCAAGGGCGGCAAGATCGTGGACGGGATTTTCGACGGCGAGACCATCAACACCCCTTCGATGGTGGCGGTGGAAGACTATCTCGACGCGCTCACCTGGGCTGAAGGCCTGGGCGGCCTGAAGGCGCTGATCGCCCGCTCCAACGACAATCTTCATGCGCTGGAAAAGTGGGTCGCGAACTCCAACTGGGCCGGCTTCCTGGCCAAGGATGCGTCCATCCGCTCGAACACCAGTGTCTGCATCGCTGTCACCGATCCGGCCTTTACCGCGCTGGATGACGAGGCCAAGCAGGACATGATCAAGAAGATGACGTCCCTGATCGACAAGGAAGGCGTTGCCTTCGACATCGCCGGTTATCGCGCGGCGCCGGCGGGCCTGCGCATCTGGTGCGGCGCCACGGTCGACACGGCCGATCTCGAAGCCCTGACGCCCTGGCTCGACTGGGCCTTCGCGCAAGTCAAAGGCTGATCGACAGCAACGGAGTTTCCCATGCCGTTCATTTCCGAAAACGCACTGGAACAGGCGCTGGTCAAGGCGGCGAAGAATCCCGCCGCCGGACCGGACTTTTATCGCCTGTTGCTGGACAGCAATCTGCTGGTGATGGGCACCGCCGAAGGCATGGAAAGTGCCTCCGAGGAATTTGCCCTCTCCCCTGGCGGCAAGCTGAACCTGGTCACGGGCCTGAAAGACGGCGTGCAATATCTGCCGGTCTTTTCCTCCATGCCGCGGATGCAGGAATTCGTGAAGCAGGAGACGAAGTTTCTCAGCATCCGGGGCCGCGATCTTCTGGACATCACGCGCGGCGCGCCGGTAATCCTCAATCCCGCGTCCGAATACGGCAAGGAATTTTCGGCGAACGAAATCCTGCAGTTGCTGGACGTTCCCGGCGCCGGCATCCCGCAATATTCCATTGAAGAGGACTATCCTGCGGCGCTGGTGGAGGCGCTGGCCTCGGTGTTCACGGCCCGGCCCGACGTGCTGACCGCCTGGATGGTCAAGGTCGGCTTTTCCGACCGCGGCGGGGAACGCCATCCGCTGGTCGGTATCGAAATGGACACCAGCGGCGACTGGCCATCCCTGATCAAGGCCATCGAGGACACCGCCCAGGCCCAGGCCCAGGTCCCCGGCATGGTGTTCGACCTCCACCGCGTGGACCGCATCAATCCCATCGGCCTGACCGAAGCCCTGCTTAAGACCCGTCCCATCTATGTGGGCGCCGCCGGCGCCTCCGCCCTCAATTAAAGGAATTTCCCCATGCCCAAGGTCCTGATCGCCGACAAGCTCAGCCCCGCCGCCGTCGCCATCTTCAAGGAGCGCGGCGTGGATGCCGATGTGAAGACCGGTCTGTCCAAGGAGGAATTGCTCAAGATCGTCGACCAGTATGACGGCATCGCCATTCGCTCGGCCACCAAGCTGACCGCCGATGTGCTGAAGGCCGCCAAGAATCTGAAAGTGGTGGGCCGCGCCGGCATCGGCGTGGACAATGTGGACATTCCCGCCGCCACCGCCGCCGGCGTGATCGTGATGAACACGCCGTTCGGCAACTCCATCACCACCGCCGAACACGCCATCTCGCTGATGCTGGCGCTGGCGCGCGAACTGCCGGCCGCCAACGCCTCGACCCAGGCCGGCAAGTGGGAAAAGAACCGCTTCATGGGCGTGGAAATCACCGGCAAGGTGCTGGGCCTGATCGGCGCCGGCAATATCGGCTCCATCGTCGCCGACCGCGCCAAGGGTTTGAAGATGCGCGTCATCGCGTTCGATCCTTACCTGTCACAGGAACGCGCCAACGACCTGGGCATCGAGAAGGTGGAGCTGAACGACCTGCTGGCCCGGGCCGACTTCATCACCCTGCATGTGCCGATGACGCCGGAAACCAAGAACATCCTGTCGGCCGACGCCCTGGCCAAGACCAAGAAGGGTGTGCGCATCATCAATTGCGCCCGCGGCGGGTTGATCGATGAAAACGCGCTGAAGGCGGCGATCGACAATGGTCATGTCGCCGGCGCCGCGCTGGACGTGTTCGAGGTTGAACCGGCCAAGGAAAACATCCTGTTCGGCAACGAGAAGGTCGTGGCCACGCCGCATCTGGGCGCCTCCACCACCGAAGCGCAGGAAAATGTCGCCCTGCAGGTGGCGGAGCAGATTTCCGATTACCTGCTGACCGGCGCCATCACCAATGCGCTGAACATGCCGTCCATCTCGGCCAGCGAGGCCCAGAAAGTGCGGCCCTGGATTTCACTGGCGGAAAAGCTGGGCTCCTTTGCGGGCCAGCTCACCGGCACCAGCCTGACAGGTGTGGAGGTTGTCTATGAAGGCACGCCCTCCATGCTCAACACCCGCGCTCTGACCCAGGCGGCACTGGCGGGCATGCTCAAGCCGATGTTGTCGGAGGTGAACATGGTCAATGCGCCCGTGATCGCCAAGGAACGCGGCATCAAGGTCAGCGAGACCCGCCGCGACGCGCAGGGCGTCTATGAAGGCTATATCAAGCTGGTGGTTAGCATGAGCGACGGCTCGACCCGCCGCGTCGCCGGCACAGTCTTCTCCGATGGCCGCCCGCGCCTGATCCAGATCAAGGACATCGGCCTGGACGCCGAATTCGCGCCGCACATGTTCTATATCGTCAACGAGGACAAGCCGGGTTTCATCGGCAAGCTGGGCACCATCCTGGGCGACGCCAAGGTCAACATCGCCAACTTCACCCTTGGCCGCAGCGCGCCGGGACAGGACGCCATCGCCCTGATCGAAGTGGATGGACCGGTGCCGGCTGCGGTCGCCGAAGCTGTCGCCAAGCTGCCGCAGGTCAAGCACGCGAAACCTCTCGCGTTCTGACGGGCTTCAAAAATGGAATGAGTTAAGGGCGCCTCAAGCGCCCTTTTCTTTTACGACCGGCTTTTTGCAATTGCCTCATGATGCCGGATCACTTCCTTGACGATGAAGCCAAGGAACTTCTCCGCGAAGTCCGGGTCCAGCTTGGCATCGGTGGCCAGCTTGCGCAGGCGCGCGATCTGGGCGGCCTCGCGCGCGGGATCGGCCGGCGGCAGGGCGTGGGTCGCCTTGAATTCGCCCACTGCCTGGGTGCACTTGAATCGTTCCGCCAGCATGTGAATCAGCGCCGCATCGATATTGTCGATACTGTCTCGCAGCCGCAGCAGTTCAGGATGGCTCATGGTGATCTCCAGTTGCCCATTGTTTAAGCCATGCCCACGCGAAGGCCAAGACCATGGGCAAAAGCCCGGCTTTTATCGGCACGCGGAAAATGCTCTAAACCGGCCATGACAATCGTCGAGCGCATTGTCGCTTTTTGCTGCCGCTGGCCCTGGGCCGTGATCGCCGTGAGCCTGGCCCTGGCGGGCGGGGCGGCCTGGTACACCACCCAGAATTTCGCCATGAACACCGACAGCGAGCAGCTGATCGATGCCAAGGTGGGCTGGCGCATGAAGCAGGCGCGGTTCGACGCCGCCTTCCCACAACAGAGCAACCTGACCCTGGTGGTGATCGATGGCGCGACGCCGGAACTGGCCGAATCCGCCGCCGCGCGCCTGACCGAAAAGCTGAAGGCCAACAAGAGCCTGTTCAATCGCGTGGAACGTCCCGATGGCGCCTTCTTCAACCAGAATGGCCTGCTGTTCCTTCCGCTCAAGGACGTGCAGGACACAACCCAGCAGCTGATCAAGGCCCAGCCCTTTCTGGGCGGGCTGGCGTCCGATCCGAGCCTGCGCGGGATCATGACCAACCTGAACACTGTGCTGCTGGGTGTCGGCGCCGGCCAGGCCAGGCTGGCCGATATCGACGGCGCCATGACACGCTTCGCCGGCGTGTTCGACGCGGCCGCCAACGGCAAGACCCAGTTCCTGTCCTGGCGCTCGCTTATCACCGGCGCCAAGCCCAGGCCGGAGGAAATCCGCCGCTTCATCGAGGTCAAGCCGCGGCTGGACTTCAATGCGCTGGAGCCAGGACTGGAAGCCAATGACCGCATCCGCGCCGAAGCCAGGGCGCTGAACATCACGCCGGAACATGGTGTGCGATTGCGCCTGACCGGTCCGGTGCCGCTGTCGGACGAGGAATTCGCCACGCTGACCGACCGCGCAGGCCTGATGGTAGGCGCCATGATGGGCGGCGTGCTGCTGACCCTGTGGCTGGCGCTACGCAGCTTCAAGATCATCTTCGCCATCCTGGTCACCCTGTTCGTGGGCCTGGCCATCACCATGGGCCTGGGCCTGGTGGCGGTGGGGGTGTTCAACATCATCTCCATCGCCTTCATCGCACTGTTCGTGGGATTGGGCGTGGATTTCGGCATCCAGTTCTCAGTGCGCTACCGTAGCGAGCGCCACCGCGACGACGATCTGATGCGATCGCTGGCCGCCACGGGCCGCGGCGTGGGCATTCCCCTGGCGCTGGCCGCCGCCGCCACCGCCGCGGGCTTCTTTTCCTTTTTGCCGACCACCTATACCGGCGTCGCCGAGCTGGGAAAGGTTGCGGGCATCGGCATGATCGTGGCGTTCCTGCTGTCCATCACCATGCTGCCGGCGCTGATCATGGAGCTCAATCCGCCGGGCGAATTCGAGGATGTCGGGTTCAAGAGCCTGGGGCGGCTGGACGACTTCATGACAAAGCACCGCAAGAATGTGCTGCGCATCGCAGCGGGCATGGGTGTCGTGTCGCTGGGGCTGATGGCCTTTGTGCAGTTCGATTCCAATCCGCTGGACCTGCGCAGTCCCAGGGTGGAGTCCGTGTCGACCCTGTTCGACCTGATGAAGAATCCCCTCACCTCGCCCAACACGATCGACGTGCAAGCCTTGTCGATGACCGATGCGGATTCGGTCGCCGCCCGCATCCGCCAGGAACCGCTGGTGGGCGAAACCCTGACCCTGTCCAGCTTCGTGCCCGAACAGCAAAAGGAAAAACTGGCGCTGATTGCCGATGCCGCAAACCTGCTGGATGCCACCCTCAATCCCTTTGAAGTCGCGGCACCGCCTGACGACGCTGAGACGGTGACCGCCTTCAAGACCACGGCACAGAAGCTGCGCGAGGCGGCGAACGGCAAGCAGGACAAGCCCGCCCAGGATGCGCGCCGCCTGGCCGATGCGCTGGACGCGGTGGTGAAAGCCGGTCCCACGGCCCTGGCCCGCGCCCGCGAAGCCTTCGTGCCCGGCCTCAAGACCATGCTGACCCAGATCTCGGATTCGCTGAAAGCCGCGCCCGTCTCGGTCCAGACCATGCCCGCCGATTTCCGCGCCGACTGGGTTGCGCCCGACGGCACCGCCCGGATCCAGGTCTTCCCCAAGAACACCAGCAACGATCCCGCCGCCTTGTCGGCCTTTTCCGATCAGGTGCTGAGCGTGGCGCCCCAGGCCACCGGCGCACCCATCTCCATCCGCGAGTCCGGCAAGACCATCGTGGGCGCCTTTGCCGAAGCCGGTATATTGTCTTTCATCGTCATCATCATCCTGCTTGTGCTGGTGCTGCGCAGCGTCCATGACGTGCTGATGACCCTGGCGCCGCTGGTGCTGTCGGGCCTGCTCACCCTGGCGACCTGCGTGGTGCTGGACCTGCGGCTGAACTTCGCCAATGTCATCGCCCTGCCGCTGCTGCTGGGCATCGGGGTGGCGTTCAACATCTATTTCGTGGTGGCCTGGCGGCACGGCCAGCGCTGTTCCCTGGCGTCAAGCCTGACCCGCGCGGTGATCTTCTCGGCCGCCACCACGGCGTCAGGCTTCGGCACGCTGTGGCTCAGCATTCATCCGGGCACCGCCAGCATGGGCGAGCTGTTGATGATCTCGCTGGGCTGGGTGCTGGCGACCACGCTGTTCCTGTCGCCCGCGCTGCTGGGCGCGCCGCAACACAGCCTCCAGTTTAATGACCCCGAGGTCTAGCCGAGCATCTGATCGGTCAAGGCGTTGATCCGCTTGGCGAGAGCCTGCGGACCGCCGCTCGCCAAAGTGGCGGCGAAGTCGGAGCGCTTCTGCGCCATCTGGCTGATATTGCCGGCCAGATAGACGTCGGTGACCTTCCAGTCCGATCCCACCTGGTGGGTGCGATAGTTGAAGGCGATGGTTTCGCTCGAGCTCTTCATCGTGCTTTTCACGAAATGGTCGCTGCCGCGCGCCACCGAGGCCGGGTCCACGGTGAACTTCTCGCCGCTGTAAGAATCAAAGCTCTTGGCATAGTTCGCAATGGTCATGCGGCTGAAGGCATCGGTCAGCGCCTTCTTGTCGGCATCCGAAAGCGTGGCCCAGCTGGGGCCGACGGCGGTGGCGGTCATGGCCGAAAGATCGAAGGCCTTTTCCACCGCGGGCTTGAGCTTGTCATAGCGCGACTTGGCCGTGCCGCCCGCCTTCATCGAAGCGGTCAGAGCGTCGTAGAAACCCTGTACCTGCGCCACCGACGGGTCGGCGGCCTGCGCCTGGGCAGACTGGATCGGGAACGCGGTCAAGGCGGGGGCGGCGGCCAGCATCAGGCCCATGGAAATGGACTTCAAAATACGGTTCATGGAAATCTCCTTTGCCTCCGGTCTAACGCACGAAAGCTGAATGGGACCCGAACAACGGGGCAAAAATCCGACCTATTCTTGGCTTTTGGCCAAGGTCTGGTCCAGCAGACAGATGTCGCGAGGTGTCGCAGCCCGCCGGGGACCTATGCGTCCCGGTCCAACAGGAAAAATGGCAGGGACGACAATTCCGGCGCCTTGGCGGCATAGGGACCCAGGGCTTCGACGGCGCGGCGGGCGCGCTTCTCGGCCTCGGCGCGCGCGCCCTCCAGGCCCAGCAGGGTGACCAGGGTCTGCTTGCCCATGTCGGCATCCTTGCCCACCGCCTTGCCGGTTTTCTCGGCCGTGGATGTCACGTCCAAAAGATCGTCGGTGATCTGGAACACCACGCCCATATCCTCGGCATAGGCTTTCAGCCGGGCGCGGGTCTCGGCATCCGCCTGGCCCAGGATGGGCCCTGCTTCGCAGGAGAATTCGAACAGCTGGCCGGTCTTGCGCCGCTGCAGGTCGATCACGTCTTCGACGCCGAAACTCTTGTCGGCCAGCATGTCGATGATCTGGCCCCCGATCATGCCGCTATGGCCCGAGGCTTCCGCAAGCCTCGCAATAAGAGCGCAGCGCACATCGGCGTTCGGATGGGTGCGGGCATCGGCCAGGATCTCGAAGGCGATGGTCAGCAGCGCGTCGCCGGCCAGCACCGCGGTCATTTCATCAAAGGCGATGTGGGTGGTGGGACGGCCCCGGCGCAGATCGTCATCGTCCATGCAGGGCAGATCGTCATGCACCAGGCTGTAGGTGTGCAGCGCTTCAATGGCCGCGCCGACCCGAAGGCTGCGCGAATCATCCACCCCGAACAGCCGGGCCGAATGCAGCACCAGGAAGGGCCGCAGCCGCTTGCCCCCCGCCATGATGGCGTAGCGCATGGCCTCCTGGACCCGTGCCTGGCGGCCCGAGGGCTGGGGCAGGACCGCGTCCAGGCTGGCATCCACCAGCCTGGCGCTGGCGGCGATGGCCGGGGCCAGCTGGGGAACAGCCGCCCTGGCGGCCTGGATACTGCTGTCTGACACGATTTTGGCCCCCGGTTCGGACCGCTTTTAGCCCCGAAACTGCTCGCCTTGCCAGCCGCTTTGCGGCGGGTTCCCGTTACATTTCACCGCCCCCCGCCCGCGGCCCTGTTATCCATGCCTTCGAAGGGGTTGCACCCCCTATCCTGAAAGGCGAAAATGGCTATGTTGCAGCGCCGTAAAGGGCGGCCGGGGGCGGCCACCCTTCCACCCCTGACCTAGGGACCGACATGCGAGTCATTCTAGCCCAGCCGCGCGGCTTCTGTGCCGGTGTCGTGCGCGCCATCGATATCGTGGAGAAGGCGCTCGATAAGTATGGCGAGCCCGTCTATGTCCGCCACGAGATCGTCCACAACAAGCATGTCGTGGACACGCTCAAGAACAAGGGCGCCCGCTTTGTCGAAGAGCTGGACGAAGTGCCCGAAGGCGCCGTCACCGTGTTCAGCGCCCATGGTGTGCCCCAGTCGGTGGTGAAGACCGCGCAGGATCGCGGCCTGCCGGTGCTGGACGCGACCTGCCCGCTGGTTTCCAAGGTGCACAATCAGGGCAAGCGCTATGTCGCCCACGGCCGCACCCTGATCCTGATCGGCCATGCCGGCCATCCCGAAGTCGAAGGCACCATGGGCCAGGTCGGCGCGCCGGTGACCCTGGTGCAGAACGAGGCCGATGTCGCCACCCTGGCGATCCCGCCGCAAACCCCGGTCGCCTATATCACCCAGACCACCCTTTCTATCGACGACACCAAGGGCATCATCGTCGCCCTGAAGAAGCGTTTCAGCGACATCGTCGGTCCGGAAACCTCCGACATCTGCTACGCCACCCAGAACCGCCAGACCTCGGTGCGGGAACTCGCCAAGATTGCCGACGTGATCCTGGTGGTGGGCGCGGCCAACAGCTCCAACTCCAACCGGCTGCGCGAGATCGGTATCGAGGAGGGCGTGCCCTCCTACCTGATCAATGACGGCAGCGAATTGAAGCCCGAATGGGTGCGCGGCAAGGATGTGGTCGGCCTGACCGCCGGCGCATCCGCGCCCGAAGAACTGGTGCGTCACGTGATCGAAGCCCTGGGCGAGATCGAAGACGTGGAAGTGGAACAGATGGATGGCAAGAAGGAACATATCGAGTTCCGCCTTCCCGCCGAGTTGAGGGCTTAACGCTATGGGACTTCCCTTTCGCCAGGCTGCCAAGATCGGCGCCTATGTCGTCAAGAAGCAGCTGTCGGGCAAGAAGTACCCGCTGGTGCTGATGCTGGAGCCGCTGTTCCGCTGCAACCTGGCCTGCGCCGGCTGCGGCAAGATCGATTATCCCGATGAGATCCTGAACCAGCGTATGTCCTACGAACAGTGCATGCAGGCGATCGACGATTGCGGCGCCCCGGCCGTGTCCATCGCCGGCGGCGAGCCCCTGCTCCACCGCGACATGGCCAGGATCGTGGAAGGCTATATCGCGCGCGACAAGTTCGTCATCCTGTGCACCAACGCGCTGCTGCTGGCCAAGAAGATCGACCAGTACAAGCCGCATCCCAATTTTACCTGGTCCATCCACCTGGATGGCGACAAGGGCATGCACGACAAGTCGGTGTGCCAGGACGGCACCTATGACCGCGCCATCGCCGCGATCAAGCTGGCCAAGTCCAAGGGCTTCCGCACCCAGATCAACTGCACCCTGTTCGACGGCACCGACCCGGAACGCACCGCCAAGTTCTTCGACGAGATGATGGCGATGGGCGTGGACGGCATGACCGTTTCGCCGGGCTATGCCTATGAGCGCGCGCCCGACCAGCAGCACTTCCTGAACCGCGAACGCACCAAGAAGATGTTCCGCGACATTCTGAGCCGCGGCAATGGCGGCAAGAACTGGGAGTTCACCAATTCCAGCCTGTTCATGGACTTCCTGGCGGGCAACCAGACCTATGAATGCACGCCCTGGTCCATGCCGCTGCTGACCGTGTTCGGCTGGCAGAAGCCCTGCTACCTGCTGGGCGAAGGCTATGCCGCGACCTTCACCGAGCTGATGGAAGGCACGGAGTGGGAGAAATACGGCGTCGGCAAGTATGAGAAATGCGCCAACTGCATGGTGCATTGCGGCTTCGAAGGCACCGCCGCCACCGATGCGATCAAGCATCCCCTGAAGATGCTGCCGATCCTGATGAAAGGCATCAGGACCGAAGGCCCGATGGCGCCGGAAATCGACCTGTCAAACCAGCGCCCGGCCGAGTTCACTTTCTCGCGTCATGTCGAGCACAAGATGTCACAGATCAAGGCCGGCAATTCCAACACCACAGAGATCGAGGCAGCGGAGTAATTCCGCGAACGCCTTGTTGGATGCCCGTGCGGTGCGGATCAGCGCCGGTACCTGATTTGGTTTTCTCAACAGCGAGCCCAGCACCCGCCCGAGGGCGATACCGCCGTCCGGCTTCATCGCCACCAGCGCGGCGGGCGGCAACACATGGGTCGCGTCATCCGAAATGATGCGCAGGCCCGCCAGCGGCAGGTTGCGCGCGGCGGCAAAGCGGGCGGCAATCTGGGATTCCATATCCACCGCCAGCGCGCCGGTGGCGGCATGCAGGCCGGACTTGGTCTCAGCCTCGTCGATGATCACGTCGCTGCCGAACAGTTGACCTTGATGGGCCTGCGGCAGACGCGACACCAACCGGTTGCGCCATCCAGCATGACAGTCCCAGCTTTCCGCGCCGGTGATGATCTTTTCGGCGATGACGACGTCACCCACTTTCAGATGCGGCGACAGCGCGCCGGCCAGGCCGATGGAGATCACGCCACTGATATCACCATGCAGGGCCTTGAGCTTGGCGGCCAGCCCGTCGCCATCGCCACCGCCCGCCACGGCGATCACCCCGGCCACGCCCACGATGCCGGCTTCCTTCGACAGGCCCGTCACGGCCAATACGGTCACAGGCCGTATTCCACGCGCCGCGAATTGCCGGTCTTGAGATTGCGGTAGCGCGCCAGGGCCCAGAGCGGGAAGAATTTCGGGTAGCCGTGATAGTTCAGGTAAAACACGCGCGGAAACCCGCCGCCGGTGTAATGCGGCTGGCTCCACAACCCATCGCCGTCCTGCGTCGCCATCAGGTAATTGACCCCGCGCGCCACGGCCGGATGATCCACTGCACCCGCCGCCATCAGGCCCAGCAACGCCCAGGCGGTCTGTGATGCGGTGGACGGCGCGCGCTCATAGCCTTTGTAATCCAGCTTGTAACTGTCGCAATTCTCGCCCCAGCCGCCATCGGAATTCTGGATGGCGAGCAGCCAGTCGGCACCCTTCTTCATGGTGGCGTGATCGGGCGTCAGCCCCGCGCCATTCAGCCCCGCCAGCGCCGACCAGGTGCCATAGATGTAATTGACGCCCCAGCGGCCCCACCAACTGCCGTCCTCGCGCTGGGTCTTGATCAGATAGTCGATGCCGGCCTTCAGGCGCGGATCGCCGGTCTTGCCCAGCTGCGCCAGCATGCCGACGCAGCGGCCCGAAACGTCCTCGGTGGGCGGGTCCAGCAGCGCGCCATGATCGGCGAAGGGAATATTGTTCAGGTAGTAATAGCTGTTGTCGGCATCGAAGGCACCCCAGCCGCCGTCGCGGCTCTGCAGGCCCTCCACCCATTCGGTGCCGCGCACGATGGCGTCCTTGTATTGATCGCGCTCCTTGGCCCGGTCCATGGCCATCACCACCACGGCGGTATCGTCGAGATCGGGGTAATAATCGTTGCGGTACTGGAAGGCCCAGCCGCCGGGGCGCACATCGGGCTTTTCTTCCGCCCAGTCGCCCTTCACATCCAGCACCTGCAAGGGCTTGAGCCATTCCAGCCCACGCGCCACGGCCGCTTCGGCAGCCGCATCCTTGGTTTCCAGCAGGGCATGCGCCACCAGGGCTGTGTCCCACACCGGCGAGACACAGGGCTGGCAATAGGCTTCGCCATCCTTGATCACCAGCAGATTCTCCACCGACTTGCGCGCGATGGCACGGTCGGGATGATTTTCCGGATAGCCCAGCACGTCATACATCATCACGCTGTTGGCCATGGCGGGATAGATAGCGCCGAGCCCGTCTTCGCCGTTCAAGCGCTGCGTGGTCCAGGCGCGGCAGGCTTCGATCGCCTTGTCGCGCGAACCCTTGGGCCAGGGCACGGTTTTCAACACCCGGTCCAGCGCGCCGAAGAAGGCCGACCAGCCGGCGCTTTGATGCGGGGCACGGGGGCTGGCGGCGGGCACGCCGGGCACAAACAGTTCGTCGATATGAATGCCGCGCGGATTGCGCGCCAAGGGCTGTTTCGCGCACAGCACCAGCAGCGGCACGATCACGGTGCGCGCCCAATAGCTCATCTTGGACAGGTGCACCGGAAACCAGCGCGGCAGCAAAATCAGTTCCGGCGGCACGGTGGGCACATCGTTCCAGGAACATTGCCCGTACAGCGCCAGCAGGATGCGGGTGAAGACATTGGCCTTGATGGCGCCGCCGCGTTTGCGGATTTCTTCGCGGGCCCGGGCCATGTGCGGCGCATTGATGTCGTCGCCGATCATCTTCAGCGCGAAATAGGACTTCACTGTCGCGGAAATATCGAAGGCGCCTTCATGATACAGCGGCCAGCCGCCATGTGCGCCCTGGATGCGGCGCAGATAGACGCCGATCTTGCGCTCCAGCTCCAGGTTGGGCGTCTCGGCCAGGTAATGCACCAGCAGCACATATTCGGCCGGGATGGTGGCGTCGGCCTCCAGCTCATAGACCCAGTGACCATCCGGCTTCTGCTGCGCCAGGATCGCGGCCGTGGCGGCGCCGATTGCGCCTTCCACTTCGACAAAATCGCCGGGGTTCAGCTGGTTCATGACGCTACTATAAAGACAGATGGCGCAGCGCCAAAGCCGCCGCTGTTTCGCCGGATCGCAGGGCGCCCTCGATTGTGGCGGGCAGCCCCGTCTGGGTCCAATCGCCGGCTAGGAACAGGTTGGGCCAGCCGGTCTTGGCAGCCGGGCGGCGGGCATCCTGGGCCGGAGTGGCGGCAAAGGTGGCGCGCTTTTCCTTGACGATCTGCCAGATGGGCATGGGCGCCGATATGTTCAGCGCCCTGGCGACATCGGCCCAGATGCGCGCTGCCAGCGCCTCACGGTCATGGTCCACAATGGCATCGGCCCCCGACACCGTGACCGAGATGCGGTCCGGAAAGCTGAATATCCATTCGGCGGTGCCGCCGATCACCCCCAGCATGGCGGGCGCGCCCGCCGGGGCCGGCATCTTGAAATGGGCGTTGACGATGGCGCGGAACTCATCGGGCGCGGTCAGGGTGGGGATCAAATCCTTGGCCACCCAGGGTGGCACCGCCAATATCAGGGCATCGTCATGCGCCAGCGGCACGGCCGCCTCGCCCAAATCCAGCGCCATGGCGCTGCGCCGGCCAAGGGTAATGCCGCGCAACCGCGTACCCAGCTGCACCTTGGCATCCTTGCTTTCGAGATAGGCCAGAGCGGGGTCGATGAAGGCCGCCGCCAGGGTCGGATGAGCGATGCGCGGGCGGTAATAGCGCCCGCCTCTGGCCAGGGTCTCGCGCAGCACTGCACCCGCCAATGCCGCCGAAGACTCTTCCGGCTCGGTGTTCAGCGCCGCCAGCAGGAAAGGATGCATCAGCCGCCGCCACAAAGGGCCGCGATCCTTGACGATCTCGCCGATGCTTTTCTTTTTGTCGGTCCTCAGCAAACCGGCATACGACAGGTAATCGCGCGCGACGCTGCCCGGCACCCGCCGGCCTTCGCGCGCGATCCAATAAGGCACGCGGCCTTCATTGGGCCGCAAGGTCCAGCGCAGATTGTCCTTCAGATCCACAAAGGAAAATTCGGCCCGCGGCGGTCCTACCAGCGCGTTCCTGGCGCCGATGCGCGCCAGATAGTCATGGACGGCGCGATTGCCCGACAGCACCAGATGATTGCCATTGTCGATCACCCCGCCAAAAGCGGGATCGAAATAGGAGCGGCAGCGCCCGCCCGCCTGCGGCGCCGTCTCGATCACGGTCACCGACGCGCCGCGCGACGCCAACAAGGTGGCGGCAGACAGGCCGGCCAGTCCGGCGCCGATGACGTATGCTTTCCGCGTCATCCAAAAATGCCCTGGCGCACCACCAGCGAAAGCAGCCGCGACCGGGGCAGCGACACGCGGTGGCGGGGCGCCGCAAAACCCTGCGCTTCGCTGGCGGACAGGATTTGCGAATAGACCGCGCCCATCAGGCGCGGCGTCTTGATCCGGCCCTTGGGCCGCGCCGACAGGATGCGCTGGGCCTGGTCATAATGATGATGCGCCTGGGCCGCCACCTTGCGGCAGACCGCGTCGATCTGCGGCTTGTTGACGATGGCGCTGACGTCCAGCGAGCGGCAGCAATCCATTTCCTGCAGATATTCGCGCGGCAGATAGAGTCGGCCGATGGCGGCGTCCTCGTCAATGTCGCGCAGGATATTGGTGAGCTGCAGCGCCCGGCCCAGATGATGCGCCAGCTCGAAGCCCGGCCCCTCATCCATGCCGAACACCTTGATGGACAAGCGCCCCACCGCGCTGGCCACCCGGTCGCAATACAAATCGAGCGTAGCAAGGTCGGGCGCGACGATATCCTCGGCCACGTCCATGTCCATGCCGTCCAGCACCGCCAGGAAATCTTCGAGGCGCAAGCCATATTGCGCGACCGCCGGCGCCAGGAAACGCACCTGCACCGCGACGGTGCCGGCATACAGGCCGCGCAGATCGGCGCGCCATTGCTCCAGCTTTTCATGCCGCTCGGCGCGGGTACCGACGCCGTCATCGGCGATGTCATCCACCTTCCGGCAGAAGGCATAGATGGCGAACATGGCATCGCGCTCTTCGGCCGGCATCAGCCGCATGGCGAGATAGAAAGAGCTGCTCTTGGCCTTCTTCTGCACGGCCTTGGCGGCGGGGGCGCCGATATTTTCTGCATTGGTCATTTGGGGCGTCTCAGGCGCATCAGCGCAAAGAAAGGAAAGCGTTTCAGGAACAGGGCCGCCACGTCCATCCTGGAATGATGCACGGGCTGGCTGAGCGGATCGCGGTTCATCAGCATGGTGTTCAGATCGTCGGCCAGGGTCTGGATCAGGTCCACTTCCAGCGCCAGCCGACCATCTTTTATCCCACGGGCGAAGGGGCGCGAAGTCTCCAGGAGTTCGGCGTTCTTGCGCGCCAGGCCGGCGATCACCGCCGTCAGAGCCGGGTTGGCGCGTGTTTCGCCCAATGCTTCGACGCCGATGCCGGCCAGCAACGGTTCGGGAAGATAGACCCGGTTCAATTCGCGGTAATCCTTGGCGCAATCCTGCAAGTGGTTGATCACCTGGAGGGCGGCACACAGGGCGTCATTGGCCGGCCACAGACCGGGGCTTTCGCCGTGCACGTCCAGCACGAAACGGCCCACCGGCATGGCGCTGTAACGGCAATAATCGATCAGGTCGTCCCAATCCCGGTAGCGCAGCTTGGTGCAGTCGCGGCGGAAGGCTTCCAGCAAGTCCAGCGCGTGCACCGGTGACAGGCCACGCTCTTTCTGGATCTCACGCAGCTTGACGCCTTCGGGCACCGCATCGCTTTGCCCCGTCAGGCTGGCGCGCATCTGTTCCAACAGCGTCAGCTTTTCCTCCGGCGCGGCGGTGACATGATCGGCCACATCATCGGCGGCGCGCACGAAATTGTAGAAGGCCATCACCGGCGGGCGATGTTTGGGCGCGATCAGGATCGAAGCGACGGGAAAATTCTCGTCCTTGTGGCCCTTGCCCGACTGGAGTTCAGCGACGCTGCTCATGCGGACTTCCCCGCATCGGCTTGGGCCCGGCCCTTCCACATGCCGCCTCTGCCCGACCAGTGCTGGATGGCCGACTGCAAGGTGAAGGCGGCGTAGAAGATGCCGATCAGCGGCAGGGCCAGGCCCCACAGCGGCGACAGGCGATAAAAGCGCAGCATGGGCTGGTACATCGCCGCCATGATGATCCAGGCCAGCCAGCCCGCCAATTGCGAAATGCCCCAGGCAAACAGCGCCGTCATCACAGGCGCCAGATAGACCAGCGCCAGTCCCAGCATGGTGCCGGCCAGCACCAGGGGCGAATAGCCCAGCTGGGCATAGGCGCTGCGCGTCACCATCTGGCGGATATCGGCGATATGGGGATAGGGCCGCAAGCTGACGGCGCGGTCGGTTAAACCCAGCCAGATGGCCCCCTGGCGCTTCATCGCCCGGCCCATCGCGCAATCATCAATGATGTTGTGGCGGATGGCAGCGATGCCGCCGGACTCTTTTAAGGCGCTTTCCTTTACCAGCATGCAGCCGCCAGCCGCCGCGGCCACCGTGTTGCGGGGATTGTTGACCGCGCCGAACGGAAACAGCATGTCGAAGAAAAACACAAAGGCCGGAATCAGGAAATGCTCGGCCGCCGACTTGCAGGACAGCCGCGCCATCAGCGACACCAGCACCCTGTTCCCATCTTTGGCGCGCGCCACCAGCATGCGCAGATTGTCGCTGGAATGAGCGATGTCGGCGTCGGTGAACCACAGATAGTCCGGCTTGAAGGCGGCGGCATAATCGCTGCCCTGGCTCATCGCCCACAGCTTGCCGGTCCAGCCCGCGGGGCGCGCGCCGCCCGTCAGCACCGTCAGGCGCTCAGAATTCAGCGACCGCGCCACGGCGCCTGTGCCGTCGCCCGACTGGTCATCCACCAGCACGATGCGAAACTCGCCCGGATAATCCTGGGCGATCAGGCTGCCGATGCTGCGCTGAATTACGTCCGCCTCGTCGCGGGCCGGCACCACCGCCACCACCGACGGCCAGGTTTCAGGTTCGGCGACCGGCTGGGTGTCGCGTTCGCGCAGCAGCCAGAAGCCGTTGTGGAACAGCAGCAGGTAAAGCCAGATCAGCAGCGGCAGAAAGCCGAACAGGATGCCCGCGATCATGCCAGGTACCCATTGTCACGGAACCAGCCCAGCGCGTCCTTCAGGCCTTCACGATAGGGCCGCGCGGTATAGCCAAGATCGCGCCTGGCCTTCTCGCTGCTGAAGAACATGCGGTAACGCGACATGCGCAGCGCGTCCGCGGTCAGGAACGGCTCCTTGCCGGTGACGCGAGCAACGGCTTCGGCGGCCCAGGCCAGCGGAAACAACGGCGCACGCGGGATCCTGATGGTGGGCGCCTTGCGGCCCGACAGAAAGGCGATGTCGCCCAGCATGGTCTGAAGCGCCACGTCCTCGCCGCCCAGGATGTAGTTCTCGCCGATCTTGCCCTTGTCCAGGGCCAGCAGATGGCCGTTGGCAACGTCATCGACATGCACCAGGTTGAGCCCGGTATCGACAAAGGCCGGCATGCGCCCGGTGGCGGCTTCGACAATGACGCGCCCCGTCGGCGTGGGCTTGATGTCGCGCGGACCGATGGGGGTGGACGGCGCCACGATGACGGCGGGAAGCCCCTCCTCCCGTACCAGGCGTTCGACTTCGCGTTCGGCCACCAGCTTGCTGCGCTTGTAGGCGCCGATCACGCTTTGTGGGGTGTGGCGCGAGCTCTCATCCACGGCGGTGTCGCCGGGCTTCAGGGCCGCGACGGAAGACGTATAGACCACCCGTTCCACCCCGGCCTTCAGCGCTGCGCCCATCGTGGCCTTGGCGCCCTGGAAATTGTTGCGCTCAATCTCGCCCGGATCGCGTGCCCAGAGGCGATAATCGGCGGCGACATGGAACAGGTAGCGCGCGCCTTTAAGCGCCGCGGTCATCGACTCTTCATCGCGCATGTCGCCCACCACGGGCTCGCAATGCAGCTTGGCGATGTTGAGCCGGTTGGCGGTGGGCCGCATGACCACCCGTACATGCAGGCCGCGCGCCACCAGCGCCCGCGCCACGGCCGAGCCGACGAAACCGGACGCTCCGGTGACCAGCGCGATATCAGACATTGGCGAACGCCTTTCGGCCTTCGACACTTTGCCAATAGATCAACGCAGGCACGCCCAGCACGATCTCTCTCGCGCGCTTGAGCAGCGACACCGCCACGCCCATGTCCGGCGGCATCCCGAACAGCGGCGCTAACATGGCATAACCCCATTCCTGCACGCCGATGGCGGCGGGCACCGGGGCTGCGATGCTGCGCAGGGTGCAAAGCAGTGCTTCCAGTGCCACGGCGTTCAGGAAACCGATATGGCCACCCACCAAGCGGAACGAGATGAAAGTGCCAACCCCTGCTCCGATCCAGGCCAGCAGGTGCAGCGACGCCGACACGGCCAGACGGCTCTTGGAGTCGTACAGTTCCATGATCGCGGCGTGAAACGACACGCCTTCGCGCAGGGGGAAGAAACGCGCAGCGAGGCGCTCGGCAAAGCCGGCGCCCTTCTTCTGCAGAAAGATCAGCAGCGCGATACCCGGAATCGCCAGCAGCAGCACCGCCAGCATGCCCTCGGTGACCGGTCCCGAACCGTCCAGGTGCCGGAACTGGGTGAAGCCCAGGCCCAGCCCGAAGGCCAGGAACACGACCTGCGCCATCGCCTCGGTGGTGGCGTCGCCGGCGACGGACGCGGCGGCATGGGCCGGGCTCATGCCCTTCAGCACCATCAGCCGCGCGGCGGCGACCATGCCGCCCACCGGCGAGAAGGGCGAAATCTCGGCGATGGAATCGCGCACCACCCGGGCGAGATAGAAATCGCGCAACGGACGGCGCTGCGCCGGCGGCAACAGCGTGAACCAGGCAAAGGCCAGGCTGACGAACACCAGCAGCGCAAACAGGCACAGCAACGCCAGTCCGCCGAAGCCGGCGCGCGCGACAGCGCCCAGCACGGCGTCAAAACCGATCTTCCAGATCAGGTAAACGGCCGCGATCACGCCGGCCAGCAGCGCCACGGCGACCCCGAGCTTTGGCGCCCACTTCATTACGCAGGTAGCGGCTTGGCGCGGAAACTCCACAAGCGCATGGCGCCCAGCGCGGTTTCCGCCAGCTGGGGCAGGAAGCTGGGACGCAGCAATTCGGGCTCGAACACGCCCATGCGGCGGCGGTTTTCCGAATAGCAGTCTTCCAGGAAGCGGCGGAAGGTGAAGCCGTCCAGGAACACGGAAGCCTGGGTGGCCGAAAATTCCTTGCCGTCGTTCAGGTCCTTGCCGCGCTTGGCCGTGCCCACCATGCGGCCCAGGGCGCGCATATAATAGCGGAAGTCGGTCAGCGGCAGCAGCATGCGGGCGACAAAACCCTTTTGCGCCTGGTTGTAGGCCATCCAGTTGACGAAGAAGACGATGTGGCGCGTCTCCTCGTACATCAGGGTTTCGAAGATCTGGAACATTTCCTTGGGCAGGAATTCCGACTGCATGGCGATCTTGAACACGCCGAAGCCCAGGAAAGAATCCATGCATTCGCCGAAGCCGAAATCCTTGAAGCGGGTTTCGACATTGTCGCTGACATCTTCCAACGGCCGCTCGGCGGCATCGATATTGTATTTCTGGATCATCACCCGGATCAGCTTGGCGTGGCGGGCTTCCTCGAAACCCTGCAGCGCCACGGCTTCCTTCATCACCGGATCCTTGATGGTCTTGACGAATTCCGCCACGATCGCGCCGGCACGGCGCTCGGTGTAGAAAACCTCTTCCCAGAAGGGCACGGACTTCAACCGCGCCAGCGCCGCCTCATCCAGGTCCGGCCACGGCAGAGTGTCAGGATCGAACTCGGTATAGGTCTGCATGAAATGCTTGCAGAAGGTGTCGCGGTGTTCGGGCGATCCGATTTTCATCAGGCGGCTTTCCGGTCTTTTGCCTTTTTTGGCGGACCAATGAATTTCAGCGCCAAGCGCGCCATGAAGGGCACGAAGCGCGGGCGCTTGAGGCGATTGTCATAGGGCTTCAACCGGCGGTCATTCTCGGCGACGCAGATGGCGATCAGTTCGCCGACATTGATATCCGAGCCCAGCTGCTCGGCGCCGGTGACGGTGAAATTGTTGTCCTGCTGGCCGTTGGAGACGTCCGAGGCGATGCCCAAACGCTCATAGATCAGGAACAGCCAGACGGCGAGCACCTTCAGTTCGAAATAGGGCCGGCGCCACAGGGGCATGTTGCGGCGGTGCCAGGCGACCCAGTTGACGAAGAACAGGATGTGGCGGGCCTCTTCATTCACGACCGGATCGAAGGTCTCGATCAGCTCGGGCGGGAAATAGCCGGTATCTTTCGCGGCCTTGAACAGGCCGAAGGCAAAGAAGCTGTCGATGCACTCGCTATAGCCGGTGACCATGAAGGCCCATTCCGGATTCTTCGGCTTTTCATAGACCGGCTCGGGCGCCAGCTTGATGCCGTAAGCTTCGACCAGGTTGGCCAGCACATGGCGGTGGCGGCGTTCCTCGAAACCGTTCAGCTCCACCGCCTTGCGCAGCAAAGTGTCGGGAATGCTTTCGGCATAGGTGCAGACATTCAGCCCGGCGCGGTTCTCGGTCTGGACCGCGATGTCCCAGATCGGCAGCGCAGTGATGCGCTTCTCGGCTTCCTCGCCCAGCTTGGGCCAGTCCAGCACCGCCGGTTTGTAGGGGTCATGGGTGTCCAGCAAGGTCTTGCAGAACAGCCGCTTGTGCTCGTCCGAGCCGAACTTGATCGGGCCGTCACCGGGCCAGGCGCCGGTATCGCGCGTCAGGTCGGGGGGGATAGCGAAAGCCGGGCTACTCATCGACACTCCATTCTCGCACCTGCAATACCCCTTTGGCAGGAGCAATTGAACTCTAAAATGATCTCCGTCAAACCCGCCATAAATATTTGATTTTACTGGGCTTTAAAGTCCGAAAAACCACCGGTTTTGATCCCTTTTGCAGCAAGGCTGGCCACCACTGCCGGATCGGTCAAAGCCGCCAGCTCGCCGGCATACTGATAGCCCGGCGCCGATCCCGGATAAGGCCCGGTGGCCGGGTGGGTGTAAATCTCGCTGAGGCCCTCGGGGAGATGTTCGATCAACCCCGCCAGCCGGCTTTGCGTCATGGCGCCGGACCAGGCCAGGCCGAACACCGCATCGGGCGCGGCGATGCCGGCGCGGCGGAAGCGGCCGCGCAGGGCGCGCGCAAACGGCGCGGTCAGCGCCACCACGCCGGAAGCTTTGTGAGGTTCGATTTTGCCCAGCACATCCTGCGGCTCCAGCGGCACCCGCGCACCCTTCACCCGATGCTTCTTGCCGATTTTCACGATCAGCGAAGCGATAGTGGGATGCAGGTGGAAATGCTTGTGGGCGTTGACGTGATCCAGCTTCAGCCCGGTGGCTTCGAACGCCGCGAACTGGGCTTCGATCTCGGCCGCGAGCTGGGCGCGAACCTTGGGCAGGAAGAACATCGCGGCCCCGGCGCGGGCCATGTCGGTGCGGAATTGGCCTGTGGAATCGATCAGGTCCGGGACGGCGGCAGCGGGCAACACAGGCTTGCCCTCCACGAGCACCAGGTGAAGCCCGACGCGCAGCTCCGGCATGGCTTTGGCGCGCCTAACGGCGTCGCCGGCGGCGGCACCGGCTACCATCAGGCTGGCAGCAGACAGAATACCGTTCTGATGCGCGCGCTCGACCGCCTCGTTGACCTCGATGGCGGCACCGAAGTCATCCGCCGTGACGATCAGGCGTTTCACGCCTAGGAGACGATCATGTCTTCGCGGTTCTTGAGGAACTGGAAGAACTCCACGCCTTCGCGCAGGCGGCGCACCAGCATGTCGCGGCTGGTGAGCATTTCCTTGACGATCTCGGCGATCTTGGACGGGCGGAAATAGAACTTCTTGTAGAAGTCTTCCACCGAATTGAAGATCTCGGTATGGCCCAGATGCGGATAGTTCAGCGGCGCAATCTGGGTGCCGTCGTCGGTCAGCAGGTCCACGTCAGAGGCGAACCAGCCATTTTCCTTGGCCTGCTTGTACAGGAAGGTGCCGGGATAGGGCGCGGCCAGTGACACCTGGATGGTGTGCGGGTTCACATCCTTGGCGAATTGCAGCGTTTCCTGGATGGTCTCGCGGGTTTCCCCCGGCAGGCCCAGGATGAAGGTGCCGTGCACCACGATGCCCAGATCGTGGCAATCCTTGGAGAAGCGGCGCGCGACGTCGACCAGAAGGCCCTTCTTGATGTTGTGCAGGATCTGCTGGTTGCCGGATTCATAACCGACCAGCAGAAGGCGAAGGCCATTGGCCTTCATCACTTCGAGCGTCTTGCGCGGCACATTGGCCTTTGCGTTGCACGACCATGTCACCTTCAGCGGACCCAGCGCCTTGGCCAGTTCTTCCACGCGGTCGTGATTGTCGGTCAGGGTGTCGTCGTCGAAGAAGATTTCGCGGACTTCCGGGAAATTGTCCTTCACATACTGCACATCCTGGACCACCCGTTCGGTGGACATGAAGCGGTACTTGTGGCCGCCGATGGTCTGGGGCCACAGGCAGAAGGTGCAGCGCGACTTGCAGCCGCGGCCGGTATACCAGGACATGTAGGGGTGCAGCAGGTAGCCGCCAAAATACTTCTTCACGTCCAGCTGCTTGTAGTAGGGCAGCACCGACGGCAGCTTGTCCATGTCCACCAGGATTTCGCGCTCGGGGTTCGAGACGATTTCACCCGAAGCGTTGCGATAGGTCAGGCCCTTGATGGTGGACCAGTCCGCGCCTTCGGCGATTTCCTTGATGGTGAAGTCGTATTCGTTGCGCGCCACGAAATCCAGTTCCGGGCAGGCGGCCATGCTCTCGTTCGGCTCGACCGCAACCTTGGCGCCGATGAAACCGATCTTGGCGGTGGGGTTGAGGGCGCGGACAAGACGCGCGCTCTTGCAGTCGGACTTGAAGCTGGGCGTGGAGGTATGGATGACGATCAGCTCATGGGCCTTCACATCGTCTTCGATGTCCTTGAAGGACAGGTTGTGCGGCGGGGCGTCGATCAGGCGCGAGCCGGGCACCATCGCCGCGGCCTGGGCCAGCCAGGTGGGAAACCAGAAGCTCTTCACTTCCCGCTTCATCTGGTAGCGCGCGCCGGCGCCGCCGTCATAACCCTCGAAAGACGGGGCCTGCAGGAAAAGGGACTTCATCATCGTCATACCTCTGGGCCCGGAAAACCGGGAACAAATGGGAACTTTTCAGGTCTTCAGACCTGGGACATCGCGCCCGAAGGCTCTACCGCAAAGTGCGTCCCGCGCCAATGCACGGTTTCGCCGAACAGCGAGGCCACAAAGACCGCGAAACTCAGCAGGTCGCGCAGCGGCATCAGCCAATAAGGCCCGCCATTGGTGCCAAAATGCCCGTCAATCCGGGCTTTCAGCAGCAACCGCGCGCCCAGCGCCGACGCCAGAATGGCCAGGCTGACAGCGTTAGCATCCAGGAACAGAGCGGCCATCAGGGCAAAGACGAAGCCATGGGTGACAAAACTGCCCAGGTGACCGACCGGATTAACCAGCCGGATGGTGCGGGTCCAGCGCAGCTCATGGCGGATCAGTTCGCCGACCGAATTTTCCGCCGCCGTATGGCCGACGCCCATCGCCGGGATTGCCAAAGTGTAACCCTTGGCGCGCACGGCGCGGCCCATCTCGTAATCATCGGCCAGCTGGTCGGCGAAGGCGGCGAAACCGCCGACTTCGTCCAGGGTCTGGCGCTTGAGCGCGATGGTCGAACCAAAGCACGGCGTGGCAAGACCAAGGCTGGTGCCCAGCACCGCATTGGGCAGAAAAGTATAGGACATGCCCATCGCCGCCAGCGATGACCACAAGCGGTGGCCGTCCTTGGCCGGCTCGCCGGTATAAAGGCAGGTGACGATGCCGACGCCGGGACGCGCCAGTGCCGCAGTCACCTGATCCAGCCATTTTGGGCCCACGGCGATGTCGCTGTCCGACAGCACCAGCGTGTCGTGGCGCGCGGTCGGCAACATGTTGATCAGGTTGGAGATCTTGGCATTGGCGCCATACAGCGCGGTATCCGCCACGATGGCGGTGTCCATATGCGGATACTTTGCCTGCAGCGCGCGCACGATTTCGATGGCCGGATCGGCTTCGTCATGCACGCCGAACAGAATCTGCACGTCGCCGGCATAATCCTGGGCGAAGAAGGTTTCCAGGTTGCGCGCCAGGTCGGGTTCGCCCTGGTGCAACGGCTTGAGAATCGTGACGGCGGGGCTTGCCGCGACGGCGCGCGGCGCTTCCTGCATGAAGCGGCCGACCAGCACGGCGGACAACAGCGCGTAGCCGGTGCCGACCACTGCGATCGCCGCCAAAAACCAACCGATATCCAGGAATAGCGAATGCATGGTCACGTCTGGGAGGCCCCCGCCCGTAGATACTTATTAAATCTCGGGCTTCGAGGGGGGAAGGGGCGTTTTCTGACAATTTGCGACAATTAGAAATCCTGTCGCAATTTTACCAACCCCTTGAAATTGAAAGTGTTAATTGTGACTCACCGTCAAGTTTTTGTCCTGACACACCCTGCCCCGCTCCTATAGGGTGCCGCCATGGTGACCATCCAGGCAAATCCGGCCCTTTTGCAGGCCCTCGGAACCGCGAGTCAGGCCCTTCAGATGGGCGATACCGGCGCGGCCGACCGGGCGCTGGCCCCCCTGCTGACCCAGGGCGACCCACGGGTCCTGCATCTGGCCGGGCTGGTGCGCATGCACCAG
>Ga0073936_10002758_pt1 | contig 25876 bp, 26 predicted proteins | sample AliMusrvi5mmetaG_FD_87041 | JGI IMG/M metagenome (GOLD analysis project Ga0073936, IMG submission 87041) | Freshwater lake bacterial and archeal communities from Alinen Mustajarvi, Finland, to study Microbial Dark Matter (Phase II) - Alinen... | ecosystem: Environmental > Aquatic > Freshwater >...
AAACCTTCGCGTTCCTTCGTGTACTTCGCTGTGGAATCTCTCCCCACTGATCACTGACAACTGGTCACTGATAACTCCGGATTCACCGGCCCGACCCGAAACCCCGCCGGCGGCGCTGCCGGCTCCACCGTAAAGTTCGCCATGCAGAACTGTTCGAACTCACAGAATTTGCACGTCATCTCGTTGCAGTTGCGCGGCCACCCGTGCTCCGGCCGGCGCGCGTTCCGCGCGGCCGACCGGAAGAACAGGATCTGCCGCGAAAGCGCCAGGCGTTGGACTTCAAACTCGGCCAGGTCCCGGTCGAGGATCGGCACCTCGCGCCGGGCGAAGTAGAACTCCGGACGCTCCTTCGCATCCGCCGCAAGGCGATCCCCGAACGCCGCCGCCGTCTCCCCCTGCTTCTGGCGGATGGCCGGCTTGCGCGTCACGTCGTAGATCACGACCTGGACGTCCCATCCGAGTGCCCGCGCGGCCAGCACGTACTGGTAGACCTGCTGGTTGAACCGCAGCCGCAGCCAGTAATCGCTGTCAGGCGCGATGTCCGTGCCGCAGGTCTTGTGTTCGACAAGTGCCAGGCGGCCGTCATGCAGCACGCCGAGGCCGTCGATTTTCCCGGCGACGTCGAACGTCCGCGATCCCGCCAGCGGCAACTGGAACTCCACCTCGGCGTGCAGTTCCTTCACCACCTCACAACCGGCATACCGCGCGTAATACGCGCCCAGCAGACCGGCCAGCGTTGCGACGGTGATCTCGTCGAACGTCCGGTCCTTGGCCGCTTCCAGCAACGCCAACTCAGGCGACATCCCCTGCCACCGGCATTCCATCGCCCGGTGCCAGGCCGACCCGAACCGCAGCGCCATCCCTTCCACCATGGCATGCAGTCCCACCTCATACCGCCAGTAATGCCGCCGCGGGCACACCAGCACCGTCCCCATCCGCGTCGCCGTCAGTACCTCTTTCATTGTTTTCTCCAAAGTGGCAGCGGCGTCTCGCCGCTGCATTCCGCCGTCCCCTGTAGCCGCGGCCGTTGGCCGCGGTCCCACTGTTCACCGCTCACTGTTGACTGTTCACTGACTACCCGCGCGTCAACCACATCACTCCGCCACCGCGCGCGATCCGGACCTTCCCGCCATCCCCATGGGAATTCATGCGGGCCTTCTCCTTCGCGCACCACACGCCCCAGCAGACGTCGCCATAGCCCGACCCCGCCACAGTCATGTGTTTCCTCTCCGCCACCGTCACCGCCTGGTCGTCATCCGCATACCGTTCCTGTTTCGCCTTCATGACCTTCTTCCTTTCCTTCCCCACCGTCCCCTCCTAGGAGGGGTGGCCGCAGGCCGGGGTGGGTAACTGTTTACTGATCACTGATAACCGACTACACAGTCACTCGATCAAAGACTCGCGCCGTACCCGGCGCGAGGGGCGAACGCGGCGCGCATTTCGTTGCCCCGCGTATTCGCGGGGATGGGGAAAATGGCCGCTCAGTTTGGCCCAGGCCGCAAGGATTTGGACGGGGGGCGTGCATACGCATGCCGACCCCCGGCCAAAACGCCGCGGATGGGCCGAAATCAGCGGCCGGCTTTCCCCACGAAATGCGCGACGGCCTTGACAGCACGCACCAAACACGCTCACTGCGATCCGCGCCAAACTCACGACGCACCCCCCGTCACAACCGCGAGTTCCCGCCGCTCTTCCTTCAGCTCCTGCGCGCGCCGTTTGAATTCGTCGCTGGCCAGGTACGCCTCGACCTCGCTCATGCGGAACCGGCGCCGGCCCCCCAATTCGTGCCCCGGCACGCCATACCGCCAGAGTGAACACGCGGAGATTCCCAGGCGCCGCCCGACATCGCGGAGGGTGAGATAGGCTTCGGTGTCGGGCACTTTCTCGGCGAACTCGAATTCACCGCGCAGGGCGCGCAGTGCCGCGGCCTTCCGTTCCGGCGTCGCCGCCACCAAGGCCGCGAGAATGTCGTTGGTGGTGTCACTCATGGCGGACGCCCTCCTTCTCGAAATCGAAATGGAATTCGCGCCGGAGGTAACCAACTGCGTTCTCGTCGCCGTCGCGCGCCTTGTCCAACAACTGCCGGAATCGCGGGTTGCGCGCCTGCGCGGGACGCCCCCGAATCCCGACCCCAACCGATTGCACCCTGTCTCTCATGCTCACCTCGTTCTGTTTTGGCGTTGCACCGTTACGCCTACCGAGGATTTCGCGGAATCAGGGCACAAAAAAAGGGGTAGCGTTTCCGCTACCCCTTCACAGGCAATCGTTTGTGAAAAATCACTTTTTCGCGGCAATTATCCCGGACGCTCCTCCTGAATGGCCATCATCAACTCCCGGCATACGGCCGGCCAGTTACGCGCGTTCATCGCCTGCAGTCCTTCAAGCACTTGATCCAGTAACGCCTCGTGACTTCCCGACCCGCCACCGTCCGCCAGGAGAACCGCATCGTCGTAGGCCACCGACTTCTTGCCGCCGACGTTCTTCCGCCATTCGATCAAACTGTGCATCATGCGGTAGGAAGATCCCCGCGACTTCCACCCCATCGTCTGCTCGCGGAAGGTCGAATCCCGCATGCCCAATGCTCGCGCGGCCTTCGATTGATCGCCGTGCGCGAGAATGGCGAGGAACAACCGCATGTCAGCGGATTCAACACTGGAAACGAACTTGAACATCCCCTGCGCCTGCATGGCCTTCAGGTCGTTGTTCTCCTCGATCAACTCCCGTTTCTGCTCCGCCACCACAGTCAGGTTCCGGTCGATTCGTTCAAGCGCCACACCAGCCGCGCCGCCATCCAACCCGTGCCGTTCCACTTCCTTCACAAGATCGTCCATCGGCCGCACCAGCACAAACGCGCCGCCATCATCTGCGCCGATCAGATCCTCCAGCGCAAAGTACCCGCACCCTGTTTTCGAGAAAAGTACCCCGCATACCGCATGATGTCGGGCCGTCAGGAAAAGCGCTGGCTTGCGCGCGAGCGCCAGCCACCGGGCCGCTTCGTCGCTGATCACGGCCGCGTCATCGCTGAAACATGCACGCACCGGCACGCGCCGGAAGTCCCGCACATACTCCCCACCTGCCACAACATGCCCATACCGCAGACCATCCCGCGCCAGTGGAACCCCGAGCACGCCACCGACCAACCCGAGGACCGCCTGCCAGTTGATGGCATGTTCCGCCACATCGGCCGCCGCCAGACCCGGAACACTCCGGCAGCGCGCATCTTCGTTCGCCTCCGCCACGAATTCGCCGCCGCACGGCATCACCAACATGTCCCGTTCGCACACAGGGCAGGGGAACACCGGCGATGCACCCGCGCCATTGGGCGCGAGGAACCGTTCCACCATACCGAATTCGCCGCCGGCGGACAGGCGCCACCGCGCAACCGGTGACGCCGTGTCCACCCGCTCTTCCAGGCACTGCCAGATTTTACGCAGTTTCTTCATGACAATTTGGCTGCTCCGCATGCGCCCTCTCTGTAGCCGCGACCGCTGGTCGCGGGGTAGGGCGGGGCCGCCGGACCCGCCGCATCCCCACTGATCACCGATAACCGCCAGGCACAGGCAACAACCACGACCATCGCATCGAAGATCATTTCGTTGGCATCACCGATATGATCAACGTTGGACCATCAACCTTCCGCACGCATTGGGGGCATCAGCGGGCGGCTTTCCCCACGAAATGCGCGACGGCCTTGACAGCATGCACCCCGCACGCACCCGCAAGCCCCACGCGCGATCCGTGCGGCCCCGATCCGCGACACACGCGCGTCAGCCTCCCACCTTCAGCCTTCAACCTACAGCCTAAACACCTACTCCCCTCACACCGCCACCTTCAACCGAAACTCCTGCTCCTCCCGCGCGGCCACCACCGCACCCACGCACATCAGCCCATTGTTTCGCAGCCACTGCTCGATCAGCACCACGTCCGAATCGCGCAGATACGTCGCTTCGCAACCAGCATCCACGCGCACCGACCGCTCCCGCTTGTCGCCAAGCATCCTGAACTTGAACTCGGCGTACAGCACCTTCTCGAACTTCTCCGGGATCAACCGCCGCCCATCTTCATTCTTGATCAGCAGGCACTTCGAACTATCCAGTTTGACGATCTCGCCACCCGGCATCTGAAAACGGACGCCCGACAACCGGATCGTGTCGATCCGGTTGTTGTCCTTCCAGATCAGGGTGTCGCGCCGCATCGTCGCGACGCGCTCCGGGAAGAACACCGTCTGTCGGCCGAAGAATTGGTCGCTGCCCGCCAGCAATTCGCCGAACCGGGCGACATAGCCCGCCTGCATGTCCGGTTCCAACTTCGAGAGGATCCGCAGTTCCCCATGCACCTTGTTGAAGACAATCCCGTCGTACGCTTCCGGTACCAGGAACTTGCTAACCGCATCTTCGCCTTCGTAAACACCCATCCGGATCGGCTGACCGCCATGGCGAACGACGAACCATGCTTCGTTCAGGAAGTCGAAGAGCAGCACCTTCGCCCGAATCTTCGGCGCGATCCCATGGAACCAGGTCGTGAAGTCCGCCGCCAGTCCCTCCAGGACCGCCGCGCTCGGCAGCACAAAGTCCGGCACCACCCCCGACACCGACGGGTAGTACGCGAAGCACCGTTTCTTGAAAATCACTACCCGCGCATGCGCCCGGTCCAACAGGTCGCCCGGCAGCAACGCCGCCCGCATCGCTGTGTCGTGAAAGGTCTTCCCGTGAAAATCCGAGTAAGGCACCCCCATACGATCGGCCTCTTCCAGCATCTTCTGGTGCCCGCCGGGCGTCGCCATCTCGATAATCAGAACCATCTTCTCCAGAAATTCCCCCGGCGTGTCTTCGCCGGTCTCGATGAACATGGCCGCGATCTTGTCGTACGGCATGTTCTTCTCCGTCGGGACATCGGGCAATCCCCCCAACCGCGCCGCCACGTATCCAGAATATCGGTTCAGAAACCGGCACAACGTTTCCGGCTCGAACCGCTTCAACGATTCCGCCGACTCGAAGCACTTCCGATTATCAACGCTCATGACACTGGCCCTCCTGTTCACTCCTATGAAATCGATGCTCCTTACTGCGCCTGCGTACCGGTACACGGCGGCGACTCGACCTTCTTCTTCCGCCGCGGCACGCGCTCCTTCGCCAGGTTGATGATAAACAGGCCGCTTTCCTTGTCCCGGTACGGGTCAAACGCCCGCGTCTTGTCATGGTAGGGGATCTGGAATCTTTCCAGGAACGACCGCCCCGAAATCTGCCCGTACTTGGTCCCGCCCTGCACGCCGGCCCCCAATTGCCGCACCAGCACCGGCACCGCGAACTCCTCCGCCTGGTCGTGGGTAGGTTTGAACGCCACCAACTTCGCCTCCGGATCGTAGTACAACACGACCTTCGTGTTGCCATCGTCAATCCCGAACATCCGCAGGGCGCCGGCCGACAACCCGATCTGGCCGTTCCCGCGAATGCTGACGCGCGGCGTCATCCGTGCCCCGAAACTCTCGAATCGTTGAAAAGCGCACATGGGCGAACTCCGGTTATGTGGTGTCAACGGACCGGACCGTACAAAATACCGCGTGGTTTGTCAACAAGGTTTGTTTCTCGCACGCTTGCAGGCCGTAGAACGGTGTTACAATCACCGATGCAGGAACGCGTTCCAATGCCGCCAGACATCGCATAACGATTCCCCATGTACGAAACTTCAGCAAAACAGCGCACGAAAACGACTCGAAAATGCGCGCAAGAATGAGTCAACAGCGTTCGCAGGATGAATTCACAGCCATTCTTCAACCTGAAACTCCCGGAAAACACCCTTGCGCAAAGGTAGGGCGGGCAGTCCCTTGCCCGCCGCGAGTTGGCAACTGCGCTGGAACGGTCATTCGAACAGGTAGGGCGGACAACCCTTACCAGCCGCAGTTCCGTAAGAAGAACACCAGAACCCCCATTCACCAATACTCCACAACCATCCCCGCCGCATCCTGTTGAATTTTCCCGCGACATTACACAGAACTCCCTTGCGCCGGACATAACCCATAGGTTATCTTATCCGCGTCTTCAGCACAAGGAGCGTCACCTATGAACAAACCCAGATTCGTCCGTTACGAAGGCGGTTTCGATTTCGCCGCTGCTCTTCATGAAGCCGGCAAGAATGTCGCGTACTGGCAGGAGGACCTCCTCATCGAAGTCGCCCGGCGGATCACAGACGAACTGGATGCCCGGAAAATGACCCAGGCCGAACTCGCCGGCAAACTCGGCGTCAAACCCGCCTACATCTCCCGCGTCCTGCGCGGCCACGAGAATCTCACCCTCCAGACCCTGGCCAAAATCGCCTTCGTTCTCGGCAAACGCTGGGATTGCCTTCTCGTTTCCCAAGTCGCCCCCGCCCCCTGAACCCAATGCGCACTGCCCATTCCGAAAAACACTTCCCAAAAAACGGTTCTAAAAAAATCGTTGTTGTTTCCACCCCCCACTTCGTGTACTCTTTCAACGACTTGCGCCCCGTCCGACATGTCCCTGCTTGCAGGGCCCGGGCGGGGTTATTTTTTTCAGGGGATCCCAATGCCTCCAGAACCCCAAAAGAAACGAGTCGTCACATTCTTCGACGGCCAGAATCTCTACCATGCCGCCAAGGCGGCATTCGGCCATACCTACCCAAACTACGATGTCATCAAACTGTCCCAGGAAATCTGCACCGGCAAAGGCTGGCAACTCCAGCAAGTGCGCTTCTACACGGGCGTTCCTGACCTCACGGATGATGCCAATTGGCACCGGTTCTGGGCAGCCAAACTGCTGCACATGAGTCGGCAGAAGGTGCACGTCTTCTCGCGGTCGCTTCGCTACCGCAACCGCCGCATCCGGCTACCAGACGGTACGGAACAAACGTTCCTGTACGCCGAGGAAAAGGGCATCGACGTTCGCATCGCCATCGACATCATCCGCATGGCTCACCATGCCGAATACGACGTGGCCCTTGTCTTCAGCCAGGACCAGGACCTCTCCGAAGTCGCAGACGAAGTTCGCGTCATCGCCCGAGAACAGGACCGTTGGATCAAAGTCGCATCCGCGTATCCCGTCAGTCCAGTCGTTCCCAAACAACGCGGCATCGACAAGACCGACTGGATTCCCATCGACCGCGCCACCTACGACGCCTGTCTCGATCCCCGCGATTACCGCCCGCCTCGGCCGTAACACGCTGCTTCATCATTTTCCGATTGCGCAAATCACCCCCACTGAAATATCATGGCCTTGCGGTTGGGAGAGCGAGCGTAGCTCGTTCGTGGCTTAGGCCCTCAACCGCATTTTTCTTTTCGGCGCGATCGCGCCCGCCATCCCATTCGTCCCACCCGTCCCATTCGTCCCATGCTCCCGCACCGTCAGCGCTCTCGTGCCCGGCGCCCCGGAGCGTCAGCGAAGGAAGCCGGACACCCGCCGTCCACCACCGTCCGTGTTGGTCCGTTTCGTCCGTGCGCCCGCCCGGCACCCCGGAGCGCCAGCGAAGCAAGCCGCCTCCGTCCACCGCCCGCGATCCGCGCAATCAGCGCGATCCGTAGCCTCTCCACGTCCGCGTCCTGCTTCCCCACTGACCGCTGACAAATGACGCGCGCCGCGCCGCCTTGCCCCCGCGCCCCATTCGGTGTATCGTCACCACTGTCCCTGCATCCGGCACCAGTGCCCGCCGATCACTGCTCACCGATCACTGTTCCCCGCCCACGCGCCAAACACCCAGGCCAACCAAAACACTTCGGAAAGCCAAAGTATTTGTGTGTACGGAAAACAAGCAAACTGCTACGGTGTTCCCATTGACGCCGGAAAAGACCGGAACTGGAAAGGAATTGCGCAAGCAATGGACGGGAACCAAGAGCTAGGGCAACTCATCAACGCAATAAGCGTCCGCATGCGCTTGATGCGCTTGATCCAAGAAAACGGGGACAACAAAACGGCGTTACTGAACGAACGCGAACTGCTGATTCTTGAACTGTTGTTCGAGCAGGAAGATGTCCCGCTAAGCAAAATTGCCGGACTCTGGAAGGATCTCTCGGGAAGCACTCTGTCAACAGAGGTGTCCCGACTTGTCGAAAAGGGCTGGGCCACAAAGGGAATTCTCGCCACAAACCAAAGGGCCAGAACGGTCTGTTTGACGGAACTGGGGAAGCATGCCCTTGTCGCCGGCAAAGCACATGCCGCGAGCCGCTACAGTCTCCTGATCAAAGCAATTGAACCGAGCAAACTTGAGCGAGAGGTCTTGGAAAGGATACTCGTAAGGGCTGTCGATTTCATCGACAATCGGATCCGTGCATTTGCCAGTGAAAAGGAACGGACCGCAACCAGCAAGAGTCACTGAACATGTACGAACGAAGGCAAGATGCGGCAACAATAGGTAAGGGGTAACACACCATGCGTTCAAGAATGATTTCGACAGCGATGTTGGCATTGACCTGCCTGGGTTCGGTCTGTGCTCAGGACATGGACAGGGAAATCACGGGACTCAGCGATAAGTTGAGCAAGGCTTTGGTCTCAAAGGGCAGGAAAAAGGTAGCCCCGATCGATTTTGTGGATCTGCAAGGGCGGCCGACTGAACTTGGCCGCTTTTTGGCCGAACAACTCTCCGTCGAGTTGGTCAACGCGGAAGGCATTTCTGTCGTAGATCGCGCCAACATCAAAAGCATCCTCGCAGAACACAAACTGACGGAAGAGGGGTTGGTCAAACCGGAGAACGCCAAACAACTTGGCCAGTTCGCAGGCATCGACGCCTTCCTCATCGGAACCGTCACACCCATGGATGACACCGTCGTACTGACTGTAAAGGCAGTCTCAACCGAGACGGCCGAAGTAATCGCTGCCGGGAAGGCCAGTTTCAAGAAGACCTCAGAGATACAGCAACTCCTGAACCGAGGGGTATCAGCCAACGGATCAGACAAATCGGGGAGCCCTGCCGCGACTGCGTTCACCGCAACAGCACCATCTGCGGTCGAACCCAATGCTATCGTGACGAAAGAAATGGACACCCTACGCTGCACACTGTTGCGCGTAATGCCCCTAAAGGGTGGGAAGCCACAGCGAAGGCGATCAATACTTGAGGCACCTGATGTTTCGGGACTCTTGCCAGCAATGCCGGGGGACGAATCAAAGAAACAAGAGAAGCAGGTTGTGATTGGCATAACATGCGCTTTTGAGTTCGTGAATCTGGATCTCGCAAAGGCTGTCTCATTAGCTTGCAACGCAAAGGCGGTTCAGGGCGAACGAAACAACTATATTACCAAAGGGACGTTGACTGACTCCAATGGGAATCTCTGGCAACTTTACGGAACGAAGGGCGTGCCGATTATCGCGTGTGGGTGCGAGGAATCGACGTCCCGCATCGTCTCGCTTCTTAGAACCGGAGAAAGCGATCTCAACAGCGCTCACGGATTTGCCGAAAGGGGTTATCTGAATACAGCGCAATACGGACGTAATGTCTGGACAGGCGATTTCGTCACTATTGACCCAGGGAAAAGCATCCGCGTTACGTTGACCTACACCTGTGTGGCTGAAAACGGACAAATGAGGGGCGACGGCTCGCTTCCAAGTTCTTTTGCTTTCGAGACCGAACTGATCGTTGGCGTCCATGATGCGACCGTAAACGACGTGAAGAGAATTCCATGGAAACTGAAGAACTTGGTAATTGACCGGGTGAATGTTCCGAAGAGTGATACTGAATAGGCATATTGTGGGAGAAAGTCATGAGAACGAGCAGATTACTGACGGTCATTGTAGCCTTCGGGGCGGTGCTGGGCAGCGGGGTTTATGGTAAGACGCTGGAGGAGGAGACGCCTGTACTGGTGCAGACGCTGGCCAAGCAATTGGTGGCGAAAAAGCGGCCCAAGGTGGCGGCGCTGGACTTTACCGATATTCAGGGGCGGCCCAACGAACTGGGACGGTTCCTTGCTGAACAGTTGGCCGTGGACATGGTCACGGCGGAGGGACTCACGGTGTTGGACCGTGCCAATATCAGTTCCATCATGGCTGAACACCAATTAACGGCCGAGGGTTTGGTTAAGCCAGAGAACGCCAAGAAGTTGGGTCAGTTCGCTGGCGTGGATGCAATTTTGATCGGCAGTTTGGCGTCCATGGACAATATGGTCACGCTGACCGTTAAGGCCATTTCCACAGAAACCGCTGAAGTAGTCGCCGCTGGTCGGATGAAGTTCGACATCACAAAGGACATTCAGCATATGCTTGGACTGAGCCTCAGTAGCAGTGGCGGCAGCGGCGGTCCTTCCACTGCGACCGGCGGGAGTGGCATTACTGTTACCGAGGGCGATAACATTGCTACTCGGGAACTGGGACCACTGACGGTCATATTGAAGAACGTAGTGCCGGTTCGTGAATCAGCACGTTTCATTCGATGTACCTTTGAATTGCAGAATCGAGATCTGCGCCGAACCGTGGCTATAGCAGCGAATGCTGCTGTTTATGTAACGGGTCATGCGCTTAATGAGAGCGTGGAAAGGCCAGTTGTGCTTGGATGTCGAAGCAGTCTTGTGGATTCGCTAGGCAATTACTGGGGAGAAGCAAACGGAAGCATGAAAGGGATGTCGACGGTGTTTTGCTTTGAAGCTTTGCATCCTTCGTACAACGTTGACCACGCATGGATTTCTCAGAACAGCCCAGGATCAATAGTTGACTATATACGCCGCGGCAAACACTATGATTTCAGCAAAGCGCCACCGACGGGAATGTCGTGGGCGGGATCATTCAGCACAATCCCACCGGGGAAGAATAGTCGGGTCACGCTGAGTTATATACCCGCTAGAAAGATGAACCGAGATAATCGGGGATCTTCGTCTTCTCAAGATGAATCGGAGTTTGCATGGCCGGATAACTTCCAACTGGACATTGAACTGGTTGTCGGCAGTTTCATTGAAGGAGAAGAACCGGAAATGGCAAAAGATCTGGCGTTGCAGAATCTGACCATCGACAAGGTGATGCTACCCAAGGCAGATGCTAAAGGTGGCAAGTGATTCCGCCAGTGAGCATTTGCACTACGATTGATCTGTTAGGGCTTAATGCGTGGCGGTGTGAATCAGTTCGCCACAATTGGCGACCATAGTTCTGGAGGGCGGACGATGGACAAGGAAACTCTACTAAGGGGCGGCGCAGTATTTGGTTCCTGCTACATCAAGCGATGGCTTGAAGGGCGGTATGACCAACTCATGGATCTGCCGGCAGTGGCTAAACTCAAGGCGTTGAGTACTGGCACAAAGTTTGGCATCGAAGCCATACTTTACGCACTCACTGCCTTTGCGGAGCAAAGATTTTCCGACCAGTCGCCCTTGGGCTTGATGGCAAAAACGGTCCTGATGGATGCTGCGCCCGAAATCGCCAGCCGACTCATGAAGGATGCCCGAACAGACTTGACCACGGCGTCCTCCCCTGGTTCCGGTTTTGGCCAATCGGAGCAATCGGTTGCCAGCAAGTTGCTTGCTATGGAGAACGGGGCACTACTGGGCATCTTGACATCCATAGAGGATATGGATGACGCAACACGCGCCAGGTTTCTTTCTTTTGCTGCCAACGCCACCAAGGAAGAGTTGACCAAGTTTGGCACACTCACGGAAGAACAACGCGACGCCTTGCTGACCACCCATGGCACTGGACAGACGCCGCAACCTGGCGGATGGATGGCTTCATTCAAGACATTTGCAAAAGACTTCTGGGTAGTGGTCAAAGCCTGGAGCCAGAAAACCCGTGATGTGAGTTTGCGTGCCCTCAATCGCTACATGCTCGCCTTGTTGTGGGTTCTCAAGACCAGCGGGATGTTGTGGGGAATGGCGTTCCTTTCCTGCACCGCAAGTGCCATATGCGGACGTTGGTCATTGTTCGGGGTGTTGCTTGGCCTGGCAGGGGTCAGCGGCACGGGCGTATTTTGGGGCCGCCGATGGCATCGGAGTTGGGTAGTTGTTGCTGGAATAATATCGGCAGGCGTCATGGCACTGCTGGCATTGTTGACTGCTGCTGGATATCCAGACTCTGTTTTCGGCGTTGCCGTCCTTTTCTTGGTTGGCGTGCCGACGCTGGCGATAGGCGCGTTACTCATTCCTGTGACGACCGTATTTGAGATACTGCGCAGTCTTTTCCCGAGCGGATACAGGACGCTCGTACGTGCGTTCCAAATGTTGCTTGCGGCCTTTTTCGGGATTCTTTTCTTCGCCGTCGTCTTATTGGTGTTTCCCCCCCAGAACCCTGTTGCCTTCCTGTTTATCGTGCCGGTCGTGATCGCACTGGCATTAGGTGTCAGCGTCGGCCTTGTACGGATCAACCCCGAGAAATTCCTGCGGACCCCCGTTGTCATTGGTATGGCTGGCATACTGCTAGTCACTTTGGGCGTGATGAGTATGCCAAATCTGCGCAACAAACTCCGAACTTTACCCAAGAAGTTTGACAGCGCATTGGTGGCAACACCAAAAACAGTCACCTTTGTGTCCTCCAAGAACATTGAGTTTGTTACGACAGATGGCGATGTGAGAATCTGGTACGCGGAAAGAACTGAAGGCGGCTATGATCTATTCACATGCGAAGGTGTAGGCCCCTATTATGCCCCGGATGGCCGGCGACTGAAAAAGGCCGACACTAATGAGAGTCGGCAGAAAATCGGCGCATGGGTTGATCAGACTGCAACGCAGACTGCCGAAACGCAACGGAAGACTGAACAGGAACGAGTAACACGCGCCCTGATACAACAGGTCAATGACCAGAAACGGCAGGCAGAGGAAATTGCCCGGGGTGAACAGGTGCGTCGGGAAAGTTACCTCGTCACCACAAATCTGCCGGACAAGGTGGAGTACATTGTCTGCGCGGCGACAGCAACCAAAGAACCACTGATCGATTTTGCCGTTGCGCTAACGAAACAACTGCAAGGCAAGGGCAAGACAGCCTCGATCGACGTATTTGCACCTGCGTTTATTGCGGATGGTGGCTTCGAGTCTTTCCACGCCGGAAAGGGGTGCCCAGACATTACGGCAATGCCCTTCTCTAGGATGACCAGCAAAATACTACTGGCCCGTTGCGACGATGTTTCCTCGAAGGCAAGCACGACCGTCCCAGGCCTGTTTAATTCAACTGTTAGAATGAGTTTCAAGGTTCTCACCTCGGCCGATGGAAAGATTGTGGAAGCGTTCCTGCTTTCCGCCGTTGGGCCAGGAACCAGTGAGGCGGATGCAAAGACTGCTGCCTTTGATCGCATACTGGAGCAAGTCAGCAAACGCAATCTGTGACCTGTCATGTCTTTGTATGGATGAGAACCCACACAGTTTGATGATGGAGTTACTGTCTCGTATTCGGCACGGTACAATTGTAGCTTGTCGCGCCGATCTGGCCCGTCATCAGGAACGCCTCCAAACGCACCCCGAACCATGGACTGCCTTGCGGTCTACCATTCTGGGGAATAAGGAGATTGACGAAGAGAAACCCGCGCCCAAGGAAGGACTGGGATCGTTCCTGTTCAAAACCGCAGCGACGCGCCTCGTGGATAATCTGGCCGCCAACAGCCAAAACAGAGATGAGGCCGCACTTCGGCAGGCAATAGAAAAGCGACTGAATGAGTGTCGCATGGCCTGCAAACTCTTCGCCGTAAACGCGGGGAATGCCGGTATGCCGTGGACTGGCGCCGATTTGCGTCATCCACAGGTGGCAGAAAGCCTGACGGTTCGAATAGGATCGTTTACGGTCACTGCAGAGGATTTGGAAACGCGACTGCCGGATCTAGACTGGAAGTTGCCGGTGCCGGCAATGCTTCCCTTTGATGATGGACGCGCAGTGTTCGTCATTGGACCTACCGACCTACGTACGACGACAATAAACGCCCTTCACTCCGCAGCGCTGAGACTCATTCTAGCAGTTCCGCCCGGACTGATGCGTGTCAGCGTGCTCGATCCACTTGGTTTCAGTGTGGGGAAACCCCCTTGGTCGCAATGGCCAGGAGTCGTGTGTACTGATACGCAGAAAATTGAGGATCGCGTTTCAGAAATATTCGCAGGAATGGAACGCATTGCAAGCGAGAATTTGCAGGGCCACACAAACCTTCAATCATTCAACAGGTGGGCAAAGTCTAAGGGTGAACCAACCTTGCCCTATCATGTCCTGATTGTACACGACTGCCCGCAAGGACTTTCTTCCAACGCTGTACAAAAGTTGCATGGCATCGCCCAGAATGGCGGACGATGCGGAGTTTTGCCGCTGATACACTGGGGGGAGAAAATTGACGAATATACACAATCTAAATTGAGTACGATAGCGGTCGGCGGCGTTGTCATTGGGCCGGATACTTCTGGCCAGTTTCGATGGCAGGAAGAGGCGTTCGCCGATTGTCACTTGGAGTTGGATGCACTACCATCGCCAGATGAAATGAACCGGGTAGTCGCACCTGCTGTAAAGGCATGGCAGGCAAGTTCTGATCGGACGTTGGGCTTCGATGCCGCCCTCAAGGACACGGGGCAAGGGGGCGGTTGGAAGGAATCCTCCGCGATGGGCATTCATGCACCATTGGGCATTGCGGAAACAGGGAAGGTGGTGCAATTGGAGTTTGGGGAAGGCAAAGGAACCCACGGATTGATTATTGGAGGAACCGGATCCGGCAAGTCGAGCCTAATGCATGTGATCATTACTGCCTTGGCTGAAACCTATTCACCGGAAGAACTGCAACTGTACCTGATTGATCTTAAGGGCGGTGTCGAGTTCAAACGGTATGCAACAAGTCGACTGCCTCATGTCGCCGTGGTTGCAATTGACTGCGACCGTGAGTTTGCGGTCAGCTCACTTGAATTCCTATGTTCGGAGATGCGACGCCGCATGGACCTATACCGCGTAAACGCGGCAGACATAACCAGCATCGCCCAATACCGGGGGAACGGCGGCCAGTTGCCGCGGATTCTCTTAGTCATGGACGAGTTCCAGAGACTACTCGCAGAGGGCGATGATATTGCCGAAAGGGCCAAGGGAGCACTGGAGTCACTTCTAAAGGAGGGGCGCGGGTTTGGAATACATGTCTTCTTAGGCACTCAATCGCTAAAGGGGATTTCAATGCGCGGAGGGTCTTTGGAGCAGATCGCCGTGCGTGTTGTACTGCGATGCAGTGCGGAAGATTCCCGGGATGCACTGGCACCGGATAATGCGGCCGGTAGAACTTTGCCCAAGTATCACGGCATCTACAACGATCAACAAGGCCAGAAGGATGCGAATACCCAGTTCAAAGCAGCCTATCTGTCGCCTGACCAGAACGGAATACGACTTGCAACACTTTCCGCACGCCGAGCAAACACAAAATGGAATGCAGTCGTATTTGAAGGCAACGCCAAACCGCTTGTTGCTAACTGCGTCGCATATAATGACATGATAGTCCGCCAGGCGTTTCTGGACCGCGGTGCCCAGTCACACATCTGGCTGGGCGAACCAGTTTCTATTCAACCGTCGGTCGAAGTGTTGCTTGATTCTCAACGCGGCCGAAGTGTTTTGGCAATCATGCAGAACCCAGACGAGGGAATAGGCGCACTCCTTAACTCACTTCTCGCACTCTTGGCTCAACACGAACCAGGAGCCGGAAAATTCAGCATCATAGACCTTGTGAAAACGGCGCATCAAACGCAAGACTGGCCGGAACAAATCCAATCGATGTTTGAACATCAGATAACAGTTGTCGATCCTCCACAACTCGGAGGTTTGTTGGCCGCGTTGGTAGATGACCTAAAGACCCGATTACACTCACCTGCACTCTGCGTGCCACATTTTGTCTTTGTGATTGGCTTGCAGCATGCGCGCGAACTACGGTCGAAAGAAACATATGGTGAACCGGACACCAGCACTCCGGCCGGGGCATTACTCTACTTGCTTAAAGAAGGTCCCGAACATGGCATGCACATTCTGACGTGGTGCGACGTATGGTCAAATGTGGTTAGATGCGGACGAGGCTTGCTGGATGAATTTGGCGTGAGAGTGACAGGGAAGATGGAACAATCGGATTCAATGAATGTCCTTGGATCTCCGATCGCAGCACGTTTGCGAAGTGCCAATCGAGCAACTTTGCTGGACGACGCTTCCCCAGGCTTGGTGCAGGTATTCCGACCATACGACTTGCCGGCGCTATCATTGTTTGAATCACTGAATGTGAAACTGCGGGAAAGGAGAACATGACCATGGACCGAAACCAGGCGTATGTTGATCCAGACACGATTGAAGAGGCGGCAAAGACGTTGGAGCGGTTCGCGATGCGAATGCGCGATTTCGACACCAGACTTGAGGGCCAACTCAACCGACTTGGGATAACGTTTCAAGACGAGGCTTATGAAAGGTTTTGCGCATCCTTCCAAACAACGCGCAAATTGATTGCAACATTCGCAGAAGAGACGGCGGCAGTTCTACCAAAACTGCGTGATGATGCGAATAGGATCAGGGCCGCCCAAAACCTGAAACCCAACGCATAAGCAATAGCACAGGAGCGGAACTATGAAGACGGTGTTTAATCCTGATGAAGCGAGGCGCTTCGCTAAATGGCTTGAAGAGGAAAGCGGGCGTGTCATGATTGACCTGCGGGAAACCACGAAAAGTCTGACCGACCTACAGAGTAATTGGAACGACAACAAGTACAATGGGTATCTGCGCACCTTTGACACCAGCACAGAGTCCATAGCCCGCTTTAGGGAACAGGCAGAACAGTATGTGTCCTATCTTCGCAAGAAAGCAGATATTGTGGCGCAATATCTGGGGTAATGGCGACGGGAACCGTGCATCATGAGCGACGAAAAAGCCGGCGCATACGCACAATCCGAAAACGAAATAGAACAGTTCGCGGGTTCACTCACGTACTTTGCAGGATTCTTGACGGCGGAAATGGATACGATTCGACGCCAGGGGCGCGATGCGGTTGCACTCATCGAACAACGGCGCAATTACTGCATTGATCTTGTAGCGCGGTTGGAGGCTGAGGCAAGTGCCGCTGAGTTTTCGGAGTCGACCACGGTAAACACGTTTGCACTCGCAACTGCGTATGCCGAACTGGAACAAGTGACCTCACTCTGTTCCCAGGCGCAAGAATGCCTAGAACAACTGAACGTTGCGGTATCGCGTCTCCAACCCTTAACAGAGGAAGTTTTCCCACTTGCCACTAAGTTCCTGATGGGGAAAGCCGACATGCTTCGTGCCTATCACGCCGTTCGATTGGACACCGATGGGTCCAAAACTTTTCCGGTCCAGTTGCCGCAGGTAAAAACAACGAACTCAGCGCAAGCGTTGCACTCATGGCCGGACATCACACAAATTGCCTTGCCCGGCGGTTTCGCTTGGATTCCACTGGATAGTATTGCTTTGAAGGAAGAACTGAAGAATGTCCGAGGTGCGAATGACTTCAACAAAGTGGCGTATGACGAGATGAAGTCTGGCGCACAGCGATTCATTAGCCAGGTACTTCCGGTTGTTCATAAAGACAAAACTCTGGCAACATCGGAATACTTCGCCGAACTGGATCGCAAAGCCGGCTTACCATACGTTGATGGGGTTCAACGCGTATTTGACGCGTTTCTGGGATGCTGGTCTCCCATTTATCTTTGCAGAGGAGCCGAGGGCGGACAATTCAGCATCACAAATGGACGACACCGAATTAAAGTTGCACTTGACCTCGGTTGGCCTGCCATTCCGGCACAAGTGAAGGATTTGAGTACCCGTGCAAAACAGTCTTGAATCTCTCGCTGAAGTAGAAACCCAATGGACGCATATGAAGGCCCAATGGGAAGCCCTTAATACAGGATGGCATGACAAGACTGCCGACTCCTTTGATCGGCAGTATTGGTCGGAGATTTGCTCCACGATGAATGCGACATTACCTGATATTCGAGAAAGGCTGCAGGAACTTGACCGTCTCGTTCATGGCGCCATCCAACTCGATATTAAGTAGTGCAGTGTTGTTGCGAGGTGTTTACCAGTATGCCCATGAACAGGGAGGCAAGTGAAGAAATGGTCAAATTCGCGAAAGACGTTGAGGCGCAAGTCAGGGCAACAACACGCCGCTTGATTGACGAGGGGCTGGATGCTTCCGAGATTCCTAAAACAGACGGCATGGTGTTGGTCCGCCTCGGGTCGGCCGCATGCCAACAACGGCGTGACGATCGCACTGTCATCATGGTTCCTGCGCCGAAGGGCGCGGATGGTTGTCAGTTTTTCGTCTGTTCGAGTTGAAGAGCATTTGAAACTAGGCACTATCGATGAATAGCAACAAAAAAGAACCGAAACGCAAAATCGTTGTACTGACGATCACGGAGCAATGTAACCTCAACTGCATATATTGTTTTGAAAAGGCCAAGACGAGCAAGACGATGAGTCTAGACGTCGCCAAGGCCGCTGTAGAACACGAGTTCAAGAATTCCGACCTGTTCGACGAACTCGAATTTGACCTGTTCGGCGGCGAACCGACACTATGCAAGGCCGTAATACAAGAACTCGTTGAATGGACTGAAGCGCGGGATTTCTGCAAACCATACCTCTTCTTCATAGAAACAAATGGCACACTGGTTCACGGCGAATTCCAAGAATGGTTGGTAAGGCACAAAAGACATGTCTATGCCGGCCTCAGTTTGGACGGAACGCCGACCACGCATAACAGAAACCGAAGCAACTCCTACGACAAGATCGATATCCCGTTCTTTGCAACGAACTATCCCAATCAGTCAGTCAGGATGACAGTCTTTAGCGAGACCATTCGCAGTCTCGCTGCAGACGTAATTCATCTGCATAAACTAGGGTTTTCGGATGTTGTGGCGACCTTTGCACACGGGATCACATGGAACAAAGACGATGTCAGGACGGTTCTACCCGAGGAACTGCATAAACTGTGTGCGTACTATCTTGAACATCCAGAGGTAACGGAATGTTCGATATTCGACATGCACTTGCCGGCCATACTCCAGGAAAATGGACCGACCATGAAATGGTGTGGCACGGGCACGAACATGATCTCATATGATCCTGACGGGACAAGTTACCCCTGTCACACATTTCAATCCAATACCACTTCTCCAGGCAAAGCCGTCAAGTGCGGCCAAATAGATTTTGAAGCCATGTCCGATTTTAGGGATCCAGAATGCGCTCATTGTGTTTTGGAGCCCATCTGCCCAAATTGTTACGGGATGAACTATGTCAAGAATGGGGACATCTTGAAAAGAGACCGTGGACTGTGTGACGTTGTCAAAGTTCAATCAATGGCTGTTTCATATCTTCGTGCAAAACAAATCGAAGCCGGCGTGAAGAGAATGTCCCCCAACGAAACGTACAACACCATTGCAGCGATTAAAGTGATTCAGGGAGCAGGAATTACGGTTTGACCGGGGAACGCATGGAAAAGTTCAAATTGCCTGACGCTCTGTTGAAGAACCTCAGCACGATCCAGCAACAACTTCGCACTGTTCACGAACGCGCAGGATTGATAGGGTCTGCTTCTGCGGTGTCCAGAGTCGTATGCAAAGGTTGTAGTGGAACTTGCACGGGTTGTTGCGCCCAAAACAATCCGTGTGGGGGACATTGTATGGGAACCTGTGCGGACGGAGTGTGACGGGAAACGAAAGGAATGAGTATGCAAAAGTTCAAGTTGACCGATGCGCTGATGAATAGACTCAGCCAAATCGTGGAGCAACTCCAAACGACCCTTGCGCCAGAGATGTTGATGGCGAATGCGGCCCCCAGGGGCAAACCGCAATGTGCCTGTCAGGGGAGCTGCAAAGGTTGTTGCAGAGGGAAATGCAAGGGCTTCTTGATGTAAATCAAGTTGTTGCCGACACACTGATAAGAGCGCCGCATGAAGGCCTCGTTGATCGAGTCTTCCTCCACCAGTGGCGTGAAGCGCCGCAGGTTCTCGACCAGGCATGTGACCTCGTGCAACTGCACCTCGCGGGCGATAATCGGCCAACGCACATTCTCACCCATTTTGCCGGACGTCTTCGCAGCAGATACTCCGATCCGCCATCTCCTTCACCCGCCGAATGAACCCCGCTGCCACATCCCGCTGTTTCCGCCAGTTCTTGGCGTTCATCGCCTCCAGGGCCTTCAGCGCCTCTTCCAGCACGTCGCCTGCGTCCGTCGGCTCCGACTGCCCACCGCTTACCATCTCACCTTCAGCCTTCAGCCTAAAGCCTTCAGCCTTCCCCGTCCCACTGGCGGCCGGCAACGCCGGCGCCGCGGTGGGGGCCGTCAGCAACTCCGGCATGGCGGACATGATCGTCTCCCGGAAATCTTCCCGGCCCGGCCGGAAGTAGTGTTTCAAGACGATTTCCACCGTCCGGTGCCCGGTCACGCGCTGGACCAACTCCAACGGCACCCCCGCCGCCAGCGCCAGGGTGATCCACGTCACCCGGAAACTGTGGAAGTCGTACACCGAGGCCCGCCGGTCGCCGTTCTCGCCGCGTCCCTCCTGCAGGAGTTCCGCCACGGTTCCGCGCACCTTCCCGCGCACCAGGACGCACTTGATGTGCTGTTCGATGTCGTTCAGCAACCCCGAAACCGAACCGCGGCTCAATCCGGTCCCGACCATCACCTCGTTAATGTCCTTCCCGGCCATGTAGAGGTCGAAGATCTCGCGCATGTGCCGGTTCCGCTTCGAACCATCGAGGGTTTCCAGATAGGCCAGGCCCCGCCGCCGAACCTCATCCGCCGGCACTTCCGGGAACGCCTTGCCTGCCTCGGCCGCGTGCCGGCGGAAAGATGCCGCCAACACCTGCTTTACCCGCCACGTGATTCCGTCCGGGTTCTTCTCGTACATCGCCGCCGCATCGGGGAAGCAGTAGACCGACTTCTGCCCGTCTTCTGCCTGCTTGGCGACCGCTGCGCGCAGAAGGTCTTTCAGCATCGGGAACATGGGCACGTCCACCGTTTCACCGGTCTTGGACGTTTTGACAGTGATGTACCCTTCCTCCAGGTCCACGTCATCCCACTTCATAAGGCAGCAATCGCCCCGGCGCATGGCCGTGCAAATCCCGGTCACGATGATCGGCCGGATGAAAGGGTCCTCCTTGCTCAAGTCCAGGATGGCCTTCAACACAGGAATCGGGAACGGGTCGCGATTGACCGTCTCCGTCGCCTTCGTGATCAACCCATGGAACGGATTACTCCCGTCATTCAACTGCGGGTGCACACGCTTGAAGATCGTGCGCAGCAGTTTCAGGGTGTCGTTCCAGGTCTTCGGAGCCAACCCCCGCGCCGCCTCCGCATCCATGAACGCGCGCGCCGTGTCCGGCGTGACCTTCACGAATTCAACCACCGGAGGAGTCTGCACGGCCAGATACTCCGCGAACCGCCGCAGGACACCCTTGCACTGCACCGCGTACCGTTCATCCGGATCCCGGCGGCGGGGCAGGGCATCCCAGAGGGCAGGGAGGTCGGCGACCTTTGGGAACTTCGCCACATAGCCGGTCTTAATTTCCACCAACCGCTGAACGGCCTTCTCTGCCATCGGGTCGCCGAGAAGTTCCGCCACCTTCCGGTCGAGTTCCTGTTGAGCCTTGCCGCGCGACCGTTCGAAGTCCCGGTCACCGACGCCGCTCACCGTGGCCGGCCGCGCGCCTTCGATCGGGATCTCAAGGTTGATCTGTTTGATCTTCCCCTCAACGCGAAACCGACCGTACCACCAATTGGAACCCTTCTTGATTTCCAGACCCATGACACACCTCCTGCAATTCCGTTTAACCTGATGCGACGGAAAACAGAGGCAGTATACCCCATGTGCACGGAATGTGCACGGAAAAAGGGGGTCAAAATGAAGATTTCCAACAAATAAGGCCAATTTAACGCAGGCTCATAACCTGAAGGTCGTTGGTTCAAATCCAACCCCCGCTACCATCTTCGAGGGCCGAAACAAGCGTTTCGGCCCTTATTTTTTTGATGTTTTTCGGAAGGCCGATCCGGCCGACACTCCGCGCTTGATTCCCCGAAATACCCCGTGTTTTCCCGCAATCTGTTCACGGTTTGTTCACAGTCGTGTTCACGGGGAAGGGGCGGCAGAGGATCCGAAAACAGTAGCTCGTCAGGCTAATAGCCCGACGAACTACTAGGCGGATGGACGGAGGATTTCAGGCGGCGAAAGCACACACATCGGCACACACAAAGCACCCACAAAAGCACCCACAGGCGACTACTGCCAGCTCTTCAGGTTAGTTGTCGCGATGAACTACCAGGCTGATTTTGTCACCGGAAAAAAGCACCCACAAAGTACCCACGCCTATTTTCCAAAGAGGTGCTTCCCGGTTTCAATGGCGCCGATCAACAGCGCGCCGACCACCCCGCCGGCCTTGGCCGCGGCAACCGTGCTGGCGGCTCGCTGGGTGAGTTGCGCGCGCTGGCACCGCAGAAGGGTGGCGATAGCGCGCGCGAGCGCCGGGTGGCCGCTGCACGTGCCGCGGGAGTGCTCCACCTCGCCGAGGCGTGCATCGATCTCGTCGCGCAAAGCGATCAGGTCCGCATCCATGTCACTTCCCCTTGACCGTGTTGGTGGGCGCCGGGTCGCCGGCATCCCAGATGTAGAACCCTTCGGGAATGTCCACGTGGTTCCGGGACAACTCCCACGCCGTCCCCGTCCACACGTACACCCGCCCACTCATGTCCGGGCCCGCGCGCACGGGTGCATCCGCGGCCGGCAGGAAAACCACCCGCGGCCCGGAACACCCGGCCGCCAGCGCCAGGATACCGGCGGCGACGGCCGACGCCAACCACCGGTCGGTGCCACTGCCCAACCGCCCAACTGTCCGACCGTCCCACTTTCTCACGGTGCCCCCTTCCTGGCCTTCCACTCCGCCAACCGCTTATTCAGGCTCTCCCGCAGCCCCGGTTTGGCAACAACGTCCTCGCCGGCTGTCTGGGTCTGGCTTTTTACCAGCCCAGTCAGCCAGTCGAGGATCGCGGTGAACAGTGCAAGCCACATGACGACCTAGAGGAGAACATTCTCGGTAAATGCCCAATAACCTATTGATCGCGCCATGTTTATCACTTACAATAATTTTGTCGCTTGGCGGCGGGTTTCCAAGAACTAGCAGCCTGTAGGCACAAAGTTTGTGATAGTCAAAGGCCAAGTCCGACAGGCTGCTAGGGGGATCTTGATCATGCAAAAGCAGGACTCGGAGCGCCTTTCATCTGCCGCGGGCTACGGATTGATCGAAATCGCAAATCACTCCGGCGTGCTTATGCAGTTGCTGCCGGACGGAGAGATCTTTGCGATCCGGCACGGAGCGACGCTGATCAATCAGGTCATCCCCACGCCCGCCGAGCGCGGTATGCATCGGTTGGTACTGCGCAAACGCGGCGACGACGGGTGGCAGGTAGCTGACTTGCTTGCGGGCGCCGCCGCGTTTTTGAAGACGGGCGAGCGGGAGGCGCAGTGGCAAGGTGCGTCCGGGGGTTGGGAATATGTCGTGCGGCTGACATTGGATGTGCAGCAGCCGCTCTGGCTGTGGCATGTGCAGGTGCGAAATGCGGGGAAGCAGTCGCACACCTTCGATCTGTTGCATGGTCAGGATCTCGGGCTGGCGGATGAAGCCGGCGTGCGCGGCAACGAGGCCTTCACCTCCCAATACATCGATCACTGTCCGGTGACGCATCCGCGCTGGGGAACCGTGCTGCTCTCGCGCCAGAACATGGCGCAATCCGGCAATGCGCATCCGTTGATTGCACATGGGTGCCTGGCAGGCAGCGTGGCGTTCGCGACAGATGGGTATCAGTTCTTCGGATTGGGGCACCGTCTGACCGGCGAACCGGAGGCGTACCAGCAGGAGCGCCTCCCGGGCAAACGGCTGCAATATGAATTTGCCTATGCCGCCTTGCAGACGGCGCCTGTCACGCTGCCGCCGGGCGGCATGTGGGAGACGGATTTTTTTGCAGTGTATCGGCCGAATCATGCGGCGGCTTCCGGAGAGGCGGATCTGAAAGAATTGGAGGCGTTGCTGGGTCAAATGCGGGCGCCGGGGCCGGCGCCCCTCCAGGTGTGCGGCACCGGTGGCGCAGGGCAGACCGCCGCTTCCATATTTTTCTCCCTGCCATTGGCTGGTGACGAACCATCCGAAACGGATCTGGCAACGTGGTTTCCCGGCGAGCATCGGCAGATCGAGCGCGACGCGGCTGGAAACTGCCTGTCATTCTTCCATGGCATGGCGCGGCATGTGGTGACACGGCGGAAGGAATCGCAGGCGGAGCGGCCGCATGGACATCTGCTGCGCAGCGGACAGGAACTCTGGATCGACGAACATGCACTGGGCAGCACGGTCTACGCATCCGGCATATTCAACGCGCAGGTCTACCTCGGCAATACGAATCTGGCGCGCGGGCTGAGCGTGGTGCGCAATCCCCTCGACGTGATGGCGTCCAGCGGGCAGCGCGTGTTTGTGCGGCAAGGTAGGGCGGGGCCGACGGACCCGCCGGAAACGGGAGCGGTGCTCTCGGAGAGCGCGCTTTGCCCTGTGAATTGCGGCTGGCGGCGCCTCGGCATTCCCTCGGCGTTCGAAATCGGGCTCGACCGGGTGCGCTGGATATACCGGTTGGGCGATACCCGCATCGAAGCGGAAACCTGCATGGACGCCGCGATGCCGGTGGTGTCGCTCACGTTGCGTGTGCGGTCCGGACCGCCGTGCGAGTTTCTGGTCTCGCATCTGCTGGCAATGGGCGACCGCGAGATGGATCAGACGTTTACCATGAGAGTGGATGCTGCCGCGGCACGCATCGCATGCGCGCCCGATCCGGACTCATTGCTGGGAGAGAAATGGCCGAATCTGCGCTTTGTCATCGCAGCAGAGACGCAGGAAGACGTTGCGGAATGCGGCGGTGACGAACTGCTGTTTACCGATGGGCAGTCGCGCCACGCGCCGTATGCGGTGTTGCAGAGCAGGGCGGTGACGGAGTTCACGATTGCAATCGAAGCGCGAATGTCGGCATTGCAAGGTAGGGCGGGGCCGCCAGACCCTCCGCCATGCGAACGTGCTGTGGCGAGTCATCTCGCCGCCGCGGAAGACGACGGGTCCGGTGGCTCCGCCCTACCTTTGGAATATGTGCTCTTGACCGGTCTGCCGCATCTCCGCCATCCGGCCGCGGCGCATGTGGCGGAGATTCTGCCGTGGTTTGCGCACAACGCCTGCACGCACTTCACGGCGCCGCGCGGACTGGAGCAGTACGGCGGCGCCGCCTGGGGCGTGCGCGACGTCTGCCAGGGGCCGGTGGAATGGCTGCTGGCGACGCGTCAGTTCGCGCCGGTGCGGCGCACGCTGGTACAGGTCTTCGGGCAGCAATATGCGGATTCCGGGTGCTGGCCGCAGTGGTTCATGTTCGAGCCGTTCCGCTTCATTCAAAGCGTCCATGCGCACGGCGACGTTCCGTTTTGGCCGGTCAAGGCATTGTGCGACTACATTGAGGCGACGGGCGATTTTGCCTTGCTGGAAGAAGAAGCGCCGTATACCGATGTCCAGACATTTACCTCGACGGTTCGTCGCGAAACCTTGCTGCAGCATGCCATGCGCGTGGTGGACGTGTTTGAGAGCCGGCGCATTCCCGGAACATCGCTGGTGAACTACGGCGATGGCGATTGGGACGACACCCTGCAACCGGCCGATCCCTCATTGCGGGCAAACATGGTGAGCGCCTGGACAGCCGCACTGGCGTATCACGTGTTCTGCCTGCTGTACCAGGTCTGTCGGCGTTCCGGCCACCGGGACGAGGCCGGCCGGCTGGCGGCGCAGCTTCCCGCGATGCAGGTGGACTTCCATCGGTTGCTGCTGCCGGGCGGCGAACTGGCGGGATTCCTGGTTTTCGGGGAAGGGGCGCCGCGTCCGTTGCTGCACCCGCGCGACCGGGTGACCGGCATTCGCTACCGGTTGCTGCCGATGACGCGCAGCATGCTGGCGGAA
>Ga0073936_10002759_pt1 | contig 25873 bp, 23 predicted proteins | sample AliMusrvi5mmetaG_FD_87041 | JGI IMG/M metagenome (GOLD analysis project Ga0073936, IMG submission 87041) | Freshwater lake bacterial and archeal communities from Alinen Mustajarvi, Finland, to study Microbial Dark Matter (Phase II) - Alinen... | ecosystem: Environmental > Aquatic > Freshwater >...
CCGCGCTTGCAAGCGCGGGGATCATCGCGAGGACGAGCAGGACGGCGAGCCTGAAGGCGCGCGCGCCGGCGCGCGCGGCGCAGAGATCGCGCCCCGCTGCGGGGGCGCGCGACGAGTCGGCCGACGGTGGCTGCATGCCGACGATGATAGGCGCGCGATGAGGGGCGCACAAACCGGACCGGCGCCACCGCGCGGGGCGGGACCCGGCCCGCCCGGACGTGGCGCCAGCGATGGGCCTTACCTGCCCTTGGGGAGCAGGGTCTCCAGCATGGCGACGGCGGCGGAGCAGTCCCATGAGTACAACAGGCCGCTGCCGGTCGGCACGGTCCAGTCCTGACCTGTGAGGCCGCGGGCGTTGCGGCGCGCCCACGCGGCGCCGGCGTTGCGCCGGAACCAGGGGTCGAAGGCGACGATGTGCTGGTCGCGCGTGAAGCGGACCGCCCAGCGCGCGAAGATGCCTTTGAAGCCGCCGGTGTCCTGGTTGGCGAGCCCGCCGTCGCTCTGGAGGATGCCTCGCCGCGTCAGGTGCGTGCGCGTGTACGCGAGGGCGCGCCGGGCGTCGCGCGCGTACGACTGCGCGCCGGTGAGCTGGCCGAGCCGGTCTGCGGCGCCGATGAAGGTACCCTGGTTGTAGGTGTACGGCGTCGGATAGACCTTGACGCTGGGCGCCGTCGTCCAGCTGAGGTGGTCGTAGACCTGGCCGGTGCGCGCGTTGAACAGGGCGCCGCGGATCCAAGCGTAAAGGCGCTCGGCCTTCGTGAGGTAGGCCTTGTCACCGAGCGCCTTCGACAGCTCGCAGGCGGCGATCACGGCAGGCGCGTTCGTGGTCGCGTTCTTCTGCGGGCGGTCGTGGGCGCTGCGCCACCACAACCCGCCGCCCATGTCCGTGCTCCAGGCGCGCGCCCACGCGCGATCGAAGTTCGTCTTGGCCATGGCCCGGTAGCGGACGTCGCCGGTGATCTCGTAGGCCCGCGCCGAGGCGATGATCATCCACATCACGTCGTCGTTGGCGCGCAGTCCGAGGTAGCGATGCCCCGTCTTGAACGAGTACTTCTTCATCCAGTCGGTGCCGTAGCGGGCCGTGAAGCCGTTGGTCAGCGCGACCACCTCGGCCTTGTAGACGGCATTGCCGGTGTAGCCGTAGTAGTCCTCGACGGTCTCGATCATCTCGGCTTCCTTCCAGAAGTCGGCGTAGCCGCCGCTGGTGTCGAGGCGGTAGAACCGGCCGCCGGGCGCGGCGGCGAGGAAAGCGCGCTCGAAGCTCTTCAGGGAGGCCCGCGCATCGTTGGCGGTAAGCCCACGCGCGACCACCGGCGGCCCCGTGGCGACCGGCGGCGGCGTCACCGCGGCGCGCGTCGCCGACTGCCCGCCGCAGGCTGAGACCGTAAGCAGCACGGCCGTCGACAGGGCGAGGACCACGGCGGGGACGACCACGGCCGTCACCCTCCTGATCATGATCCGTGCACGCTTCGTGCGCCGCACGCCGACCTCTCCCTCATCGTCCCTCACCACCGCGGTCATGATAGGGAAACGCAGGCCGGAGCGACACCGGAGTGGGCGGGCGCTGCGCACGCCGCGTGCGTCCGCCGAGCACGACAACACTGGTAGACTGCGAAGCGCCGGCGGCACGCGGCGCTTCGCCAAGTCCTCCAGGAGACCCACGCTTGACCAAGACTCGACCCGTCCCGCGCCTCCTCGCCGGCACCGCCCCGCGGCCGGCACGCTTCGCGCTCGCCGCCTGCCTGCTCAGCCGCGTGGTCGTGTTCCTTGCGGGTTTTCTCTGGGTCTCGTTCACCGGCGAGTGGTCGAGGTCGCTCGTCATCCGCGATCCGCGCTACGCGGAGGCGCTGCACGGAGTCGCCGGGCGCCTCGTCGACATCTGGGCGCACTGGGACGGCGTGTGGTTCGTGCGCATCGCGAGCAACGGCTACAGGCATGCGGACAGCGCCGCGTTCTTCCCCCTTTACCCCCTGCTGATGCGCCTCCTTGCGCCGCTGACCGGCGGCAACTACGTGATCGCCGGCATCGCGATCTCGCTGCTCGCCTACGGCGTCGCCATGGTGCTGCTGTACAAGCTGACGGCGAAGCTGTTCGACCCGACCGTCGCCGCCTGGACCGTCGCCTTCGTCTCGTGGTTCCCGACGAGCACCGTGTTCTCCGCCGTCTACAGCGAGTCGCTGTTCCTGATGCTCACGCTGGCGGCGTTCTGGTTCGCGACGCGCCGCCACTGGGCTCTGGCAGCGCTGGCGGGCTTCTTCGCGGCGCTCACGCGCAACAGCGGGGTCCTCCTCGTCGTCCCGCTGCTGCTCCAGTACGGGCGTGAGGCCGGCTGGAGTTGGCGCCGGGTGCGGCTGCGCTGGCCGCGCGACCTGCGCCTCCTCTGGCTCCTGCTCGTACCGGCGGGACTGCTCAGCTACGCGGCGTACCTTCAGGCGAAGCTCGGGAACGCCACGGCGTTCTCGAGCGACCAGTCAAACTGGCACCGCTACCTCAGCGACCCTTTCAGCACCGTCTACGACGGAGGCCGCAAAGCCGCCTGGGGAGCGCTCCGGATCGTCGAGGGGCACGCCTCCGTTGCGCCCGGGCAGCCGGGATACGCCTACATCGTCTACGCGATCGCGCCGTTCCTGGTCTTCGCCGGCGCCGTGGCGCTCATCGTCCTGGGGTGGCGCAGGCTCCCGGCGTCCTACACGGCCTGGGCTCTTCTGGGGCTCGCCTTGCCGCTACTCTACCCCACGGTGATGCGCCCGCTCTACTCATTCCACCGCTTCGCAGTGCTCATCTTCCCGCTCTTCATCGTCGCGGCGCTGGTGACCCGCAACGTGCGCTGGCTGAGGTGGACGCTGCTCATCGCGTCCGCGGCGGGGATGCTCCTGTTCACCTTCGCCTTCGCGTGGTTCGCCGCGATCGGGTGACGCGCGCCGTCAGGGCCGCAGGCGAAAGTCCCTGAGGACCGGCAGGGAGGCCTCGGCGTCGCGCAGCAGCTCGAGCGCGGCATCCACGACCTCCCGCTGGGACGCGGGGTCGCTGGGCGACCCCAGAGCGTAGCCGTGGAAGAAGGGCACCCACAGGGCGCGCGGCGGCGGCTCCTCGCGGAGCGCCGCGTGCAGCAGGATCAGCGAGACGGTAGCCACGCCGTGGCGTTCGAGCTCGCGCGCGACCAGGCCCACGGGCCGGCTGCACAGCGGTCAGGTCGGCACGAGCAGCGCCGCGTCGGCGCCGTCCTCGCGCAGCAGGCGCACGGCCTGCCGGGCCGCCGCGTCGACTGCCGGGCGCGTGGCGGCCATGGGGCCGCCAAGTGCCAAGGCGCGGGACGCGAGCTCGCCGACCACGCCGGCGGCCTGCGCCTCGCGCAGCCTGTCCAGCCCCATGGCGAGGTTGCGGTCGAGGTTGGCGGCGCTCGCGTCGTCGGCGCCGGAGGCGCGGCGCATCAGCGCGGAGGCGTCGGCGTCCGCCGGGACTCCGCGCCAGACCGGCGCGCCAGTCACCACGGACGGGTCGGCGCCGCGCGCCGGCGAGAGGCACACGGAACAGGCGATGAGCGAGAGCCGGCACTCGGAGAGGGGGCGGCTCAGGCGGGTCCAGCGCGTCACGGCAGGGCCCGCATCAGCCGAGGTCGCGGCGCCAGTCCCACTCCGGCGCGATGATCTGCGTGCCTTCGGTCTCCTCGATCTCCCGGCGCCAGGCGACGCGCTGTCCGACGCTGGCGCGCAAGCGCCAGCGGAAGGTCTTGCCCTCCTCGGCGATCGCCTCCTGCATCGCCGCCAGGCGCCCGTAGACCCGGGCGATCTCCTCCTCGGAGAGGCCGTAGTCGTCGAGCCTGGCGATCACGACGGCGAGGTTAGTCGTGATGTCGTGGTAGAGGCCCCAGTCGCGCGAGCACGCGTCGGCCAGGTAGGGGACGTCGATGGAAAGGTCGTCGTCGATCTCGCGCAGCGGCACGTCCTTGACCAGGGCGATGACGTCGTGGATGTCCTTCTGGTTGATCCTGCCGATCTGCATCTTGGCGATGAAGGCGTCCACCGGCGAGATGGCGTACTCGTCGATGTCGAGGCGGTCGCGCACGTCGACGTCGTGGTCCATGCGCATCACGTCCATGAAGATGTCGACGTGGTCGAAGAGCGGCGCCTCGTCCGGCGCCGGCGGCACGGACCGATGCGGCTCGGCCGCGGCCGGCGCAGGGGCCTCGGCGTGCGACCGCTCCCCCCCGCCGCTGCGAGCCCGCGCCCGCCCGGCGTTCTGCCTGGCGCGCGCCTCCTCCAGTGCCTCGTTCTTGATGTACTGCAGCTGGCTCGCGTCGGTCGACTGCGTGACGTAGCGGTTCTCGGTGTAGCCGAGCGCCACCATCACGTCGTGCAGGTCCTTGTTCTGGTCCGAGCGGCCGACGAAGTCGATGTCCGAGTACTCGCGGTCCATGAAATCGAGGTCGACGCAGTGGCGGCGGATGGCGAGGCCCCCGGTCAGGCGGAGATCGACGCCGCGCTCGCGCGCCGCGTCGATCATCGCCATGGCCTCCGCCATGAGGCGGTCGGCGCGCCGGACAGGCCCCCGGCGCGCGCCGGCGCCCGACTTGAGCACCGCCCCGCTGCGCGTGCCGCCCGGGGCGCTGCGCAGGTCCTCGACCGGGTGCAGTACGGCGTCGAGGACCGGCCGCGCCAGGTACACGCGCGGCCAATGCTTCTCGTCCCACTCCTGCAGCATGCCGGCCGCCTCGAGCTCGCGCACCGCGCGGCGCGCCGTGGGGTTGGTGACGCCGAGCACCTTCTGCGCCTCCGGCACGGTCATGCACGGCGTGCGGAAGAGCTCGTCGGCGAGCTTGAGAGCCTGCCCTTTGACCAGCGTGCGATTGCGCGCGTGCTGCCCGAGGAGCGCGCGCGCCTGGCGCGCGGCCCGCCCGGCCGTCTCGTGCACGCCGTTCACGAAGAACAGCAGCCACGGCGCCCACTCCCCGTGCGTGCGCACGCGCTGCAGCCGCAGGTAGTACTCGTCGCGGTGCCCCTCGAGGTAGGCCGACAGGTACAGCAGCGGGCGGCTCATGCGCCCGCGCTCCATCAGGAACAGGGTGATGAGGAGGCGGCCGAGCCGGCCGTTGCCGCCGACGAACGGGTGGATCGCCTGGAACTGCTCGTGCAGCATGGCACACTGCACGAGGTCCGGCAGCGTGCCGCGCTGCTGCAGGAACGCCTCCCAGGCGGCGAGCGCGCCGTCCAGCTCAGCGACCGGCGGCGGCACGTAGGTCGCCGTGGCCAGGGTGGCACCGGGCGGGCCGACCCAGTTCTGGGAGGTGCGGAACTCGCCCGGCGTGCGCTGCATGCCGATCTCGCCGCGGAAGAGCCGCTCGTGCAGGTCCTTGACGAAGGCGAGCGACAGCGGTTCCTCGCGCAGGCGCTCGACGCCGAAGCGCAGGGTGGCGATGCAGCTGCGCACCTCGCGCAGGTGGTCGCGCGGCACGCCCTCACCGGCGGCGCCGACCTGGTCGAGCAGGAGATCGGAGAGAGAGACCTCGGCGCCCTCGATGCGCGACGAGCAAAGCGCCTCCTGGCGCTTGAACGGCGCGTCGAGCAGCTGACGGTCGGGGAGCTCGCCGCCGACGCCGGAGAGCTCGCCGAGCGCGGCGTCGGCCCGGGACAGCGCCAGCACCAGCTCGTGGCCGTACCTCAGCTTGGGCGGCAGCGGCGCCGGCACGAACGCGGCGTAGCCCTCGGCGCAGCTGACGACCTCGCCCGCCTCCGGAGAATGAAATTCGCTGGGGTCTATTCTGCCGCCCTCGCTTTCATCGAATCAGAGCGCTCACCGTCGCGTCTTTGAAAGCATACGCCACATTCGTTGCAATTACCTCGCACGTGGCGCCCACGGACAGCCGGATGGGGAGGGTCCGCGCACCACGGCGACGGTCCCGCGAGGACCGCAGACGAGGCCGCACGTCGAAGGCGCCGGCGCAGGGTCCCTCCGGCGGCGCACCAGCGGCTGCCAGGGACGGTGCGCTGCGCCTGCGTTGCCCCAGCCGCGCCGTGGGGTACAGTGACGGCACGCGCGCGGGCCATGGCATGGGGGTAGACAGGTGAACGCGTTTCTCGACGGCTCCGGGTTCCTGACGTCCAAGGCGCCGCTCGGTTCGGACATCTCGCTGATCGTGATGCTCGTGGCGGCAGTCCTTTTCACGGTGGGCTGGCGGCTGGCGGCGCGCAAGGACCTCGAGGCGCACCGCTGGGTGATGACCGCGGCGGTGCTGCTGAACCTGATCCCCGTCGCCATCTGGATGATCAGGTACTTCGTGTCCTACGCCCTCCCCGAGCTGCCGGCGCGGCTCGGCCAGAGTCCCTACGGCCTCACCGCGCTGCACGCCCTCGTGGGCGCCGTCGGCGTGCTGCTGGGCGTCTTCGTGGCGCTGCGCGGCAACGAGCTGGTACCGAAGGCGCTGCGCTTCAGGAACTACAAGGCGTTCATGCGGCCGGCCTACGCTCTCTACATGGCCGGCACCGTGCTGGGCGTCGTGCTCTACCTCGTGGTCTACGCCGGCCTGTGACGGCGACCGGCGGCGAAGCCACTCCTACCGGCCGCCACGGCGTGAGCTGCCGCGGACCCAGCCGGTGAACGGCTCGTCCCTCCCGCCGTCGCCGTGGACGTCCGGCCGCTGGACCTGGTTCCGCACTCCCGACCGGCGCATCCTCGCGCTCAGCATCGCGATCCAGCTGGCGCTCGCGGTGTTCCTCGGCCACTCGCGCGACACGCGCATGTTCATGGCCACCGGGTACCTCGTGGCCACCGGGCACAGCCCGTATGTCTCGATGGACCTCACCGGCGTGCTCCACCACGTCGGCTTCAAGGCGCTCTCGGTCGTCGGCTACCCGCCCCCGTGGCCGCTGCTGCTGGGCGGCATCTACCGCGGCTTCTACGGGGTCGGGCACCACCTGCTGGTCTACAACTTCGCCCTCAAGCTGCCGGTGATCGCGGCCACGGTCGCGCTCGCGTACCTCGTGGCCGCGAGCGCCCAGAGCCTCGGCGCCTCCCCGGCCGCGGCGCGCCGCGCGTGGATCGCCATCCTGCTCAACCCGTTCGTCATCTACGTCGCCGCCGCGTGGGGCCAGATCGACGCCATCGCGGCGCTGCTGGCGCTGGCGGCGATCGTGCTGGCCGTCTCCCACGCGCACCTCTCCGCCGTCGTGCTGGCGCTCGCCGTGTGCTTCAAGCCGATCGCGGCGCCCGTGCTGATCGTGGTGCTCGTCTACCTCCTGGCGCGGTCGGCGCGGCGGGCGGCGACGTATGCGCTGATCTTCCTCGCCGCGACGCTCGTCTTCTACGTGGGGCCGTTCCTGCTGCTCGGCTGGAGCGCGGCGCCGCTGCGGCAATTCAACTCGCAGTTCACGATGACCGGCACGATGTCGTACATGACGGTCGTCCGGCTCTTCAAGGACCCGCTGATGCTGCAGGGTCACTGGTGGCTGCTCGGGCTCGCCTGGGTCCCGGCGCTCGCCGTGGCGGCGGTGATCGGGCTGCGCCACGGGGTCGCGGACGTGCCCGACCTCTTCCGCAAGAGCGCCGCGCTCGTGCTCGTCTTCTTCCTCGCACGCACGTGGCTGGCCGAGCCCAACGTCGTGCTGGTCCTCGCGCTGGTCCTCGTGCTCGCCGCACGCCGCGACCTCGACCGGCGCTTGTTCACCGCCATCTGGGCTATCGCGCTCGCGTTCACGGTCCTCAATGCCTCGCCGCTCCAGCTGCTGTTCGTCTCGTTCCCGCACGCGATGGAGACGTCCCTTGCCTTCGTCGCGCGCTACGGCGATGCCACCTTGCTGGCGCGCGCCGCACTGGTCGTGGCCTGGCAGGTCGCGGGCTGGTGGGTAGTGGTCGCGTGTCTGCGGCGGAGGCCGTCGTGACCGTGGAGCGGATCGAGCTGGGAGACGGCTTCTCGCTGCGCATCGCCGAGGCGGGGGCGGAAGCCCCCGCGGCGGGAACGCGCGCCGCGGGGGGGAACGCCGCCGCCACGCCGTATCCCACGCGCCGCCTGCAGAAGGGGCTCCTGCTCTACGCAGGTGAGCAGGAGCTGGCCGAGGAGGGCGTCGGTCTCGGCGTGCCCATCCTCAAGCGCGGCGCGCAGACCATCTTCCCCGGCGCCGTGGCGTTGGGGAGCGACGCAAGCGACGGCGCCGATCCGGTGCGGAAGACCGGCGGCGCCGGCCCGGTGCGGGAGATCGCCGCCACCTATCGGCTGGACCTGGTCGAGCGCCTTGCGAAGGCACGCGGCGGCGGCGGCGGCGGCGGCGGCGGCGGCGGCGGCGGCGGCGTGAGACCCCGCGCGCTGTACGCGGCCAAGGATTCGCTGGCAGCACTCCACCGGCGCGTCCCCGCCCTGCGCCGCCCCCTCACCGCCGTATCGAGCGCCGGACGGCGCGTCCTCGGCTGGTCGACGACCTACGAGCCGTCGGCGTTTTGCGCGGACGTGCCCGTCACCTACGGCTTTCGGGAAGGCGGCCGCACGGTCGTGGTCACCGCCGACTTGAGCGGCCTTGCCGAAGCCGGCTTCACGGAGGTCGTCCTCATGAACGAGCTCGGCGCGGGCGAGTTCGGCCTCTACGAGGACGCGGACGGCGCCTCGCTCAGCGGCCAGGCCATCGGCACCTGGAGCGTGGTGACGGCGCCGCGCGCCCGCTTCGTGAGCGCGCGTCGCGGCGTCGCGTTCTCGCTCGCGCAGACGCCGGGCGCGACGCTGCATCGCGGCCGCGAGCTCGTCGGCTCGCGCCTCGCCTGGGCGGGCTTCGGCCTTTCGCTGCGGCCGTCTCGCGGGCTCTTCAGCTACGAGGTGCGCATCGAGAGGCCGGCGTGACGAAGGCGCTGCTCATCTACCCGTTCTTCCGGCGCTCCCTGGACCGCACACGCTTCCGCTTCCCGCCACTCGGCATCGCCTACGTCGCCGCCGCCCTGCGCGAGGCGGGACACGAGGTGAGCCTGCTCGACTGCACCTTCCTGGACCGCGACCAGGCGGTGCGAGCCGCGCGAGCGACCGGCGCGGAGGTCGTGGGCATCTACTCCATGGCGACGATGCTCGAGGACGCCCTCGGCTTCGCCGGCGCGCTGCGCGGGCAGTGCGACCTGCTGGTCGCCGGCGGGCCCCTGCCGACGTGCGACCCCGGGGCCTTCGTTGAACGATTCGACGTCGTCGTCCGCGGGGAGGGCGAGCAGACGATGGTCGAACTGCTCGCCGCCCGCGCGGCCGGAGCCGACCTCGGCGCCGTGCCCGGCGTGGTGCTCGGGCGCGGGCCGGCCGGCGCCGATGGCGACGCCCGTCGCGGCAGCCCCTTCTGCGCGCCGCCGCGCCCGTTCGCCGCCGACCTCGACGCGCTCCCCTTCCCGGCCCGCGACCTGCTGCCCAACGCCGACTACATCCGCTTCGGCAGGCGCCGGTACGGTGCCTCGATCACGACCGTGATGAGCACGCGCGGCTGCCCCTACCAGTGCGAGTTCTGCAGCAACGTGGTGTTCGGCGCCTCGTACCGCGAGCGCTCGCCGGAGAACGTGCTCGACGAGGTCGAGCAGGCGCTCCGGCTGGGCTACGAACGCATCTCGTTCGCCGACGACGTCTTCACGCTCGACGCGCGCCGCGTGCGCGCCATCTGCGAGGAGATCGGGCGGCGCGGCCTGCGCTTCGGCTGGGAGTGCCTCGGCCGCGTCGACACCTTCGACGACGAGACCGCGCACGCGATGAAGCTGGCGGGCTGCTTCCGCGTCTTCTTCGGCATCGAGTCGGGCAACGACGACGTCCTCGCGCTGATGAACAAGAAGATCACCACCGCCGAGGCGCGCGCCGCGGTCGAGTGCGCCCATCGGGCGGGGCTGGAGGTGGGCGCTTTCTTCATCGTGTGCTACCCCGGCGAGACCGACGAGACGGTGCTGGACACGCTGCGCTTCGCCTCTTCCCTGCCGCTCGACTACGTGGGGCTCACGATGCCGTACCCGCTGCCCGGCACGGCACTGCTGGAGCGGATGGGCGGCCGCCTCACGCGCGACTGGCGGCCGCAGGAAGCGCTGCTGGTGAACCACACGTTGACCTACGAGGGCGACTTCTCGGCCGCCAAGATGCGCTTCGCCCTGTACAAGGGCCGCGTGCAGAGCGAGATGCGCCGGCGGCTCGGGCGCCTGGCGCCGCCGGCCTTGGCGCTGTTCGAGAAGCCCACGGACGCACTCTTCCGGCTGCTGAAGTAGCCGGGCGTCAGCCGGGCGCCGGCGTCAGCCGGGCGCCGGCGTCAGCCGGGCGCCGGGGCCGCGCCGCGAACTCCGCCATCGTCTCGTCCACGCGGCGGCGCAGCCAGGCCTCGTCGATGTCGGAGGGGTACACGAAGGTGATCTCGTTCTCGCGCGTCCAGTCCTTGCCCTCGTCCGGGGAGCCGAGGCGCTCGAAGAGGCGCGAGCCCGGCAGCGGCATCGGCACGTTGAAGGAGATCTCGTCGAGCGGCAGGGAGAGCGCCAGCGCGAAGGTCGCCTCTATGGTCGCGGTCGTCTCCCCCGGATAGCCGACGATGAAGAAGGCGGCGACCTCGATGCCGGCCGCCCGGTACACCTCGGCGGCGCGCACGCCCTGCGCCACCGTCAGCTGCTTGTTCATCAGGCGCAGCGTCTCCTGGCTGCCGGACTCGAGGCCCAGGTAGACCCGCTTGCAGCCGGACGCCTTCATCAGGCTCGCGCTGTCCGGCTGGACGCCGTTGGCGCGCGAGAGGCAGGTCCAGCCGAGGCCGAGTGGCGCGATGCGCCGGCAGAAGTCCTGCAGGTACGCGGCGTCGAGCGTGAACGTGTCGTCGGCGATCCACAGGCTGTCGTAGCCGAGCGCCCGGATCTGGTCGACCTCCTCGAGGACGGCGTCGAGAGGCCGGCGGCGGACGTCGTTGCCGAAGATCGGCTTGGAGCAGAAGTCGCAGCCGTAGGGGCAGCCGAGCGTGACGATCAGCGACGTAGGCTGGAAGCCGGTCTTCTCCCGCCACACGCGCTGGTAGGCGGCGTGGTCGAAGTCGCGGCGGTCGGGCAGCGGGAACGTGGCGAGCTCACTCTCCGGGTGATGGACCGCCGGGTTGTCGACGGGCGACCCGTGGTCGGGCACGAAGAGCCCCCCGTAGCCGTCCAGCGGCAGGCGCCCCATCGTCGCGGAGGTCGCGCGCTCGGCGAGATAGTCGCGGCAGAAGCGCGGGAAGCTGAGGTCGGCCTCGCCGCGGAAGACGGCGTCGAAGTGCCGCGCGTAGCGGCCCGGGAAGACCGTCGGCAGCGGGCCGCCGGCCACCAGCAGGCTGCCGGGCAGGATCTCGCGCGCCAGCTGCGCCACCGCGAGCGCGTTGCGCGTCAGGCTCACCATCGAGTACACGCCGACGATCTCCGCAGCGGAGGCGGCAAGGTCCGCGCGCAGCCGCTCCATGGAACTGAAGGTGCAGTCGAAGACGCGCGTCTCGACCCCCCGGCCGCGAAGCTGCGCCGCGAGGGTCGCGGCGCCGAGCGGCGGAAAGAGCATCTCCGTCGGCGCCCGCGTGCGGAAGTACGGGAAGACCAGCGCTACGCCCGCCATGCGATCCTTTCGTCCCGGAGTACGACCTCGTTCGCAGACAATCATGCCCGGCGTTGCGATTCATTAACGCTCGGATCTATCGCCCGTTCGCACTCGCCGCCGGCGCAGCCGTCCCGATGACCGACCCGCGGTAGGTCGCCCCCGGGTCGGGGTAGAGTCGAGAAGTCGTGTGACCCGCCCGGGCGCTGGGCCGGGGCGTCCGCCGCAAAGGAGTCGCCGCTTGTCGTCCGCTGCCGAGAACAGAGACGTACTGCTCGTCTTCCCGGGGCGCCACCGCGCCCCGGACCCGCAGGTGCCGCTTCAACTGCTGCACGTCGCCGGCGCCCTGCAGCGCGCCGGCTACCGGCCGCGCATCTTCGACATGCGGCTCGAGGATCATCACGGCCTGCAGATCGGCGACCCGGTCTTCGTGGGCATCACCGCCATGAGCGGGCCGCAGATCCGCTACGGCCTCGAGTTCGCGCGCCGGGTCCGCGCCGCCAAACCGCACGTGCCGATCGTCTGGGGCGGCGTCCACCCGACGCTGCTGCCGGAGCAGACCGCCGCGGACCCGAACGTCGACGTCGTGGTCCGCGGCGAGGCCGAGCTCGTCGTCGGCCCGCTCGCCGACGCGCTCTCGTCCGGCGAGCCGCTCGAGGGCGTCAGCGGCATCACCTACTCGGCCGGCGGCGAGGTCGTCAGCACGCCGGACGCCGAGCTCATCGACCTCGACGCGATCCCGGTCGAGCTGCCCTACGAGCTGCTCGACCTCGGCCGCTACCCCACGCTGCAGGCCGGCCGCGTGCACATGCAGACGAGCCGCGGCTGCCCGAGCCGCTGCGGCTTCTGCTACAACAGCGGCTTCAACAAGCGCAGATGGCGCGGCAAGAGCCCGGGGCGCGTCGTCGACGAGATGCAGTACCTCCTGGCGCGCTTCCCGCACGTGAAGATCATCGATCCCGTCGACGACAACCTGTTCGTGAACCGCGGGCGCGTGGAGGAGATCTGCCACGAGCTCATCGACCGCGGCGTCGGCGTCGCGTGGCGCGCCAACTGCCGCTTCGACTACCTGGCCAGGTACGATGCCGACTTCCTCGGCCTGGTCGAGCGGGCCGGCTGCATGGAGCTCGACTTCGGCGGCGAGAGCGGCTCGCAGAAGATGCAGGAGTTCGTCTGCAAGGACGTCACCGCCGCCGAGATCCTCACGTCGGTCGGGAACCTGGCCCGCTGGGCGCCGACCATCGACCCCTTCGTCTCGTGGCTCAGCGGCCTCCCCGGCGAGACCTACGCCGACATGGAGCAGACCTTCGACCTCATGGACGCGATGGAGCGGGTCAACCCGCGCACGCAGCACTACGGGATCTTCATGTACACACCGTTCCCGAGCCCGCTGCTCGAGTCGCTGCCGCCGGAGTTCGCGCCGCCGCAGTCCCTGGAGGAGTGGGGCGCCATCGCGGTGTTCCACTTCCTGCCGCCGTGGCACTCGCCCGAGTACGTGGTGAAGCTGCGCTCGATCTCGGCCGTGACCCGCTACGCCTTCTATCCGAAGTCGCGCATCGACGAGCACGGGCCAGCCTTCAAGACGGCGTACGGCGTGATGAACCGCGCCGCCCGCTACCGCTGGCGCCGTCGTTACTTCGGCTTCCCGCTGGAACTGCGCCTGGCGAACGCCGCCGCGCAGCGGCTGCGCGGGTTCCTCTAGACGCCGCCGCCCGGGCCGCAGAGCCGGCGGACTTCGGCGGCCGACTCGGCCGCGAGGGCCGCGGCGGCGAGCCGGCGGGCCGCATCCAGGTCGGTCGCCCGGACCGCCTGCTTGGCGAGCCCTATCCGAGCCGGCGCCATGGAGAGCCCGGTGATCCCGAGGCCGAGCAGCAGCGGGATCGCCGCCAGGTCGCCGGCCACCTCCCCGCACACGGCGACGGGCTTGCCGGCCGCCGCCGCCGCTCGGGCCGTGCGCTCGATCAGCCGCAGCACGGCCGGGTGCAGCGCATCGCCGAGCGCCGCCACCCGCGCGTTGCCGCGTTCGGCGGCGAGGACGTACTGCGTGAGGTCGTTGGTCCCGATCGAGAAGAAGTCGACGTGGGCGGCGAACGCCTCCGCCAGCAGCGCCGCGGCCGGCACCTCGACCATGATGCCGACGGCGACGCGCGAGGCCAGGGCGCCGGCGGCCGGCGCAGAGGCGCTGGCAACGAGCGCGGAAGCGCCGGCAGCCAGCGACGCTTCCGCCGCGTCCACGATCTCGCGCGCCCGCAGGAACTCCTCGACGGTCGTCACCATCGGGAACATGAGGCGCAGCGGATGCCCGGCGGCGACGCGCAGCGCAGCCCGCACCTGGGTCTCCAGAAGGGCCGGGCGCACGAGCCCCAGCCGCAAACCCCTCAGGCCGAGGAAGGGGTTCCCTTCCGGCTCCAGCGGAAGACAGGCGAGCGGCTTGTCGGCGCCGGCGTCCAGCGTGCGCAGCACGAGCGGGCGACCGTCGAGCGCCTCCGCGATGGACCGGTAGGCGCGCTCCTGCTCGTCTTCGTCGGGCAGATGGTGGGCGCCGGCGAAGAGGAACTCCGTACGCAGCAGGCCGACTCCGTCGGCGCCGGCCGCAAGCGCTGCCGCGACGTCGTCCGGGCCGGCGATGTTGGCCTCGACCAGGACGGTCAGACCGTCCTGCGTGACCGCCGGCAGTCCAGCGTGAGCCCGGGCGGCCACAGCTTCTTCGGCGCGCCGGGCCGCGCGCGCCTCGGCGGCGGCGACAAGCTCCCGCGCGGGCTCGATGGTCACCGTGCCCGCCTCGCCGTCGAGCAGGAGCGGCGTGCCGTCGGCGACTCCGCGCACGACGCCGCCGGCGCCGACGACGGCGGGGATGCCGAGTGCACGCGCCAGGATCGACCCGTGCGAAGTCGCGGCGCCCGAAGCGCAGACGACGCCGCGCACGAGCGCCGGGTCGAGCGCGGCCGCGAGGGTGGGCGTCAGCTCGTCCACGACGAGGATGCCGGGCTCCGCGGGGAGCGCCGCGTCGGACGCTCCCGTCAGCCGCCTCAGGACCTGATCGCCGACGCTGCGCAGGTCCGCGGCGCGCGCGCGCTGATCCGGGTCCTCGAGCCTCTCCCACGCCGCGACGGCCGCGGCCACGGCGTCGGCCCAGGCCCAGGCGGCGTTCTTGCCCTCCCCGGCGATGCCGTCGCGCGCCGGCGCAAGCAGGGCTTCATCCTCGAGGAAGAGCAGATAGGCGTCCAGGATCGCCGCGTCGTACCCAGTGGCGCGGCCGGTCAGCGATGCCTGCGCCCGGCGGATGCCTGCGGCCGTCTCCGCCAGAGCCGCATCGAGAGCGGCGATGTCGGCGGCGCGATCGGCGGATGGCGCGCCGGAAGCGGCGACGGGGGCGGGCGCCGGTGCTCGCGCGGGCCCGACCGCGACCCCCGGCGAGGCGGGGATCCCGCTGATGACAGCGCCGGGGGCAGGCCGCTGCCCAGCGGCCGGCTCAGCGGCAGCGGCCGGCGGCCCGTCGGCAGCGGCCGGCGGTCCGGCGGCGAGCGGCGCGCCGGCCTCCTCCGGGATGGGCGCACCGGCGACGTCAGGCGGCTCGCCGAAGCTCTGCGCCGCAAGCCGTGCGATCGCTTCCAGCGCCTCCCGCGCCTCGCGCCCGGAGGCTTGCACGACGATCTCGTCGCCGCGACGCACCCCCAGCGTGGCGACGGCGTTGAGGCTGCGCGCGCTCGCCGGCCCGCGGCCCGACGTCGCGTCGCTCACGGTCACGTCCGCATCGAAGCCGGCCGCCGTGCGCACGAGGGCAGCGGCCGGGCGCGCGTGCAGCCCGAGACGGTTCGCGACGGTCAGTCTCAATTCGAGCCCCGGCGCGGCCGCCCCGACCGGCGCGGGCGAGCCGGCGCGGGCGTTCGACCCCGCGGCCCATACGGACGGCGGCGCCTGCAGCGCCGGCCCATCCAGGTGTTCAGCTTTCGCTGTCAGGGCGCCGCGCGCCTCTCGCGCCACCGTGTCCAGGCTGTCGCCGAGCCCGGCGGCCACGGCCGCGGCGACCGCGCCCTCGACAAACGGCGCGGCCGTGAGCACAACGTTGCCGCGCCGCTCGTCCGGCAGCAGGTCGACCGCCATCTCAGCCGAGAGGACGGCGCTGCCGAGGTCCATGAGGACGAGCACGCCGTCCTCGGACCACACCTCGTCGATGGCGCGCATGACCCGAGCCGCGTCGGTGCCGAGCGGCGCGCCCGACAGGTCGAGCCCTCCGGCGACGGCGATGCGCAGCGCCGCGCCGCCCATCTGCGCGGCGAGCTCGGCCGCGCCCTCGGCGAGCCTGGCGCTGTGGCTGACGAGGACCAGCCCGACCAAATCTACCGCCGGGCCGATCCGGAAGGGTCGGCCGCGTCGGCCGCAGCGCCTGCGCCGCCGGCCGTCGCCGATCCGCCGGCCAACGTGTCGGCGGCCGCCTTCAGAAGAAGCCAGGAAGAAGTGGCGCCCGGATCCTGGTGACCGGCGCTGCGCTCGCCGAGGTAGCTGGCGCGGCCCTTGCGCGCCACCAGCGGGACGGTCGCGAGCATGCCCTGTTCGGCGGCGTCCGCCGCGGCTCGCAGGGCGTCGGCGAGCGGCCGTCCGGCCGCGGACGCCTCGTCGAGGGCCGCCGCGGCGGGCAGGAGCGCGTCGACCATCGTCTTGTCGCCCGGACGGGCCTTTCCGCGCATCTGCACGCCCTCGACCCCGGCGCGGACGGCGGCGGCCCACTGCGCCAGGTCCAGCTCCGCCGCGCCTCCGGCCGACTTCCCAAGCTGCAGGAAGAACGTGCCGTAAAGCGGGCCGGCCGCGCCGCCGACGGTCGAGACCAGCGTCATCCCGACCGTCCTCAGCAGCGCGCCGATGTCGGCCGCGGCCGTGGCGGCGCCGGCGGCGCCGGTCGCGCTGCCGGCGGCGCCCGGCGCGCCGGACAGGCCACTCGCGCCATCGCCGTCGCCCAGCTTCGCCGCCACCGCCTGCATCCCGCGGTCGATGTTGATGCCGTGGTCGGCGTCGCCGATGGCGGCGTCGAGGTCCGTGAGGTACTCGCGGTTCGCCGCCGCCGCGGACGCGAACGCGCGCAGCCAGTCGGCCACGCCGCCGGTGGCGATCGTCTCACGGCGCCCGCCGCGCGACGGGCCGTGGCCGCCGGCCGCCGGGCCGTGGCTGCCGGCGCTCGCGCTCATGCGCCCCACCGCAGGCCCGGCGTGTTCACCGGCGCGTCCCAGAGCACGGTGAGCTCGTCGTCGAGCCGCAGGAGCGTGATGGAGCAGCCGGCCATCTCGAGCGAGGTCATGTACGAGCCGACGAGGTTGCGCGCGATGCGGATGCCGCGACTGTCGAGGAGGCGGCTGAGCGCGCCGTACACGATGTAGAGCTCCATGAGCGGCGTGCCGCCCATGCCGTTGACGAAGGCGAGGACCTCGTCGCCGCGCGCGAACGGCAGGTCGTCGAGGACGGCGGTCGCAAGCAGGTCGACGACCTCGTCCGCCGGGACGAGTCTGCGGCGCTCGCGCCCCGGCTCCCCGTGGATGCCGATGCCGAGCTCCATCTCGTCCTCGGCGAGCTCGAAGGTGGGCTTGCCGACCATCGGCACGGTACCCGAGGTGAGGGCGACGCCCATGCTGCGCGCGCCCGCGTTCACCTTGCGGCAGAGGGCGGCGACGTCCGCCAGCGGGCGGAGCTGCTCCGCCGCCGCCCCGCAGATCTTCTCGGCCAGCACCGTGGCGCCCACGCCGCGGCGGCCGGCGGTGTAGAGGCTGTCCTTGACGGCGACGTCGTCGTCGATGACCACGGCCTCGACCTCGATGCCTTCGTCGCGGGCGAGCTCGGCCGCCATCTCGAAGTTCATCACGTCGCCGGTGTAGTTCTTGACGATGTGCAGCGCGCCGGCGCCGGCGTGGACGGCCTGGGTGGCGGCGAGCATCTGGTCGGGCGTCGGCGACGTGAAGACCTCGCCGGGGCAGGCGGCGTCGAGCATGCCCATGCCGACGAACCCGCCGTGCATCGGTTCGTGGCCGGAGCCGCCGCCCGAGACGAGCGCCACCTTCCCGGCGACCGGGGCGTCGGCGCGCGCGATGTGGTGGGGGTCGGCGAACACCCGCAGCCGGTCGCCGTGCGCCGCGGCCACGCCGGCCAGCGCGTCCCTGACCGCATCCTCCGGGCGATTGATCAGCTTCTTCATGGCCCCTCCCCTCCGCCGCCCTCGATCCGCTCCCTATGATAGTGCGAGAGCGGCGAACGGTGGGGTCACCGGGCGGCGGAAGGGCGAGGGCTCGCCGCTCGCCCGGGCTACTGCAGCGTGAACCAGAAGGTCGTCATCGCGTTGTCTCCGTAGCCGCTCTTGGCCTGCACTTCGATGTTGAAGAACGCGCCCGAGGCCAGGCTCGGCCAGTTCGAGTAGCACTTGGCAAGGTCGAGCGTCAGCGCGATCGTGTCGCCGGCGTCGGCCGGCAGGTCGGCGGCCGGGTCGAGGACGCCGCCTTCCCACTGTGACGGCGGGACGGCGGCCCCGTTGGCCGTGGCGCCGGAGATCGCGCCGACGACGTTCGCGGCCCCCGACTCGGGGTCGTTGATGCTCTGCCTCGGCGCGGAGCCGCCGATGCCGTACCAGAGACCGCCGATGTCGATCCAGCCGCCGGCGCTGGCGGGCTCCCCCGGTCCGGCCTTCCGCTGCGGCCGCCAGAAGACGAGCGTCACCTTGGACGCCTTCACGGGTACGGTCGGCACCGCGATCTGCACGCCTCCCAGTTCGCGCCGGGCCCCACGCAACTGGACGCCGTCCTTGTCGTAGACGATGGCGGTGGGTCCGGCGTCCGTGTCGAACTGGTACGACTTGAGCGCCGGCGCGGTGTTGAAGACGAAGTTGAGGGTGCCCGGGTACCTGGCGCCGCTCGACGACGTCATCACGAAGCAGTCGCCGCCGCCGATCTGCGTCGCCAGTGCGCCGGGTTTCAGCGGGCAGCCGCTCGCGTGGCTGGGGTCGGAGATCAGGTTCAGGACGCCCGGGGTCGCGTAGGTCGGCGCCGCATAGTCGCGGCCGACGAGCGGATACGTGACCCCGTCCACCTCGTGGGCACCCACGTAGGAGTTGCCCAGACCGTCAAGCTGGACGGGAGTGCCGTCGGGAGCCTCCATGGCGAGGGACAACGCCATCGGCAGGTACCGGTCGATGAGCCCGTCGAGGTCCGTGATGGCGGCGATGTCAGCGTTGATCGAGGCCGCGGGCAGGGACGTCCACGGGCCCACGGCCGTGGGCCAGAAGTTGGAGAACATGAAGAACTGCCCCGCCGTGTCGAGCGGCGACGGGCCGAGCGCGTCTCCGGCGGTCGACGTTGTCGATGACGCGGTTGCCGTTGTCGTCGATGTCGAAGACGTTGACGATGCCGTCCAGGTCGAGGTCGCCGCCGGGCCCTCTCAGGCCCATCGGCTGCGAGGTCCTCACGAGGCCGAGCTTGCCGGCCCCGATCGGCTTGCCGTTCACTGCCCTCGCGGCGTACTGGGCGAGCGTCTGCCACCGCCTGAGGGGGACGCGTCGCGCCAGTGCGTACCCTTGCTTGAGGACCACCGTGCCGATGTTCAGGTTCGACGCACCCCAGATGAACACGAGCGCCTTGCTCGTGGAGGCCTTGAGCACGATCGGCCCGTAGTACGAGCCGTCTGTGCCGACGAGCTGCAGGCTGGCGCCGGCGAGCGTCGCGGCGCCGATCGAGAACTTCCCGGACGAGCCTGAGACGGTCGTCTTGCGGGCCTTGCCGTTCGCCTGGACGAGCACGATCTCGTAGCCCGCACCTCCCTGGACCGAACCCAAGACCGTCGCGGCGGCAGCCGGGGCCGGGGCTGCGGCGCTGGCCACGAGCATGGCGCTCGCGAGGATCGTAGCGGCCGCCACCCACGTCGCGAGCTGCGGTGTACGGTACAAGAATGCCCAGTTCCTCATCGCGCTGCCTCCCTCGGTGCGGGTGCTCTCCCGCACCTATCGGCGCACAATGGCACTGCGCCAAGGGGCGCTGTGCTCAGCCACGCAGGGAGCCGCAGGCGAGAGTCCGCCGATTCGATCGCGCGCACCGCGGGTAGCAAGCAGTGCCGAACGCGGCCGCGAGGCGGTCGCGCCCACATCCCATGAGCGTCGCGCCTTGAGGCACGACAGAAGAAGCGCCAAGCCCGGCGCCGGACGAGGAGCACGCGGTGACCTTGAAGATGCGCAAGACCAGAGCTACGGCCGCGCTGACGACGGCGGCCATCGCGGCCGTCCTGGCGCTCGTTGTCGCCGGCTGCGGAGGCGGCACCGCCGCGTCCGCGACGCCGTCCCCGACGCCGTCCCAATCGAGCATCGCGGCCCGCGTGCTCGCTCTCAACGACTACCTCAGCCAGGTGAAGCCGATCACCGGTCAGATCGCGACCACCGTCGCGTCGCTGCCCAGCGCCGTGAAAGGCATCAGCACCAAGCCCGGCGCCACCTGGACCGCCGCAGCGACCGCTCTCGACGCGGCCGCGACTCAGCTCGGCACGGAGGCCGCCTCTCTGGCCGCGAGCACGCCGCCGACGGCGCTGCAGTCGACGCAGGACGCCGTCGTCAAGGCGATCCAGTCGGTGCAGACCGGCGTGTCCGACACCGCCGCTTTCCTGAACAAGAAGGTCGCGACGGCCGGTACTTCCAAGGCGTCGCTCGAGGCCAAGCTCGCGGCCGCGCAGGTGCAGCTTTCGGCGGCCGCCCTGAAGCTGACGAACGCCATCGAGGGGCTCATCTTGTCGCCGAACTCGACGCCCACGCCGTAGACGCGGCGGGCCGGCGGGCGCAGTTCAGCCGGCGGGCTCGCCGCCGTCGACCAGCCAGACGAAGACCTCGCCGGGGCCGTGGACTCCGACCACGTGCACAGCGGCCAGATCCGAGGTGCCGCTCGGGCCGCTGATGAAGCATACGCAACTGGGCAGCGAACCCGCGTCGGTCGGCAGTTCGCGCAGCACGTCTCCCATCGTCGCGCGGATGCGGCCGAGAGGCACGAAGAAGCCCACGGCCGGAGGCACGAGCGAGTAGCCGCGCCGGACCTCGGGCGCGCTCCTCACGACGACCGAGCCGGTCTCGGCGACCGCCCAGTCGGCCTCGCTGAGACCGAAGTCGGCCGCGCGGGCCTCGGTGGTCAAGCGGAGTCCGGCGGCGTCCGCGCCGTCGGGACCGGCGGCGCGGCCCAAGTGCACGCCGGGCGCGCAGGCGACGCTCTGCCAGTCGCGCTCGCCGACGAGGCGCTCGAACGCGGCCCACGCTTCTGCGCGTGACGTGACCGACTCGACCACGCCACCCGACGCGCGCAGGCGGGCGGTGAAGAGCTCGACGAGTCCTTCGTCGGCGGCGCTCTCGGCGCGACGCGTTTTTGCAGGCGCCGACGCCGGCCGGCCCAGGTCGAGCTCGGCGCACTCGAGAGCCGCGCGCAGCCTCGCGAGGAAGGTCAGACGGTCCACGCCACCGCCTTGCATGCCGCGTCCGGCGCGGGCGCTCCGGCGGTCAGGCGCGCCGAGCTCATCGTCGGCCCCACCGGCGCCACAACGCGCGGAAGCTGCTGCGTTCGGCGCCCGGCAGATCGCGGCTGCGCGTCCACGCGCCGAGGACGCCGGGCGCGGGCAGCCGGGAGCCGGCCGCCGCAACGAACGCCGACGCCAGGCGCGCGAAGGGCAGCGCCAGCGCTTCGCCCGCCGCCCAGACCCACGGCCGGCGGGCGGCGGCGTCGTACGCCTGGAAGCCGAGACGCCAGGCCGGCGCGGCTTCCACCTCAGCCACGTAGTCCTCGCGCAACTCGCGCAGCATGGCCGCCAGCGGGATGCGCGCCGAGCACACCTCGCTGCAGGCGCCGCAGAGGCTGCTCGCGAACGGCAGTTCCGGGTGACACTCGAGCCCGTCGAGCAGCGGGCTGAGCACGGCGCCGATGGGCCCGCTGTACACGGCGCCGTAGGCGTGCCCCCCGATCTTGCGGAACACGGGGCAGATGTCGAGGCAGGCGCCGCAGCGGATGCACGAGAGGACCTCGTGGTACTTGCCGCCGAGGATGCGCGAGCGGCCGTTGTCGACGAGCACGACGTGGAGCTCCTCCGGCCCGTCGGCCTCGCCGGAGCGCCGCGGGCCGGTGATAGCGGTCACGTAGGCCGTGGCGCGCAGCCCGACGCCGGCGCGCGGCAGGACCTTGAGGATCGCCTCGAGGTCTGGGAAGGTGGGCACGAGGCGCTCGACGCCCATCACGACCACGTGGGTGCGCGGCAGCGTGGTCGTCATGCGCCCGTTGCCCTCGTTGGTCACGAGCACGACGGAGCCGGTCGCGGCGACGCCGAAGTTGCCGCCGGTGATGCCCATGTCGGCGGCGAAGAACTTCTCGCGCAGCACGCCCCGGGCGTAGCCGGTGAGGGCGTGGGCGTCGTCGCCGAGGTCGCGGCCGGCGTCCGCCGAGAACAGCTTGCGCACCCGTTCGAGCGGCATGTGGATGGCGGGCTTGAGGATGTGGAACGGGCGCTCGTGCGCCATCTGCACGATGAACTCGCCGAGGTCGGTCTCCACCACTTCCACGCCCTCGGCCTCCAGCGCCGGGTTGAGGCCGATCTCCTCGGTGACCATCGACTTCGACTTCACCACGAGCTTGACCCCGCGCTCGCGCGCCAGGCCGGCGACGTGGCGGCGCGCCTCCCCGGCGTCGGCAGCGAAGAAGACGTGCCCGCCGGCGCGCTCGACGTTGGTCGCGAACTCGTCCACGTAGCGATCGAGGTGCGCGAGCGTAGCCAGCCGCACGCGCGCGATCTCGTCCAGCGCCGCCGGCCAATCGGGCTCCGCCCGGGCCGGCGCGGTCAGCTCCTGCACATAGTCCTGGCCCTCGGCGAGCACGCGCTGCAGCGCGGGGTCGCCGAGGGCCCGCTCGACGCGTTCGTCGAACGCCCGGCGCGTCTCCACGCTCATCGCCGCCACCCCGCCGCCAGCACTTCCGCGAGGTGGCGCACCTCGAGCCGGCTGCCACGCCGCCGCAGCCGGCCCTCGATGTTCATCAGGCAACTGGCGTCGAGCCCGACGACGAGCTCGGCGCCTGTCGCGAGGATGTGATCGACCTTCTCGTCGACCATGGCGGTCGAAATGTGCGGCATCTTGACGGCGAACGTGCCGCCGAAGCCGCAGCACTGCTCCGCGCCGGGCAGCGGCACGTACTCGAGCCCGGCGATCATGCCCAGGAGCCGCTCGGGCTGCTCCACGACGCCGAGCAGCCGCCGCGCGTGGCAGGAATGGTGCAGCGTCGCCGTCCCGCGCCGGGCGACGGGCAGCTCCTCCACGCCGAGGACGTCGACGAGGAACTCCGAGAACTCGTAGGTGCGCGCCGCCAGCGCCTTGGCGTCCGCCTCTTCCGCTTCACCGGCGAAAAGGTCGGGGAAGCCGTCGCGGACCATCGCCGCGCACGATCCGGAGATCGAGACCACGTTCTCGCTGCCGGCGAAGGCGCGCAGGAACGCCCGCGCCGTGCTGCACGCGGAGTCGCGGAAGCCCGAGTTGTAGGCCGGCTGGCCGCAGCACGTCTGGCCGGCCGGGAAGTCGACCGCCACGCCGAGGTCCCGCAGCACCTGCACGGCGGCGACGCCGACGCGCGGGTACAAGGCGTCGCCCAGACAGGTGATCATCAGCGACGCCCTCGTTGCAGTCACGGCTTCACCGCGCCTCGGAGTGGAAGGGCTAGAACAGGTCGAGCAGGTCGCCGGGGACGGCAGCCATGTGATCTGGAGATGCGCGCCGCAGACGCTCCGCGCCGTGCCAGCCCCACGCGGCCCCCACGGTGACGGCGCCGGCGGCGCGCGCCTCCACCATGTCGCCGATGGTGTCACCGACGTACCAGGCCGGGAGCGACTCGCCGAAGCGGCGACGGACGGTACGGATCTTGCGCGTCTTGCTCGGCTCGTGGTCGCCGCCGAGCACCTCGACGACGCCGCGCACGCCGTGCGCGGCCAGGATGCGCTCGACCATCGCCGTGCGGCTCGATGTGATCACGAAGAGTGGATGGGCGGCGGCGAGCCGCTCGACCACCTCCGCCATGCCGGGGAACAACTCGGGCACGGGGGTCGCGCCGATCGCGTCCTCGACATCCTCCACCACGGCAGGAGGCACTCCGGCCGTGGCGAGCGCGGCGAACCAGTTGTCCTCCGTGAAGTCGACGAACTGCTTGCACGTCGCCAGGTGCCCGAGGCCGTGGGCGCGGAAGGTGCGCTCGTAGGCGCGGCACTGGTCGTCGAGAGAGTCGGCGATGACGCCGTCGAAGTCGAACATGAGCAGTTTGCGCTGTCGCGGCTCGGCCATATCCGCCGGCGAGCCTATCGGCCCGCGCCCGCGCGGGGCAACCCGCCGGCCGCCGCCACCCTCTGGAGGCACGGCGGTGCCGCCGGCCCTACTCCGCGTCGTCGGGCACCTCGGTCGGCCACGTTGCCAGGGCGGTCGCCACGAGGTGGTGGCACAGCCGGCCGGCGGCCTCGCCGCAGGTGCACGACCACCGCAGCCCGTCGGCGCCGAGCCTCAGCTCCGAGGTCTGCATCGGCGAGCCGGCCACCTCCGCCCGCAAGTGCTTCTCGTCGCGCTCCAGGATCCGTACCGAGCCGTGCTCGGCCGCCGCGGCGCCGTCGACGTACGCCTTGGGCGGCGCCAGATCGAGCAGCGTCTTCTCGGTCAGATAGTCGTCCAGCGATGTCATGAGCGTCCTCTCGTGCTGGTTTGCAGCCGCCGCAAGCACCCAGTCACCGTGGCGGCGCGGGCGCCGTTGCCGACCTGCGGCTGAGGTGTACGTGCCCTGAGCCCGATCATCCCTAACGGCCCGCCGGCGTGCCGACGGGCGCCCGCCGGCCGGCTTCACGTCCGATCCAAAGACGGGGGATGGGCCGCGGCGACCGTTCTCGCAGTCGCCGCGGCCCACGTGGGGCCGACGGCACCCGGGCGCTGGAGGGGTATCGCCCGGGCAAGTGGGACGCCGTCTCGGTGGGGGGGCACCGTACTGCAGTCGGGTCCCGGCGACTGGGGGGAGCCGCCTGTGCCGTCATATGGCTCAAGGGTAGTGTGCTCAGCGGAGATGAAGTGCGTGTTGCGCGCGCGTTGCGTCGTGTTGCGCGTGCCCTCTGGGGATGAGCGGCCACGGCGCTGCACGTCTCCGGCTCGCGCTCCGTTCGCGCAGCGCTCCCTACGCCCTCGGCCGCCAACGTCGTTTGCCGCGGTCCGCCAAAGGTGACAAGTCGGTATGGCAAGCGAAGCGACATCCGCCGCGGCGACCGGAAGGCGCGTGCAGCACGAGATGCTGGACGAGGGCCGCAGGCTGGTCGATGCGGCGCGTGCGGAGGGACTCACGCTGCGGTTGCTCGGCGGCCTCGCGGTGCGGGAGCACTGCCGCTCCAGCGCGCTGTGCGAGCGCGACTACTCCGACCTCGACATGGTCGCGCCCGCCCGCCAGGTGCGGCGCCTGGTGGCGCTGTTCGCCCGCTACGGCTACGCCGAGAACCACGACGTCAGCTCGGCGACGGCCAATCAGGAGCTACAGTTCGTGCGCCCCTGCACGCACGGCGGCGGGCCGGGGGCCAGCCCCGCTCACGCCGACGACCACGTCGACGTCTTCCTCGACACCTTCCGCATGGACCACGACATCGCCCTCGGGCGACGTCTCGAGATCGAGCCCTACACCGTGTCGCTGAGCGACCTCCTGCTCAGCAAGCTGCAGATCTTCCGGCTCGAGGAGAAGGACCTGCGCGACGTCGTCACTCTGCTCGGAGACGTCGACGTGGGCGCAGAGGATGCGCCGGGGCTGATCAACGGCAGCTACATCGGCCGGCTCTGCGCCGACGATTGGGGTCTGTTCTACGACGTCGCGACCAACCTGGCGCGCGTCGAAGAAGGCGCCGCCACGCTCGACCTCAGCGACGCGCAGGCGGCGCGCGTGCGCAGCGGCGTCGCGCGCCTCATCGGCGCCATCGATGGCGCGCCCAAGAGCGTGCGCTGGCGCCTGCGCGCCCGCGTCGGCACGCGCAAGGCGTGGCACAGCGCGATCGACGATCAGGAGTGACGCGCTCGGCGGCGCTCGGCCCGCGCAGGCCCGCGCGAGCGCCGCCCGCTCAGCCGGCTTCGCGCGCCGTGAGCCTCGCCACGATCTTGCCGATCTCGGCATCCTGGGCGGCGAGGTGCGCCTGGATCTGCCGGGCCTCGTGGAGGACGGCGTCCGCATCCTTGTAGGTCGCCTCGGCGCGCGCGTCGGCGGCCGCAGCCTGCACGTTCTGCCCGACGATGATGATCGGCAGCAGCACAAGCTGCAGGAAGGTCTGGGCGATCCAGGCGACGATGATCAGCGAGTTGCCGCTCTTGAACGC
>Ga0073936_10002760_pt1 | contig 25872 bp, 24 predicted proteins | sample AliMusrvi5mmetaG_FD_87041 | JGI IMG/M metagenome (GOLD analysis project Ga0073936, IMG submission 87041) | Freshwater lake bacterial and archeal communities from Alinen Mustajarvi, Finland, to study Microbial Dark Matter (Phase II) - Alinen... | ecosystem: Environmental > Aquatic > Freshwater >...
GCGCTCGAGATCGGGCAGACGCTGCCGGGGCTGAACTCCGTGAACGTGGCGATCATCGCCGGGCGCAGGCTGGCGGGAGCGCGGGGGGCGATCGCCGCGGCGACCGGGCTCGTGATCCCCGGCGCGGTGATCCTCGTGATCCTCGGCCTGCTCTACGTCCGCTTCCGCAACAACCGGGATGTCGCCGCCGCGCTGGCGGGCATCGCCGCGGCGGCCGTGGGCCTGCTCCTGCAGGTCACGCTCAAGATCGGGGCGAAGCAATTTCTGAACCCGCTCGACCTGTTTTTTGTCCTGCTGACGTTCGTTCTCGTCGGCCTCTTCCACGTGTCGCTGCCGGTCGCGCTGTTCCTGATCGCCCCGTTTGCGATCATCCTGCGCCGCCCGCGCAAGGAGGCCGCCAAATGAGAGAGCTCGTCAGCCTCCTGAATGTTTTCTGCCTGCTCTCGCTGCTCGCGGTCGGCGGCGGCAGCGCGGTCCTGCCGCAGATGGAGCACGAGACGGTCACCGTCCACAAATGGGTTTCGGCCGACGATTTCGCCACCATCTACAGCCTCGGGCAAATGGCTCCGGGGCCCAATATGTCCATGGTCGGTCTCATCGGTTTCAAGGCCGCCACCCACGACGGCATGCCCGGCGGATGGGCTTTCGCTGCCATGATCGTCGTCCTCCTCGCGTTCTACCTGCCTTCGAGCTTCCTCACCTATGCGGTCAGCCACATCTGGGATTCCTTTAAGGAGAACCCTTGGCGCGATTCGATCCAGGCAGGCATGGCCCCGATCACGATCGGCCTGATGCTCGCCGGCGTCTATGCCGTGGGAAAAACCGCGAGCTTCAATCCCGAGCACAGCTTCCACTTCAACACCCTCACGGTCTCGATCGGGCTCGCCGTCACGGCCTGGCTGTTTCTCCTCCGCACCAACCCCGCCCTGCTCATCCTGCTCGGCGGTGCCGTCGGCTGGTTTTTCCTCCGCGGAATCTAGGGGACTCCCTGCATAATTGACACATGCACCCAAACGCGCTTTCATCCCCCGGATGATCAGATTTTCAGTCCTCCTCTGCCTGGTGCTGGCAGTCGCCGGTTGCTCGACTCCGGAGGGGCCGGCGAACAGGCTCGAGAAAGCCAACATCCTGCCGCTGGCGCTGGATGATTCCTACCAGTTCCGCAAAATCCAGCAGATCACCTACGACAACACGAAGATTGTGCCGCCAACCACCAGCGAGGCGGCCGCTTTCGAAAGGGCACGAACCTACTGGGGGGCGATCGACTCCCGGGAGCTGGCCGAGAGGAACGGCAACTATTACAGCTTCTTCTGGCGGGCGAAGAACCTCTCCGACGTCACCGTCCGTTTCGAATACCGGCAGGCGGGGCTGTCCAATTATGTCTTGGCCAAGGAACGTTATTATCCCGGGGTGCGGGGATCCCGCAAATCCACCTTTGAAGTCACCGGAGACGAGTTTCTGGAAAGCGGGCGTGTGACATCTTGGCGGGTTCTTATGATTGTTGACGGAAAAATCGTGGCGATGCGCCAGTCCTACGTATGGAACTAGCCATCATTTGACACGGCTGCCCGCACGGGGCAAATTGTGTCGGTTCATTGTGAGCATCCCTTCTTCGGTTCTTGTCGGCAGCCTCGGTCGCACGGTTTGGCTCAAAGTCAACGGGCGGGGAACATTCCAGAACAGCCCTGGCGTCAAGGAGTTTGTCAAACAGATGATCCAGAGAGGCCACCGGGAGTTTGTGGTCGATCTCGATGCCTGCGAGCTGATGGATTCGACCTTCATGGGCACCCTGGCTGGCGTCGCGCTGCGGCTCCGCGAAATCGGCCAAGGCGGGCTCCGGACGGTCAACGTGAATGCCCGCAACGCCTCCCTTCTGGAAAACCTCGGGCTCGACCAGCTTTTTTCCGTGGAAACCGGCCACGCCACGAACGCCCCGGCAACCCTGCGGCAGGCAGAAACGGCCGGTGCCGGTGACGACAAAGAGACGGTCCTCGAGGCCCACGAGGCCTTGATCGAGGCGGACGCCCACAATGCCGTGAAGTTCAAAGATGTCGTGGAATACCTGCGCCAGGAACTGGCGCAGGAGAACAGAGCCGACGATTGACGCGGATCATTCTTGATCCTTCGCGTCCCGTTTCGGATATTGCCAAGCTCAGGGCCCATGTGGACTTATATTTATTTCCTGCTGTTCTTCGTGACATTCGTCGCCCTTTTGGTCGTGCTCAATGCATTTACCAAGAAGGTCAGCGAACTGGAGCGCCAGCGTGCCGAGATCGAGGTCGAGGAGGACCGGGTCTTCGACTTTCTGCACGGGCTCGGCGAGGCGTTCTCCGAGGGGGTCCGCAGTTCGGAACTCCACCGCCTCATCGTCGAGAGCGCCGTGAGGATCCTGGACGCTCAGGGCGGCGCCCTCTACCTGGCGGACAAAAACGACACCACGATCTCCCCGGCGTTTATTTCCAAGGGATGCCCGCCGATGGTCGATGTTCCGCAGCACATTCTGGACCAGTCCGCCATCACGCCCGTGGCGATCGAGAGCTACCTGCGGCTGCATCCTGTCCGGCGCGGCGAGGCCATCATCGGCAAATGCTGGGAAAGCGGCCACGCCCGCGTGCTCGAAGCATCCGACGACGACGCCCGCCCGGGGGCGGACGGAATCACATCCGCGCTGGTCGGCCCCCTGGTTTACCGGCGCAAAATCCTCGGAGTGCTCGGCCTGGCCAACGGGCCGATGAGCACGCCCTTCAGTGTTGCGGACCTGAAGGTTTTCAAAGCGATCACCGAGCAGGGGGCGTTCGCGCTCTACAACGAGGTGGTTTATCTCGAAGCCGGGGAGAAGAAGCGGATGGACCACGACCTCGAGATTGCCCGGGAGATCCAGGGCATCCTGCTCCCCTCCTCATCGCCGGTGGTGCCGGGGTATGAGTTGAGCGGCGTCAACATCCCCGCCCGGCAGGTGAGCGGAGACTATTTCGACTACATCCGCATGGATCCCTCGCGGCTGGGAGTGGCCATCGCGGATGTCTCTGGAAAAGGTGTTCCCGCTTCCCTGATCATGGCGATGTGCCGCAGCGTGCTCCGGAGCGAAGCGGTCAACAAAACTTCGGCATCCGAAGTTCTGCGCCGGGTCAACCGCCAGCTCTATCCGGACATCAAGGAGGACATGTTCATCAGCATGGCCTACCTGATTCTGGATGCCGACGGCCGGCAGGTGACGCTGGCGCGGGCCGGGCACGATGCCCCGCTTCTCTACCGCGCCGGCACCAAGGAGGTCGAAAAACTCACCCCGAAGGGGATGGCACTGGGGATTGACAGCGGGGAGGTCTTCAATAGAGTGTGCGCCGACTTCAGTTTCACGCTGGAGAAAGGGGATTGCATCCTGCTCTACACCGACGGCGCCACCGAAGCGCTTGATCAGGAGGGCTTGGAATACGGCCTTCCCCGCCTGGTCCAGGGCCTGCAGGCGAGTGCGCCGCACGGCGCCGCCAGCGTGGTGAGGTATGTGGCCGACGATGTGAAGACATTCGTCGGCAGCCATCCCCAGCACGACGACATCACACTGATCGCCATCGCCAAGACATGAAAAAACACGAACCCAAACCCTCGGATGAAGCTTCTGCAACCCCTGCGGAGGCCCCTTGCGCCCAGGAGGAAGCCCCGGATTTTCAGGCCGAGGCCGCCCGGTTCAAGGACCTCGCGATGCGAGCCCAGGCCGATCTCGACAACTACCGCAAGCGCGCGGTCCGCGATAAGGAAGAAGCGATCCGCTACGCGAACACCAGTCTCCTGGAAAAGCTGCTGCCCGTCCTGGACAATTTCGAACTCGGGTTGGAAGCCGCGCGCACCGCGCCCGACACCGCTTCGATCATCCAAGGGATGTCCATCGTGCAGAAGCAGCTTCAGGATTTTCTCAAAGCCCACGGAGTCGAGACCGTCCCGGCCGAAGGCCAGGTCTTTGATCCGGGCCACCACGAGGCAGTAGCCCAGGAACACAGCCTCGGCGTTCCAGAAGGTCACGTTGTCCGCCTGCTCCGCAAGGGATACAAGCTCAAAGATCGCCTGCTTCGAGCCTCGAGTGTCACCGTTTCCAAAGGTGCCGCCGAATGAGCCGCAACAAGCGCGACTATTACGAGGTTCTCGAGGTCGAACGCTCCTCCACGGAGGAGGAGATCAAGCGTTCCTACCGCAAGCTCGCGGTCAAATTCCATCCGGACAAAAATCCCGGCGACCACGAAGCCGAGGAAAGGTTCAAGGAACTCGGCGAGGCTTACGATGTCCTCATGGAGCCGCAGAAGCGCGCGGCCTACGACCGCTACGGCCACGCGGCCTTCCAGCAGGGCGGCATGGGCGGAGGTGGAGGGTTTCACGATCCTTTCGATCTCTTCCGGGAGGTCTTCGGTGCCGGCGGAGGAACGGGCGGAATTTTCGATCACTTTTTCGGCGGTGGCGGCGGCGACGCCTCTGGCCGTCAGCGGGGGGCAGACCTGCGCTACGACATGCAGATCACGCTCGAGGAAGCGGCTTTCGGCGCGGAAAAGGAAATCGAGATCCGCAAGCTCGACGCCTGCGAATCCTGCGACGGCTCGGGCGCCCAGAAAGGATCAAAAGCCGTGACCTGCCCGACCTGCCGGGGACGCGGCCAGGTCGTGGCGTCGAGAGGATTTTTCCAGGTGGCGCAAACGTGCCCGCAGTGTCACGGGACCGGACGGATCATCGAAAAACCCTGCAAGTCCTGCCACGGCGAGGGCCGGATCGAGAAGACTTCACGCGTGAAAATCAAAGTTCCCGCAGGCATCGACGGAGAATCCCGCCTGAGGAGTTCCGGCGGCGGCGAGGCCGGCCTGCGCGGCGGACCTGCGGGCGACTTGTATGTGGTCCTCCACGTCAAGGAGCACGATGTCTTCGTCCGCGACGGGATGGACTTGCGGTCCGAAGTCCCGCTTCCATTCACAACCGCCGCCCTCGGAGGCGAAATCCGCGTGCCCACGCTCGAAGGGGCCGTGAATTTAAAAATCCCTGCCGGCACCCAGAGCGGCGCGGTCTTCCGCGTTCGCGGCCACGGGATGCCCGCCCTCCACAGCGCGGCGCGCGGGGACATTCTCACCCACGTGCAGGTCGAGGTCCCCACCCGCCTCAACAGCGAGCAGCGCGAGGCGCTGGCCCGGTTTTCTGAACTCTGCGGCGCGGAGAACAGCCCGATCCACAAGGGGTTCTACGAGCGGCTGAAGGATCTCTTCAGTTGATAGGAGATTACTCGACCGTGACGCTCTTGGCGAGGTTTCTGGGCTTGTCCACATCGCAGCCGAGGGCGACGGCGATGTGGTAGGCGAGGAGCTGGAGCGGGATCGTGGCGAGGATCGGGGTGAGGTAATCCGGCGCGTGCGGGATGAGGATCACGTCGTCGCAGATTTTCGCGAGCGCGGTGTCGCCCTCGGTGCCGATCGCGATGACCGGGCCTTTGCGGGCTTTGACCTCTTCGATGTTGCTGATGTTTTTGTCGAAGACGGCGTCCTGCGGGGCGATGAAGAGCGAGGGGGTTTCCTCGGTGATCAGGGCGATGACCCCGTGCTTGAGCTCGGCGCTCGGATATCCTGAGGACGAAATATAGCTGATCTCCTTGAGCTTGAGCGCGCCCTCGAGGGCGACCGGGTAATTCGCCTGGCGTCCCATAAACAGGAAATTTTTCGACCGCGCATACTTTCGCGCGATCTTTTCGATCTGCGCGTCGAGTTCGAGGGTTTTCGTGATGAGGTCGGGGAGCTTTTCCATCTCGGCGATGATCATCCGTCCCTCCGCGTGGCTGAGGTGCCGGATCCGGCCGAGCAGCAGGCCGAGCAGGGTCATGATCGTGAGCTGGGAGGTGAAGGATTTTGTGGCGGCCACACCGATCTCCGGCCCGGCATGCATGTAGGCCCCGCCGTCGCTTTCCCGGGCGATCGTGCTGGCGACGTTATTGCAGATCCCGAGCGTACGGTGGCCCTTTCTCTGGCTCTCCCTCAATGCCGCCAGCGTGTCGGCGGTCTCGCCGCTCTGGCTGATCACGAAGACGAGCGTGTCCCGGTCGAGCGGGAGATTGCGGTAGCGGAATTCGCTGGCGAATTCGCACTCGACCGGAATGTGCGCGAGCGACTCGATGAGATACTCGCCCGCCAGAGCCGCGTGGAAGGCGGTCCCGCACCCGATGAGCACGATGCGGTCCACCGCGCGCAGCTCGGCATTCGTCATGTCGAGCCCGCCGAGCTTGGCCGTGGCCTCCTCCGAGGAGAGACGACCGCGCATGGCGTCCCTCACCGAGTTGGGCTGCTCGTAAATTTCCTTGAGCATGAAATGCGGGAAATGCCCTTTGTCCACAGCGTCCGCGCTGAACTCCACCTTGCTGATCTGGAAGTCCGCCCCGGATCCCGAGACGGTCGAAATTTCAAACCCGTCCTGCTGGAGGGCCACGACCTCGTAATCGTTCAAATAAACGACCTCCCGCGTGTGCGCCACGATCGCGCTGACGTCGCTCGCCAGGAAATGCTCGTGCGCGCCGATGCCGAGCACGAGCGGGCTGCCCCGGCGGGCCCCGACCATCACGCCGGGGACATCGGCATGGAGAACCGCGATCCCGTAGGTCCCGATCACCTGCCTGAGCGCCAGTCGGACCGCCTCGACCAGCCCGGCTTTGTCCCGACGGCCCGCACGGTCGAACTCGTCGCCCACCAGGTGCGCCAGCACTTCGGTGTCAGTCTGCGAGACAAACGTGTGCCCGTGTTCGGCCAGTTGCTCGCGGAGTTTCTGGTAGTTCTCGATGACGCCGTTGTGGACGAGGGACAGCCGCCCGCTCTGGTCGGTGTGGGGGTGGGCGTTTTCCTTCGTGACCCCCCCGTGCGTCGCCCAGCGGGTGTGGCTGATTCCGGTGTGGCCATGCACCGGATCCTCCTGAATGACTTCCGCAAGGCTCGCGATGCGTCCCACCGCCTTCCGGATCTGGAGCGGCCCGCCGTTCAGAATGGCGACCCCTGCCGAATCATACCCGCGATATTCCAAGCGGCGCAACCCGTCGAGAAGCACCGGGAGCGCCTCGGAACGGCCAATATATCCAACAATTCCACACATAGAGATTTTGAACCGTGACAACTTGCGGGCGGTTGGGCAAGATTCATTTCCCTCTATGAGCCTTCCGCTAAATGCACTTCCGACTTCAAAGACCCTCGCCGTCATCATGGGAGGGGGCGCTGGAACGCGCCTTTTCCCGCTGACGCAAGAGCGATCCAAACCCGCGGTCCCGCTCGGCGGCAAATACCGCCTGGTCGATATCCCGATCAGCAACTGCCTCAATTCCGGGCTCCGCGGGATCTACATCCTCACCCAGTTCAACAGCACCTCGCTCCACCGGCACATCAACTCGAGCTACAAGTTCGACGACTTCACCCCGAGCTTCGTCGAGATCCTGGCGGCCCAGCAAACCCCGGAGGGCTCACGGTGGTATCAGGGAACAGCGGACGCCGTGCGGCAGAACATGCGGTATTTCCTCGAGCACCCCTACGAATACTACGTGATCCTCAGCGGGGACCAGCTCTACCGCATGGACTACCGCGACATGCTGCGCCAGCATGTCGAAACCGGTGCCGACCTCACGATCGCAACCATCCCGGTCGCCCGCCAGCCCGCGACCGGGTTCGGGATCATGCTCACGGACGAAAACCGGCGCATCGAAAAATTCGTGGAGAAACCAAAGGACCCGGCGGTCCTCGACTCGCTGAGGATCCCGCCCGACCTGCTGAAAACGATCGGGCAGCCGGTCGAGGCGGACCTTTACCAGGCCTCGATGGGAATCTATATTTTCAAGCGATCGGTTCTCGAGGCCTGCCTGGACAACGACTACGTGGACTTCGGAAAAAACATCATTCCGGCCGCGATCAGCCAGTTCAAGGTGATGGCGTTCATTTTCCAGGGCTACTGGGAGGACATCGGAACGATCGACGCGTTTTACGAGGCGAACCTCTCCCTCGCCGACACTAACCCGCAGTATAGTTTTTACGTTCCCGGAGCGCCGGTTTTCACGCAACCGCTCTTCCTGCCCGCGAGCAGAATCGCCTCGGCAAAAGTCACCGGCTCGATGATCTCGGACGGCTGCATCATCGGGGACGCCACGATCGAACGCTGCGTGCTGGGGATCCGCAGCATCATCCAGTCCGGCTCCACGTTGAAAAACACCATCATGATGGGAGCCGACTTCTACGAGTCCGATGTGCGCAAGCCCGACGCGGACGTGCCCGCCATCGGGATCGGGCGGGATTGCGTGATCAACGGGGCCATCATCGACAAGAATGCCCGGATCGGAAGCCATGTCGTCATCAGCCCCGAAGGAAAATCCCAGGATCTCGACGGGGACGGCTACTACATCCGCGACGGGATCGTCGTGGTGCCGAAAAACAGTGTCATTAAAGACGGAACTTGGATATAGCGGAGGGCATGAGATTTTTTGCACGTCTGGTCCCGGGGGTATTTTTCGTTCTGACGCTTGCCGGCTGTTTCTTCGACCATCCCCTGACTACCGTCCCATCCAAGGATATGAACACTTGGGTTTTGGGTGTCTGGGAGTCAACGGATGACAAGGGGCGCGTCTCGCGTGTCATGGTGACCCCGATCAAAGCCGACCGCTATGCGGTCCAGCTTACGGTGCCTGGAAAAAAGCCGAAGGAAGTCAAACGCTACGAATTCGAGGCATGGCCCTCCAAGGTGGGCGACACCCTTTTCCTCAGCCTGCGATGCCTGACTAGTCCCGGGGACATCCCGACCGGATCGCACGTTTTTGCGCAGGTCCAGTTGCTCGACCAGAACCATGTGAGGACGCACGGGCTACAATTGGATTCCCCGTCCTCCGCATCCAGCTTTGAACTCCGCAAGGAAGTCCGGAACAAACTCAAGGACCACTCGCTCTACACAGGCACCCCGAGTGTCGCCTGGTCGCGGGTCGCGGAAGTTTTCTGGAGCACCAACGGCGGCGACCCGGTCTTCAAACCGATCCGCAATCAAATGGGTGTCGTTTGGGGGGCCGACGAAACGAAAGATCCCACCGAGAAGCTGTTCCGCAACCCTTACAACCACTAGCCGCACTGCGGCGCGGAATGGAAAACCCTGACTATTCCGCCCTGGAGGCAAGAATGGGGCGGGACCTCCTCGCCGAGCGACTGCTGAAACAGGCCGGAAAATCTGCCCACCTCGTCCACCAGGCCGAGGGGATCTTCGGGTTGGAGCGGTTCTTCCCGCTGGATTCGCTGGTCTCGCTCTGCCTCTCGATGTCCGGCCTTGGACCCCTCGCCCGGCGGAATTTTTTGGACGTGCGGATCACGGCCCGTGAATGGATCCTGCCGCATCTTCCCGCAGCATTTGACGGGTTCCGGCTGCTTCACCTGACAGACCTTCACCTGGATCTGGACGCGGCGCTGACGCCTGTCATCGAACGGCTCGTGCGCGCGACGCCTCACGACGCGGCAGTCATCACCGGGGATTTCAGAAACAAAACCGACGGCGATTACGAGCCGTGCCTAGGCGAGACGGAACGGGTCGTGAAAGCGCTCGCTCCGAGGAGATGGGGGGTTCTCGGCAACCACGACTTTGTGGAGATGGTGCCATCGCTCGAAGCCGCCGGCCTCCCGATCCTCCTGAACGAGGTGGCGGCCATCGAACGGCAGGGGGAAAAACTCTGGATCGCCGGCATCGATGACCCGCATTTTTACAAGACCCACTCGCTCGAAAAAGTCCGCGCGGAAGTCCCCCGCGAGGGATGCGCCATCCTGCTCTCCCACAGCCCGGAAACCTACGAGGCGGCGGAACCACTGGGCTTCGACCTTCAATTGAGCGGTCACACGCACGGCGGCCAGCTCTGCCTGCCCGGCGGAACCCCGCTGGTCCTGCCCTGCAAGATTGACAGGCGGTTCGCCTGCGGCCCGTGGCGGCACGGGCGCCTCCAAGGCTACACCTCGCCCGGGACCGGAAGCTGCGGCGTTGCCGCGAGGCTCAACTGCCCGCCGGAGATCACCCTGCACGTATTGAACGCGGACAGGCATCGCGGCAAAATGTGACCGGAAGATGCGGGGTGGGGGCAAGCCGTCGTGCAGCGGTCCCGCCACGTGTTTGCACGGCATCCCTTATCCGCTTTCGTCGCAAATGCTTGAACTGGGGAACTCCACGGTCACCTTCGTTCCCCTCTCCCGCTCGGCCCGGACGGTGCCGCCGATCTGTTTGGAGAGAACGCGGACAAGCCTCAGCCCGAGGCTGGGTGAGTTTTCGAAATCGATCGAGTCGGGCAAACCCAGCCCATCATCATGAACAACCAGCACCGCCCGCCCTTCGTCCACGCGGAAAGTCACGACCACCTTCCCTCTGGCTTTCCCGATAAATGCATGCCTCATGACATTGGTGAGCAGTTCGTTCAGAATGAGTCCTAGCGGCTGGCACTTTTCCGCGCTCAACAGGCAATTCTCAATCGATTTTTCAAGGCTCACCGGGACGTTTCCAGTAAAGCTCGCAACAATCGCCACCGCCAATGAAGAGAGGTAGGATTGGCTGAAGACGGAAAGGTAGTCGGAAGATTTTTGCAGCTTTTCGTAAAGCATCATCATGCTCTGCACACGGTTGGCAGCCTCCAGCAGGGTTACCCGCCCATCAGCTCCGGATTCCGCACTTGCCTGAAGGATCAGAAGGCTATTGATCGAATACAAAACGTTCTTGATCCGGTGATGCACCTCCTCAAGAAGCCTCTCCTTATCACCCAGCAGGGTTTTGATCTTGGCTTCTGCGCGTTTGCGCTCCGTGATTTCGATCGAGTATCCCGCAAGCAGTTTATTGCCTCCCTGGCTAATGGGAAATTTGATGGTGGAATACTGGCGGCCATTGAATTCTTCCTCCAGGGTCAGGACCTGGTTGCCAGAGACGACCTCCCAGTCATCTCTTGTCATTTTGGATGCAAACGCGACGGGGAACAAATTCTCCATCGTTTTACCGGTCATCTGCGAGCCCGGGATCCCGACGAGGTCGACGAAACTTTCACTTGCGAACAGGACACGGCTTTCCCGTTCGGTCACCTGCTTCAGGAAGACATGAATGGGCGAATGCCGCATGAACAGAGCGAGTTGTTCTTGGATCTCCCTGAGATCAGCCGCCATCTCTTTCTGCTCGGTGACGTCCTGAATGGTTCCCATCATGGTGAGAGGAGCTCCCGAGGGATCAAAGGCGACAGTGCCAAGACCGTGCATCCATCTTATCTCGCCGTCAGACTGCCGCAGGATCCGGTATTCCTTATTAAACGGCTTTTGCCGGCTGATGACCTCTTCCTGCAGGTATTGCCACATCCTCCCTTGATCTTCCGGATGGATGATCGCGAGCCAGCTCTTCAGATTCAGCGGGGTGGAGTCGGCGAGGCCAAAAATCCGTTTCATCTCAACGGAGATTTCCCAGGTGTTTCTCGTAAAATCCCCCCGATAGGAGCCGATGTTGGCGGCGCGCTGCAATTCTGTAAGGACATGCTCCTGGTGCCACCGATCCTCCCGCAAGCGCGATTCCTTGGAAATATCGCGGAACACGAGCAAGACCCCCGTGATTTTCCCCAGGCTGTCCTTGATCGGGGCCGCTGAATCTTCGACCAGATGCACCGTGCCATCCTTGGCGCGGAGGCTGGATGATCTGGTGCATCCGACAACTCCGCCGGTTTCGAGCACGTCATGGACAGGATGTCTTGCCGGAGGGCCGGACTCGCCATTCGTGATGGGGGCCACATCCCGGACAGGCTTCCCCAACGCGTCCGTCAAGTTCCACCCTGTCAGGTTCTGCGCGATCGGATTGATGCGGGTAATGCGTCCGGCGGCATCCGTAGCGATCACGGCATCGCCGATAAAATCGAGGGTTGTCTGGAGATGCTCCCTCTCCACCTCAAGCCTGGAGTTTGCCAGGAACAGCCTGAGCGCCATTTTGATCGAGGCATCGAGCATCGTGCCGTCCGAATCCTTGACGACGTAGCCATACGTCGAGATTTTTTCGGTCTGCGCGAGAATCTTCGGGTTGGAGTGGGAGGAAAGAAAGAGCACCGGCACTTGGTGGCTCTTGAGAATCTCGGTCGCCGTCTCCGGACCGCTCAGCCTCCCTGACCCCAAATCAATGTCCATGAGGATAAGGTCGATTTCCGGCTCGCTGTTGCAAATCTCAAGCGCCTGTTCCCCCGTCCCTGCCACCACGACCTCATACCCGTAACCTTCGAGCATCGCCTGTTCCTTCAGAGCGATCATGGCGTCATCATCGACGAGAAGGAGTCTCGGCGGACGGCCTGGCTTGTCAGAAAGCGGCTTCTCGGAAACCGGGAGGGCTCGCGGCCCTGGATTCCTCGGAAGTCGCGTTTTCACTTTGTTTTCCTAACGGGCCCGACTGGAGATGTCCACCGCTATCGCCCAAGAAGAACAAATCTAACGAGGCTGGCACCGCTCTCCTACAAACTCCACGGAGAAAGAGAGCAGCGAAAGCCCCAAGACAAGCAAGGTGACCGCGAAAAGCAACGGGCTGATCAAAACCAAGAAACAGAGTCCCCAACCCGATCTCCCGAGATTTTCTTGGGGATGAAAGAGTCTTTTCACTGCGGAAACCCGGAAAAAAAGAAGTAAGAAATGAGCAGAACGAGACACCAGATGAAGTTGTGAAACGCGCTGGCTGGGCGATCTCTGAAAATGGAGACTAACCCGATAAAACCAAAGGCGGCAGCAGAGCTCAGGATGACCATGGGATGTCTTGTTGTCGGCTCGGGTTCACACTGGAGAGGACGGTTGCAAGACTTCAGAGGATCTGAGTCCCCAAGCACAACCTTCGCCCCTATCGCTCACTCCCCAGTGTGTTCCCTTTTCCCCCCAAAAAAGTCGGTTTTGGAACAGGAGCCTGTTTGGCTGAAGGATAGAGATGCACCCTGAATATTCAATCAGGCGCCCACTGATTGCCTCATCAGGAAATTCCCGACGCCCTGTCCCGCGACCATTTCGATCACCGTCCCAGGAGCCACTGCCAGATAATCGATATGCCCGCATTTTGTGCAAACCGTCTGGGTCTGCCCCTTTCGTGGACCGGTGCTGATGGGCTTCGGTTCGCTCATTGACTCACCGCAGTGCTTACATGTTTTGTTCATACAGTTTCCTCCAAAGAGCCGCTTGGTTCGTGATCCTCGCCCGTGAAGCAATGGCGCTTGCTCCAGTCCAGTTTTTCAGCGAGGTCGGCTTTGCGGAACGGCTTGGACAAAAATCCATCCATTCCGGCCGCGAAGCAGAGTTCGCGCTCGCCGGCTGTCACATTTGCGGTCATGGCGATAATCGGAACGTGTTGCCCTGCTGCCGCCTCGACTTCCAGGATCGCTTTCGTGGCGTCAAGCCCGTCCATCACAGGCATCACCACATCCATCAGGATCGCAGAATATTTTCCCGGCAGGAACGACCCGACGGCTTCGGCTCCATCCGAGGCGAAATCGGGATGGTAACCGAGAATCTCGAGCATTTTACCGGCAAGGAGACTGCACCCCTCGTCGTCATCAACGACGAGCACGTGATCATCCGCTGGGGGGCCAAGTGTCCTGTCGTTCCTGCGGTCCATCCGGAAAAAAAGGTGGACGCCTTCGCGCATCGCAACCCTGCGCATTTCCTCGTGGGCAGAGGGATTTCCACTAACAGTTTTCGAGAAAAGAGCGGCCAAGAACGGATGGCGTCCCTTGCCGAGCGATGTCCACATCGCGATCCAGTCCTTGAGTTGTCGAGGCAGGCTCTTTGGGTCGGTGACCGAGAGGATAACAACGTCCGCCGTTGCCGCTGCAATGCCCTCGGCATTCAAAATCTCCGGGATTTTCAGCATGTTCAAACTCCAGACATGCACGTCAACGGCGAGATCCTGACCGTTGTCCACTTTGGCGATCACTTGATCACAGAACCGCTTCGCGCGCATTCCATCCGCCAACGTTTCGTAGATGATCACAATCCTGATCTTGTCCGGACAGATTGATTTCCAAGGGTCTTCCAAAGATGGTGTCTGGTGGTTGTTCATCTTGCCTCCTTGTTACGGTTTACGTTGTGATATTGCTCCCGATTGAAGAGCGGGGTCAATTGGGAGGCCACTGATCGTGGCATGAGCAAAATCCTGATGCCAATGTTTGGCCGGGATGACCGTTCCCGCACGGCTTATTCCGCGGGCCGGGCCGATAAAGCTCGCAAACGGCGGCATGATGCCTTAGCGGGATCTCAGCGCCTGTTCGTCACCCGGAAAGAATTTCCTGCATGGCAAAGAAAAAAGCGAAAACCAAGAAACGGATTTATCTCCTCGAGGACCACGGGATTGTGCGCGAGGGCCTGAGGGGCCTCATCGAGCAAGAACCAGACATGGAGGTCTGCGGCGACGCTGGCAGCGCGGCGGAAGCGTTCACCGCGGTCGCGGCTCTCCGGCCCGATGCCATCATCACCGACATTTCGATGCCGGGCATGAATGGCATCGAGTTTATCAAAAACTTGAAGGCGCTTGCCCCGGAGATCGCCACCGTCGTCCTCTCGATGCACGACGAGAGCGACTACGCCGAGCGCGCGCTCCGCGCCGGGGCAGCCGGATACGTGATGAAAATGGAGAGCGCCGGTGAAGTCATTATCGCCCTGCGCAAGGCATTCCTCGGCGAGAAACATATCAGCGAGAAGGTCGTCACTTCTCTCCTGCGCAAAGCGCTCGGGAGCCATGGTCCGGCCATCGAAGGACCGTGGTCCCTCGTCGAAACTCTCAGCGACCGCGAACTGGAGGTTTTCGAGCACATCGGTAACGGCAAGGATACCAAGGGCACTGCCGTCTTGCTGGGCGTGAGCCCAAAGACGGTCGAAACGCACCGCATGCACATCAAGGAAAAACTCCGGATCTCCTCCCTCTCCGAACTGATCCGGCAGGCGGCGGTGTGGGTGGATCGGAAAAATTCGGGCGAGTAGAAAGGAGCAAGCCGATCCTCGTCGCCCCGGATCTCTCCCTTCTCTTTTATGCGTTTCCTGCCCGCTTTATTCCTTCTTTCCATCTCCGCCCTGGCTCAATCGGCGGATCTCCGCGAGCAGTTGATCTACTATTCCACCAACCTCGCGGTTGACAAAAACGTGGATGCGCTCGAGGCGGTCATGGCCCGCGGATCCCGGGCCGGCTATACCGGGATCGTGCTCGCCGATTCGAAATTCGGGCGTCTCGGCGACATGGGGCAGCGCTATTTTCAAAACATCGACCGCGTCAAAAAGGCCGCCGCCGCCAATCACCTCCAGATCATCCCTTGCGTTTTCCCCATCGGCTACTCGGAAAGCCTTCTTTCGCACGACCCAGATCTCGCCGAGGGGCTGCCGGTGCGCGGGGCGCTCTATGTGGTGAAAAACGGGGCCGCCGTCCTCGCCCCGGATCCCGCCGTGGAACTCAAGGATTTTTCGGATTTGTCGAAGTGGCAGTTTCACGATGAAACCGTCGTGGCCGAAGCCGGCGGCGGCGTCAAAACCACCGACCCGGCAGGCCGAAATTCCCGCATCGAGCAGCCAGTGGCCGTCCACCCCTTCCGCCAATACCACATTTCGGTGATGGTCAGGACCCAGGGCTTCGAAGGAACGCCCCGGGTTGCGGTCCTCGACAAAGAAGGCCACGAACTCAACCACGCCAGCCTCGGCGCAAAAAAATCGCAGGACTGGACCGTGCACCACGTGGTTTTCAACTCGCTGGAGAACGACCAGGTGAAGATCTATTTCGGATGCTGGGATGGAAAGACCGGCACGCTCGAATGGAAAAATCCGAGCCTGGAGGAAACCGGCTTCGTGAACCTCGTCCGCCGCGGCGGCGCACCGCTGGAAATCCGTCAGGAAGACGGGCAGGCACTCGTCGAGGGGAAAGATTTCGACCGGGTCATCGACCCCCGGATGGGCACGGTCCCGTGGCGGGGAAGCTTCGAAGTCTGGCACGAACCGCCCGCGATCCGCACGCGTCTGCCGGACGGCACACGCCTGCGCGTCTCCTACTACCACGCGATAACGGTCCACGACAACCAGGTGATGGTCTGCCTTTCCGAACCAAAGACCGTGGAATTGCTCCGCGACGAGGCGGCGCGGATGCACGTGGCATGGGGGGCCAAAGGATATTTCATGTCGCACGATGAAATCCGCGTGCTGAACCGGGATAAATCCTGCCAGGACACCCATTCCACACCCGGCGAGATTCTCGCAGCAAACGTCCGCGCCTGCATCGGCATCCTGCGCGAAGTAAATCCCGGCGGCGACATCTACGTCTGGAGCGACATGTTTGACCCGAAACACAACGCCCACAATGGCTACTACCTCGTGAACGGCGATCTCTCCGGATCCTGGCGCGGGCTGGACAAGGACGTGATCATCGTCCCGTGGTATTTCGCGGAGCGCGAGGAGGCCCTGCGGTGGTTCGAGAGCCTGGGAAACCGGATGCTGATCGCCGGCTACTACGACGCCGACCCCAACAATATCAAACAATGGCTCTCCTCCGCAAAGGGTGGAGTTATCGGCACCATGTATACCACATGGGAGAACCGCTACGGTGACCTCGAGAAGTTCAGCGAGGCGGTCAAGGATTCGCGCTGAAGAGGAATCAACCCGAATACAGCGATTGAGAAATTCTTTCAGAATTCCTCTACAAGAAACGCCGTTTTCGGGATCAAAGCACTTCCCTCGGGAAATCGGACGCGCTTGATCGCCCGGACATTCCCGAGTCCGCCACGCGCGGTTTTTGCTCCCCTTGCAAGGCAGGGCTGTGATAGAAGCCATTGAAAATCACAACCGACATGAAATTCCTCCCCGCGCTCTTGGCCGCCGCAATGATTTTAGGAAACCTCCCCACACGGGCCCAGACGCCTGCGACAGCGGGTGCCCCAGGCCAGCCGGAGCCAAGTGTAGTCGGCAGCGAACTGAAGACGATCGTGTTGGGCATCCAGGCCAAGTTAAAGGCGGCCAACGGCAAACCAACCGCCGCCGATCTCGCCCCGGATATTGCTGCGTTCGACGCACTCCTCGCCAAACACGCCGGCGAAAAGACCGACGAGATGGCCCAGGTGGCCTATATGAAGGCCACCCTCTACCTTCAGATTTTGAACGACACCAAGACCGGAGACGCTTTGGTGGCACAGCTTAAATCCGACTACAAGGACACCAAATTTGTCGAAGCGTTGTCGAAGCATGAAGCCGCCCGGGCCGAGGCGAAGAAACTCCAGGCCGCGCTCGCCCCCGGTCTTCCGTTCCCCGATTTCAGCGAAACCGACCTGGCCGGCAAGCCGCTCTCCGTGGGCGGGCTCAAGGGCAAGGTGGTGCTGGTGGATTTCTGGGCGACATGGTGCGGGCCCTGCGTGAACGAACTCCCCAACGTCATCGCCACCTACAAAAAACACCACGGCGAGGGGTTTGAAATCATCGGCGTGAGCTTGGATTCCGCCGACGCCAAGCTGGACGCCTTCCTCAAGAGCAAGGACGGGATGACATGGGCGCAGTATTTTGACGGCCGTGGCTGGAAAAACAAACTGGCCGCCAAATACGGGGTCGAATCGATCCCGTTCACCGTGCTCGTCGGCAAGGACGGCAAAATCATCGGAACCAGATTGCGCGGGGAAAGCTTGGAGCCAGCGGTCGTCGCCGCGCTCGCCGCCAAATAATTCCGGGGCGGGAATCTCCCCGCTGCGGCTGGTCGATCACCGCATCTTCGACTTCAGTGCGATCGTTTTCCCGGCCATCATCGACGGCTTCGCTTTCACTTTTGAAATCCGCTCAGCGCACTTCCCTGCGGCAGGGAAAACTCGTCTGGGCGCCGGGCCTAGTCACCGAAAGTGAGGCGGCGCTCAAGGCCCTGGCGATGGCCGCGTCCAGCGTCAACTCTTCCGCCAGCCCCACGGCCAGCCATGCCGTAAAGCAATCGCCGGCCCCCACCGTGTCCACGGCCTTCACTTTGGTCGCGGAAAAATGCTGGACCCGGTCTGCCGTGACGAGAAGCGCGCCTTTGGCCCCCATGGTGACAACGACGCGGCGGCAACCGGCCCGAACCAAGGCCAGCCCGGCACGCTCGATATCGGCTTCGCCGGTCAGGAGCGCCGCTTCGTGCTCGTTGGGGGTCAGCGTGTCCACCAGCCGCAGCAGCGAGCGCGGCAGACGGCGGGCCGGAGCAGGATTGAGAAGAAGAGGAACCCCAAACCGCCGGGCGAGCCTCGCCACCTCCGCCACAACAGCCAGAGGCGTCTCCAGTTGGGCAACGACCATCCGGGCCGTTCGAAAATTCGGCAAAGCGGCGGCCAAATCCTTTTTGGAAAGGGCGTCGTTGGCGGAGCGGGCTACGCCGATGATGTTCTCACGAGATTGGCCGCCCAGGAGAATCAGCGCGACCCCGCTGCTTTCCCCTTTGTGAACGGCGAAGGGTCCGATATCGATTTTCTCACGCCGCAAGGCCTCGGCGGCCTTGCGCCCGAAATCATCGTTCCCTCGCGCCCCCACAAATGTCACCCGCGCTCCCGCCCGTGCTGCCGCGACAGCTTGGTTGGCACCCTTGCCTCCGTGAAATTGTTGGAATTCACCACCGAGAAGCGTTTCGCCGGGGTTCGGCAGACGCGGGCAGGAGAGAACCAGATCGGTGTTGGAACTGCCGACAACGAGGACGTGAGGCTTGGAAAGAGCAGGCATATGCATCCTGTTCTAACAGTTGGGCCGGCGTGTTTCAACATGCGGTTAACCCGGCCACACGAGAGGATCGGAAACCGGGTTCAGAATCCAGTCGATGGTTTTGCATGGGGGAAAGAGCGCAGACGATTGATCCGATGCCGGGAGCTTGTCGAACCGATTCGCTGCCGGAATCCTCGGAAGCGGGTTACCCGGGGATTGACACAAGCCGTTCGGCCCTTGACGAATAACCGTTTGCCATGGTCGCCACCTCTCCCTCCACCGCCGCGCGTCTGTGCGCCGCGTGCGGCATGTGCTGCAACGGGGTCCTGTTCCACTCGGTCCTCCTTCAGCCGGGCGATTCCGCCCGAGCGCTTTCCGCGCTGGGCCTGAAAACGAAGCGCCAAAAAGGCCAGGAGTTTTTCCGCCAGCCCTGCCCCGCCCACGACGGGGCCGCTTGCGCGATCTACGGGCGGCGTCCGGTCCGCTGCCGGCTTTTCAACTGCCGCCAGATTCTCCGGGTCGCGACAGGCTCGACCACGGAAGCCCGGGCCATGGAAAAAATCGGCGAAGCCCGCGCGCTCGCCGGCCGCGTGAACGCGCTCATCGGCCGGATCGCCGAGACCAACCCGAACCGCGCGCTCGCCCAGCGCTGCGCAAACGCCCTGACGACCTCCGCTTGGTCCCCGCTTCACGACGAGTTAGAATCGGCCATGCGCGACCTCGAATCGCTCCTCGAACGGGAATTCCGCGTGGAATGATCTGACCCGCTCGGTCCGGGAGCGAAACGGCAATCTTCAGCTGGCTGCCTCGCATGGATTCGAACCATGACACACAGATCCAGAATCTGCAGTGCTACCGTTACACCACGAGGCAAATGCTGCGTTTGAACATCTTCGGGGCGGCGACGCGAGCCGCCGTCGCGCGTGCGCAAAACAGGCGGTCAATTTACAACCAGCAAAGTGTCGCGCAAGGCAATAATCCCGAAAACGTCGTTCGCAAACATGTTCCAAGAAAAGCGGTTTTCGCGATGATTCCTCAGGGAGTGCCCTGGCCGCCGTGGAATCGCCCAAGGAATTCCTGGATTTTTTCGAGGAGCGGCGAGCTCTCCGGGCCGAGCTCCAGAATATGGCCCGTGCCGGGAACCGCGAGCAGTTCGGCGGTGGGCATGCGCTTTTTGACCGCTTCGACCTCGGCGAGAGGAACAAAAGAATCGTCGGCCCCGTGGACCAGCAAGGCCGGCAGGGTCAGCTTTTCGAACGCGAAGTCGGGCAGCGCTTTGAGTTGCAGGAGGTCGTTTTTCAGGCCGCTTTCGCGCGGGCCGATCGGGGCGACCGTGCTGGCGAGATCCTGGAACCAGGAGAGCTGGGCCGCGTTCCCGAGAACGGATTTGATCCATCTCATCCGGGAGGTCTCATCTCCGGTCTGGGCAAGCTCGAAGCACCATCCGAGGGCGCGAGATGGATCAGCCGCCGCAGTGCGGACAAGAAACCATGAGCCGACATCGCCGGTCAAACGCTCGCTGAGGGCTTTAGGGAACGGCATGGGGGCGGGAGGCGGAGAAGTCTTCTTTGTCGCGGCGGAGATCAGGACGAGAGCCCACGCGCGGTTGGGATACCTGAGGCAGAACTCGATCGCGGCCGGCGCACCCGCCGAGACTCCCACCACGGCGACATTGTCGATCCCCAGCGTGTCCAGCAGCGCCGCCATCGCGTCGGCCTGCTTTTCGGGCGTCAGCCCGGTGGTGAGCGGCGTGCGCAGGTAGCCGGGCCGGGAAGGAGCGACGACCTGATACCCCCGCTCCGCCAGGCTGCTGCCGAAGAGCATCGCCTGGTCATAACCGCCCGGTGCCCCGTGAAAAACCAGGACCGCCGGCCCGTCGCCTTCCTGAAGAAATTCCACGTTGCCCGCGGTGGTCTCGGCGATCGAGGAAGCGGAGTTCAGATGAGCCATCCTTTCCGCCCTCCAGGAGCTGAACCACGCCAGCCCCCCTCCCACGGCAAGCAGGGCCACGGCCACGAGGAGAAACACCAGACGGAGGAGGATACGCATGGGGAGGGCTCAGCGCTTGGACAGCCTGTAGAACAGGTAGGAGCCCAGCGCGAAAAAGAGGACATTGGGGATCCAGATCAGCAAGGACGGATGCGCGGCAGGATTGTTGCGGAAAGTATCCGCCATGATGATGAAGAAAAAGTAGGTGAACGCGATAATCAGGCTCAGGGCGAACCCGACCGACGTTTCCTTCCTGTGCGCGGTGATTCCGAGAGGCACGGCAATGAGAACAAAGGCACAGCAGGCGAGGGATGTGGAGAAGCGCTTGTTGAACTCGACGAGCGCCGCGGTCTCCCGGTCTCCCGCACCCTTCGCCAGGAAGTCCACCAGCTCGGGGAGGGTGTAGGAACTCAGGCGCCGGTTGCCCTGGAATTCCTCAAAAAACTTCGAGAGAGAGATCGGGAAGACCCCTTCCTTCATGACGATGCCCTGCTGGATTTTGGAGACGTCGCGGGGTTCCTTCTCGTCCCGCTGCTCGAAGCGCGCATTGAAAAGCCGGAGCAGGAGGCGGGAGTTGTTGTCGGGGTCGGTTGTCAGCACGCCGTTCTTTGCGTAGATCATCTGCTTCGGGACAAATCCGTCGTTGAGCTCGAAGACGATGATGTTGAGAAGCTGGTTGCCCTTTTTGTTTCCGACATAAACCCGGCGGTCGGGGAACTTGTCCACCACTTCATCCGCGCGGAAAAGCGAGCTCGGATTGCTCGTGGCGATGTCCACCAGTGACCGGGTCATCGCCTGTTCGGCCTTCGGGGCGACCTCGATGTTGATCCAGAAACAGATGAGCGACAGGGCCACGGCCAGCACGAACGCGGGAACGCAGGTCCTCGGCACGCTCACGCCGTTGGACTTGAGCGCGATCAGCTCGTTGTCCGCCGACATGCGCCCGAACACGAGCAGGAGGGCGGTGAGAAAGCCCCAGGGAATCGTGAACGTGAGGGAAAACGGCAGCACCAGGGCCATGAAGGCCAGCACGGTCGAGATCGGCACGTCCGGATTGTTGATCAGGATATCGAGGAGTTCCTTGAAGATGTTCCCCAGAACCAGGATGAGGCTCAGGACCGTCACCCCGAAAAACGTGGTGAAAAAAATCCCGAACCCGACTGTGCGATCGATGATCTTCATCAGGTTTCAGCCCAGCTATTCCTGGAAGACCCCCATTTTACGGAATTTTTCGTAGCGCCGCTGCACGAGCGTGTCTATGGAAATTCCGTTCACCTCCCGCAGGGCCGCGACGATGGAGGATTTGAGATTCGCGGCGGCGGCGGCGGGATCGCGGTGGGCGCCGCCGGTGGGTTCGGGAACAACCCCGTCCACAATTCCCATGGCCAGAAGCCCGCTGGCGTCGAGTTTGAGCGCTTCGGCGGCCTCGGGCGCATGCTTCCGGTGTTTCCAAAGAATGGCGGCGCAACCTTCCGGGCTGATCACGGAATAGTAGGAGTTTTCCATCATGAGCACGCGGTCGGCGACGCCGATCCCCAGCGCGCCGCCCGACCCCCCCCCCCCGATCCCAACGGCAACCACCGGCGTGCGGAGGACCATCATCTCGCGGATGTTCACGGCGATCGCCTCGGCGATATGCCGCTCCTCGGCCCCCACCCCGGGATACGCCCCGGGCGTGTCGATGAGCGCCACGACAGGAAACCCGAACTTCTCCGCGATGCGCATCAGGCGAAGCGCCTTGCGGTAGCCTTCGGGGTGCGGGCTCCCGAAATTCCGGAGAAGGTTCTCTTTGACATCCCGGCCTTTCTGCTGGCCGATCACCGCACATCGGATCCCGTCGATGCGGGCGAGGCCGCCCGGCATCGAGGCATCGTCACCGAACAGGCGGTCTCCCTTGAGTTCGACAAAATCGGTGAACGAGTTCGCGATGTAATCGAGAAAAAACGGGCGGGCAGGGTGCCGCGCAATCTGGACCCGCTGCCAGGCGGTCAGGTTGTTGTAGATGCCCACGCGCGTGGCCTCGAGCTTTTGCCGCATGCGTTGGACTTCGGGATCGAGATCGATGTTCCGCTCGGCGAGCCGGCGCTTCAACTCGTCGAGCTTCTGTTCGAGCTCGAAAACGGGTTTTTCAAATTCCAGCGGTTGATGGCTCATGGTCGCTTCACTTGATCGTCACGGGAGTTCCCCGGGTGGTGAACACATAGATCTCCGAGGCATCGGCGGGGTCGAGCATAATGCCCGCCGGCATCGGGACTTCTGACCCGTCGTCGGCCGGCGGCGGCGTTCCTCGGAGGGTAACGCCCCCCAGACCGAGCATCACCCATCGGTCGCTGCCCTCGTAATCTTTCGTGCCAAAAGCCACCCGCGCGCTTCCCTTCATCGCCAGTTTGTCGCTGACCTTGGTCTGCACGGTTCCGGTCGATGCGGCCGGGGGAAGCTTCAGGGACTTGACCGGATACTCCCTCACGAAAACCCCGGCGTTTTGAAGCGTGACGGTTTTCGCTTTGCGGTCGATCACCAGCGCGGTGTCGAGTTTCGGGATGACGAGCTCCTGCCCGATCTGGAGGTTGATCGTGTGCAGGTTGTTGAGGCAGTAGATCAATTCCGCGCCGGTTTTGAATTTCGAAGCGATCTTCACGAGCGAGTCCCCCTTGACCACCGCATAGACGGTCTTGTTCGGGGACGGTGACGGCGACAGGAGCATCGCCGCATTGATCCGGCCCACGGCCGCCCTGGCGGCGGGTGCCATCGGGGAGTCGGGATACTTGTCGAGAAACTCCGAGATCGCCGACTGGGCCTCGGCCGTGTTGAGTTCGATCACGGGCTTGAGCTTCTCGAAAGCCGGCAGGCTGGGGTCCGGCGGCGGGGTCGGAGCGACGGCCACCATCTTTTTTTCCTCCACGTCGAGCTTCTTGGGTTTGAAATAAAGCTCGTAGGCGAAATAGGCGGTCCCCCCAAAAATGGCGGCAACGAGGAGCAGGATGACAAGGACTCGGGCAATCATGGTGGACAATGCTACGCAATGCGGCGGAAAAATGGAAACGAGGAAATCAGATCAACCCCCGCCGCTTCCATTCGTCCACGTTCCCGCCCGCCGAGCGCTGGATCATTTCCATCGAGAACTTCAGCAGGCAGACCTCCCAGGAGTCATCGACTCCCGCGATCAGCGCCGCGAAGGGATCGTCCCCGCCGTCGATTTTCTTCTTGAGGCGATCCAGGGCGGTCTCCATAGGCTCTCGGACGACATGCTCGGAGAGATCGGTTTTGCGGAACTGGAAACCGTAGCGCAGGATCTTGAACGCGGTGCCGTCGGATTCGATCCAGTCGGCGTATTCGCGGGCATCCTCCCCGAAGCCGTCCAGAAGCAGCTTGCTGAAGTGGTGGGGAGAGACGATGCGCGGGCGCTCCGCCTCGATGCGCCCGTTCCGGATCCGCACGGTATCCGCCTGGTCCATCAATTCGCTGACGAGGGAAAAATGGAAGCGCGTGGTCCCGAATGTCTCGATCCCGCTGTGCGGGGCGACCACGACGCGGGTGTTCTCCATCGCGTAGTGAAAGTCGTGCTCTTGATACATTTGTTGACAATAGCGGCGACTCCTCAGGCTGCAATCCCACTTATTTTTTCAACCACAGTTTGACAAAGCCGCGTTTTTCGATTTCAGGGAGTGCGTCCAATCCACATGTCACCTATGAAAAAAATCCATTTGTTGCCGTCGGCCTTCGCCGTGGCGATCCTCTTGGCCGTCCTTCCCGCCTGCACTACGACCGGGGGCCAGCCCGGAAAATACACTGTGAAGGCTTTCAAGCCGAAGGATCCTTCGAAGGTCGTCGTGAAGGTTTCGACCTCGACCCAGAATATTTACGTGAAGGAAGGCAACCGCCTGCTCATGGCCGTCCAAGGATGTGTCGGTGACATGGGGAGGACGCCGCTGGGATCGTTCCGGATCTTCAACAAACTCAAAACCAAGCGTTCGGGCAGCTACGGGTTCACGTCCTCCGGCGGCCCCGCCGAAGCGGACAAGGGGCAAAACGTAGCCGTTGGATACCCGATGGCTTTTTGGTGCGAATTCGCCCCCGCCTACGGTTTTCACGAGGGATTTGTCTGGTCGGTTCCTCGCACGCACGGCTGTATCCGGATGCACAAGGAGGCCGCGGCCCGGTTTTTCCAGCTCGTGAAAGTCGGCACTCCTGTTTCCATCGCAAAAACGCAGCCCGAGGACGCGGAATACGGGCATTTCGTCCGCAAGCTTGACCAGCGGAATGAACCCAATCCGCCCACCAAACTCCTGATGTCCCCGTCTTGGTTCACAGATCCGGCAGGCACGCTGCTGATCGAGGAATGACGAGCCGCACACGCGGGATTTTTACGATCTGGATCCACCGAAATCGCCTTTTATTTTTCCGCCTGCTTTCCAGGAAGCCCGGAGCGACATTCCCCGCCGTCAACCCCGATCCGGCGGAGGCCGGAACGAACGCCGGATAACCATGGAGCCCGGCAAGTCCCATCCCGCGCGTGTGAACCTGCGCACGCCCGACGTGATGTCCCATGTGCAGGCCCAGGTCGAGAGCCACTACCGGAGCGAGTTTGTCGAGATGATCCGCGCCTGCGGCGGCGTGCTCGCCGCCGGAGCGACAACGATCCGGCTCGCGAAGCAATTCGGGTTCTGCTACGGGGTCGAGCGGGCGATCGATTTGGCCTACTCGGCCAGAAAGGTTTTTTCGGACCGACGGATTTTTCTGCTCGGGGAAATTATCCACAACCCGGACGTGAACGCGCAGATGTCGGACCTCGGGATCCGTCGCCTGGAGGCGCGGCCGACCGCAGAGGACATCGCCCGGCTCGAATCCAGCGACGTGGTGATCGTCCCCGCTTTTGGAGCCGAAGTCATCACCGTCCAGTTGATCCGGGATCGCGGTTGCCAGGTGGTGGACACGACGTGCGGCGACGTGATGAGCGTATGGAAACGCGTCCGGCAAAATGCCGCCGAGCAGGTGACTTCGATCATCCATGGCAAAGCCGCCCATGAGGAAACCCGCGCGACGGCGTCGCGGGCGCTCGGTCCGGAGGGCACCGGGCACTACCTCATCGTCCTCGACCTGGAGCAGACGCGCCGGGTCTGCGATCACCTGGAAAATGGCGGCGACGGCGACGCGTTCCTGCGGGAATTTGAAGGTGCCACAAGTCCGGGGTTCGATCCATCGCTCCACTTGAAAC
>Ga0073936_10002761_pt1 | contig 25863 bp, 25 predicted proteins | sample AliMusrvi5mmetaG_FD_87041 | JGI IMG/M metagenome (GOLD analysis project Ga0073936, IMG submission 87041) | Freshwater lake bacterial and archeal communities from Alinen Mustajarvi, Finland, to study Microbial Dark Matter (Phase II) - Alinen... | ecosystem: Environmental > Aquatic > Freshwater >...
CGTGATGGTCCCCTACTCCGAGCACGTGCTCCCGATGATCCCCGGCGGCATGAGCTACAAGGACGTCATCGTGGATCCCATCAACTCAAAGCTCACCGCCCAGCAAGGCGCGCAGTTACCCACGGCGCTCTAGCTAGAGCGGCTTATACAGTCATGCCGCAATAATGTTGTTGAAGGAAGAGTTTGCTTCGCTATGGATGAAGTGGTTTCCGAGCAATGAGCGGACTCGGGCCGGATCGCTCCAATATTCTTTGAGGACTCCGTTGATGGCGTCTTGAAGTTCTTCCATATCCTCCCACACCCGGTTGCAAATCCGATCTTTGACGATGTCCCAAAGCTGCTCGTTCGGGTTGAGTTCGGGACTGTAGGGCGGCAATGTGATAACTCTCACATTTGTCGGCAGAAGCTCATTGCCCTCTGCCAAGTGAAAACCCGCCCCATCGGCGATCACGATATGGACCGCTTCCCTGTCACTGGCCGAGAGTTGCTCCGCTGGTCTAGACCCGGCGGGTCACCGGTTGCAGCCCAAAGCGCATTTCGTCTTCCACCCAGAGATGCACCCTCTGGGTGCGAGCGATCTCTTTGGGGTCTACACCAAAATAGCGGGGAAAGAGAGGTGGGGTGATCGACGGGACTCGAACCCGCAACAGCCAGAATCACAATCTGGAGCTCTACCATTGAGCTACGACCACCATTTTCGCCCCTGCTTCCGCGGCAGTCGCCTCCGAAAACTCGGCGGGGAGAAGACTGCAAGGCGCAAAAGATTACAGCGAAACTGAAAAACCGGAAGCCAAAAAAATCAAAAAAACCGCAATAGGGCGTGATTCAAAGCGGGCGGATGCGGGGAGGCACCATAAAGGGGGCTAAAAAAGTCCCACATTTCTGTTGCAAGAATCAGGGAATCCACTAGATTGCATCCCGTTCCCCCTATGAAAGAAGGCGCAAGGTTTTAACAGCCTTGCGCCTTCTGATTTTAATCGATTCGGAGCCCCGGTTACGCGAGTGTCAGGCGCGCCCGGCGATGCCAAAATGCCAGCAGGCCCAAGCCGCCCAGCAGCATTGCCCAGGTCGCGGGCTCGGGGACGGGTGCGGCGGCCGGAGTCTCGCTACCGGCATAAACGAGCATGTCGATCCCGTTGCCACCGGCGTCTGTAATATTTCCATTCGTACTGAGCTGTTGGGCGATGCCTGAGGTGCTGGAAGCAAGGCTAAACTGGATGTCGTAGAGTTGGCCGGACACGGTCGGAATGACTTGGTAAAGGCCGTCATAGCCTTGCGTTGCCCCGTCAAACCAGCCAGCAGGCCGGGGAACACCAACAGTGGTCACATCGGTTTGCGCAAAATGGGTCCAGCCAGCCTCGCTGGGCGAGCCGCTTACGCTGAAAGTGCCATTGGTGAGGAGGTTTGGCTGGCCAACAATGAACACGGTGGCGTTGTTGAAGGTGAAGTAGCCGGGGTCATGCCGGAATACAAAAGTGACGGTCGATGAAGTTCCCGAGGCCAAAAAAAACGTGCTATAGGAGGTCAGGGTGGTAGGGAGGACGTTCGGGTCTTTGGTGGCGAGATCGAACACCACGCTGCAACCCGTCGTGGGCGAGGGCGGGGCATAATTTTGCGCGCCTGCGTGGCTTGCAAAGGTCAGCGCGAGGACGGCAACCAGTCCGCCAAAACAGTTTCTAAAGAGGGTGGGGAGTGTTTTCATTTTTTCCGGTTTTCTGGATTCAGCTTCCGATACATGGGTCTTTTAACAGTTTTTTGAAACAAAGTGCAATATTTTTCTGATATTAGCAAAAACTTTATCCAATCAGAGCAAGAATAAGTTTACTGCCGCCAATGTGGTGACCCGCGCTCTCGCCCCTAAAAAATCCGCCCCCGCAAAAGCACCATCACGAGCGCGCCCAAGACCAGCAGCAGTGCGGTGATGACCCACAGCGGATGCACGCCGGGCTTGCGTCCATGCCCAAACTCCTCGGCGAGAAACTCCTCATAATCGAACGCGTCCTCGCCAAAGTCGATCTCCCGCCAGCCGGAGCGCTCGTCCGCGCCGCACCCGGGGCAGGCCTTGGCCCCTTCATGCACATCGGTCCCGCAAACGGGGCATTCTCCGGGCGGCTCGAACATACGGCTGCGCCCCTGCCTACACCAGGTTCTCCGGGTTGAGCGCCTGCAGCGCCCTGGGCACGAAGCGGCCGTTCTCGCGGATGAGCTTGCCGTCAAAGTGGATGGTGCCGCCGCCGTAGTCCTCGCGCTGGATGCAGACCATGTCCCAGTGGACCTGGGATTTGTTGCCGTTGTCAGTGTTCTCGTAGCACTGGCCCGGCGTGAAGTGGAAGGAGCCGGAAATTTTCTCGTCAAAGAGGATGTCCCGCATCGGGTGGAGGATGTGCGGGTTGAACCCGAGCGCGAACTCGCCGATGTAGCGTGCGCCGGGATCGGAATCCAGGATGTGGTTGAGGCGCTCGGTGTTATTGGAGGTGGCGTGGACGATCTTGCCGTTCTTGAACTCCAGCCGGATCGCGTCAAACGCCGTCCCCTGGTAGATGGTGGGTGCGTTGTAGCTGATAACCCCCTGGACGGACTTGCGCACCGGCGCAGTGAAGACTTCGCCGTCGGGGATGTTGTGTTTGCCGCCGCACGGGATCGCCGCGATGCCCTTGATGGAAAAGCGCAGGTCGGTGCCCGGGCCCTTGATTTCCACCAGGTCGGTCTTCTCCATCAACGCGGCGAGCGCCTTCATGCCCGGCTGCATTTTCGCGTAGTCGAGCGTGCAGACATCAAAGAAGAAATTTTCGAACTGCTCGGTGCTCATCCCGGCTTGCTGCGCCATGGAGGAGCTGGGCCAGCGCAGGATGCACCAGCGCGTCTTCTGCACGCGGTGATCCAGCACCGGCTTGATCTTGCGCGAGACGAGCTTCATTCGGTCGCTGGGAACATCAGACATCTCCGCGATGTTCCCCCCGCCGCGCACGGCCAGGTAGGCGTCCATCTGTTTCATGCGCGCAAGCTCGTGCCGGGCGATGAGATCGTATTGCGCCTCCTCCGCCCCGCGCATCATCTCCCGCGTCACCCGCGCCTGGTGCAGATTCACAAACGGCACCGCCCCGAGGGCGCGCACCGCGCGGATGAGGGCGATGGTCATCTCCTCCGGGATGTCAAACCCCTCAATGAGAACCTTGTCCCCGCGCCGGAGCGCCGTGGAAAAACCGGTGAGAGATTTGGCGAGCTTGTCAAAGCGTGGATCATGCATGGGAACAGTGTGGAGCAGGAACCGGGGGAAAAGCAACCGGAGATTGGGGAGGGAGAAAGCTCGCACGCATCTAAATGATTCTCACGCAAAGCCACAAAGAAGTAGGAATGAACGGCAAAAATTCACAAATCTTGGAAAAACAGGGGGTCTTGCCCGGATTTTTCTGCGCCGGACCTTTGCGTCTTTGCGGCTTTGCGTGAGTTTTCCGGAATCGCACCCGGGAGGCGGAAAGCCTGAATAAAAAAATTTTAGGAAGAGTGAAAAAAGTGTTGCTTATTTGGACAGCTTTTGTACTTTTGCGTCCAGTAAGAAATACCAACCAAAAAAAAACCAAAAATATGAAATTATTTATTCGTAATATTTTCGCAGGAGCGATCCTGGCGCTGGCTTCGCTCACCACGGCGAGTGCTTACCCAACCAATGGCAATCTTCAGGATTTGGTGACGAACGCTGGCAATTCCGGCGGCTATCTCACCGGTGGTTCTCTGACTTTTTATAACTTCATCTCCTCAATCCAGACGGATACCACCGGGCTGGGGATTCAACTCAGCGATTTTGGTGTGCAGGCTTTTGCCAATGCAGTCACCGGGGATGGGCTCACGTTGCAATCCATTGGAAACTTGAATATCCCGGCTGGTAAATCCTTCGATTTGAGGTTTCAGTTTTATGTGAGTTCGCCGACACCGATCACCAGCAATATTCTCACTTTTGCTGGCACTCGAAATGACCCTGCTGGTAATATCATCATTTCTGAAACGGTCCTTGCCCTCCCCTCTCTCGATCAACTTTCTCCTGCCACGGGAAATTCGGTTGATTGCACGCAAGCAGCGACCACTCTCACCTACTCCTCTGCTTCCACGGACTTCTGGGTGCAGAAGGATATTGCGGTAGTGGGCGGAGCAGAAACCACCACCAGCTTGAGCGACGTCAATCAATATTTTGAACCGGTGCCCGAACCCAGCTCGTTTGCGCTGATCGGACTCGGCGTGGCAGGTGTGGCGCTTATGCGCCGCAAACTCGCCCGGAAGTAATCCGGACTCCTTGAGGGTTTTTTTTACAAAGCCCCCGCGCTTCTCCAAGCGCGGGGGTTTTTGTTTTTTGCGTTGGGAGCCCGGTTCATTTCGAGAGAGCTTCCGGGAAAGGGTATTATCCAGCGGCAACTCGAATCAAAACACCCTGGCAATGACTCCCGGCCATTTTAGACAAGGATTCTTCGCATCGGGTGTCACCCATGCCAACCGGTTTTCGCAGGTTGCCTGTTTTCGCAGTTTACGGGCGTAATCCTGAGAATCCTTAAAACCCTGGGAATCCTGTCTAAAACGGCCGAGCTTTCCATGTCTCAATGCGCATCTTTAAGTAGAAGCGTGATAATAAACCCCAGCCGCCTCCATATCATCGGGGGCGGCCAGCATCCCTTGAAAAACCAATCCAAAAAGCTCTTCACCCTTGGCGAAGACACAACGGGCAGGGGTTACCGCATTCAGATGGGCAGCTTTTTATTTTTATGTTTGCAATGCCAGAAGGGAAGACTGCCAACGGCATCGACGGACTCACCAACCAACTGCTGCTTCTCTGTAGCGCTGCGGTGCTCGTCGCGCATTCTGTTCTTGGCGATGGAAAGGAGGCTGGTTTTCAGACTGGCCTATTTTTTCTTGCCGTGCGCATCGGTTCAGACATAGTATCTGCCATTCCGATGACGGTAAAGAAACTGAACATTGGTTGGTGTCCAAACGGGGGCCGCACTGAACCGGGCTCCGGGTCTTTGTGCAGTTTCATGCATTGACCGTAGAAACCGACCGTGTAAAAGTCAAATCAGTCTTCGGAGGAGCAACGCAAGTTGTTGATTGTCAACAGGAAGGGTGGCTGAGCTTGGTTTAAGGCACTCGACTCGAAATCGAACGTGGGGTAAAACTCACCGTGGGTTCGAATCCCACCCCTTCCGCCATTTTCTCGCTGGATCACCTCAACCGCGCCCGCGGAGCGCCTGCGGGAAATGCTCGCGCTGCTGCGGAAATTTCAGTGAGGCGGGGCAGGGGCGGGGCGAGGATCGCTTTGCGCAAAAGGCGTCACGGCGCCACAAAAAAGCCGGGGCTCCGAAGAACCCCGGCTTGGGAATGTTTCTATTTTTGTGGAATTAGAACACGAAGCGGACACCGGCGCGCGTGGTGGACACGTCGTTGCGGTTGTCGCCCGTGACGAAGTTCCAGCGGTAGTCGCTGAAGACGCCGAAGTGAGGAGTCAAGCGGACTTCCACGCCAGCGCCCACATCTGCGAACCCGGCGTTGTTGCCGCCGGTGAGCAACCCACCGCCGCCGAGGATGTAGGGAGCCAGACCGAAGGATTTGAATTCAATGGGGCAGCGCAGGATCATGTCGGCGGTGAACTGCTGGGAGAGGTGCTTCTTGAAGGAATCCCTGAAGAAGTTCCGGTCGCCAGTGAGTTTGCCGCTTGCGGCCACGTCGTTGTGGGTTTCCTGGCTCACGCCGGTACGGATCCCGTCCCACCAGTTTCCTGAAAGGCCGACGCCGAAGTAGCGGGCGAAGAAGAAGTTGGCTCCGACGCCGCCGCCACTGCCGTCGTTCAGATATTGCGGTTGAAGAACGTGAATGTCTCCTCTGCAGAGCGCGGGATCACGTTGCTGTGCATTGTTGTAAGAGTAGAACGCGTCGATGGCGATTTCCGTGTCCTTGAAGAACGTGGTTGCCGCAACGGGTTGTTTGAAATCCTTTGACGAGATCACGGGCGCTGGGCCGGCGAAAGACGTACCTGCTACCGCGACTGTTGCCAAGGCGATCAGAGTTGCTTTTTTCATGGTTTGTTTATTCCTTTGGTTTGTTGAGAGCGATGGGTAACCGCTCCCTTGCAGTAGAGGAAATTTTTACCCTGTAAGCAAGCCTAAAAACGAAAAGCGCCGGGGCTCCGAAGAACCCCGGCGTTTGGTTTTTACACACCCAATGGGTTTCAGGAAACCGCTGATCTAGTCCCCACGGGCCGTTTGTGGGCGATTTTCGCCGTCTGCCCTTGCCTCACCCGGCTCCGGCATCCAGCAAAACTTGCCAGCATCCAGCCTCGGGTCGCTTTCATCAGGGATTTCTTAGAACACGAAACGCACGCCGATGCGGGTCATGCTGACGTCGTTGCGTTTGTTGCCCTGGAGATCCCGCAGCGCCCGGATATTGCGGGCGATCTGGAGATTCTGGAAGGTCGTGCTGTTGCTGTTGTTCAAAGCAGCGAATGCCGCCAGGTTACGGAGTTCGGAGCTGTCGCCAAACCCGTTGTCGCCGCCGCTGCCGCTCATGAACTCCCAGCGCCAGTCGGTGAAGAAGCCCATGTTGGGGGTGACGCGGAACTCCACGCCGACGCCGACATGCCCGAACCCGGTGCTCCTGCCGTCCCAGATGCCGCCGCCGCCGCCGAAGAGATACGGCGCCCAGCAGATGGGCCCTTCAAAGGGGTAACGGAGGATCAAGCTGCCGGTGACTTGGTTGGCGGCGCTGCGCTTGGTGTTTCCAAACGTGGCCTTGTTTTTCAGGAGCAGGTTCCCTGTCGTTGGGTCCACCGCGATGGAGGTATTCGTGGCGGCTGCTGCAGCCAGAAGATTGGTCGTGTTGACCGGTCCGCTGGGGACCACGACGTCCTGTGTGGTGACGCTTCCGTTATAGCCGCCCCGGCAGCCATCCCACCAGTTGCCCTCCACGCCGACACCGAAGTATCTGGCAAAGAAGTAGTTCATGCCGATACCCCCCCCGCTGCCATCGTTGAAATACTGGGGAATGGAGGCGCTGGTTGTCCGGGTGCGGACGACAGCGCTCCCGGGAGGGAACACGTTCGACGCGTTAAGGACGTTGGTTGATCCGGGAAGGAGTCCCGACGAAAGGGGCGTTGTTTGAGGGGAGGAGACGAACTGTTCGCTCCCGATCGCGTTTCCCTGGTGCGAGGCATCGTTGTAGGAATAGAAAATGTCCAACTGCAATTCCTGATCCTTAAAACAAGGCGTGACGCACGGTTGCTTGAATTCCTTTGAGGTAACCACGGTCGTGGGGCCTGCGAATGCCGTCCCCGCTACCGCTGCCGCCGCCAAAGCGCTAAGTGTGATTTTTTTCATGATGTGGTTTTCTTTGGTTTGTTTCTGTTTGCGCGATTAATCGAAACCGCACGGGCAACAGCAAAGGAAAGTTCCGGGGGGGAGGCAAGCCGTTTTAACTCGGTTAAAAGGGTAGGGGTTTTCCTGATGTCGTTGAACGACAATGAGTTACGAAAGCCGCGTTTGAGATGCAGCCGCCGCCGCCGCCGCGCGCGAAGCGGAAAGGCCCGCGCAAGTCGCCCCCTCCGTGAAATTTGCGATTGAAATTCTCTTTGGGCCACCTAGAGTCAACCTCCTTTCGCCAAAAACACGTTCCCAATGTCCAATTCTTCTGAACTGAAAATATTTAGCGGCTCCGCCCACCGCGAGCTGGCTGGCAGGATTGCCCACTACGTAGGAGTCCTGCTCGGGGACGCAACGGTGGATTCTTATCCGGACGGGGAGACCTGCGTGAAGATCAACGAGAACGTGCGCGGGCGCGACGTTTACATCGTCCAGCCCACCAGCCCGCCGACCAACCAGAACCTGATGGAGCTTCTGATCATGGTTGACGCCGCCCGCCGGGCCAGCGCCGACCGCATCACGGCGGTGATCCCGTTTTTCGGCTACGCGCGGCAGGACCGCAAAGACCAGCCGCGGGTGCCCATCACCGCCAAGCTCATCGCCAACCTTTTGACCGCTGCGGGAGTCAACCGCGTGTTGACCATGGACCTCCACGCGCAGCAAGTGGCCGGTTTTTTCGATATTCCCGTGGACCATCTGCAGGCGCTGCCGGTCATTCACCGCTATTTTGCGGGGAAGAACCTGGAAAACCTCGTGGTTGTCTCCCCGGACGTGGGCGGCGTGAAGAACGCCGGCCATTATGCCGAGGCGCTCGGAGCCGGGCTGGCCATCGTCGCCAAGCGCCGCAAGAGCGCGACGGAAATCGAGCACCTGCACATCATCGGCGATGTTTCCGGCAAGGACGTTTTCATCGTTGATGACCTCACGGAAACCGCAGGAACCTTGACGAGCGCCGCCTCGACCCTTAAAAAGGCTGGTGCAAAAACCATTTACGCGGGTGTCTCGCACGCGGTGTTGTCGGACTTGGCGATCGAACGGCTTGCGAAGTCGGAAATCGCCGAACTCATCACCACCAACAGCGTGCCGGTCCGTGCGTGTGACGGAGTGCCCGTCACCGTTCTCTGCATCGCGGAACTCCTCGGCGAAGGGATTAAGCGGATTCACAACGATGAATCCGTCAGTTCGCTATTTGAACTCAAAGGAAAAAAGTAAGCTATGGCCAAACAAGTGAAGCTCGCTGCGCAACTCCGTTCCGAAACGGGGCAAACGGCGGTAAAGAAAATCAGAAATCAGGGATCCATCCCGGCGGTGATCTACGCGCATAACGAAACGCCCGTCATCCTCCAGGTGAACGAGCGCGACATCGACACCCTCCTCGCCCACGCGGCGGGCGAGCACGTCCTTGTCGAGCTGGAAATCGCCTCCGGAGCCAACCGTCTGGCGATCATCCAGGAAGTCCAGCACCACCCCGTGACCCAGCGGATTTTGCATGTGGATTTCCACGGCGTCTCGGCGGACGAACAGATCGAGTCGAGCATCCCGGTGGAGCCCTTGGGCGAATCCGTGGGCGTCAAGAGCTTCGGGGGCATCCTCGAGCAGCTCCTCCGCGCGGTCACCATCAAGTGCTTGCCGACGGATCTGCCCGAAATCCTCAACGTGGACGTTTCCGCGCTTAAGATCGGCGACTCGATCCACATCAAAGACCTCCAGCTTCCGTCCGGTGTCACCGCGATGGATGACGCAGAGGTGACCGTCTTTTTGGTCGCCGAACCCAAAGTGGCAGTCGAAGCTCCGGTGGCCGAAGCCCCCAAGGCTCCGGAAGTCATCAAGGAGAAGAAACCCGCCGCCGAAGAGAAGAAGTAATTGGACGCCGCGAGCCAGAGTTTTCGTCTCATCGTCGGGTTGGGAAACCCGGGGCGCGAATACGAGGGCACGCGGCACAATGTGGGTTTTATGGTGCTCGAAAAACTGGCCGCCCGCTCCGGCGCCTCCTGGCGCAAGGAGAAGCAATGGAAGGCGGAAGTGGCGGCTTGCGAAGGCGTAGTCTTTTGCAAGCCGACGAGCTTCATGAACCTCAGCGGCAAACCGGTGAGCGCCGTGGCGCACTTTTACAAGGCGGACCCGGCGCAAACACTCATTGTCTATGACGATCTTGCCCTGCCGTTGGGCAAGCTCCGCTTGCGGCCCGAAGGGTCCGCCGGCGGTCACAACGGCATGCAATCCGTCATCGAACACCTCGGCACCCCGGAAGTGCCGCGGCTGCGCATCGGCATCGGGGGAGCCTCCGGCGGCATGGTCAGCCATGTGCTGGGACGCTTCACCGCCGCAGAGCAACCCGAGCTGGAAGCAGCGCTGGACCGGGCCGTGGACGCCATCGCATTTGCCCAAAATCGCGGCTTGCAAGCTGCCATGAATCAATTCAACTAAACAAAAGACCATGAAGAACCGTTACGAAGCACTCCTCATCCTCAACATCAAAGGCGGCGACGAAGCCGTCAAAGAAGCCGTCGAACGCCTGGAAGGCGACTTTGCCAAAGAAGGCGCCGTCATCGAGTCCGTCCAGAAGATGGACCGCCGCCACTTCTCCTACGTCAAAGGCAAACTCGACGCAGGCTATTACGTCAATTTCATCTTCGCGGGAACCCCCGAAGTCCTCGCCAAACTCCGCGCCAAGTTCAAGCTCGACGCCGAGGTCTATCGCCAGGATTACAAGAAGCTCACCGCCCAGAAAAAGGCTGCAGCGGCCGCGTAGCGCGGCAGCAAGCTGTTTTCTGAACCCCAAAAAATAACACTCAGTAACCGAGGTATCCGCTATGGCCAGTCTAAACAAAGTCATGTTGATCGGTAATTGCACCCGCGACCCCGAGATCCGCTACACCCCCAAAGGCACCCCCATCGTCGAACTGGGCATTGCGGTCAACCGGCGTTACACCGCCGAGAATGGCGAAAAGCGCGAGGAGACCACCTTCGTGGACGTCACCCTCTGGAGCCGGTTGGCGGAAATCGCCGCCGAGTATCTGCGCAAGGGGCGCCCGGTTTACATCGAGGGCCGCCTGCAACTCGATAGCTGGGATGACAAGGCGACCGGCCAGAAACGCAGCAAACTGCGCGTGGTGGGCGAAGAAATGCAACTGCTCGGCAGCCGCGAAGGCGGCACCAGCGGTGGTGGCGGAGGAGGACATTCCGGCGGTGGAGATTACGACGAGGAGCCGCGCCAATCCCGCCCGGCAAGCCGCCCTGCACAGGGCCAGCGCCCGGCAGGACGCCCCGCTTCCGCACCCAAACCGCCCGCCGATCCGGACTTGGACGTGGAAGGCGACGACATCCCGTTCTAGGGGTCACCTCGCATTAAATTGTAAACAAAAAAGCCCACGAGCTTGTATTCGTGGGCGCCGGGTCGGCTTCAGGTTGTGGCGCCCCCGCATCCGCCACGGGTTCATCCTCGACAACGAGAACCTCGCCGACTGCCTCGCCGCCCGCCATGCGGTCGAGCAGCGCGGACTTCTCGCGTTCCCTGCCGTTCCCCGCACCCGCGCCGGGTGCAGCCTGCATCGTATCAACGCCCTCCTCGGCCAGTTCGGGTTCCATTGACGCCACCTTTGACAACCCCTGCGAAAATCCGCAAGAACGCGCTGAGTAATGCGCGTCAAAATTCTCCGCCCCTCATGCCGCGCCTCTTGTAAAATTCGGAAAGCACGGCATAATCCTCTTCATCAACCAAAGCGTTCCCCATTGAAAATTGGTAATGAGTGAAAATCGGATATGAACGAGCACCTTATCTCTGTGAAGGACTTCGCCGAAAGCAATAAACTGCTGAAGCAGACCGTTTTCAAAGTTCTTAAGCGCTTGGAAATCGAACCAACCAAGTCGCGGGGTGGTGACAATAATCGAGGTCAAAATATTTCATACATTACCGATGATGACGCATGCCAGGTGCTGGAAGCTCTAAGTTCTGGCAGAAAGGCCCAAACAAAAAGTGAAGACGTAGACATCCCGGATGCGGCATTATACGACGTTGGCGTCTTCTATCTATTGTGTTTAGAGCCAGCGCACGACCCGAGTCGTTTCAAAGTCGGGTTCGCCAAGAATCTTAATGAGCGCTTACGTCAGCACCGATGTTCAGCTCCATACACGCAGGTGATCAAGACGTGGCCTTGTCGTAGGCTTTGGGAGAAAACAGCCATTGAGTGCATCACTGAGGGCTGCGAACGCTTGCACACAGAGATTTTCCGGGCGCAGTCCATTGAATCCGTCAAAGAAAAGTGTGAGAAGTTCTTTGTGCTAATGCCTCCACTGTAACTCGGTCTCATCCTCGTTCCCAATCTCCTGATCGGTAACGCCCCTATAGCGAACGCGTAGCCTCCCCTCTTTAACCCGAAGGGTTTACAGACAATAGCCGGGGGTTGAGCGAAGCGACACCCCCGGTTTGCATAAACAATATCTCACCCCGAAAGGGGTGGCAGAAATTTACCTTGTGTGGCATTAAAGTGACCCGATATGGCATCTACATTCTTGAGCCTCTATTTTCATTTGGTGTTCGGAACGAAAAATCGCGAACCGATGATTGATGCGGCATGGCGCAACCGCCTTCACGAATACTTGGCAGGAACGATTTGTGGCCTTGGCGGGGTTCCCATCGAAATCGGAGGCGTCGCAGACCATGTGCATCTCTTGATTAGCCTGAAAGCCACGCATAGTCTGTCCGACGTTGTGCGCGAATTGAAAAAGGCGTCGTCAGTTTGGGCGCATGGAGAGTTCGATAAACCAGATTTTGCATGGCAGGACGGCTATGCCGCGTTCACCATTAGCGCGACCTCTTGCGAAACGGTCAGAAAATACATCTATGAACAGGAGGAGCACCATCGGAAGCGGTCGTTCCGAGAGGAGGTTCAGCAGATGCTCATCAAGGCGGGTGTGGTGTTTGATCCGCGCCATCTGGAATAACGCTCTCTGCGACCCCTTCAGGGTCAACGATTGGCTTGCCATACCGGGGGTGTCGCTTCGCTCAACCCCCGGCTATTCGCTATAAACCCTTCGGGTTAAAAATGGGGCTCCAAGCTTCTGGATGTCACAGCCTCCCTACTTCACCTTAAACTTCACCTGCCTTGAAAGCAGCCAGCGGACGCCGAACATATCCACCGTCGCCTTGATGGCGCGGTTGCCCAGGCCATACTTGCTCACACCCGCCGTCCGGGGCCGGTGGTTCACCGCCACTTCCACGATCTTGTAGCCAGCGCCCTTGATCAGCGCGGGGATGAACCGGTGCATCCCGTAGAAGAGCACCAGCGCGTCGCGGCACTCGCGCCGCATCGCCTTAAGCGTGCAGCCCGTGTCGCGCACGCCGTCCTTGGTGAACCGGCTCCGCACGAAATTCGCCACGCGGCTGGTGATCTGCTTGACCACCGTGTCCTTGCGCTTGGCGCGGTAACCGCACACCAGGTCCGCCCCTTTTTCGATCTCGCACAGCAGCATCTTGATGTCCGCCGGATCGTTCTGCAAATCGCCGTCGAGCAGGGCGATGACCTCGCCGCGCGCCGCGTGAATCCCCGCGTACATCGCCGCGCTCTGCCCTGCGTTCTTCTCGAACACCAGCAGCCGCACGTCGGGCCGCGATTCCACGCGCTTCACGGTTTCGTCCCTTGAGCCATCGTCCACGAATACGATCTCGTAGGAAAGCCCCTGCAACGCGGCATGCAGCTCGCGCTGGAGCGTTTCCATGTTGTCTTGTTCGTTGAAAAGCGGGATCACTACCGATACCGCTGGCGTGGGCGTGGCTTGGGTCATAATGGCAAACCGTGATAATTACGGCAGACGAACACTCGAATCAAGCGCAACGGCAATCCGCGCCGCTTCTCCTCCCACATCGCCGCCATCTCGATCTTCTCAAACCCTTTCTCAATCGACGTCGGCGGGCGGTCCTTGCCGTCCGTCACAAACAACGCGTCCCGCCCGCGAAACAGGCTCACTCCCCAGTCTTCCGTCGCATACTCATCCAGCGGCAGCTTCGCGTCCACCGCCAGCAGCGCCCGGATGAGCGCGCGCCGCCCTTCCACGATCTTCTCCTCGCCGGGGTTCGCCGCTGCCAGCGCATCCCATGCCTTGAGCGCCGCCGCCAGCGCCTCGCGCTTCGCAGGGTCATCAAGCTTCGCAACCATCGCGCGCGCCAGTTCCGGCGGCTCGGTCAACTCGTCGTAGCGGCCCCAGAACGAATACTGGTTTTCGATTGCCTGTGATTCCGGGAAGTAAACCGGCGGATGCCCCGGCCCGTCCACACGCTTTTCCGGTAGGTAGAACGCCAGACTCGACGCCGTCTGGTATTTGTTGCCGATTAGAAACAGCGGCTTGCCGCTCTCCTGCTCCAGCTTGTGCCGCAGATCGTTCACCCCGCACGCCACCGTTTCCCACCCGCGCAAGCGTCCCCCCGGGTCCCGGCTGTACGGCCAGCGAATCCCGAGTTGCCGCAGCACGTCCGTGTTCATCACCCACAAACTGGACGCCAGCCCCACCGCCAGAGCCGCCACCGCGAACCGGCGTGCCGCCACGCTGCGTTCCGCCCAGCCGTGCCAGAGCGCCACCGTCAAAATTCCCAGGCTCACAAACGCCGGAGCCGTCCAGTTCGGCTCGCCCGCTTTCTTGAGTGAGAGCACGCAATACATCCCCAGCAGCGGCACCGCGAACAGCGCCAGGAACCGGGACCGGAATTCCCCGCGCGCCTCGCGGCAACCCTGCCAGAGCGCCACCAGCATCCCCGCGAAAATCAGCGGCGAATAAACCCCAAAGTGCAGCCCCACAAAGGTCAGCAACTCCAGCGGGCGAAAACGGGGGCCGCTGTCCAGCCCGCCGCGGCTGCGCAAATGCTCCACCGTGATCCAGTCATGGTTGGCGTTCCAGAGCAGCGGCGGGATCACCGCCAGCACGAACACCCCCAGCATCAGCCAAAACCCGGGGCGCGCAAACTCGCGCCGGTATTTCGCCGTCAACCCCAGCACCAGCGCCACGGAGAGAAGCTCCATCGCGTTCGTATACTTGCACAAAAAACCGAGCCCCATCGCCGCCCCCGTCAGCGGCCAGTAAACCGAGAACCTTGGCGAACGCTCCAACGCCAGCCAGAAAGTCCAGAGCGCCGCCGCCCAAAAGAAAATCGAGAGCGCATCGATGGTCATCACCAGCCCGCCCACATTGAAAATCGGCGTCAAATTCAGCAACACCACCGCCCACACCGCCACCGACTCCCCGTACAGCCGCCGCGCCATCGCAAAAAGGAGCAGGCTCGTCCCCAGCGCCAAAAACGGACTCAGCAGCCGCACCCCGAACGAGGTCGGTCCAAACAGCGACGTCCCGGCGCGGATCGCCACCGCCACCCCCGGCCCCTTGGAATAGTAGGCCCAGTCCAGCCGTTGCGACCACTGGTAATAATACGCTTCATCCGGGGAAACCTCCATCTGGCTGCCCAAAAACAGCCGCAACCCCGTCAAAATCAGCAATGCAGCAATCACCCAGCGTTTCATATCGCTTCCCCGTCCTCCACCGCCGCGCACTTGTCAAGAAGGCTCGGGTGACGACCGCGCAACCCCGGTGCCAGCCGGTGTCCGTATCGCCGCCAGGCCCCCTGCGTTGCCGCCACCCCCAGCGCCCCGAGCCCGGTTCCCAGGAAAACCGAAAACAGCACATCACTCGGCCAGTGCGCCCCCGTATAAATCCGCGAATAGCCGATGCCTGCCGCCACCAGAAAATAAAGCCAGCCCCACCGCCGGTAAAACAGCGCCAGCACTGCCGCCGCCGCGAAATTATTCGCCGTGTGGCTTGAGGGGAACGAACGCCCTTCGATCGGTCCCGCCAACGGCTGCGCAACCTTCACCACCGGCGGCTGAAAAACCGCCATAAACCGCAGCGCCTTGACCTTCGTCTTCTGCAAATCCACCACCCGCGCCGCCTCCACCTGATTGGGCCGGGGGCGGTTCACCGCATGCTTGAGCCCGTTCACCACCACCGCGTCCGTCAATCCCACCACCAGCAGCAAAACCACCAGCATCGCCCGCGACTTGAAACAGCCAAACGCCGCGATTCCCACGATGACCACAAGCAGCAGCGGCGTCCAGAAATCGAAACTGGAGAGGGTTGCCATGAGCAGATCGAGCCCGGGGCTCGTCCACTCGTGATTAACTAATGAAAAAAGAGATTGATCCATGCCCAGTGCAGAGGAAACTGCAAACATTATGGCCTGCCAACCACAAGTAAAGTCACGAATCGCCGCTCTCCTCCTCGCCCTGGCGCTGCTCCTTCCCGCCGGTTCCGCTCGCGCCGCCGAAGACGCCCCACCCACCGCTCGCGACCTCCTGAACCTCGTGCGTTTCCACGAAATCAGCCAGGACCGCGAGTTTAGCGGGCAGCTGCGCACGTCCTCCAGCTCGCAAAAAATCATCATCCCCTTCCGCCTCGGGATGCACGGCAAGACCATCATCTACACCTTCGCCGACCCCGCCGAAGCCTACGTCCTGAACCTCAACGAGAAAAGCTCCCGCCTCGACCACGTCACCGGCAGCGGCCGCACCGAAAAAGTCACCGGGGCGAAACTCGATGCCGCCGTGCGCGGCACGGACATCAGCTACGAAGACCTCACCCTCAAGTTCCTCTACTGGAACAACGCCGTCGTCGAAAAAGAGAAGGAGACCCTCATGTCTCGCAGTTGCTGGATCGTCCGCGCCGTCCCCTCCGCCAAGGGCGAATCCCAGTATGACATGGTCCGCCTCTGGATCGAATCCACCGGCGGCCTCCTCCAGGCTGAGTGCTACAGCGGCGGCAAACTCATCCGCCGCTTCAAAGTCGTCGATGTCCAAAGCGCCCACGGAACCGGCGGCTACATCCTCAAGAGCCTGCGCATCCAGCGCGTAGACGCGAGCGGCAAAGACAGCCACCCCACCTACCTGGAAATCAAAGAGATCGACTCCAACTCCTAGCGCATCCGCCCCTGCAATCCCGTGGTGAGATCGAACACGGCGCTCAGGATCGCGAACACCATCAGGCCCACGAGCAGGGCGATGACGATGATGACCACCAGCGGCACCAGCGTGGAGACAAACTGCACTTGCTTGTCGAGTTCGCGTTCGTGGACGTCGGCGATCATCCCCATCGTTTCCGCGAAGCGCCCGGTCTGTTCACCCACGGCCATCATATCCAGAAAGAGTTCCGGGAAAAGCTGTTGCTGCCGGAGCGCGTTGGAGAGTCCCGCGCCGTCCACCACGGCCTTGCGCACCTCGATCATCTGCCCCTGCACCCAGAAGTTGCCGGAGATGTCCTCCAGGAGTTCGAGGGACTTGAGCAACGTCACGCCATTCTCAGAAAGTGTCGCCAGCGTGCGCGCAAACTGGGCGTAAAAACGGTAGCGGGGGATGACGCCAAACCCCGGCAGGTTCCACATCAACCGATCCCAAGCGCGCCGTCCCTCGGCGGGTCGGGTGAGGATTTTCCAAACCGCGTAAACCCCGCCCGCGATCAGAAGCGCCAGCCACCAGTAGTGCGTGAGCAGGTTGTTGGCGTTGATGAGCATCTGCGTCGCCGGGGGAAGCGCGCGCCCGGTGGTTTTGAGGAACTTGGTGAGCTGCGGCACCATCACCGTCATGAAAATAATGATGAGCCCGATGCCGACGAAGACAAGCGCCGCCGGGTAGAGCAGGGCTTGCTGCACGCGGTCGCGCAGGGCCTTGATGTCGGCGATGTGGGTCACCAGACGGCGTAAAATCTGCGGCAGCGCGCCGGAGGCTTCGCCCGCCGAGACCATGTTCACGTAGAGCGGGGAGAAGATTTTCGGGAAATCCCGCATCGCCTGCGAAAGACTGCGTCCATCCACCAACCCTTGGTGGAGCGCGCTCGAAAGCGTCTTGAGTTTGGGTTGCTGAAGCCGCCGCACAAGGATGCCGAGCGCCTCGTCCAGGGTCATCCCGGCGGAAAGGAGATGCGCCAGTTGCTCGGTGAACAAAAAGAGCTGCGCGAGCGGCACCCGGCTCACGTTGGCAGGAGCGGTGGCGGTTGGCGCTTGGGTGGGAGCGGCGGAAGCCGGAGTGGTTTTAGTGGCAAGCTTCCCGAAAAATCCTGCGGAGGGGGCTTTGACTTCCGGAGCGGCTGCGGCGTCTGCCTGCTCTATTTTGATCGGCGTGCCCTTCTGCTGCTCGATCTGCGCAATGGCGGCGCGCCGGTCGTTGGCCTGAAGCGACCCGCGCACGAGGCTGCCATCCGGTTTGCGGGCGACGTAAGTGAATTCAGGCATGGTCGAGCAACAGAAAACATCAGCCGGGGACCGTCCGCAACAGAAAACAGGGAGGGAATGTCAGCATCTCCGGTAGGCGTTGGGGGTCTGGCCTGTATTGCGCTTGAAGAAACGGCAAAAGTAAGTGGCGGAAGAGAACCCGCAGGCGTGGGCGATCTCGGTCTGCGGCAAGTCCGAGTGGCGCAGGAGATTCTGGCTGCGCTGGAGGCGGATGCGGGCGATTTCCTCCGTCACGGACCTTCCCAAGTGCAATAAAAAGAGCTTATCCAAGGTGGAGCGGGAGACGCCCACCGCTTCGCAAATCTGTTCCACGGACGCATCGCCATAATGCTGGTCCCGGATGATCCGGGCCGCATCGACGACGGCCGGGTGTTCCGCCGCCACCGTGTCGGTGGACTTGCGCTGGACGATCTGGCGTGGCGCCACCAGGTGACGGGGAGCGACGGATTTCCCCTCCAGTTGATCGGCGATCAATTGCGCGGCGAGAAACCCGATTTTTTCCACATCCGGTTCGATGCTCGAGAGGGTGGGGCGGCAGAGCCGACAAATAATCTGGTCATTGTCAACGCCGAGAACCGCCACCTCTTCGGGCGATCTGATTCCGGTTTCCCGGCAGGCGTTGATGACTTGCTGGCCCCGGATGTCATTGCAGGCAAGGATGGCGACGGGCTTTGGGAGGGCGCGCAGCCACCTGGCGAGGTCTGCGTCATGGGCCGCTACGCCTTTCTCGAACCGGTAGAGGTCTTCGCCCACCAGATCGCGTGAGGCGGGAGTGTAAATGTGTGCGCTTTTAAGCTTGAGCGCCTGAAACCGGAACGCCTCCTCGCGCTGATCGGAAAAAAACACGCTCTGATAGCCGCAATAGGCGAGATGTTGAAAGCCGGACTGGAGAAAGAACTCGAAGGCCAGGCGGACGATCACTTGGTCGTCGGATTCAATCACCGGGATCAACGGACTGCGGCATCGCCCGTGCACATCCACCACTGGCACGCCGAGCGCGGTGATCTTCTGGTGCAGCTTGCGGTTGGGGATGTAAGCGATGAGCGCATCCACGCGCGCCTTCTTCAACCACCCGGGCAATGCGTCCAGTTCGGGGCGCTCATGGGCGAGAATGATCCAGTCTTCTCTGGTTTCGGCGAAATTGGCGACCCCCCGGTAAATGCCCCGGCCATACGCCCGGGATGCGTCAACCAGGAGGCCGATGTGCAGGGGGTTCTTCACGGGAGAAAATGCAGAATTGCGAAAATGCGCCGGGAGTTGCGAAAAAAGGACATCGCATCGCCTTTTCTTACATGCTTGTATGGACCTGCGGCGAGAACAATCCGGCGCAATCCATTCTTTTTCCCACTCAGAGAAACCTTTCCACATTATGAACACCTACTTCACCCAAGTTCAGAACCCCATCCCCTACGAAGGCCCCAAAAGCCGCTCCCCATTGGCGTTCAAATGGTATAACCCCGCGCAAGTGGTCGCTGGCAAAACGATGGCCGAGCATTTCCGCTTTGCCGTAGCCTTCTGGCATACCTTCAAGGGAACCGGTTCGGATATGTTTGGCCCGGCGGCATGGACCCGGTCTTGGAACGCCGGTTCGCCCATGGAAGTGGCCGGACACGCCTTGCGGGCGAACTTCGAGTTTTGCCAGAAACTGGGCGTTCCCTACTACTGCTTCCACGACCGCGACATCGCCCCGGAGGGCGCGACGTTTGCCGAGTCGTGCAAGAACCTGGACGCCGTTGTCGCGCTGGCCAAGGCGCTCCAAGCCGACACCGGCATCAAGTTGCTTTGGGGCACGGCCAATCTCTTTTCCAATCCCCGCTTCACTCACGGTGCGGGAACCAACCCGGATGTGCACGTCTTCGCCTACGCGGCAGCCCAGGTGAAGCACGCCATGGATGCCACCCACGAACTGGGCGGTGAAAACTACGTTTTCTGGGGCGGGCGCGAGGGGTATGAGACGCTGCTCAACACCGACTACGGGCACGAGCAGGAGCAGTTCGCTAGGTTCCTGCAACTTGCCGTCGATCACAAGAAGAGCACGGGATTCAAGGGCCAGTTCCTCATCGAACCCAAGCCGAAGGAGCCCACCAAGCACCAGTATGACTTCGACACCGCCACGGTGTTGAGCTTTCTCCGCGCCCACGGCCTCTACGAACATTTCAAGATCAACATTGAAGCCAACCATGCGACCCTCGCGGGCCACACTTTCGAGCACGAACTGACGGTCGCCGCCGCCGAGAACAAACTCGGCAGCATCGACGCCAACAGCGGCGATCTTCTTCTGGGTTGGGATACCGACCAGTTTCCGAGCAACCTCTACTCCACCACCGCCGCGATGCTCGTGGTGCTGGGACAGCAGGGAGGCATCGGCTCCGGCGGCTTCAACTTCGACGCCAAATGCCGCCGCGGTTCCATCGACGAACTTGACCTCTTCTACGCCCACATCGGCGGCATGGACGCGTTTGCGCGCGGGCTCATCGTCGCGGACAAGCTCATTGCGGAGAAAGCCCTCTCCTCCTTTGTCGCAGAGCGTTACGCCTCATGGAAGTCCCCGCTCGGCCAGGAGATTCTCGCGGGCAAGGCGAACTACTGCGCACTGGAAAAATGGGTGCTTGAAAACGGCGAACCCACGCCCAGAAGCGGGCGTCAGGAAATGCTGGAGATCATCCTCAACGACTATCTCCTCGGTTAACGCGAACGGAGAACCTGCGCATGGCTCTTTACCTCGGCTTCGATAGCAGCACCCAGGGGGTGAAGGCGGTCCTCATCGACGCCACCCAAGGGAAAATCGTTTGCGCGAAAACCGTCAACTATGGGCAGGACCTCCCGTCCTACCTTTGCCCTGGCGGAGTTCTGGAAAATCCGGACCCGCTGGTCAAACACGCGGACCCGCTGCTCTGGCTGGCCGCGCTGGACCTTGTCCTGCAACGCCTCCAGGACGCAGGGGCGCCTCTGGCCCAGGTGGCTGCCATCGGCGGCGCAGGCCAGCAGCACGGGTCGGTTTATCTCAACGCCCAGTTCCCAAAGATCATCGCCTCCCTGAACCCCGCTCTCGATTTGGCGACGCAACTCGCCCCGGCGCTTTCCCGGCGCACCTCGCCCATCTGGATGGACAGCTCCACCGGCGCCGAGTGCGCCGAGGTGACCCGCGCGGTCGGCGACCGCCTCCAGGCAGCCACCGGCTCCCCCGCCATCGAGCGTTTTACCGGCGCGCAGATTCGCAAGTTCGCCAAGAGCGAACCGCTCGCTTACTGCAACACCCAGCGGATTCACCTGGTCTCCTCGTTCCTTTGTTCCATCCTCATCGGCGCGGACGCACCCATTGATTCCGGCGATGGAGCCGGGATGAATCTCCTCAACCTCGGCACCCTTCAATGGGACGCCGGGATCGCGGAAGCCACCGCGCCGGGGCTGCTTTCAAAGCTCCCCAGGGTGGATGCAACCCCCTCTGTCACGGGTGGGCTCTCGGCTTACTTCGCCAAATACGGGCTTGCCGCCGGAACGCCCGTGGCGACATGGACGGGGGACAACCCGGCGAGCCTCGTCGGCTCCGGCGCGTCGCGAGACGACACGGCGGTCATCAGTCTCGGCACCAGCGACACTTTTTTCGCCGCCATCCATCCTTACCGGGTCGATCCGGATCGCTTCGGCCACGTGTTTGGCCTTCCTTCGGGTGGGTTCATGTGCCTGACCTGCTTCAAAAACGGTTCTCTGGCCCGCGACCGGGTGCGCTCCGAAGCCGGCGTGGACTGGAATTTCTTCGCGGCAGAGGCTTTTTTGCGCACCCCCGTCGGGAACGAAAAACGCTGGGCGCTCCCATGGTTCGAACCGGAAATCACCCCGTTGGTGACCCAGCCCGGCCTGCGCGCTACCTTCGACTTCGCCGCAGCCTCGCCCGAGGTCCGCATCCGCGCCGTGGTGGAAGCCCAGGCCATGGCCCTGCGGACGCACTCCCTCTGGATCGGCAACTTCAAGACACTCCGCGTTACGGGAGGGGGGTCCCAAAGCGCTGGCATCCTCCAGACGCTTGCGGACGTTTTCAACGCCACCGTGGAAACGATCTCCACCGCCGATTCCGCCGCTCTTGGCGCGGCCATGATCGCCGCACATACCGCTGGCGCCATCTCCTACGAAACCTTGGCGTCCGCGTTCTGCCCGCCCACCCAGACCATTCTCCCAAAAGCAGAAGCGGTGCGGGTCTATGCTGCGTGCCTGCCCGCGTTCGGCGAATTTGAAGCCGCCGCGCAAACCGTTTGATCCATTACCCTTGATCGAGCGTTTGCCGCACGGTGGCCGCGAGGGCATCCGCCTCGTAGGGTTTGGATAGAATAACGACTCCGCTTTTCGCTGCGGCGCTCAGTCGTGCAATCTCAGAACTGTAACCGCTCGAAATGATCGCCTTGAATTTCGGGGTGGTTTGCCGGATTTGCGTGATGATATCCAAGCCGGACATGCCCCCGGGCATGATCATGTCCGCTATCAGCAGGTCGATTTCTCCCGCGTGTTGGTTCCACTGCCGGATCGCCTCCATCCCATCTCCCGCTTCCAGCACCCGGTAGCCGAGGCGGCGCAAGGACATGGCAAGCATCATTCTCAGGGATTTGTCGTCTTCCGCAATGAGGATGGTTTCATGGCCGTGCTGGAGCTGGCCTTTGGAATTTTGGGATTGCCTTGGCGACGGGGCAGGGTGGCTGGGAAGGAAGACGTGGAAGACGGAGCCTTTGCCAACGGCGCTTTCCACCTCGATCCAGCCTTGGTGCTGCTTGATGATGCCATAGACGGTGGCCAGCCCCAGGCCGGTGCCTTTGCCGACCTCCTTGGTGGTGAAAAAAGGCTCGAAGATTTGCTTGAGGTTTTCGGCTTCGATGCCGCAGCCGGTATCCGCCACCGAGAGGCAGGCGAAATTCCCCGGACGCGCCTCTGTTGCGGAGGAGGAGTTGACGGCGCCGATCTGAACGTAGCGCGTGCTGATGACAATGCAGCCGCCATGCTCCATGGCGTCCCGCGCGTTGACGCAAAGGTTCATCACCATTTGCTCCATCATCCCCTTGTCCGCCTCGATCCATATCGGCGCGCCCTCCCCTTCAAGCGTCAACTTAACGTGTTCGCCCATGATGCGATTAAGCATTTTGAGCAGGTCATCCAGAGTTTCGTTCAGCTCCATCGGCTTGATCTGGATGGCTTGCCGACGGCTGAACAGCAACAATTGCCGGGTCAGGTTGGAGGCCCGGGTAGTCCCCACTTCGAGTTCATTGACCAGGGAACGCAGTTCCGCAGTCATATTGGGATGCTCTTGCAACAGGTTGATCTGGAGCATGGTCGCCCCCAGAATGTTGTTGAAGTCGTGGGCGATGCCGCCCGCCAACTGGCCGATGGACTCCATTTTCTGCGTCTGCCGGAGTTGCTCTTCCGTACGCTTGCGTTCCTCTTTGTTCTCGATGCTCTGCAAGGCGTGGGCGATTTCATCCGCCATGCCTTTGAGGAGAGTGATTTCTTCCTGCGTAAAGGCCTGGGGGCGGTCCGCCTTGACGGTGATGGCGCCAAAAAGCCTGTCGTTGTGGAGAAGAGGCAGGGAGGCGATGGAGAAGCATCCCGCAGCCCGAAGACCTGCCGCCCAGGGAGCGACCCGCGGGTCGTCGGCGATGTTGTTGAATATGGCGGGGGTGCGCTCGCGTATCGCGCATCCGCAAGGTCCTTGCCCGTTGGGGCTCTCATCCCAGGTAATGGGGACCTCTTTCAGAATCGCCGCCCCTATTCCCGCAAACGCGACGGGGATGACCCGTTTGGAGTTTTGCTCTGGTTTTCCCACCCAGGCGGAAAGGTAGCCCCGAGTATGAACGAGCACATTGCAGACGCCGTCGAGAAGCCGGGGGGCGTTGTGCTCATTTAAGATCAGCCCTTGAACATCGCGAATGGCGCGCAATACCGCGTTAAGGTGGAGGGTTTTCGCCTCGCTTTGCTTCAGCGTCTCTTCGGCCTGTTTGCGCGCGGTGATGTCCCGCGAGATTCCAACGATCCCCTCGATGTTGCCGCTCGCATCGCGCAACGGGATTTTCGTGGTCGAGACCCAGGTAACGTGGCCATCGGGCCAGACTTCCATTTCCTCCAAGTCCACGCTCGGTTCACCGGTGGCCATGATCCGCTGTTCGCTCTCGTAAGCTGCCCGGGCATGGGTCTCGTGGAAAAAATCAAAGTCGCTCTTCCCCACAATTTCGTCGGAGCTGGCAAAGCCCAATTTATGGGCCTTGGCTTCATTGATGCACGTAAAACGGCTCTCCCTGTCCTTGAAAAAGATGAAATCAGGGGTGCTTTCCATCAGCCCGGCAAAGCGCTGCTGCTGGGCGGCTAAATTCTCTTCGGCATGTTTGCGCGCGGTGATGTCCCGCGAGATTCCAACGATCCCCTTGATGTTGCCGCTCGCATCGCGCAACGGGATTTTCGTGGTGGACACCCATTGGATACGGTTATCGAGCCGGGGGTCCCTCTCCTCCACGTCCATGATCGGTTCGCCGGTCGCGATGATCCGCTGCTCGCTCTCGTAAGCTATTCGCGCGTGGGACTCTGTGAGATAATCAAAGTCGCTCTTGCCCAAGGCGTCCTCCGGATTGTCCAGTCCGAATGCCCTGGCAAGGGCTTCATTGATGTACGTAAAACGGCTCTCCCTGTCCTTGAAATAGATTAAATCCGGGGTGTTCTCCATCAGACCGGCAAAGCGAAACTGCTGGGCGGCTAACTTCTCTTCGGCCTGTTTGCGCGCGGCGTTCTCCGCCCGAAGCGCCTCGGTGGCTTCCTCCCTCCGCAAACGGTTCAACCCCTGCTCGGCGATGAGCACGGCCATGCCGCTGAGAAAAGACAACGCGTTTTTCAACTGTTCCTCGCTGACGACCGGCACCTGGGACAAAGCCGCGAGGTATTCCTCCGTGTTGTAGCCGTATTTGCGGGCGAGGCCCTTGAAAAACTCCGGGTCCGGCTGGTTCAGCAGAACCTGTCCCGTTGCGAGCGAGGCGAGGTGAACGCCGCGGATGACCACCGGGGTGGCTCCGTCCACAAGCCCGTTGCCGCACGGTTTGATGCTCAATTCCTTGAGGTCCTTGAGGCACTCCGTCAGGTAGATGTTGCTCTCCTTGCAACACTCCGCGGAAGCCGGGCAGGCGCGGTGAAACTTGGTGCAAATATCCCGCCAGCCTGTCGCAATCAACAGTTCCTGCTCCGGGTAGGAAACCAACCCGGTTGTGAACCCCGTGGCCTTTGAAAACTCCTCAAAGAGCCACCGCAAGCGGTCGATATCTACCAACTCTTTAATGGAGTAGCGCCTGTCCATTCGGATTTCTGCGAAAGTCGCTTTTTTAACCCAAAATGTCTAGGAGAATCATCCTCCGCGCGCCGCCGGGGGGATCACCAACCACGGGCGGGATTCCCGGCTGGCGCGGGTGCTCCTCGGGAAATGGGACGCATGAGCCAAGATGCGACAGAATGAGACAAAAGATCTTCGCTAAGTCCCTTTTGTTCCTCCTTGCGCAACACCCTGTTTTTCCTGATTTCCTGATCTGTTTTTGCCTTGGTTTGGATGCGTGCGCGCCGCCCTGCCGGAGGGGGGCGCTAAACGGATTGCCCCGCGCGGCGGCTTATAGTAAATTTGCAGACTGATGCAGCCGAACCTCTCCTCCCCCAAAAACTTCATCAACCGCGAACTCAGCTGGCTGGAGTTCAACCGCCGGGTGCTCGAGGAGGCGCAGGATGTCACCCAGCCACTCCTTGAACGCGTCAAATTCCTGACCATTTTCTCCTCCAACCTGGACGAATTCTTCGAGATTCGCGTGGCGGGCATCAAGCAGCAGATCAGCAGCGGCAGCACCGACGCGGGGCCCGACGACCTCTCGCCCGCCGAAGTCTTCCAGTCCATCACCAAGACCGTCCACGAACTCGTCGCCACGCAGTACGCGCTTTGGAACCAGCAGATCGTCCCGCTCCTCTCTCAAAACGGCATCCGCTTTCACCGCATGGCCACTCTCAGCCGGGATCATGCGCAATGGGCGCAACAATACTTTTACAGCGAAGTCTTCCCGCTCCTCACCCCGCTGGCGGTGGATGCCAGCCACCCTTTCCCCCAAGTCCTCAACAAAAGCCATAACCTCATTGTCCGCGCCCGGCGTCCGGAGGACGAGGACCCCCTCTACGCCATCGTCCAAGTGCCCCGCGCGGCCCCCC
>Ga0073936_10002762_pt1 | contig 25859 bp, 17 predicted proteins | sample AliMusrvi5mmetaG_FD_87041 | JGI IMG/M metagenome (GOLD analysis project Ga0073936, IMG submission 87041) | Freshwater lake bacterial and archeal communities from Alinen Mustajarvi, Finland, to study Microbial Dark Matter (Phase II) - Alinen... | ecosystem: Environmental > Aquatic > Freshwater >...
GAGGAGTACTACCGAACCGGTTCCCTTTTGCGTTGTCTGCGTAAGCCGGAGTCACCGATAACGCTTATGGGTGACACAATAACCTTTGTGTCCCGGCGAAGGATGCTTATTTTAACGGCATTGGGCGTCTCGCCGGCACGTGGCCGGCTTCAGCCGGCCAGTCCCAGACCCCGGATTGATCCGGGGGGAACTTCGTGATCTAGATCACGCTGGCGGAACCGCATTTGCGCAAGGTGAACGAAACCTTGGTAGTCCGTGCCCACCGTCGCGCGTGGTTGCGCATAGCCACCACGGGTGGATGAGAAAAACGACGCAATACCGACGGCATCGATTCTCTTGCGCAAATCCAGTGATCTAGGGGTGGTCAATTTTCGAGTCGGCATACAGTCACCAAGCAACAATGCCACGCAAATCAGCACCACGGCAGAACACCGTAGTTGCTTCCTGCGCGTTACTCCGCCTGCAAGCTGGCATGAGTGACCTGTTGCGAGTTAATGACCTTCGCGGGTGGTCGTGTTATGGATCACCACCTTTAACGCATATTCCTTGGCGGCGTGCGCGAAAATATCGTAGGCTGTCATTATTTCCGCTAGCTCGAACCGGTGGCTCACGAGTTTTTTGGCATCGAGGCGTCCCGACTGCACCATCCTGAGCAGCATCGACGTGGTGTCCGCATCGACCAACCGCGTGGTAAGGGTAATATTGGAAGACCAGAGCCTTTCGAGGTGAAATTCGACCGATTTGCCATGCACACCGACATTGGCAATCCGTCCACCCGGAGCGATGATCGCCTGGCAGATGTCGAACGTCGCGGAAAGTCCGACTGCCTCGATGGCCACGTCCACGCCGGATGCGTGCGTCAGCGCCATCACCTGCTCCACCGCCTTCCCATTCGCGCTGTTCACGGTCTGTGTCGCACCGAACGCGCGAGCGACCTCCAACCGGTTGTCATCGAGATCGATCACGATAATCTCAGCGGGGGAGTAGAGTTGGGTGGTGAGTAAAGCGGCCAGTCCCACCGGACCGGCGCCGACGATTGCCACGATGTCCCCCGGCGTGACCCGCCCGCTCAACGTGCCGCATTCCAGTCCGGTGGGTAAGATACAACTGAGCATGGCCATCGCTTCGTCATCGGCTTCAGGCGGCAGCAGGAACAGGCCGGTATCGGCAAATGGGATGCGCACATATTCGGCCTGTGTGCCGTCGATACTGTTGCCCAATTGCCAGCCGCCATTAAGGCAATGGGAGTACATCGCTTTTTTGCAAAAGTTACAGCGGCCGCAGGAGGTAATCAGGGAGATGAGTACCTTGTCCCCCGGGTGAAAGCCCAGCACGTTCGTGCCGACTTCCTCGATAATCCCCACGCCTTCATGACCGAGAATACGGCCATCGGCGATGGTCGGCACGTCGCCTTTCAGAATGTGCAGGTCGGTCCCGCAGATGGTGGTGGTCGTGATCCGCACGATTGCATCGGTGCCCTCGATGATGATCGGCTTTGGCTTCTCCTCTAACGCCAGATTATTAGGCCCGTGAAAAACCAGCGCCTTCATCGTGGTGAGATGGCTGTTGCTTTCAGTGAGTGGTGTCATAATATTTCCTTACGCGATACGAAAATAGCCTACGAGGCAGCAATGCAAGGGCCTGGCGAAATGCGAGGGCTTGGTGATGCCGTCTCCGGTTGGGGTGCCGATCGACATGGATGCGTAGCCCTCGCCCAGGCCCAGGCCATAGAGGGTCGGCGCATTCTTGACGTAGATAGAGCACTGCATGCGCCGGCCCATGCGCGTCAGGTTCCCGATGTTGGTCGAATACATGGCGGCGGAATGATGGTTGCCCGCCTCGACACGGTAGGCCAACTCGATAGCCGCTTCCACGTCCGGTACAAAGGTGACGGGCAACACCGGCATGAGCTGTTCGGTCCAGACGAAGGGGTGGTCTTCAGGCACCTCACCCCACAACAGGCGTGTAGCGGAAGGCACCTCCAGGCCGATGCTGTTGGCGATCACTGCCGCATCACGACCGACATAGTCGCGGTTCATGACCGGGCCGTTGCCGCCATTTTCATCCTGCTTGATCACAAGCCGGGCCAGGGCATCCATCTGCGCGACGGAAAGCTCGAACGCCCGTGGATCGTTACGCATACCTTCCAGGAAACGGATTCTGGCCATCTCGACCACAATGACTTCCTTTTCCGCGATACACAATACGTTGTTGTCAAAGCTCGCGCCAAAGATGATGTCCTCGATACACTGGGGGAAGATAGCCGTCTCATCCACCACGACCGGTGGGTTGCCCGGCCCGGCCGCGATGGTCTTGCAAATCTTACCGGTGGTCATGGCCACCTTCACGATCGCCGGGCCACCGGTCACCATGTTCAGGCTGATCTCGGGGTGGACCAGCAAGGCTCTGGTCGTTTCCCGCGATACCGGAGCGACCGTGGTAATTAAACCCACGGGAGCACCGGCCGCGACTGCGGCCAAAGCCAGCATGCGTATCGCGTCGTGGCAGACATGGACCGCGGCTCGATGCGGGGCAAAGATGACGGCATTGCCTGCGGCCAGGATGGCAATGGCGTTGGAGATGACGGTCGCGACCGGATTATTCGAAGGGGTGATGGCGACCACAACGCCGAAAGGCGCATATTCCACCAGGGTCAGGCCTTTGTCGCCGGTGTAGGCGCGCGACTGCAAGTCCTCTACCCCCGGCGTGCGGGTGGCGCAGAGGAGATTTTTCTGCCTCTTATCCTCGGCGCGGCCCATTTTGGTCTCCTCGACCGCCATGCGGCCCCAGCGCTCGGCGTTGGCGATGGCTGCTTTGCGCATGGCTTTGATGACCGCCCGGCGCACTTCAAGACCATGATCCTCGAAGATGCGCTGTGCCTGCGCCGCGGTGGCGACAGCGGCATCCACGGTGGAGAAGACGACCTGGTCGCCGCCGTCAACATACTGCGGGACGGAACCGGACTCGTCGAGTCCTTCCTCGGTATCCAGGTGTTTCAAATCATCGCCGATGATCCTGGTTATCTCTTCAGCTTGCATATAAGGCCCTTTCCTTATTCGATTGTTCTGGTGACCGTGGGCCTACGCAAAGTTTACGGCGTGGCCCCCATCCCCTAACCCTTCCCCCGCTGCGGCAGGGGAAGGGAGTACCAAACCCGGTTACCTGCTCCCTTCCCCTGCCGCAGCGGGGGAAGGGTTGGGGATGGGGGCCACACGCCTTCCGCGACATTTGCGTAGACCCGTGACCGTTATGTATTGGTCGTCAGAACTTGTTGCTAATGCAGTATCGTCCATTGTCTCGCCTTCAACGCTGTTTGCATGGAACCACTGTCGTTTTAATCGAGCTGATTGGTCCTGGCCATCGATCGCCCCGCGCTGCGCAACGCCTCAGGACAGTCTAACCGCCCGGTGTGCACCTCAATGAATACCAGGCTGTCCGTCTTGGCGGCCATCACCAACGCCGCTTCCAGTTCCCCCTCGGTATGGACATCGAGACCCAACCCTCCGCCGAATACCTCTACGAGCTGATGATAGCGCCAGGGTTGGATATCGTTGTAGGGGCGATCCGTAATCACCCGCTCGATCGTGTATCCGTCATTATTCAGGAGAAAGATGACCGGCTTGAGACGGCAGCGGATCATCGTCGAGAGATCCTGGCATGTCACCTGAAAAGCGCCATCGCCTACAAAGAGCACCAGACGGCGGTCTGGCGCGGCCATGCCGGCGCCCAGGGTTGCCCCGACCGTATAGCCGATCGAGCCGTAAAAAGTTTGCCCGATGAAGGTCGCCCCTTCCGGCATCAGCATCTCCGCGGCGCTGAAAAGCGAGACACCGGTTTCTGCAATGACGATGGCATCATTTTCGAGAAAATGACTCATGCGGTCGAAGAAACGCTTGATGGTCAGCGGTTGCGGCGCCACCGGTTGATACGGCTCCGAACGCCGGTGAACGCAGCTCTCGGCGGCACAGCGGAGATCCATTGCAACAGGATCACGTCGTGACAGCTTTGCCGCCAGTCCCAGAATAAAATCAGTGAGCGACACATTTTCGTAATAATGGTGTTTGATCTTCACGGTGCGTATGTTGGCACTGATGGTCTTGGCGTCATCGAGGTTGGTGGTGAAGCCGCCGGTGTTAAAATCAGTCATCAAGGCCCCGAGTTGTAAAATGCAGTCAGCGGACTCGACCCGCTGCTGGACGTAGTTACGACTTCGATCACCTTCAAAGAGGCCGATGAATTGCGGGTGGTGCTCGGAAAGGACGGTTTTTCCCAACATCATGGTGACATAGGGGAACCCCGTTTTGTCGAGAAAAGCGGCAAAGTCCTTTTGCAACTTGAAGCGTATTAATTCCACGTCACCGATCACCATCGGATTCCGTGCCGTCTCCAGCATGCCCAACGCTTCCTTGAGCGCTTCTCCGAGTGCTGCCTGATCACTACCGGCGGGTGTTGGGAAGAGGAACGTGTTTGGTCGATCACAGTGCATCCGCACCACGTCGGCAGGGAGACTGATATATACCGGCTGCTGGTGAGCCAGACACGCCGACAACACCCGATCGATCTCGGCCGGGGCTGTTTCCGCGGAGACGAGTTGGGTAGCGGCAACCGTGATTTTCTCATAGATCCGCAAGGGAATCTGATAATCACCCAGCGTGTGATGTAATAATGGCCGGGTGCGGAAATTAATGGTTGCCGGCGAACCGGTGATGACCACCACCGGCACGCGTTCGGCGAATGCGCCCGCCACGCCATTTATGGCACTCAGTTCTCCGACACCATAGGTGGTGGAAAAGGCCCCAATGCCCCGAATGCGCGCGTAACCGTCGGCGGCATAGGCCGCGTTGAGTTCATTACAGGTGCCAACATATTGCACGTCGCTCTTCAACACCTGGTTGAAGAAACCCAACACAAAATCTCCCGGCACGCCAAAAAGGTGATCCACGCCGATTTCTTTGAGCCGAATAAGCAGGTATTCAGCAACCGTAATCTTTAAACTTAGCATCGTGGTAACAATAGCAGTTGGACGCAGGGCCTTACATTGTGCTACCGATGGATTTTAAACCCTATCGATAGATGGAGCAGAAGGTCAATCAACAGCGGGATGGGCAGCAGATGGCGAATGCCGGCGTCGTCTTGCCAGGGGATTAGTGGGCTCCCCTGGTCATTCAACATGCTTTGGCGCATATCACGAACCATGGGAGTATCGTGAAGGGACCTAAAACTGATCGAATCCGGGTGGTGAAGATTAACGCCTCCCTTGCGCTCATTTTTGATCAGCATCACGAACAGGCAGTTTGCTGCATACCCACGCCACCACCCTCATTGGCGCCGGGATTCCCGTCAAAGTGGTCAGCGAGCGACTGGGGCATTCGACCGTGGTCATCACCCAGGATACCAGGCCAGACCAGGTTCCTCCCATTCACCCTCTTCTCGATTTTGTAGTGATTGGGTGAATGGTAGGTAGTGGGTTATCACAATATGTCAATCGTCGACATTGTTGCTCCCTGCACCGATTGTGCAAGCAATTCATCCATGATCTCGGCAGCGTGGCGGGTCGAGGATTCGAGGACGTGGCTATAGATGTTGAGGGTCGTGCTGGTCTGGGTATGTCCAAGGACATTAGCCACGGTGCGGACAGGTAATCCCTGGGCGATGAGCAGCGTGGCTACCGTATGCCGCAATCCATGAAACGGCAATATCGGTAAGCGATGCCTTTTGAGGAATTTCCGAAACTGCTTGCTGACTTCATCGGCGCGAACCCAATGACCGAGCGGTTGCGTGAAGATAAACGCACTGTGTTGCCATAGCGTTCCGGCTTGCAGACGTTCATTTCCTTGCAACTGTTGCCACTCACGTAAGGCAGCCTGGGTAATTTCGGGCACGACGACCGTCCGTAAAGAGCCATGCGTTTTCGTCGCTTTCAGGCGTTGCGGATTGCCGGTAATTAATTCTGCCGCCTGACAGATGCGGATGGTGTGGACTTGGAAATCGATATGCCCCCATTCCAATGCCACCAATTCACCCCGGCGGATACCAGTGCTCAATGCCAACAGAACCATCGCGCGGAAACGTGGGGATTCATGCGCTAATGCCTGAAGCAATGCGGTGATCTGCACCTCGGTGTAAAACTTCTGGGCGTATACTTCCCTTCCAGGCGCTTTGACGCTCCGTGCCGGATTGATGGCAATCAACTGTCGATACACGGCGGCTTGCAGACAAGAGGCCAGTATCCGCAGATGACGTGTGATCGATGCAGCGGACAGGCATCGAGAGCATCCTGCCGGAAGAGAAGGAGCTTCCCTGCGCGGATATGGGCAATTTTCTGCTCACGCACCAATTTACGCAGCAGGTAATGGCTGATGCCCAGGTACGCACAGGCATCAGGCACGCGAAACGTGACGGGTAATGGTGTGGTCATCGCTACTCCTTTCAAACAAAACACGGCGCGAATCAGTCTTTGCTGATTCGCGCCGTGTTAAAGAAGATTGGCCCCAGTGCATTCACTCGGGGGTTATGTCATAGCTCCAGAGATATGATATGTATTTAAAAACTCATAGTTTGCGCCTTATACGATTCATACAATCATCGGCAGCTGCACAACTCACCTGATATTATTTGATTTGACCTATTGAGAATAAGTAAGCCGGTCACGCGCTGACTGTCCCCAGCATCGTCCCCAAACAGGCAACCTGGAAGGCATTTCGTGCTCAAAACACCCGAAAAATCTCCTCACTTGTAATCAGCAGGTCGTCGGTTCGAATCCGACAGGAGGCTCCATTTTGATCTCGTTTGGTATGATTGCCGTTGCATTTAATATTGTCTTTTCTCCCCTGTTTTTGCCATTTTATGGGTAGTCTGTCCCCCAAAGCGTCCCCAGGAACTGTCCCCAACTATTAGTTATTTAGTTATCTTCTCAGCAATAATATCGGTTTTTACAAAGTCAGGGGTGTTGCTTCTACGCCTCATCGAGATACACCAAACAAGCGAATATGCCCGTTGAATATGTCAGATTTTTGGCCGTTCTTTGACCTACGGATTAAGAGTCCGTAGGTTTTTGGCATTTTATATATACTTGAACTACTTTATTTAAAGTGTCTTATGCCCCTTCTTCCTTATCCTTCCTCCTTCATTTTACCGTGACCCGCGCGTCGCGCGGCATGGTGGTCACGGAATCGTGATCGATAATCACGTTGAATGCGCAGTCACCGCTGATGGATTTGCCGGCGACGGTGAATTCGGCATAGCCTTCGGTGTTGACGACGGCGATCTTGCCGGATTTGTAGAAGCGTACCGCGCCCGCTGTGCCGTGGAAAGACACTCGCGCATCTTTGAAATCGAACGCAGTGGAGTTCAGGAACGCGTAGTCGGTGGAGAGCGGCGTCACGGCACGGATGACGTGCTCAGCCGGCGCGCTAAAGACCGCTGGCGGGTCGATACTCTTCAGTCGGGGATACAACGCCACCAGGTACCCCTGGCCCACCGGTTGCTTAAAGCGGATAAATTGCTGCACTTCGTTATCTGTTTTGCCGCCGGGAAAGTATTTCGGATCGGACTTGACCGGGCGCGTCCAGGGTACCATCGGGTGGCCATACTGGCCGGTCTCCGGGGTGGCGCCGTTGGGGACGGCGACAAACACGTCCATATCCACGTTGCACTGTCCGTCGAAATGATACAGCGGGGCTTGCCCGGTCACGCTGGAGGCGAGGAACCAGAGACTCAGCTCGGTGGGACGCGTGGGGGCGCCGCCGAAGGAGTCGGCCAGCACGAAATAGTTTGGTCCTTGCGGATCGGCGTCTTTCAGAAAGAAGATCTGTCGGTGCCAGGTGGTCATCGGAATGCGCTGCCATGCCGGCACCGCGGGCCAGTTCTGCGCATTTTCCTCCGTGCCCAAGGCCATACCTTTATTGGTGGTGATAGGGTATTCCGTCTTCAACGGGCGGATGCTGTCGATATCGCGGGTGGTGTGTGCATAATCTGCCTCCGAGGAAAACGCGGCCGTTTATACACGCGTCGCGTTCCGTTCTGATTCCTCCACGATGTGATCAATCGACACCCGATTGCGCAGCCAGGGACGGAAGAACATCGGCACATAGGCGTTATTGAAATGCAGGTTGATCGGCTGGCCTTTCGCCGTCAACGTATAAGCCATCTGCTCGGTTTACTTCCACCCGCGCAATCGCCTTGCCCGTCAGCTCACCTGCCGCAAAGGTTAGCGAATAATGTACCAGTTCGTCCTGCCACCCACTGCCCAGATCATCGGTCAGAGTGACGACCTTCACCGTGGGAGTCGCCCAGACGCACATCCCGCCGAGGACACACAACACCAGCGTCATTCATCGAGACATTGGAAACCTCTTTCATTCCTGCTACCCGTTACCCAGGTACCCCGCATGCATGCGAGCATGGGCACCTGGTCGCTGGCATCATTATACTAAAGACCACCTCGCCTTGCGACACAGACCCGGCCTGCTTTCATCGCCCATAATTCCATTTCAAGTCCACCGCTCCCATTCGCTGTAGATCATTGAGCGCTGCGGCTGCCTGTTCGAGGCCGCCTCGCGGGATGAGGTTGGGGAGCATGTCCGGCCAGGTGCCGACCATCAGCCGGTCGCCCGCCTTGTCGCTCCCCTGCAGATCGAACATCGTATCGTTGAGGCGAATGAGCCGTGCCCCTTTGCCCAGGTTGTATTTAGGGCCATCTGCGAAGATGGCAGGACGCGCTTTTCCCTGCTTGAAGTAATCATCCAGCGTCATCCAACAGTTGCCCAGAAAGATGATGTCCAGTGGGCGATCCCCGGTATGCGAGATGAGATAACCATCCTTGGGTGGATTGCTGAACTCACCCGTACCTTCAAAATAACGCCCTTGGTAATTGGTCATGGTGATAATGTCACGGCGTTGTTCTTTCTTGCTTTTCGTCAGCCACGCTGCAGAGGGGCCGGCCGTGTAGCGTTCAACACCCATGATCGTGACGTAGCCTGCCGGTTCGCCCGGATTGCCTTCCAGCAGCACATGGGTGCCCGGTGTCACCTCCAGGTAGGCATCGCCAATCACCAGATTCTGATTGTTCCGCACGTGAATCATCGGATCGCCGGCGTTCAAGCCCATGTAGGCGAGAAAGCCCAGGAAGCCGTCGCGTACCGGTTCATCCCCATCGACCAATAACGGAGAGGCGGTCTGACTGCTGACCAGGATCGTAGCGCGGCCGCAAGAGGCGATGTGAAAATCGCCGTCATTGACCCCTTCCACCAGCACTGAATCATGTGTCCCCAAGCCTACCAGTTCCAGCCCGCGCGGACGCGGTGTCATAGTCACATACGCACCCGGCACCGAGATGCCTTCGTAGCGCATGAACGAGCCCACCCCGGTACCCGTTTGCCGGATGGCGCAACTCCCGTTGCGCTCCGAACCCAATACTTGCACATACTCCAGTTTGACGTTGCGTGGGTTTTCTACGCTGATGACCGCACCTCCGGGAGAGCCGGCCCATTGGATGCGGCAGTGATCGCGACTTTCCCCGCCGCCCACTCGGTAGTCGCCGCCGGTAATGGTCAGTGTTTGGGACACACGGTAGAGTCCCGAGGGCAGGTACGCCATCGCCTGATGACCATTAGCGCGGGCGGCATCGATGGTCGCCTGAATCGCCCGCGTATCGTCCGCTTTGCCATCCCCTTTGGCGCCGAAGTCGCGTCGGGCATCGAAGAGTTTACCGGGAACGACATCGACGCGACCGGGGAAGAATGTCTCGTCATCTGCGTGCAACAGCCTGGTGCGCTTGCCGACCGGAAGGGTGATGATGCGTGCGTTCGGGCCTTCGTCAATCAGTTTCTCGGTGCCCTTACTTTCGTTGCCGGATATCGTCACCAGGATAGGAGCCTCCAGTACGCGGTTCGCCAATTTGATCGGCGGGTGGCGCGTCGGCGGCTTGCTGAATACAGTATCACAGATCAGGATCGAGCCGGCATTGTCGGTGACAATCGCCCCCGCGGGATCGGTCCACGCCGACACCCGGCAATCCTCGATGTCCGCGTTGCAGGTCCAGCCGCCGCCGGCAAAGGTGACGAAACGGTGTGACCCCACTGAGGTCGTACGGCGTATGGAGGGACTGACCGGATAGCCGAGATAGCAATACAGATCCGTGTCTTGGCTCCCTTGAAAATGCGAGTTGCGAACATAGCCCATACCGCGCCTGAACATCACGCCAATGCCGCAATGGTGGAATTCGCAGCCATCGACCGCAATGTGATAATAGTTGAACTCGTCCACCGAGATGCCGCGATCACAGTTGTCAAACAGACAGTTTTTGAAGATGACGTTGTCGGTCGCGAGTCCACCCTGACGATAAACGCCCAGGTTCACCCCCCATTTCATCCCGACAAACGCTTCGTATTGATGCAGAATCTGCGTTTCGAAATAACTTTTCGGCGTGGTGGACCCATGGTCGAAACCGCGGTCGGCTTTGCCTCGCCCGTCCCAGGTAATGCCGATGTAACGGGCGTTGCGGGAGCCATCGCTCCAAAACATCGTCTTGCCGTCCGCTCCGTCCCAGACGATGCGGGTGGTGCGACCATGTCCCACGATCATAGCGCCGGTCATCTTCTTCAGATGCAACGTTGCGGTGATGCGGTAGGTGCCCGCCGGCAGGTAGACAGTCTTGGGTCCGTCAACCGGACCACCGCTTTCCCCGTCGGTCAATTTGTTGAGCGCCGCCTGGAGCGCAGCCGTGTCGTCAGCCACGCCGTCGCCCACTGCGTTGGGCGTGACATCGGTTTTGACGCTGATCCAGTCGGAGCGTTTTTCCCAGGATAGTTCCGGAAGCTCGGTTGCCATCAGCGAGGAAGCCAGGCATCCGAGTGCCAGGAAGATCAGCAGGCTTCGATACAGCAATCTGGTGGTGTGCATATACATGGTTGTTCCTTTCTACGCGATGTGTCCCGCAGCTATCCCTATCCCGCGTTATTCCTTCACTTCTGTCACGGTGATAGCATCGAACCAAACCGGCGTCGGCCCCGTGTTGCCGATACTGAGCGCGAAGCCCCATTGTGGGTTCCCCGTCGTGAAGGTCCGTTCGAATTTCTGCCAGCCATTGTCGTCCGGTACGCCGACGGGTTTCGTGAATTGCCAGTCCTGTCCCGCGATAAGGAAGGCATCTCCTCCCTCGGGGATGCGTATCATCCCCGAGACACGGTACTTGCGATTGCGCAGGAGTTGGAAGGAGGCGGGGTAGACGCATACCCCCTTGAAACCCTTCACCTTTCCCGTGTAAGGGTCAATGCGAAGGCTGTATTTGCCGTCGTAGACGAACTCCGTATCCAGGTATACGCGCGGAAACAGTTCCGAACCATCGACTTTACCGGAATAGTCGATCGGCCCCCAGCAATCCGGTTGGCCATCCCCGGCGGTGCTCTCAAAGCTGCCGTTGGCCAGGAAGGGGATCAGGCGCACCGGGAGCGATTGTGTCGTGCCATTGGCCGCCACCGACAGCCGCATCACACAGGGCGCCGACTGTTTCTCCCGTCCGGCCAGTGGGCAGACCACCCGCAGGTCGCCGCCGGCCGGCACGGTAACGGTCTGCGTCGGATTGCTCACGCTGACGCCACTTTCTGGCGGTGCGGCCAATGTCACAGTGGCCGTCGCAGCTTTGCCGGTCAACTCCCGCAACGTCACGCGCAAGTTGCCGTCATTGTCGTAATTCCAATTGACATAAGGTGAAGGCACAACGGACAGCGAGGCATACCGTTTGCCCTCCCGTCCGTCCGTCGTCCTGCCCACGCAGGCCAGGTCGTAGAGTTGCCGCATCGCATGAGCGTCCGGGGTTACCAGGCTGGCCAGCATCGCGGTATTACCAGGGTCGATAGGGCCAAACTTCACCCCGGCGCCGGTCCATCCGGACGGCGCCTGCCAGGATAGCGTCCCACTGATGGGATCGGCATCCAGATTCTGCACTTCGATCTTTGCCTGAACACCGGCGCCGGCCGCAGTCATCACCGGCAAGGTCGGGTAGAGCAGCGGCTCACAGCGATTGACCAGCACCACGGTGGCCTGCATGGTGGCCGGCACCTCGAAGGAGACTGCGGTGTTGGAAACCTGTATGAACTCCAGCGGCTGCAGAATACCGCCCCACAGCAATACCCACGCCTTGCGGATCGGTCCCACCACCCCCGTATCCACGGTCGCGATGACACCCCGCTGGTAGAGCGTCTGATCGTTGGCATAGTCGGGCGGTGTGCCGTACGACCCGTTCGCGTCCTTCTTCCCGGTCAGCGGGGCGTAGGCGTTATTGATGGTGTTGACCAGTATGATTTTACTGGAGGGCGTGTTCAGCACGAAGCGTGTAGCAGCAATGCCTTTCGTGGCGGCAATATTCACTCCCACGCTCGGTTCCCGATTTTTTATGCCGTCGGGAAATGTCAGCGACACGCCTTCGGTGTCGCGGAAGGTCGCCGGGTAGAGCAGTTGCTTGGTGCGCTGCCGCAGCGCCATGGTATTGTCGGCAAAAATTTTGTCCGGCGGCAGGCCGTCGAACCGGCTGCCATCCAGAAAGATGGCATTGAAGCGTTCGTTTTCATATCGCTTATCGCGCCAGCGGTTGGCGCTGTTCGCCGTGCCGTCGATCACCAGATGTGACGGAAAGGTATAACGGTAAAACTCCGTATGGTGGAAGACCGCCGAGGACAGTCCCAATGTCAGGTTGCGTCCGTGCGCCATGCCCACCCCTTCGCCGGCGGTAATGAATCCCGGCACAATCTTCCGGCATTCCGCGGTCATGCGCGCCAGATTCCAGGCGGTTTCCTTCAACGCGCCGGGGCAGCAGGAGAGTTGGTCCCAATAGATGCCATCCGCGCCATAATGCGTGGCATAATGCAGCGCCCAATACAGATTTCGGTCGCTCCAGGCGCGCAAGCCCCGGCCGGCGACAAATTCGTCCGAGGCGTAGCCAACCGTCGCGCGATTCGTCACCGGCGTCATGCCCGGCGGTAGGAAAGGCAGCGGGATACCCGTGGGGATCATAGCCACCGGCACCGGGCCGATCCGTTTCACCGACGGTCCAAATGGAATGGTGAGTTGATAGTTGAGATAGAAGATCGTGTGCCCGCCCAGATCCCGCACCCGCGTCACCGCCTCGCGCAACTCCTCTTCCGTGCCGTAATACGGATTGGGATACGGATACACACCGCACGAAACCCAGGCGCCGTCGCAGGAAGCGTCATAGACATTCAGTAGCCGCGCCCCGTCCTTGGCGGCAGTGCGGTACTGGGACGGCAAGGAGTTGAAGGTCAATCCGCGGTCCCGGAACCCCGCCAGCGCCCAGGCATCCAGGTCTTGCACCCAGGCGGGATTGCTTGGTACGGGTTCACGTGCGCCCACCAACGTCCGAAAATGATCGGCCACCCGGTGCCAGTCGCCGACATGCACCACCACATACGCTATCGGAATCTGGTCAGGGATGTGGGGAAATTCAAAGCTGACGCGCAGTCCGCCAACCTCCGGTGTCGCTACCTCACTGGTTGACGTGCTGTCACGGACGTTGACGTGACGTTCGCCCACGTCTCTGGCCGTCAGCACGTCCACATCCTCATCCTGGGGGGTATCCAGGAACAGGCCCAGGCCGCTGCCGCTGGACCGGTCAAAACAGGACGCCCAATTGATGGCCATGCCCATGCGCGGTGGAACGCCGTTGTTGCCGGTGACGGTGGTATTGTAATACGCTCCGGCCCCATGGCGCTCATAGCCCGGCGCCACGAACCAGTCGTCCGTCGCTTCTTTGCCGATGGTGACGTTGCGCAGCACCGGCAGACGCATCCGCGTGATTTTCCCCCCCGGACTGGGGGAAAGGGCGACGATACGCCACCGCGTCAACTCCGGCTCGTTGGGCACGACTTCGATGCGCAGGGTGAGTTGCACGGTCTCCGGCGTGCCCCAGGTGTATTCCACCGCCGTCGGGCTGGGTGAGCCGATGACCCGCATCCGCGTGGGCAGACTTGCCAGCGCCGGCTCCTCACGTTTGCCATTACGCTCGATGGTCAGCGCGACCGGCGCATAGGGTGTGTCCGACACGGAAACCGTGACCGCCGCCTTGCGGTTCGCAATCGACAGCAATCCGGTCGCGCCAAACGTGTAGTCATACTGTGCATTGGCGAGGTGATAGCGCTCGGTCGCGTCGGCGTCATGCAGTGTTCCCTTGCCGCTCGCATCCACCACCTCTACCTGAGCGTGCATGGCGTCGCCCGCCGTCGCCGTCATGGCGTTCGGCAGGGCCGGCGCTGTGAGAGTGATGGTGAAAATGAGGAGACTTATTGCCGCCACGGTAATCCAGTCGGTGTTGCGGTTCATCGCAGAGTTCCTTCCCAACAATACACACCCCATGCTGGGAGAATAACCTGTCCGTCACCGGGCAGCGCCTGTTCCTTTTGCCCGTCGAGTTGCCGCACTTGTACTCCCGGCGGGAGGATCAACGGCAGGTCGCGGAAAGTCCAGATCGTATGCACCTCTCCATCTTCCCACGCCATTCCGCCGTGATCGGGCAACACGCGCCGTGTCTGCATGTGCGGTTGCGCCTGATTCAACAGATGATTCAGCCGTCCCCACCAGTGAGGGAGTTGGTAGTCGAGATCGTAGGCGGACGGAAAGCTGAGACAGCCGCCGCTCGCCATGGCGCGGAACAGGTACTGAGCAAGTTCGTCCGGCGTACGCGCGTGCGCATTGATAAACAGACTGCATCCGGCGGTCATGTCCAGATGGTCGGCCCACCAGCCGAAATCGTTCTGGCCGGCAACGGCGTGATTCTGCGCGAGCAAGTCGCCACGCGGATCGGCTATGCCGAATTGGCCGGTCATCCACGGGGAGATGCATTCACAGGACAGCGAGGAAATTCCCAGGCGTTGGATTGCGCCGAACAAGCGCCCCAGCGCGGCGAAATTCGTGCGCATGGCGGCGGCATAATTGGCCTGCACCAACCCCATATTGGAGAGGGAATCGACAAACAAATAATCCAAGCCGCCTTCCGCTTTCCAGCGCCGCAGGTCTTCCAGCGCCCAGTCGGCGATCGGAGTATTCCAATCCGCCACCACGATCGTCTGAAAACCGTATCCCCCACCGGCAGGTAGACCGTTCACGCCTACCATGCAGTATTCGGGATGTTCCGCAAAGATCGGGGCGCGCGGTGAAAGGTGTGGGGCGAACCAGGCGCCGATCTTCATGTCAAGCGCATGGGCCTTATCCGCCATATATTTCCACCCCTTAATGCCTCCCCAATATTCTGAAGGAAAGAAGCGGTGGGTGCCACACACGCTGGAACAGTGCAGGTCGCCATGCAGGCCGTAATCGAGTTTGCACTTCATGCCGAATGCGGTCACATCATTTTCATTCATCACTTCGGGGAAGAAGCGTTTGATGCCTTGTGCCGCCAATACCGGGAGAATGCGTTCGGCAATGGCGTAGGGCACTTCGGTGCTATCCACTTCCTCACCGGCGATCTGCATCCGCACGCGTCCATCCCGCACCCGCGCGGTGTATTTCATGCCCACCTCGGGCACCGGCAAAGTCGGCGTAATGCCGAACGCCACGCACGAACGCCCATAGCTACATTCACGTGCTTCCCACCAGAGATCCTGCGCTTCATGTTCAGCGAGTGGGCCGGGGGTGAACAATACCCATTTTGCCGGGGTGGTCACCGACGCGCTCAATGGGAAACGGTATTCATCGACAATGTGCAACAAATCGCTGCCCGCGGGAGATTCCTGCAGGCTGGAGATGCTGTCCAATTCTGGCCAGTATTGCCACAGTGCCCCCGCTTCCGCATACTGAAAGTCAAATCCCTGCACCAACCCGCCGCGTGGCCCGAGTTGGAACGAGTTGCCTTGCGGTTTGCCGTATTGATTGAGCGTCTTCAGGCAGGCGGTGGTGAAGACAGTGTCGCGCGCGCCGCGATATACCGGCATGTTGCACTGTCCTTGAGAGAGCACGGTGTTGCCGATAATCGAACCGCCGATCTCCCAGGTGCCATCGATCAACAGGCGGTGGAGCTGCCGTTCGTCACTCCGGAAGTGCATCGCATAGGAAAAGCCTTCCCAGGCTCGCCCACCAAGGGATAAGCGCACCGGCGTCAACAGCAGGGACAGTTCGTCACTTATCGGGGCATTCGTCGCAGAAAGCCAGACCGTCGCCTGGTCGTAGTCGTCGGCATATTCGCCGCGAACCCACCGGATGCCGTGTGCTTGTAAGCGAACTCGGAACGCGCCATCCGCATCGCTCTCGATCCCCAGCAGATCAATACGGGGGTACAAAATGCCGTCTGGGGTATCCAGACGCAGCACGATCGGGTGGGTGGCGCCGCGTACCGGCACGCCGGACAGTGTCACCTGACCGAAACCGAGAAAATCGCCTGCCTCAGTGGTCAGTAACTCCAACTGGCACGCGGGAGAGAGAGTCAGTATTGACATGGCTTTCTTTCTTCCACGGTTTCTCCGTGGATAACCGATTTGCGACTACGCTGTAGCTGACCGTATTCAACGTGGTGAGCAGGCGCAGAGTACCACGATGCCTCGTTCAGCATGATGGGCTGGATATATGCGAACCTTGTTCTCTGACTACTCCTCAACGCCGACAATTACCAGGTGGTGAAGGTGATATTCGACACGATCACGTCGTCCTGCGCACTGCCGCTACATTGATAGACGGCCAGATACGGGTTGGTCATGATGCTGGTGATATCTTTGACCGTCTTTGTTCCCGCCAGTTGTGCCGATCCGTTTGAAAGCAAGGCGTAATGCGTTTTCCCGTTTAACACGGTCACGCTCACATGATATTTAGTCGTGGGGGAAATACCGGACTTAGTCTTCGTGTCGCTATACGAACCGGCGCATTCCAGGCATAAGCCGACAGGCGTGATGCTGAGGGCATACAACTGGTTTTGATAGCCCACCGTCTCATTCGCGGCGAAGTTCGGTGGGAGAGGATCGGTAAACTTGACGGTGCCCGGCGTCAAATACGTGTTCGGATGATAGAAGGTGACGAACCCTCCTTGGTCATAGCCATTGACGGCGAAGATCGTCCCGTTATCGGCACGAATCACGATATCGTATTCCGCGCGTATATTGGGAATCGTGGCAGGAGTGGTGGTGGTATCTGCCAAGGCAAATGCCGGCATATTGATCGCGCTGCTCTGTACCCAATATTGAAACCAACCGGCGGGATTTCCCAGATTCTGTACAGTGATGGTATTGGTGAGTGTCGTCGTCGCTTTCACATTCGGAAAAAGCTGATACCCCTGGGTCATCAACGCAACCACATTCGAGGTGGCGCCTTTCAAGTTCACCGACACGACGTGTCCGTCCGCACAGGCTATATTCGCGCACGAGGCATGAACCACGGCTAAATCGTTATCCCAATCACTGATGGTGTTGTTCATGCTGTCGGCTAACACCGGGGTTTGCGCCGGCGAGGCGATATTCCCGATGGCCATGCCGGACATCCAGGTATTGAACCCATACGCATTGAGGGTATCCGTGCCGGCGGTGGGGCAGATCAACACGCCGGGCGTGGGATTCAGGTCATTCCAGATCGTTGAAGCTTGTGGCAATATCTCATCATGTTCCTGCTCGTACATCTGCACCATCGCGATCAACTGGCGTTGATTGTTGAGACAAGTGGCCATATTGCCGCGTTCTCGCGCACTCGAGAAGACCGGAAAAAGAATAGCACACAAGATTGCTATTATTACGATAACAACTAATAACTCAATCAGCGTAAATCCAGCCTGACCGAAAGACGGGTCATATTGTCGTATGCGCATCAGACACCTCTTACTTTTACTAGTGCCTCCGGAAACGGCGCCAGAAGCAGATTATGCAACAAGTAGATCGCCGGTCTTAAAAGACGCCGACGGAAAGGTTCGAGATAATGACATCGTTCTGTGAACTGTTGCCGGTCCCATAGACCGCAAAGCACGGGTTGTTCATGATCGTCGTAATATCTTTTGTCTGTTTGGTGCAGGCCAGCACCGTGGTGCCTTTCGACAGCATGGCATAATGCGTTTTTCCGCCGATCACCGCTAAAAAGAGATGATAGGTCGTCGTCGGGCTGATACTGCTGAGGAGCGTGGTCGGCGGTGTCACCACCGTATGGCTCGCGATCCCTTCCCAGAACAAACCGATAGGCCCGCCGCTCATCGCATTGTAGGCATACAGGCAGTTTTGAAATCCCACGGTCAGATCCGCGCTAAATGACGGGGGAACACTTTTCCAGTCGAGATTGTTCTGCGCGAGCACCGTATTCGGCTGATAAAAGGAAATGAATCCCCCCGCGTCATAGCCATTGACCGCAAAGACCGTACCGTTATTGGAACGGATGACAATATCGCATTCCGCGTGCAGGCTGGTCGCGGTGCCGGCCTTGCCCAGGGAGGCTGACGGCATATTGAACGTTGGGCTTTGCATCCACTTTTGAATGACGTTCCCGGTGCCGTATTGTGAGATCGTGATGGAACTCGAGGTTGTCGTATTTTTGAGCCGCGTCGGAAAGAGGTTGTACCCCAGTGCCTGCAGGGCGAAGAGATTCGATCCCAGCATGGTTTTATTCAAGGGAATCGCGACCAGCGCGGCATGGCCATCCGCGAAGGTGAGATTCAAGCCGCCGGTAGCCGGAGTGTGCCGTAATTCAAGGTTGTTATCCCAGTCGGTAATCGCCGGTGTAGTAGCATCAGCGATCATTGGCGTGATAGTCGGGGTGGTAATATTTCCCTGCGGCATGTTGGAAAGCGCGCCCGAAAACCCATACGACGTTGGAGGAAGCGGCCTTTTGGCGGAAGGACAAACCAGCAGGCCGGCGGCAAGGTTCAGATCGCTCCAGGCCGTGGCGGCGAGTGGGTACATTTGACTATGGTCCTGCACATACATCGCGATCGCGAGATATATTTGCCGCTGGTTATTGAGGCAACTGGTCTGATGCGCCTTCTCCCGCGCGGTGGCAAACACCGGGAAGAGAATCGCCGCCAACACCGCGATGATGGCAATGACGACCAATAATTCGATCAGGGTAAATCCCCGCCGAGATAACGAGTCAGACATCGGACTTCTCCTTAGAGGTGATTGCAAAACCCTGGCAGGTGGCTCGCGGCATCTTTTCCCGCCATGCTGCGTCATCCATTCCACGTTTATCGACCCTTGATAAATGGTGGAATGGATTCCTTGCCTGACGGGAAAATCTGCGCGCGATCCACCAGCCAGGGTTTTACAATCACCTCCTTAATGATTTAATCAGGTTACCAACACGCAATGCACGTCCTGCATGCGTAGGGATCCATGCCGAATATATTGCGGCGGCAGCAACGCCTGGACATTGGGTACGGTGTCGCTGGTGATGCAATCGATAGCTTGCAACACACCGCTCACCCGATCGAAATCCAGATGATCCACGTCATTACGATCGGGCACCGGATCAGTGATGTGGCGGATGCCGATCACCCCGTAATCATCCGGGACAGCACGGCCCATGCGCGTGAGCGTCTCATTGATCGCCATGGCCAGGTCGTTCGTGCGGCAGACGAAGCCGGTCGACGGAGGACACGTATTGAGAAATGCTTCAAGCGCGGCATGTCGTTCAGGCGACCTGTCGGCGTAGGTGGGAAATTCGTAATAGTGCCGTTGAGGATCATACCCGCCGCATTGGTCATCGAGTGCCTCGATAAAACCGTGACGAAAGAGACGGGCTGACGGCCAGTCCGACTCGGCGCCGGCAAATACCAGGGAGGTATACCCCGCCAACAGCAATCGCATGGTCGCCAGATAGCCGGCGCGTTTATAGTCCGGGTAGATGTAATTGCCATCCGGGGGACTCATCCGATAGGGTTCAATGTGAATAATCCGCATGCCGTCCGCTTGCATGACCTGCAGCAGGTCGATATTCGTCGGAGCGACCGGCGTACAACAGACCAGCAAACCCTGATAGCGTTCCGCCTGGACACGCAGTAGAAATTGGCGCTCATGCACCGGGTCCCAGTCTAAAGCTGGGCGCGAACAGGGGGTTAATAAGTAATGATGTTGCAGGGCATAGTCTTGCACCTGCACGAGGTTGTCCGCATCGAACGGAAACATCACGGCGATGACCCGGCTCTCCGCTCGTACCTGTTCGCATTGACGGACGACCGTGCCCACCCCCTGTCGCGGTTCTAAGCGATTTTCCACCACCAGGCGCGCAATGGCACGCCGGATGGTGCTGCGGCTGACTTTGAAACGACGACACAATTCTTCTTCCGACGGGAAGCGACCACCAACAGGATATACCCCTTGTTCATGCTCCCGTCGCAAGGTATACAGGATATCTTCCGAGCGTTTGCCCAGCCCCTGTGTCAACACCATCGCCGTGGATACCCCTTAAGAACAACTTGTATGCTGTTATGATACAATAGGATGCCTAGCTTGTCAAGGGGATACTTGCAGAAGCGCGCTGACATATTCGCCGGCAACGGCGACATAGACACGCCAAGCTCGCGGCCTTGGTGATCCATATTGGGCATAGTGTAGCCATGGCCTTCGCGAGAACAAGATGTCTGTTACAGCATTCCCAGCAACTCCTGTTGTATGGGAGCCACTTCGATATCGGGTAGGTCGCTGTCGGTCGCGATGGCGGAGGCCACAACGACTCCCGCGGCATGGCCAAGTTGCATCATCGTCCGTGTCAGGCGGCAGGAAGCGGCCGCGATGTGCGAGAAAGACGCGCCACGGCAGGGCACGATGAGATTGGTGTATTCCCGCGGCAACAGACAAGCGGAGGGGATGCCATACGGCTCAGTCAGTTCCCTGCACAAGTAACCTTCACCATGCACGTCCAGAGCATGGTCCGCCAGGGCGATCCAGTGCTCCGGATGCGGTTGTCCCGAGCATCCCTGCCGCACTTCGTGCTCCGTCAGCACCGCCCGCCCGACCAGTCGTGGGCCTTCGCGGATACCCGTGAAAGGAAAGATCATTGCCAGGCGATACCGGTCGAAACCTTTCTCGCGCTGCAGCCAATGCCAGGTCTGATATAATCGTTCGATGCAGCGACGTCGTCCCTCCGCTTCACCCAGTTGGTAATAGTTCCAGCCTTCCATCAGCGGCAAAGTATTGAGATTCAAGTCGCCGCAAGGATACTCGGTAATGGAGATACTGCCGGTCCGCAACTCATCCGGAACTCCGGCCGGCAGCGGCTCGACGGCTGGAGTGGCGACCGGCGTTACGCGGAATGAGACGGTGACCCCGTTGAGTTGCTCCCGTGCCGTTTCCGGCGCTGAGGGTTCACCATAACACGACCGTGCTTCCGCGCCCAGGGTGGTGCGGCATCCGAGCGCGGTGCACACCTTAATCTGCCCCGTGGCATCGGCCACGTAGCGCGCGGCTATCCGCTCCTCGCCTCCCGCGGCGGCAATGACCAGCGTGGAAATGCGCTCTCCCGCCGTTTCCGCCGCGATAAAGCGGGCGCCGAGTCGGATATCCACGCGGCCAGTCGCTATTAACAATTCGGCCATCACCGCCGCCATTGCTGCCGGCTCGAATGTTACGCGACACCAATGGTCGGCATCCACTCCGGCGCGGCGCAGTGTGTCGCCATAGGCCAGCGCCGGATCGATGCGCGACAGTCCCCAGGGAGCTTCCAGAGTCCAGTGCTTGACGGTGCGACTAATCCCGATTGTCTGTGGAATGCGAGCCAGGCTCGCATACAACTCAGTTGCAATCGGCGCACCCACGCCGGGTTCCCAGGTGTTCACGCCGCCGAGGGTGCTGGTCCCACCAAGCATGGAGCCCGGCTCGACCAGGAGCACGCGCAAACCACGCCGCGCCGCGGCTAATGCCGCACAAAATCCACCGCTACCGCCGCCGATCACGGCGAAATCATACTGCTGTGTCATCAGACAATCCTTTGAGTGTCGGAAAATGCTCGCCGTTCGCGTGAGCATTTTCCGACAGCCTCTTACATCGGGACGATTTCCTGCACCATCGGCTGTACGGTGACATCCGGCATCGCCAGATGGGGGGGCAATTCACAAATGTGGACGACCAGGTCTCCCATTTCCGCGGGCTGCATACACATCGGACGGATCGCCGGATCGCCTGCCGGGTGACCGGCAATGCCGGAAGCCGCTACAAAGTCCGTTGCCCCCCAGTAGGGAGTGACGGTGGCCACGCGCACGCCATAGGGTCGCATTTCGGTGTAGAGACAGTGCGCGGCCTGGTTTAATCCCGCCTTAGCGCCGGAATAGGGTCCCCAGCCGGGCCAGGCATGCAGCGCACAGCCACTGGAAATATTCACGATTACGCCGCTACCCTGTTGTTTCATCACCGGTGCGGCACGTCGCCAGCCATACATGGGGGCTAACAGATTCACCTGCACGATCGCCGCCATCGTATCGTCCGTTTGTTCCTCAAAAGAGGCAATGTTCAGTGCGGCGCCGGCGTTGTTGACCAGGATATCCAGGCGTCCGGTCTCACCGAGCACTAACGCGAATAACCGGTCCCAATCAGCCGGGTTAGTCGCGTCAGCATGCACGGCTTGCACTCCCAGGCGCGCGGCGGTCGCGGCAAGAGCCGCGTCATCGCGTCCGGTAATCCACACCCGTACACCGCGTTCTTTCAGTCGCTCGGTAATCCCCGCGCCATATCCCTTTGCGCCGCCTGTGACAATGGCAACCTGATTTTGCAATGAGACCTGCATCTGTTCCTCCGTTCTGCCAGTCAATATTACTAGATCACAGGAATATACTGGAAGCTAGCCGAATGTGCAACACGGTGTGGAAACGACGAATCCGACTACCTTCTTTTCAGACCGCGTGTGGTCTGGACATGCTGCCGATTGCCGGCTATGCTTGTGAAGATACCGGTCTTACCAGAAAGGTTGTGCTTATGTTCTCTCGTATATACCGTGCCGCCATTGCGGCATCGTTGACTTTGCCGGCGTGTGTGCTGTTGCTGCTGCTGATCGCCATGGCGCCGGGTGGCGCGCAGACGGTGTCGTATTTTCAGACCGGCGAAGAGTTCTCCGGGCCGTTCCCCAGTTGGAAGAACGTCAAAACTGATTTCGGGGCGAAGGGCGACGGCGTGACCGATGATGCGCCGGCCATCAATCGCGCGCTGGCACAGATGAAGACCAGCGTGAATAACTGGTGTGTGCTGTATTTCCCTGCCGGCACATACTTGATTAATTCCACCGTCTACAATGCGGGACGGAATAACCAGGATAATAATGGCATGTCACTGGTGGGTGAAGACCCGGTGACCACCAGCGTCAAGTGCGGAAAAGCGTTTGCGGTATCCGACCTCGGACAAGGCGCCATGCTGCGGCTGGATGGCATGTGTGGCAAGATCAGCCGCCTGACCCTGGAAGGCAACGGCATTGCGAAGATCGGTCTGTTGCGCGATGGCGGCTACGGTACGGATTGGCGCATCACCGACCTGATGATCAACAATGTCGGCGTCGGTGTGCAGTTCGGTGGCGCCAGCAACAAAGGACAGGATATCTCCGTGGTCACGCGCTGTCGCTTCACCCGCTGTGGAACCGGGATCACCGCCACCAATCAGAATGCCATCACCCTGCAATCCTGGTATAACCTGTTCGAAGATTGCGGCGTGGGAATGGATAACGGCGTCGGGTATGTCCACTCGATCGGTAATGTCTATTTGCGTTCGAAAGAATGCGATATCAACAACGGCTACATTGGCTATATGATCCTGCAGAATACGTCCATCAACTCGGAACGTTTCCTCGGCTTCATCGAAGAGAAAACCGTCTGTATGGCGATCGGCAACAAAATCTACGACACGAAATCGCCGGTGTCGTTATGGGGCGTCGATGTGATGCTCGATAATGTCGTCCGCAGCAGGAAAACGACGGGACCGGCCTTGCTGACCGGGAAGCAAAATACCTTGATGGTGGGGAATACCTTTACGGTCACTTCGCCGGCAGAACCGATGCTCACGCCGGCATATGCCATCGACCACGACCCGCGGACGGTCTGCTTCGATCCGAACGCACTCAAATTTTCCGCACAGCCGCCGGATACCGCCGGATTTACCCTCACCTGGACTCTACCTGGGACAAATACGGAGACTGTCTCGCAATATGCCATCACCACGGGAGACATCCCGGTAAGCGACCCGCAGGCGTTCCAACTGCAAGGTTCCACCGATGGCGTCAGGTGGACCACCCTCGATAGCCGTGGGGACCAGCATTGGACGGCGCGCGGGGAGAAGCGGACTTTCACCATCGCGAATCCCGCACTATATCACCAGTATCGGCTTTACGTCACGGAGAACCAGAATACCCCGATTAATATTTGCGGCGACCGGAAAGGTGGCGTAGGGGTGGCCGAATGGGAACTATTGACGGCGCAGGGGAAGGATATCACCAAGGATAAAGGCGGAACCATCACCGCCCGTCAGCGTGATTATTCTCTCGGCTACACGGCAATCGATGAGAAGTTGGTCGCGCCCAACAGCCTGCCCGTTCCGACGGTCGTTCGCCTGCCTGGGGTGCCGATGAATCGGCATCGCAAGGTGTTTGAGGTAAAATCTGGCACCGGCGACGACGCACAAGAGATTCAGCGCCGGATCGACGCGGCCGCGTTGGAACCGGCAGGGAGCAATCCCGTCATCCATCTACCCAAAGGCGATTATCAGTTGAAAAGAACGGTGATCTTCCCGGCAGGGAAAGCGATGCAGTTCATTGGGGATGCGGGACGCGGCGGCTCCTCGATGAGCTGGAGCGGTACGGGCACCGGCCCCATGTTCCGGCTGTTAGGCCCCAGTCGCGTCCTGATCACCGACTGTCACTTAAGCGGTATCAACGCGGACGTGATGACGCTGGAGCAATGCGATCAGGACGGCGGACGGATCTATTGCGATCAAATCAATTGCTACAGCAACATGGGGGAAAAGAACTGGGGAAACGCCGATTTCACCATTGACGGCGTCGAACAGAGCGACGTGCTGATCGCCAACCAGTATATCGGCAGCGCGCGGTATGGCGTCGCGGTGAAAGGCGGCCCGTTATCGGCGGCCGGCCGCAAAACTAATGGTCAGATCAGTTGCCTGGCGGGATACATCTGGGGTGCCTACAGCCCGACCTTTTTAAGTGTGACCAATGGCGGCCAGTTGCTATTTTGTGGGTATCGTTCGGAAAATGCGCAGCTAGGCTTGACGACCCTAGACACCGCATCGTCCGGCAGACTGACCTGGGCGTGTAACAACGATGCCGTCGACAAATATACCGACACTCCGTTCCGCATTCGCGGTTTCAACGGCACGGTGTGCGCCGTTGCGAACAGCATGTGGCCGAACGGTGATGCGGTGCCCATGTTCGATATTTCCGGTGATGGCAGCCACTGCCGTGTGCTCAGTATGTGCAATTTCCTGGGCGGCGGCCGCGACCCCAACGTGTCGATCGACCATCTTTGGAAGGATACCAGCAATCCCCCCGCGCAGGCGGCGACAACGCATTGCCAGGGTATTTTTTCAGCATGGCACTGGCATGACGTAGCGAATGTTACCCGGCAGGTGCGCGACGTCCAACCCGATTCCCAGTTTATCCGCGATTGCCTTCAGCAGTTGCGCGCCCTGCGCCTCGAACCGCCGACCAACCGCAAAGAGAGTGTGACGGATATCAAAATCATCCGTGTGTCCATCGATGTCGGCACCGGGCGAAACGGCGTGGTGATGCACGCGAATTAATGATTCGAATTGTGTTGTAACCGGAATCCGGAGGTTTATTGGGTTACCCCGTCCGCTCCCTTCACCTACGGCGGCTTCTCGACGTGGAAGCTGGAGATCATTCCGCAGATGTGGAACCGATGGCAGCGCATGGGGATGCCCGTCTCCTACGGGCCGGCAGGA
>Ga0073936_10002767_pt1 | contig 25826 bp, 20 predicted proteins | sample AliMusrvi5mmetaG_FD_87041 | JGI IMG/M metagenome (GOLD analysis project Ga0073936, IMG submission 87041) | Freshwater lake bacterial and archeal communities from Alinen Mustajarvi, Finland, to study Microbial Dark Matter (Phase II) - Alinen... | ecosystem: Environmental > Aquatic > Freshwater >...
CCCCACCACGGTATTATTGACCTGGAACGCCAGCGTCTTGCGGCTCCAATTCTGCACGCAAACATAGTTCAACTGCGCCCCGGCCCCGACATACAAATCGTTGAACCCGATGGCCAGCCCGGCAACCTCCGGCTCCGCCCCCATGAAATAATCCACCAGCGTCACCTTGCTGTTCTCCTCGGCGATCAGAAGCGTGTGCGGAACCGTCGAATTCCCCTCGCCCGAGAGCCAGTGGAAAACCTCGATCGGCAGCCCGATCTCCACGCCGCGCGGCACATAAAGGAACGTCCCGGTCTTCACCGAAGCCGCATGCAGCGCCGCGAACTTCGCGCTCCCAAGCGGCGCACCGTGCGCCATGAAATGCCTCTGGAACAACTCAGGATGCTCCGCCGCAGCCACCTCCAGCGGTTTCCAAATCACCCCCTGCTTTGCAAGCGACGCCGCAAAAGCCTCGCGGCTGAGCAGCTCGTCATTGGCGAAGACCATCTTCCCTGCCGTTTCTGCCAACCCGCTAGAGCGTTTCAGCAAGCGGTCGCGGTCGCCGGAAAACGGAACCGCCGATTGCGAAAACGGCGTTAAATCCAGCGCCTTGTAATTGGCAAACCGCCAAGCCTCATCCGTGCGCCCCGGCATCGGCAGCGCATCAAAAGTCTTCCGGGCAGCAGCCCGAGCGGATTCATCGGTAAACAAAAGTGTGCTCATTCTGATTTTTCTTTGCGCCTTTGCGTCTTTGCGTGAGTCCCTTCGGGGCTAACCAACAGAACCCTCCATTTCGAGGTCAATCAACCGTTTCAGCTCCACCGAATACTCCATCGGGAACTGCCTTACGAGATCGTTGACGAACCCGTTGACCGACAAGCTCATCGCCTGCCCCTCAGTCAACCCGCGCTGCTGCATGTAGAAAATCTGCTCGGCGCTGATCTGGCTCACGCTCGCCTCGTGCTGCACGGCGTTGCCAGTCCCGCGCACCGTAATAGCTGGGTAGGTATCCGTGCGACTATCGGTGTTGATCAACAAAGCATCGCACTCAGTATTATTCTTGCACCCCTTCAAATGCCGGGGCACATGAACCAGTCCGCGATAAGTGGCGCGGCCGGTTCCGGCGGAGATCGACTTGGAAATGATATTGCTCGTTGTCTCGTCCGCTGCATGGATCATCTTCGCGCCGGTGTCCTGGTGCTGACCATTACTGGCCAGCGCGATGGAGATCACCTCGCCGCGAGCCTTGCGTCCCTTCAGAACAACCGCGGGATACTTCATCGTTAGGCGCGAACCGATATTACAGTCGATCCATTTGATCTCGGCATCTTCGTGCGCCACGCCCCGCTTGGTAACAAGATTGAACACATTACTGCTCCAGTTCTGCACCGTGACATATTGGATCTTGGCCCCCTTCATCGCCACCAGTTCCACCACCGCCGAATGCAGCGTGGCGGTCTCGAACTTCGGCGCGGTGCAGCCCTCCATATACATCAGCTCCGAGCCCTCATCAGCGATGATGAGCGTCCGCTCGAACTGACCGAAGTTCTCGGCATTGATGCGGAAATACGCCTGCAACGGGTGCTTCACCTTCACGCCCGGCGGGACGTAGATAAACGAGCCGCCGCTGAACACGGCAGAATTGAGCGCGCTGAACTTGTTGTCGCCTGTCGGGATCACCTTCCCGAACCATTTGCGAAAAATCTCCGGGTGCTTGATAAGCGCCTCGGTGGAGCCGGTGAAAATGACCCCTTGCTCGCCGATGGCCTTCTGGATGTTGGAATAGACCGCCTCACTGTCGAACTGCGCCTCCACCCCCGCCAGAAACTTGCGCTCCTGCTCCGGGATGCCGAGCCGCTCGAACGTCTGCTTCATGTCTTCCGGCACATCATCCCACGAGCGCGTGGGCCGCTGACCGTGAGCAAGGTAGTAGCGAATTTTGTCGAAATTGAGCGACTCCAAATCCCGCGTCGCCCAATGCGTCGGCAACGGCTTGCTTTCAAACACATCCAGTGCCTTGAGCCGGAATTCGCGAATCCAGTCTGGCTCGCTCTTTACATCGGCGATGTAGTTGACCGTGTCACGGGTGAGCCCATACCCGGCATCGAAGGCGTGATGCTCGGGATACGAGAAATCGCCAACGCTCCGGTCCAGGGTGATATCTGTTTTGGTTTCTGACATGGCGGTTTCCTTTTTAAACTGCGGCGGGTTCTGGTTCGGTAAGCCAATCGTAGCCCTTGGATTCAAGCTCCAAGGCCAGCTCCTTGCCACCGCTCAACACGATCTTTCCGGCGACCATCACATGGACGTAATCCGGTACGATGTAATCGAGCAGCCGTTGGTAGTGGGTGATTAATAGAATACTCCGCTCCGGGCTGCGCAGGACGTTCACGCCATGGGAGACGATCTTCAACGCGTCGATGTCCAAACCGGAATCGGTCTCGTCGAGAATCGCATACTTCGGCTCCAGCATCGCCATCTGCAAAATCTCGCACCGCTTCTTTTCGCCGCCGGAGAACCCCTCGTTCACGGAACGCGAAGTGAACGCGCGGTTCATCTCCAGCAAATCCATCTTCTCGTAAAGCCGATAGTAATATTCCGTAGCTTCCAACTCCTCCCCCTCCGGCAACCGTGCTTGCACCGCCGCTCGCAGGAAGTTCGCAATCGTCACGCCGGGCACCTCCATCGGGTATTGGAACGCGAGGAAAACCCCCTTGCGCGACCGCGCGTCAGGCTCCAATCCCAGGATGTTCTCGCCATCCAGCAACACCTCGCCGCTCGTCACCGTGTAATCCGGGTGCCCCGCAATCACCTTGGAAAGCGTGCTCTTGCCCGAGCCATTCGGCCCCATGATGGCATGCACCTTGCCCGGTTCGAGGGTCAGGCTCAGCCCTTTGATGATTTCGCGGTCGCCGATGTTAACGTGCAGGTCCTTGATAACGAGTGACTTCATAAGAGGATTTTAGGAATGCTTTGAGGCACACGCGGAACACAATCCGCGCAGGTTGATTTCTATATGGGAGACATGCGTGCCGGAGGGAACTTCCCTGGCTGCTTGCAAAGAAGGATTAAGGGGAACATCAAATACCACGCCGCACTCGCTGCAAAAGAAGTGCCCGTGCGGCACGAGGTTCGGGCAGTAGCGGGACGAAGCGCGGTCGCAGTTCACCTGCCGGACCAATCCGCTCTCCGTCAGAGCATCCAGACAATTGTAAACCGTCGCGAGCGAAAGAGATGGCATCCGGTCCTTGGCCCGCAGAAAAACCTCGAGCGCCGTCGGGTGATCCCGTCGCTCCATCAGCGCCTCATAAACGTATCGACGCTGCGGCGTGAGACGAATCCCATGGCTCGTCATCGCATCGTCGGAAGTTTTAGGAAGTTCTTGCATGAATGATGGGTTGAGTTCCAATATCCGCGAAAAGCTTATTGAGATCAAGAATTATTCTAAAACAAAATCGAGACTTGTCTCAATAAGATAGCGATCTAGAAAGTATCTGCCAAAAAAACCGATTTTTACAGAGAAAATTCCTGATTCTAGCCGCCTCCTGCTGCAACCTCAGCAACAACAATTTCCGAAATTCCTGCTTTCAATAATTTCCAAGTCCCTGATTCTCTCGAACGAATTCCATGCCCAGCCAACCCGAACTGCTTGACCTCCATAGCCGTCCCATCACCGAATTGGATATCCAGCGGTCGCTGCGGGTGAACATCGTTGCGGGGTTTTTCGGGACGCTCTGGATGGCAATGACGATCAACTACTCCCTCACGCTGTTCATGGAGGCCATCGGCGCAAGCGGCGTCATGATCGGGTTGATGATGACCGCGCGGCAGATCATGGTCACGGTGCAGATTCCCTCGGCGCTGATCTTTGAAAATCTGCCCGAGCATCGCGGCTCACGCAAACGTCGCTGGTCCATCCCGGCGCTCGCGCATCGCCTCACTTGGCTGATCATTGCCGGGTTGGCGCTTTGCTGGAAACCAGGCGCATCCTGGTTGCCCTGGGCAGTCATTGTCATCGTGGGCCTGAGCGATCTGTTGGCCAATGCCAGCGCGCCCATGTGGTATAGTTGGATGGCGGACCTCATCCCCCACAAAACAGCAGGCGCATTCTGGGGTCGGCGTCAGAGCATTGCCACCATAGGCGCGTTGCTCGGCATGGCTCTGGCTGGGTTTTTGCTCGATCACTTTCGCGTTCCGGCAACCGGCAAAACGAGCGCGCTCGGATTCGCTTTGGTATTCGGCATCGGTGCAGTATGGGGTGTGACCGACATTCTTATCCACCTTAAGGTCAAAGAACCGCGTCGCACACCCATAGCGCCCGGAACCGCCATCGCAAAGAGGCTGCTCGCCCCCCTCCTTAACCGTGATTTTCTCCGCCTCACCCTGGCCATGGGCGCCGTCGCTGCATCCATGTCTATGCTCGGCCCGTTCGGCTTGATCTACCTCAAGCGTAATTATCCAGTCACTTACACCCATATCGCAGCGTTAAGTATCATCGGATCGTTGGGGGCGGCGAGCGCCAGTTTCTCCATGGGCAAGCTGATGGATCGGATCGGTCCCCGTGTCTTGTGCGCCATTCTTCTGGTCGTTGCACCACTCACCTCTGCCAGCTGGTTTTTTATCAACACCACCTATGTGACCCTGCACCTTCCGTGGATCGGCGACTGGAGCGTTCCGCAAGCCGTGCTCAACCAAGCCTTTGCCTCCTTCCTCGGTGGAGCCCTTTATTCCGCCATCTTTCCGTGTCAACTCCGGCTTACGGCACTTCTCTCCAACACCTCGGGCCGCACCATGGCCATGGCTGTCCATTGGTCCGTCATCGGCATTGTCGGCTCGTTCGGGTCCATCTTGGGTGGCACGATCATGGACTGGTTCAGCGCACATCCGCAACACTACCTCTTCCCCAGTGGTACCAGCTTTTCGTTCTACCATGTCATTCTCGGCGTGCTCACGCTACTGCTATGGGGCGTGAGTCTGCCGATGATCCTGAGCATTCGCGCACCAGTGGATCGCGCTCCATTCGGCAAAACCGTCGCGCGGATCATCAACCCCTTCAACGTCATCCGCAGTCTGGCTTCCCTCCGCTGGCCCGTGGATGAAGAAGAGGAAAATGAAGACGAGCCCACACGAAAATAGAGGAGAACCGCTCAATTCCAGCTATCAACTCCTCTTGTCAAAGAAGACCCATTTTTCTAGCCTACCCACATGAAATCGATTCCCTCTGTTTACGAAGAGCCCTCCCGAAAATTGCCCGTTCTGGATCACGCCGACGTGTTGGTGGTGGGTGGTGGACCCGGCGGAATAGGTGCGGCGATTGCGGCGGCACGCAACGGAGCGCGCACGATCTTGATTGAACGCTTTGACAGCTTTGGCGGCATGTGGACGAGCGGTATCCTGAGCGCCATCATGCCGTTTCCGTTTGTGCGTGGAATTTTCGCCGAAGTAATCGAAAGCTGGAAGGCCCGCCAGGGCTGGTCGCAATGGACATGGAGGAATGTCACAACTTACGGCGAAGGAGGCACCTATGATTCCGAAGTCGCCAAACGCGCGCTGGACGAGATGATATTGGACGCGGGAGTAATCCCCTATTTCTTCACGCAGTTTGCGGGGGTAATCCGCACCGGGAACCGGCTCGACGGCGTGATTGTGGAATCGAAGGAAGGCCGCCAGGTAATCTGGGCGAAGCAAATCATCGACGCTTCCGGCGACGGGGATGTGTGCGCAAACGCGGGGGTGCCTTTTGAATACGGGCGGGAGTTTGATGGGGCCGCTCAACCGATGTCGATGATCTTCAAAATGTCCGGCATCGATACTGCAGCTGCCCGAGCTTACCAAAAGGAAGACCCCGATTTTAAACGAGCCTGCCAATTGGCCAAGCAGAACGGTGAATTGACCGCCCCGCAGGAGGGCATTTTGACCAGCCCCAATCCTCGCGAGGGTGAGTGGAATTTCAATACCACCCGCATCCTGGGCCGCAACGCTACTAAGGTGCACGATGTAACGGAGGCAACGATTGAGGCGCGGCGGCAGGTGGAGGGAACGGCCACCTTTGTTCGTAAATACGTCCCCGGCTTCCAAAACGCCGTGGTTTCGGAAACCGCGCACATTGGCGTGCGGGAATCGCGCCGGATTACCGCGGATTACACGGTGACCGCCGAGGACATCATCCAAGCATCCGCCTTTGAAGACTGTATCGCGCGCGGCGACTGGTATATCGACATCCATAACCCCACCGGCGCAGGGACCAAGCATGTTCACCCGCCCGAGGGGAAATGGTATGAGATTCCCTACCGGAGCATCCGTGCACGCGGGATTGACAACCTGCTCATCGCCTCGCGCTGCATCGACTCGACCCACGAAGCACACGCCGCTATCCGCATCACCCCGCAAGTCATGGCCATCGGCCAGGGTGCAGGAACTGCGGCGGCACTTTGTGTAAAACAAGGGCTCGATTCCACGCGACAACTGGACGCTGCCGTTCTGCGGGAGACGCTGCGAAGCCAGGGGGCCTTTGTTTAAAAACGCTCTCGCGTGTACAGACTCCGTGCTAAGTTGAGGAATTCATGATCTCGACACCGGAACTTCTCGCCCCGGCAGGTAACTGGGATTGCGTACGCGCGGCCATCGCCAACGGCGCGGACGCGATCTACTTCGGCCTGCCCCGGTTCAACGCCCGCATGCGGGCGGACAACTTCACCGAGGAGGAACTCCCACAACTCGTCGCCTTCTGCCATCGGCACGGGGTCAAGGCTTACGTCACCTTCAATACGTTGGTTTTCACTGGGGAACTTGAGGAAGCCGCTGATTATTTGCGGCTTCTCGACCGCTCGGGCGTCGATGCGGTGCTCGTGCAGGATGTCGGGCTGGCCCGGCTCGCGCGGCGTATCACGCCAACCCTGCCGCTCCACGCCTCCACCCAGATGACAATCACTTCGCCCGAGGGGGCGGAGATTATTCGGCGCGAACTAGGCATTGGCCGCGTCGTGCTTGCCCGGGAGGTGTCGTTACGCGAGTTGGAGAAATTCCCAGCGAACGGGCTGGAATATGAGGTGTTTGTCCATGGCGCACTCTGCGTGGCCTACTCCGGCCAGTGCCTCACGAGCGAGTCTTTGGGCCGCCGGAGCGCCAACCGCGGCGAGTGCGCGCAAGCGTGCCGGTTGCCATATGATTTAATCGTGGACGGCGCGCAGCGCGACCTCGGCGATCGCCGTTACCTCCTCTCGCCGCAGGATCTCGCGGCGTTGGAGGAAATCCCGGCGCTCATCAAGCGCGGCGTCGCTTCATTCAAGATCGAAGGCCGCCTCAAATCGCCGGAATACGTGGCCGCCGTCTGCCAGGCTTATCGCAAGGCCATTGACGCGGCACTGGCTGGACACGCTTGGAAACCGCTTTCCGCCGACCACTATCCGTTGGAGATGACGTTCTCGCGCGGATTCTTTTCCGGTTGGCTTCACGGGGTCGATCACCAGCAACTCGTCGCCGCGCGCTTCGGCAAAAAACGCGGGGCGTTCGTGGGGCGCGTCGGGCGCGTGGGACGGGATTTCCTGGAAATCGCTGAGTTGGAAACGCCGGTCAAACCGGGCGACGGGGTGGTGTTCGACACCGGAGGTGATCCCGATCAAGAGCAGGGTGGACGCGTCTATGAAGTGCGCGGAGCCCGTCTCTTTTTCAAGCACGATCACCTCGATTTCACGCAATTGCAGCCCGGTTATCGCGTCTGGAAAACGGATGATCCTGCGCTTAACGCCGCGCTGAAGAAGAGCTTCGCGGGTCACCTTGAGCCGCGCTGCCGGGAGACAGTCGATCTGCGCGTGAGCGGCCAGGCAGATGGCCCGCTGCTCCTCGAAGCCCGGTGGCATGGGCAAACGTTTTCCGTGCACTCGGCGATCCCGCTCCAGCCCGCGCGCACCGCGCCGCTCACCTCGGAAAAGCTGCGGGAACACTTGGGGCGCTTTGGCGAATCCCCTTTCGCGCTTGGCGAGCTTCGGAATGATCTCAAAGGGGCGCTCATCCTCCCCATTGGGGAACTCAACCGGCTGCGCCGCGAACTGGCTGCGCTGCTTGACGCCGCAGCCTTGACTATCTTCCGTTCAGAAACCGGCGTCACGGTGGCTCAAATACTCAGCGAACTCCCCCGCCCGGAAGCGGCCCCGGAAGCAGCCCAACTCTCCGTGCTTTGCCGCACGGATGAACAGCTCGATGCCGCCCTGTCTTGTGGCGTCCACACGCTCTACGCTGATTTTGAAGATGTCCGCCGTTATAAGGAGGCTGTGACACGGATCCGCGCAAGCGGTTCGCCCGCCGCCATTTTCTTAGCCACCCCACGCATTCAGAAGGCAAACGAACAGGGTTTCTTCAAGCTCATCGAAGCGGCACAACCGGACGGCGTTCTCATCCGCAATCTCGGTGCGACGGATTACTTCCAGTCAAGCCCACTGCGGAAAATCGGTGACTTTTCCCTCAACACCGCTAACCCGTTTGCCGCCGCATTCTTCATGGAGAAAGGGCTGGAGAGGATAACGGTCTCATACGATTTAAATCTGGGCCAAGTGCTTGCTCTGCTGCGGCACGCCCCGCCCGAGTGGTTTGAACTGACGCTCCATCAGCACATGCCGATGTTTCACATGGAGCACTGCGTATTCGCGGCGTTCCTCTCAGAGGGGAGATCTCATCTCGACTGCGGGCGTCCTTGCGACGTTCACCGCGTGCATTTACGGGATCGCGTAGGTATCGAACACCCGTTGAGAGCCGACGCGGGCTGCCGCAATACGCTCTTCAACGCCGCTGCACAGACCGGCGCTCTATACTATGACGACCTCTTCACCGCAGGGTTACGCCAATTCCGCGTGGAATTGCTGGAGGAATCCGGCGAGGAAACCCAACGCGTCATCACCGCCTACCAAGCCTTGCTGGACGAAACGCGAACGGGTGAACATCTCTGGCGCGATCTCCGTGCGCAGTCTCAGTTGGGTGTGACCCAAGGGACTTATCAGGAATAATCTGCAATATCCGGGAAACATCCTACTTTCCCGGATTTTCACCATCCCTTAAGGAGTGAATTGCACATCATCGATGTAGAGGAGTCCCTGCCCAGGCGTCAATACAGCCCGAATGTCCAGAACCGCCCGATAATCAGCTTTGCTACCCGACCCGCTCCACTTCTCAGGATTGTTAAGGTCTTGATATTTTGAAAATTTGAAATTGAAGGTCCGGTTCACGGTATTCCAGCTGGCACCGACAGGAAAATCCACGCTTTGTACGACCGTTTCGCAAACCATATTATCGGTCTGGTTGGCGGGCGTGGCTGGCTTGGAGAGGTCTCGAACGAGCCAACCACCAAAACAAAGCGTAACGGTTGCCTTTTTGACTTCGCTCCCTTTGACCTTAAACGAAAGCTTGTAATTGGTGCCCGGCTTGAGGACTCCCACGTCGATATTCTGCTGGAGAATTGCGTAGTTGGAATCGGTCCCCCTCTGCACACCATCCGCCGTGCTCAGGTCCCAACCGGAGCGCTTGTCTCGCATATCGAAACCTTGATGACCGGGTGGGCTAAATTCATTTTTTGTGAGGCTCGGATTAAAGCTAGCAAGTTCCATATACGGTCTGTGAATGATTTTATTGAGCGAAGGATCATAGCCGAATTTAAGAACACACGTGCTACTCGTTCCGGCGATACTCGGGTCTTCCTCTGCCGTCACTGTCGTCATGTATCCCAGGATATTCCCCTGACGATAGCCAAAATTGATGGTCCATTCCCCGAATTTTGGCAGATCAGTGAACCGCTTCATTGTGCCTTTCTTCCAGACATCCTCTCCCTTGAGATCGACCAACGGGCCGAACTTCGGCTCCGTCTTGGTTCCGATATTATATGCGACCGCAATGCGACCGTTGGGCTTTCCGACAATAATATCGAACAAGCCGTCACCATTGAGATCGGCCACGGCGAGCGAGATACACCGGGCTCCCGCAGGGCCAGTGCCAATACTGGCCAATCCACCAAAGCTGATGGGATCCTTTTGGCGCTTCAATTCCGTCCCTTTCTTCCACGCCCCCTCGCTGAGATAAACGTTGACGTTCCCCATGCGATCACCCACGAGAAGATCGGGATATCCGTCCCCATTATAATCGACCACGACGGGAACCAGTTGTTCGCGACCATCTCCATAAGCGAGATATTCATGGGCGTCCTCCGTGAATTTGGGCGAGGAATTGCTATCCTGATTCAAGAGGAGATGCACGGCATTGGCCGAGTAGCTCCCTTCCCCCACCAAGAGGTCCAGCCTTCCATCGTTGTTCCAGTCATACACCGCTGGAGCGAGCAAGTTCGCCCAAAGATGGCCATCACTGGTGGTGTCAATGACATCTTCCTTTAGGAGGAGGGCTCCCCGCGAATCCTTCGGGGCATCTTTGTCCTTCAAAAGAACATCCGGGTTACTTTTGGGCTGCGGCCAATTCGGATTGTTCGAGCCACCAGCGTTCTTGATTCTGATAATCTGCCCCAAGTAATTGCCAAGCACCAGATCCTGCGAACCGTTCTTATTAAAATCCGCCAAACATAGTTTGAGCCCAATATTCCAAGCAAAACGGCCCAAGAAAAGAGGCACAATCTCGGCATGGGTGAATTTTGGCTCCGTGCGAGTGCCGCTGTTAAAATAGACGCGGAAATACCCAGCGCAATCCACGGTCATAATATCCAAAAGCCCGTCTCCATTCAGATCAGCCACTTGTACGGAGATGGGCATCTGGAGCTTTCCGGTGTTACCTCCCTCCAAAATGGCATCCACATATCGGCTATATCCAAAAGGTGCCCAGTTGGATTCTGTCGCTCCAGAATCCCCAGCCAGAAAGCCATCGTTGTCCACGCCGTCCCACAAGTTTTCATCGGGAATGGACTGCTCAAACCGCCCATTCTTGATCAGATTGGCAGCCGGGGAGGCAACCGGAGCGGTTTGTGCAAAAGCGACGAGAGGCAGGAATAGGGCAACCAGACAGCGGAATTTCATGGAAATGGGGGGTGGTGTCGTTTGTTTATTAAAACCCTTTTTTTTCGAAGGGGCAACTCAACAGAATGAAATTTTGGCTTCATCCGGAGGATGCAACCTGTTTCACTGCATTTGAGGATTCTAAACCATCAAAAACCAAAACATGAAGATTTTTGTTACCGGCGGCGCCGGCTATATCGGCAGCATCTGCGTAGAGCAGATGCTCAATCTCGGCCATGAAGTGACGGTATTCGACAATCTCACCGAGGGACACCGCAAAGCGGTCGATCCCCGCGTGACGTTCGTTTTCGGGGACTTGCAGAAGCCCGAGCAGATCGCCGCCGCTTTGCGCGAGGCCGCTCCCGACGCCGTGATGCACTTCGCCGCCAACGCGCTGGTGGGTGAGTCGATGGTGAATCCGTCCAAATATTTTCGTAACAACGTCTATGGAGGGATCAACCTCCTGGATGCCATGGTGTCCGCCGGGGTGAAGCGATTTGTCTTCTCCTCCACGTGCGCCACATTCGGCCCACCCGAGCGCCTCCCCATCGACGAGACGCTGCCCCAACGCCCGATCAACCCTTACGGCGAATCGAAGCTTCTGTTCGAGAAGATCCTCCGGTGGTACGACGAAATCCACGGCCTCAAATTCGTCGCCCTGCGCTACTTCAACGCGGCGGGCGCTTCAGAAACCTACGGCGAGGATCACCGCATTGAGACCCACATCATTCCGAACGTCCTCAAGGTCGCCTTGGGCCAGAAGGAACACGTGGAAATCTATGGCACGGACTACGAGACACCGGACGGCACCTGCATCCGCGACTACATCCACATCATCGACCTCGCGCAGGCCCACATCCTCGCCCTCAGCGCACCGGAGAGCGCCTACTACAACCTCGGCACCGGCGGCGGCACGAGCGTGCGGGAAATCATCGCTGCGTGCGAGAAGGTCACCGGAAAGCCGATTCCGGTAGTCGAAAAACCGCGCCGCCCCGGCGATCCGCCCCGGCTCATCGCGGGCTCGGACAAGGTGAAGCGCGAACTCGGCTGGGCACCCAAATACCAGTCCATTGAGAAGATCATCGAGAGCGCCTGGGCTTGGCATGTGAAGAATCCTGGTGGCTACGGGGATTAGCGCCCGTTCTCATTCCCAGGCAACTTGGGAACGAGAGGAAAATCCGCCTCACCGCGTCAGCACGTGCTCGAGCTGTTCCACTTGGGCTAGTTCCGCTGCTTCCAGTTCCACATTGATTTCCGTCACCCATCCCACACCGCTACCTTCCAGCACGACTTCAAGCCTTAGCATGCCATCCTCCACCGGACCATGCGAGACTTCCAATTCAGGGATGGTAATCATCACCCAGCCGTCGGTGGTGCCTGTCAATGCCTCGGATTCGAGGGTCTTGATAGGATAAAAACCGGGTACTGGTTTCCAGCGAAAATCATAGTATTGCAGGCGTAGAGAGAACCCTTTTCCCTCCACACCTTGCACGCGGGCAAGGCCCGTCATGCGCAGCTTGGTGCCGTTGATGACATGGATCGGCGGTTCGCTGGACCAGACGACGGTTTCCCCCTGGCTGGTGAGACGCAACGATCCCTTGGTGCGGTTGCCCATTTCCCGATCCCACACTTTTTCGGGTGGCTGGGGGCGGAAGCAGCAGGCTTCGTCGGGGAGATCGATGTGAACGCTGCGGTTGAAGGGGTTGAATCCGAAATCGAAACGCGGGTAATCGTGCGCGATTTTGTCCGCCTCATTGATCGGAATTTTGCAGGTGTTTTTAGCCCACTCCCTTGCTTCCGCCGGGGAAAGATATTTTACGAGATACTGCAAAGACACCCTGCCTCCGGGCTCAAAGGTGTGGGGCGTCGCAATGTTGCAATGAAGGTCATAATACATGTCGCAGATGCCCCACTGGAGCGGGACATCGCTGGATTTGACAATCACCACGGGGCAACTGTTGGAAGAACCGAAAAAGCCGGCCCAGGATTGCGTGCCAAATTGCAGCATGTCGATTTTCTTCCCGTAATGCAGCGAATGCTGGTGGGGAAATTCCCAGACCGTGCCGTCCTTGTCCTGCATCAACGTGCAATCGAATTCCTTTTTGCCTCCGTGCAGGATGCCCCGGTAGGAGAGCGCCGGGTAAACGTTGTTGTATTCCAGTAACTCAATTTGCTTGGCGTGATCGGAAGTGTTCGTGACGACGGTTTGCAACTCCCACTCATAGCGTCCGCCATCCTCCGTGACATAAAGTGCCGCCTCGGTGCGCGAAACAAACGGACCGTCCGGCTTGGCTGCTTCGCCGATCAATACCAACCGCTTTCCGCCTTCCTCGATGCGATAATCAAACCGCGTGATTTCGGTTCCCGTTCGCGATTCCGCCCCGGCGCAGCGGATGTAGGGGCAGTGCAATACGAATTTGTAACCGAGGGTATAGGAGAGATGGGTATCCTTGTGGATCGTGTCGATCAACGGGCCGTCTTGCAGAGGGGAAATCAGAAGCCAATCGACGTAATCGCCCTGGGTGCCCAGAGCCACCGTGCGTCCCCCATCATTGATGGCGTAGCCACCTTCCTGATTCAGGGACACAACTTCAAACGAGGGGGAGTTCATTAGGAAGAATGGTTCAGGATGGCATACCCAGATCCAGGAAGTTCTGCAACAGCCGCTTGCCTTCTTTCGTGAGGATGGATTCGGGGTGAAACTGCACGCCGTGGATCGGAAACTCGCGGTGCCGCAGGCCCATGATTTCGCCCTCCGCTGTTTCCGCTGAAATCTCCAGCACCGCAGGGAAGGTCTCGCGCTTGACCAGCAGCGAGTGGTAGCGCGTGGCCTCGAACGGGCTTGGCAGCCCGGCAAAAATCCCTTTGCCATCGTGCAGGATGGGCGAGGTCTTGCCGTGCATCAAGCGCCCGGCGCGGACGACATCGCCGCCATACACGTAGCCGATGGCCTGGTGCCCCAGGCAAACGCCCAGGAGCGGGATGCGGGGGCCGAATTGGCGGATTACGTCGCAACTGATCCCGGCTTCCTTGGGGGTGCAAGGACCGGGCGAGATGCAGATGCGCTCGGGATGGAGCGCGGCGATTTCCTCGCAAGTGATTTCGTCGTTGCGCTTGACGAGCAGGTCCGCGCCGAGTTCGCCGAAATACTGCACCAGGTTGTAGGTGAACGAATCGTAGTTATCGATGACGAGTAGCATGGCGATCTCCGGTTAGTGGTGGTGGCACGAATGGCCGATGCCTTTGGCGTGTTCGATGGCCCGCATGACCGCCATGGCTTTGTTGACGGTCTCCTGGTATTCGCCTTCGGGGGTGGAGTCGGCGACGTTGCCGCCGCCCGCTTGCACGAATGCCTTGCCGTCCTTGAGCAGGACGGAGCGGAGGGTGATGCAGGAGTCGTGGTTGCCGTCGAAGCCGAAGTAGCCGACCGCACCTGCGTAAGCATAGCGTCGGCTTTTCTCCATCTGGTTGATGATCTGCATGGCGCGCACTTTGGGCGAACCGGAGACGGTGCCCGCAGGGAACGTCGCGCGCAGGACGTCGTAGGCGTTGGCGTCCGGGCGGAGTTTCCCGACAACGTTGGAGACGATGTGCATGACGTGGCTGTACCGCTCGATGGTCATGAAATCGGTCACGCGCACGGTCCCGAACTCGCAGACGCGGCCCACATCGTTGCGGGCCAGATCCACCAACATGAGATGCTCGGCGCGTTCCTTGGGATCGGCCAGTAACTCCTCGGCGTTGGCGGCGTCTTCCTCGGGGGTTGCGCCACGTTTGCGGGTTCCGGCGATGGGGCGGATGGTGATGTTCCCCTCGATGGCCCGCACATGGACTTCGGGCGAACTGCCGACGAGCGCGAACTCGCCCCCGAACTTGAAGCAGAAGAGGTAGGGCGAGGGGTTGATGTAGCGCAATGCCCGGTAAAGCTGGAGGGCGTCGCCCTCGTAGTCCGTCTCGAACCGCTGGGAGAGAACGACCTGGAAGATGTCGCCCGCATTGATGTATTCCTTGGCGGCGTTCACCATGTGGGAGAATTCCTCGCGCGTGGTATTGCTGCGTGCTTCCTGGGGCTGTCCGCTGGGATGGATGTTGACCGGCGGCAGGAACGCGGGCCGGGAAAGCCGCTCCATGAGCGCCTCGATTTTTTCGCACGCGATGTCATAGGCGGTATCGGCGTCGCCTTCCACCAGCGCGTTGGAGAGGAGGCGCAGACGGCGCAGGCGGTGATCAAAGATGACGAGCGTGTCCGTGATCATGAAGACCATGTCGGGCACAGCGTTGGGCGGGTTGTCCTCGCAAGGCAACTCACCGATGGTCGGCTCAAAGAAGCGGACCATGTCGTAGGTCATGTAGCCAACAGCTCCCCCGGCAAAACGCGGCAGGCCAGGCATGGCAACCGGTTTGAAGCGCTCCATGAGCCGCTGGAGCTCGTGAAGCGGATCGCCCTCGGCCTGGAACTCGCGGGATTCCCCGTATTCCGTCACGGTGATGTCGCGCCCGCGCGCTTGGAAGAGGATGCGCGGGTCGGTGCCAACGAAGGAGTAGCGGCCGCCTTCGTCGCTGTTCTCGGCGCTTTCGAGCATAAAAGTATGCCCGCCACGATCGAGTTTCTGAAATGCGGAGATAGGTGTCTCCGCGTCGGCAATCAGCTCCGTGCTGACGGGAATCAGATTGCCTTGTTTTGCCAGCTCACGAAATTCCTCGCGGCTGGGCGTGATAAGATGGGTGTTCACTTGGCGTAAATTTTTTCGGGATCGAAAATGCGTGGCTCGGTAATCGGCACGGGCGATCCATCCCGTTCGAAAGCCTGGTAAAAGCAGGAGGCGTAGCCGGTGTGGCAGGCTGCCCCTTCCTGATCCACTTCAAAGAGAAGCGTGTCGGCGTCGCAGTCGGCATACCATCGCACGACCTTCTGGGTGTGGCCGCTGGATTCGCCTTTGAGCCAGAGTTTTTGGCGCGAGCGGCTCCAGTAGTGCATGAACCCGGTTTCCAGCGTCTTTTCGAGAGAGAGCTTGTTCATCCAAGCCATCATGATGACGCGGCCCGCCGTGGGCTTGCCGTTCTGGGTCTGCTGAATGATGGCCGGGATCAACCCGTCGCTGTTGAATTTGAAGTTGAGGTTCATGTGGGATGCTGGATTGGTTGAAAAAATTGGGTAATAAAAAAGCCCGACGATTCAATTTTGGGAATCATCGGGCGAGGAGTTCGACGCATGGGCGGAAGAAAGCGATCGACTGCGGCAAAGCCGCGGCCCGTCTGCTAACGCCACCAATGCAAAGAAAGTTTCACGGTGGAACCTCTACACCGTGCATTCTCATACGGCAAGGCCAAAAAAAGTTTGTGATCGCCGGGTGGCTCCCCTAACAAAGGGCAACACCAGCCCTTATTCTCCCATGAACGCCCCACTTCCCCGCCACCAACGCACCTCCCGCCTGCCGAAGTTTCTCTTCGGCACGCCGTATTACCCTGAGCAGTGGAGGCCGGTGGACCGGGAACAGGACGCCGAACGCATGGCCTCCACGGGGATGAACGTGGTGCGTATGGCAGAGTTCGCCTGGGACTTGATGGAGCCCCGGCGCGGCGAATTCCATTTCGAGCTTTTTGACGAAACCATCGCAAAGCTGGGGGAACGCGGCATCGAGACGATCCTTTGCACACCGACCGCCGCTCCTCCCCGCTGGCTCACCGCCGGGCACGAAGACTGGATGCATGTGGACGCCCAGGGCCGCCACATGACCCACGGCAGCCGCCAGCATTGCTGCACGAACAACCCGGAGTTCCGCAAAGAGTCCGAGCGAATCACCCAGGCGATGGCGAGCCATTTTGCGGGCGATCCGCACGTCATCGGCTGGCAGACGGACAATGAATTGTTCTGCCACTTCAACGAGTGCTATTGCCCCGCCTGCCAAGCCGCTTTCCGCGTTTGGTTGCAGGAAAAATATGGGGACATTGCCGCGCTCAACCGCGCCTGGGGCACGGCGTTCTGGGCGCTGACGTTTGACAGCTTTGAGCAAATCGGGCTCCCTTACCTCGATCGTCCCACCCATCCCAACCCGAGCCAGCATCTCGACTATTTCCGGTTTTTGAGCGCGGGCATCACGGAATTTCAACACGGCCAGGTGGAAATCCTCCGCGCCGCGCAGCCAAATTGGTGGATCACGCACAACGGCACCTTCGATCATGTGAACCACTGGAAGTTCGCCGAGGATTTGGATTTTTACGGCGTCGATGTTTATCCCGGTTTCATGCCGGATCATCCCCGCCTGCTCTCCTGGGGTGCGCTCAAACACGAAGAAGCGCGCGCCGCCTCCGGCACCTTCATCGTCCCCGAACAACAGGGTGGTGCGGGCGGCCAACGCCCCTACCTTCACGAAACACCGCCTCCCGGACAGATGAGGCTTTGGGCTTACCAAGGCATCGCACACGGCGCAGATTCCTTGCTCCATTTCCGCTGGCGCACCTGCCGTTTCGGCGCGGAGATTTACTGGAACGGCATTTTAGACCACGACAATATCCCCCGCCGCCGTTACCGGGAGTTCACGCAGGAAGGCCAGGAGCTTCAGCGGATCGGCTCGAAAATCCTAGGCACTGCTTTGTTTGTGCGCGCTGCCGTTCTGACGGAATTTGACCAGGACGAAGCCCACATCACCATGGATCTCGGCCTGCCGAGTCCCGCAAAGCAACGCAAGCTGGCCTATGCTGAGCTTCTCTCGCGCCACCTTCCAGTGGGAGTGGTGGATGCCTCCGATTCTTTTGATGGCCTGGACCTGATCTTAATTCCGTCGTTCGTGCTCATGGACGAAGACCTCGCAGCCCGGCTGCGCGCGTTTGTGGAGCGCGGCGGCGTGCTGGTTGCCACGGCGCGCACCGCCACGCGCAACCGCCATAACCACGTCATCGACCGGACGCCTCCCGGCCTCCTTTCGGAGCTGTTTGGCGCAACGGTGGAGGAGTTTGGGAAGCTCAATACGCCGTTGCTGAATCTCGAACTGACCACGGGCGAAAGTCTGCCCGTTGGAGCCGGGTATGAAATCCTGCAACCGCGGGGGGCGGAGACGCTTGCGCGTTGGAGCACTACCACCGATGGTTCTCCGCACGCGGCTCCCGGCGAAGCCGCCATTACGTTGAACCGCGTCGGCAAAGGCGCGGCCATCTACGTTGGCACGTATTTTTCGGAGACAAATACCGCCGCGCTCATCAGCCTGCTGCTTGACCAGTGCTCCATCGTGCCGCTGGCAAAGGCTGACGCATTTGTCGAGATCCACTGCCGTCATGCGGCGGATCGTCGGTTGTTCTTTGTCCTCAACCACAATCCGAAGGAGGCAAGCGTCACAGGGTTGCCTGGCGGCATCGACCTGATCTCCAGCCAACCCTGCAAAGGGCAACTGACCCTGCCCGCCTATGGCGTGGCAATTGTCGAGCAGAGCCCGGCGTAGTTACTTCAGAGCAAAAAAACGCGCCCAGGCGGGAGGCCGGGGCGCGTTGGGAAAATGCCTTACTTAATTACGGTTTCATCTTCACGTTGCCGAAGCCAGCGAAAGGGTTATCAATGACGATGCGCCCCTCTTCGGCGTCGCCGATACCGCTGTAAAGATCGACCTTGCCGTCCGCTCTCGGCACAATGCCGGAGGTGAAAGCAACGTCTGTCAAATCGGGCTTTTTGGCGGGCCCTTCGGGATAGCAGGAGCGGGTGCCAATGATCTTGATGTCCAGCGCCTTGTGATTTACGGGATCGAACACGAAGGAGATGTTCATGTAAACCAAGGACTCCTGACCGCCCGGCAGCATCTCTTTATAACATTTGTGGCCGATCACGCCGATCAAGCCGTTGTCGAGCAGGTAGGCCTGATTGCAGCCACCCCATTCGTCGTTATCAAAGAGCCCCGTGATATAGCGGGCGTTTTCAATGACAGACGCCGACAACTCATCGAGGTTGTTGATGATGGTAAAGCCGACCAACGATTCGCTGCCAAATTTTTGGCGAACTTCCTCGCTACGGGGGCGTGAGAAGACACCGATCTTGCCGTCGGCCAGTTCCACCAAACGGATATCCTTCATGTAATCCGGCCCCGTGGTGAAGTAATACAAATCTGCTAGATCGGTTCCTCGATAGAAATACCCGTAATAGGTATCGACTACGCTTTGCTTGTTGCGGACATGCGTTCCGCCTAACACAAAGGTATCGCCAATGATGGCAATATAAGGGTCTTCCAGTTGGTAAATCATCGAATCTGGCACCAGCGTCCATTCGTCCTTGCCGGTATTCTCAAAAAGCCTCACCCAGGAACGTGCCCATTCGCGACGCCGCTCCACGCGCCCGTAAATATAATCTTTGCCCTGCCACGTGAAAGGGATGGAAGCATTATAGACATCATACCCCTCGACCCCTTTAAATGTGAGTTTGGCGCTCTCGTAAACGCGCTTGGTCGCTTCAAATTGTTTTTTTTGTTCAATTAAATTCATGGTGCGCGGAATAGTTAAGGATTAGACAAGGGGAAAGGGTGTGAAATTTGGTCATGGTCCCTTTTGTTTTCAAGAAGAAAAGGTCACCTTGGAGCTTGTGGAAAAGCAGGGGAACGTGCGCGATGCAGTCACTTTTCCTGTTTTCCGCTTGCCTACCGGGCAGCTTTGCCGTTTTAACTTTGCCTCGCGCCGGAATTATTCCCTCGGGCGCATTTTTTAATGAATACCGTTCGTCTTGGCATTATCGGCTTGGGAAACATGGGCTCCGCACATGCCCGCTCTCTTCTCGAAGGCAAGGTTCCACGCATCAAACTGGCCGCCGTTTGCGATACGGAGGCGGATTTGAGCCGCTTCGCGGCGGAAGCGAAGATTTTCACGTCCAGCGAGGCATTGATTCGCTCGGGCGAGGTGGATGCCGTGCTCGTCGCCACGCCGCACTACAGCCACACGACCATCGGGATCGACGCGCTGCAAAACGGGCTCCACCTCCTTTCTGAGAAACCGATTTCCGTCCATAAAGCCGACGCGCAACGGCTTATCGCCGCCCATACGAACCCGAAGCAGGTTTTCGCCGCGATGTTCAACCAGCGCACCGACCCGCATTATACGAAGCTGCGGGAGCTGATCCAAAGCGGGGAACTGGGGGCGATCCGGCGCGTAAACTGGATCATCACCAACTGGTTCCGCACCCAGGCTTACTACAATTCCGGCGGTTGGCGCGCAACGTGGGAGGGAGAAGGCGGCGGCGTGCTGCTCAACCAGTGTCCGCACAACCTTGACCTCTTCCAATGGCTCTTTGGGATGCCGGTGAGAGTTCGCGCGACCTGCAAGATCGGGCGCTATCATGAGATCGAGGTGGAAGACGATGTGACCGCCGTGCTGGATTATGACGACGGCAAGAGCGCGGTATTCATCACCTCCACCGGTGAGGCTCCCGGCACGAACCGGCTGGAAGTCACCACGGAGCGCGGGCGGATTGTGGTGGAAGATGGCCAAGTCCGCTGGACCCGCAATGAAACGCCGATGACCGAGTTTTCCCATACGACGACGGGAGGATTTTCCACGCCTCCGATCTGGAACATCGAAATCCCTGTCAGTGGCACCGGCGAACAGCATATCGGCATCATGAAGAACTTCGCGGAGGCAATTCTCGACGGAAAGCCGTTGATCGCGCCTGCAGCGGAAGGGATTCACTCGGTGGAACTTGCCAACGCGATGCTCATGTCGTCGTTCCTCGACAAGACTGTGAAACTGCCTCTCGACGCGGCGACTTACGAGGGGCTGCTCAAGGAGAAGATTGCGGGCTCCAAGTTCCAGAAGAAAGCACCCGCAGTCCGCGCGGGAAATGACGACTTCGCCGCATCGTTTAACGCCGTATAAGCCCGATTTATCTATGCAAAGCACCGATGGAATGACCTACGCCCCCAAGGGAAAACCGACCCCCGTGGTCAAGCCGGGAGAATTTGTCTTCGCCGCCGCATTTCTCGATCACGGCCATATTTACGGCCAGTGCAATGGGCTGATCGAGGCAGGCGCGGAGTTGCGCTACGTGTATGATCCGGACCCGGCGCGGGTGGCAAATTTTTGCAAAACTTACCCCGGAGTGAAGCCAGTGGAGTCGTTCGAGCGCCTGTTGGAAGACCCTTCGATCCGGTTGATTGCCGCCGCTGCCATCCCGTGCGACCGGGGGCCGATTGGTTGCCGTGTCATGAACGCCGGGAAAGATTATTTCAGCGATAAGACGCCGTTCACCACGCTCGACCAACTCGCACAGGCCCGCAAAACGGTTGCCGAGACCGGGCGCAAACACATGGTCTATTTCAGCGAGCGGTTGCATGTGGAATCGGCTGTATTCGCGGGGCAACTCATCGAGGAAGGAGCGGTTGGCCGGGTGGTGCAGGTTGTCGGATTCGGTCCGCACCGGCTGAGCGCGCCGTCGCGGCCCGCCTGGTTTTTTAACAAAGCCCAATACGGCGGCATCCTCTGCGACATCGGCAGCCATCAATTTGAGCAGTTCTTGCATTTTAGCGGCGAAACCGATGCCACCGTGGCTTCGGCGACCATCGCCAATACAAACAACCCGGAATATCCCGAACTGGAGGACTTCGGCGAAGCCCATCTCATCGGCAACAACGGAGCGACGAATTTCATCCGTGTTGATTGGCTCACGCCGGACGCTTCCCGCACCTGGGGTGACGGACGGACGTTTATCCTGGGCACCAAGGGCTACATCGAAATCCGCAAATATGTGGAAGTGGGCCGGGGCGAAGGCGGCGATCAGCTTTACTTGGTGAACCAAGAAAAAGAAGAGCACTTTAGCTTGGCCGAAAAAGTGGGGTTCCCGTTCTTCGGGGAGCTGATCTTGGACTGCCTGAACCGGACGGAAAGGCGATGACCCAGGCCCACGCTTTCAAGGCAGCAGAACTCTGTCTGCTCGCTCAAGAAAAAGCAGTGCGGCTGTCGTAAGCCCCCTCCTAATCGGAAGGTTTTTACTTCCCAACCGCGTAATCGAGCGCCTTTTCGAGGTCGAACTGCTTGATGAGCGCCGCGGTCTTCGGGTCGTTGGCAACGCGGACGATTTTCTCGTTCTTGAGCAACGGCAGGTAGTGGCGCGCACGCAAATCTTGAAGAATATCGGGGTCCTTGAGCAACGCTTGAATATCGGACCGTGCGGCGAGTTCCGCCGCACCGGGATAGTTCAAAAACCGCTCCACGGCCTGCGCATCAGAGACTGTGCGACCCAGTTTGGTGGCGATGGAATAGGCATTCTTCGGGACGGGATCGAGCGTTTTGAGGACTTCGCCAGAGACGCCGTTTTCCAGCGACTTCTTCAGCTCGATCAACCCGGTATTAACAGGGTGTTCGCTCTTCGCTGTGTCGGCTTGCGCAATGCTGCCCAGCAGCCGAACGGCGTCCGCCAGGAAGAACATCAGCACGAGCCCAAAAGCAGCCCCGATCAGCGCCCCAGTGATGCCGTAAAGAAACCAGACGAGCCCCACATCCTGGTGGGCGGTGCGCTTGAAGAGGATGCCGCCGATGAGGCAGAGGAAAAGATAGACCACCAGGCCCACCAACGTGCCGCCCAGGCATTGCAGGACAAAATTGGGATAGCCCAATGGCTTGAGGAAAAGCGCCGCCGTGCCGCTACTCCAGAAGGCGGCAAGATAGGCTGCCGCCAGCGCGGCAAAATGGACGATCTGACGGACCACGCCCAGCCGCCACCCTTTGATCACCTGGTAAAGAATGACAACGCCCGCAACACTCAGGAAGATGATCTGGCCGCGATCCATAGGAAATGATCAGCCGCATTGTCCCCGCTGGCGCAGGGCGTGGTCGCACAGGACGAGCGCGGCCATGGCTTCCACGATGGGGATGGCGCGGGGAAGGACGCACGGGTCGTGCCGTCCGCGCGCAGCCAGCTCGGTTTCCTCGCCGGTGACGGTGACGGTTTTTTGCGCACGGGTGATGGTGGGGGTGGGCTTGAAGGCGATGCGGAAGAAAATGTCTTCGCCGTTGCTGATGCCGCCTTGGACGCCACCGGAGTGGTTGGTCTCCGTACGAACCCGGCCTTCGCGCAGCACAAAGGGATCGTTGTGCTGGGAGCCGGTCAATTTGGTTCCCGCGAAGCCGCTGCCGATCTCGAAACCTTTGGTGTCAGGGAGGCTCAGCATGGCTTTGGCGAGGTCGGCCTCAAGTTTGTCCATGACCGGCTCGCCCAGACCGGGCGGCACCCCGCGGATGACACATTCGACCACGCCGCCCACGGAATCGCCGTCGGTGCGCAGCTGCTTGATAAGCTCAATCATGCGCGGGGCGGCTTCCAGGTCGGGACAGCGGACGATGTTACTCTCGACCTGCTCAAAGGTGACGGAGGCGGGATCAATGGCGGCTTCGATCTGATGAATCGAGCGGACATAGGCGACGATCTCCAACCGGGGCGCGAGAGTGGCGAGGACGCGTTTGGCGACTGCACCCGCCGCGACACGCCCGATGGTTTCGCGGGCCGAGGCACGCCCGCCGCCTTCCCAGTTGCGGATGCCGTATTTGGCCTGAGTAGTAAAGTCGGCATGGGAGGGGCGGAAGGTGGTTTCCATTTCACGGTAAGCCTCGGGCCGCGCGTCCTGGTTCATGACGACAATGGAAATAGGTGAGCCAAGGGTTTTGCCCTGGAAGGTGCCGGAAAGGATGCGGCAGGCGTCTGCCTCGTGGCGCGGGGAGACGATCTCGCTCTGACCGGGACGGCGGCGGTCGAGGTCTCGCTGGATGTCGGCCTCGGTCAGATCAATCAAGGGAGGGCTGCCGTCTATGACGACGCCGACGCCGCCCCCGTGCGATTCGCCCCAAGTCGAGATGCGGAAGAGTTGACCGAGCTGGCTGGACATACAGGCAGTATCAAAGCAGCCGCGCGGCGTTTCCGCCACTATTTTCCACCGATATCCAAAGCATCTCCCTGCAACAAAGGGTGCGGGGCTGCCAAATCGCGTGTGGTGCATTGCCGTCGCACATTCTATGGATAGGGACGCGGATTCATTATGACGTGCGACCTGCCAGCCAACGAGTTCCGATTTACGCCAGCCACCCTTTTGCGCACCACCAACTCTGAATAATACGGATCAAATGCCCACGTCCACTTTAGGCGCATACCGCAACTTACCCCGCGAATTCATCGGCAACCGCTTTGTCTATGCCGTCATCAGTTCCCGCGCCCGTGGGTTGACGGTCGGCGTGAACATGAACCCCAACCAAGCGTGCAATTACGATTGCCCCTACTGCGAAGTTGTGCGCACGCCGGAGATGGCGGACCTGAAGCTCGACCTGAAGGTGCTTACGCGGGAGTTGATTCATGTGGTTGCGCTGGCCCAATGCGGACGCATCAACGAACTGAAACATTTCGCTTCTGCACCGGCTGAATTACTCACGCTGAAGGAGGTCGCGCTAAGCGGCGACGGTGAGCCGAGCCTGGTATCCAACTTCGACGAAATCGTAAAGGAAGTGCTCCTTATCCGGCATCTTCTCTCCCCTTTCAAGGTGGTGGTCATCACCAACGGCTCCGGCCTGCACCGACCCACGGTACAACGCGGAATCGAGCGACTGGCCCCGGAGGACGAGGTCTGGATCAAGCTCGACGCAGGCACACAGGAATACATGAGCCGGATCAACGGTCCGCAAGCCTCCCTGGAAACGACGCTTAAAAATATCCTGATTATCGCCCAACGGCGACCCGTGGTAATCCAGAGCGTCTTTACCCTTCTGGAAGACGAAGCGCCCAGCGAAGACGAGATCACTGCCTATATCCAGCGCCTAAACGACTTGAAAACCGAGGGCGCACAAATTTCGCTCGTACAGGTTTATTCCGCCTGCCGTCCCCCGGCCAAGCACGGCTGTCAACACCTCCCGCTGGCCCAGCTCTCCCACATCGCCCGTCGGGTGAGAGAAGAAACCGGGCTGAGCGCCGAGGTGTTTTAGCAGTCCAAGCAAATCGGCCTTCGCGCTATTTTACTGCGCCAGCGTAGAGACTGGTCACTGCGGACCAGTTGACCACGTTCCACCACGCTTTGAGGTAGTCGGGACGGCGGTTCTGATAGTTGAGATAATAGGCGTGCTCCCAGACATCAACGCCAAGAATGGGCGTTCCGGGACATTCAGCGATGCCTTTCATGAGCGGGTTGTCCTGATTGGGCGTCGAACAGATGCAGAGGGATTTGTCGGCCTTCACGCAAAGCCAGGCCCAACCGCTGCCGAACCGGCCCACGCCTGCGGCTTGGAATTTCTCCTGAAACGCCTCGAAACTGCCGAACGCAGCATCAATGGCGGCAGCCAGCGGCCCGGACGGTTTTCCCCCAGCGTTGGGTCCCATGATGCTCCAGAAAAACGTGTGATTCCAATGCCCGCCGCCGTTGTTGCGGACGACATTGCGGATCGCATCGGGCACGGAGGCGAGATCGGCGATCAACGCTTCGATGGACTTGGCCTCAAGCGCAGGCTGATCCTTGATCGCGTTGTTCAGATTCGTGACGTAAGCCGCGTGGTGCTTATCGTGGTGGATTTCCATCGTGCGCGCGTCGATGTGGGGCTCGAGAGCATCGTTGGAATACGGAAGTGCGGGTAGTTGATATGCCATAACTGGTTTTTTGGTTAACAAAGACTAGGACAAAATAGGAGCAGGTTTGTTCAAAATCGAGCTATTTCTCGATTCTGCCGCACCTTTTTCCGCGCGCCGCCAGCCGCCCGGTCATGCTTGCATTCGTCGGCAAGCCGCCATAGACTGGAGAAGTTAAGAAGGGGGCGTACTGGTTTCGACTCCAAGTTTGAGACTCACGTCGCATGCCGAGGATGGTCCGTTGGCCTCGTAAAAAACCGAACCAAACAAATAAATGCAGAGACTGAAGAACTCGCTCTCGC